>Ga0105239_10008481_pt1 | contig 11684 bp, 6 predicted proteins | sample KBSC44metaG_FD_92761 | JGI IMG/M metagenome (GOLD analysis project Ga0105239, IMG submission 92761) | Corn rhizosphere microbial communities from Kellogg Biological Station, Michigan, USA - KBS C4-4 metaG | ecosystem: Host-associated > Plants > Roots > Rhizosphere > Soil | place: Michigan, USA...
CGCTGACACCCAATACGCCGCTCGGTCTGACGTTGCGAGCCGGTCAGAACGGACGGCCGACATTCTCCGGAACTGCGGGCCAGACGGTAGGCATCGTGATCGGCAATGCGGTCACGACGCCGAGCACGTCGATGACGGTTCAGGTATTCAAGCCCGACGGCACGCAGATCGGCGCGACCGGCAACGTCACCAACGGCGGCGCGGCGATCAATTTGCCGAGCTTGCCGGTGACGGGGACGTACTCGGTGTTCATCGACCCGGGTTACGGCGCCTCGGCGACCTTACAGGCGATGTTGAGCACGACGAGTGTCGCAGTCGGAGCGAGTGGCTCGAACCTCAGCACATCGGGGAGCGGACAACCGCTCTTCTTCCAGTTCACGGCGACGGCGGGTCAGAACCTGGGTCTTGGCCTGACGAACTTGACGTTCGCGCCGACGACCGTGACGTACGCGACCGCCTACGTCTACAAGCCGGACGGCTCGTCGCTGACGTCGACTACGTGCTATGCCACCAACGGCGGCTGCGACTTCGATCTGTCGAACACATTGGCCGGCATCTACAGCGTGGTGGTGGTGCCGAGCGGTGCGGCGACGATGAGCCTGACGGCGACGTTGTCGGCGGATGCAACCGGAACGCTGGTATCCAACACGCCCTACGTCTTGACCGTGCGGGCCGGCCAGAACGCGTCACTCACATTCAGCGGGACCGTCGGAACGACGGCGACATTGCAAGTAACAGGAATAAGCACCACGCCGTCGGGCGACAGCGTGGCCATCACCGTGCGTGCGCCCGATGGAACGCAGCTGGGCAGCGCCTCTCCAACCTCGAGCTACACGTTCAATTTGACGAACCTGCCGGCGACCGGAACGTATTCCATGTACTTCGATCCATCGTACGCAGCCGCGGCCGGCCTGACGATAACCAAGTCGCCATGAACAAGATCATCGAGCTGAGTTGCTGCACGCAAGGCTTGCTTCCTTCGAAAGGATCGACGATGAGCACGACATATAGCCGACGCTGGCTGAGCACTCTTTTCGGTGCGCTCGTGGGTGCGATGCCATTGGCGGCCTGGGCAGTCCCCGCGCTGATCGACTCCTTTCCTCTCGATGGCGCCGAGGAGGTTCTGCCCTCGTCGTCGCTGACGATGAAATTCGACGAAGCCGTGGAAGTCGATTCGGTGACTGCCGATACGGTCACGCTCTTAGGTCCGGAAGGGCCGGTCTCTGCGAACATCGGCCTTCAGTCAGACGGACGCACGATTTTTCTGCGGCCGGCAGGCGATCTGTTTCCGAAGACTCGCTATACGCTTTTCGTCAAAGGCATCAGCAGCATATCGGGAGCATCGCCGCCGATGGTTGCGCTGAGTTTCACGACCGCTGCACTCACGTCCGGAACCAGCAAGCCATCAAAGCAACTCGAAGCGGTTCAGCGGTCGTCGGGCGCGTCAGCCAAGAGCGATCCGAGTACCGCTGACAGCGAGCGCTGGTTGCCGACGTCAGACAACCGTCGCGGAAACTGGCGTACTGGACGGCCGCTGCCGCCCGCGATCGCTCTGCGACGCAACGAGGCGATGTCTCCCTCGAGTCTTGCGCCGGGCGGCTCGCCGATCGTTGCCCGTGCCGTGGGTACTTCCGTGACTGGCGTGGTGCTGCGCCAGAGCGATCAGCCACTCGCGAACGTCAAAGTATCGATCGGGAATGTGTCCGCCCGGACCGGGGCTGACGGCGAGTTCGTGCTGTCCGGTTTGCAGGCCGGACAACAGGAGTTGACGGTCGATGGGCGCAGCGCGGGCGACGGATCGACGACGCAATTCGGATATTTCGTCATCGGCGTCAAGGTGCGCGCGAATAAAGACACCGAAGTAGCGCCCATCTATCTGCCGAAGATCATCCAGTCCGACTGGATCGATTTGCCGTCTCCTATTGCGCAAGACACCGTGGTGCGCACACCCCTCGTCCCGGGGATGGAGGTACGCATTCCAAAAGGCGCAGTGCTTCGCGATCGCGAAGGAAAACTCGTCACCAAGATCGCGCTGGTGCCCATGCCGCTCGACCGTATGCCATTTCCGTTTCCGGAGAATGCGCCGGTATATGTCGGAGTTCAGCCCGGCGGAATGATCGTGCAAGGGTTGACGCCCGGAGCGACTCAGGGAATTACCGTTGCCTACCCGAACCAGACCGATCTGGCGCCCGGGACTTTGGTGAAGTTCTGGTCATACAACACCGACGCGCGCGGCTGGCAGATCTATGGCGAAGGCCAGGCCTCCTCCGATGGCACGCAAGTCGTTCCCGATCCTGGTGTCGCTCTCTACGAGTCGGTGGGTTTCATGTATACCGACACCAATCCGCCGCCGCCGGACGATGCACCGCCGCCCGATGGCCCGCCGGATGATCCGCCCGACGACAACGATCCGCCGCCGGACGATCCCGACGATCCGCCGCCCGATTCCGGCGGTGGTGGTGACGACTGCAACAACGCGGGGGACGGCGACCCCGTTGATTGCAACAGCGGCCTGTTCGTTCTGGATCGTCCCGATGTCGTTGCGCGGGGCGTCATTCCGATCAAGGTGACGCGCACGTATCGCCCGGGCGATACGACCATTCGCGCATTCGGCTACGGTCATAACCACGGCTACGCGATGTATCTTCGCGAGGTCTCCGGCACGCCGGGCGGAAGGTATCAACAGTACGATCTGATCCTGCCCAACGGGTCCTACGTGCGTTTTTACAGAACCTCTCCAGGCGCCGACTACACGACGGTTGTCGCCGTGCATTCCGATTCGGCATCCGACTACTACGCCGCGATCTTGGACTACGAGAGCGGCAACTACGTCGTCACGAAGAAGAACGGCACGAAGTTCATCTTCTCTCTGTACGGAGTGCTGACTGCGATCCAGGATCGAATCGGCAACACGGTGGGCGTAAGCCGCAACGGCGGACAGATCCTTCGCCTGACCTCGACGAGCGGTCGCTATATCGACTTCACCTACGACACCGCGAGCCGCATCACGCAAATGGAAGACATTGCGGGACGCACGTGGAACTACACCTATTCCACGGCCGGCTATTTGACCCGCGCAACCTATCCCGACAACTTGCACGAGGACTACACCTACGATACGGCGGGACGCATGCTCACCGTGGCCGATCGCAAGGGAACGACGATCGTCACGAATGTCTATGACGCGAACGGTCGGGTCTCGCAGCAGACGTTGGCCGACGGCGCGGTGTATCACTTCGCCTATACGCTGGACGGCAACGGCAAGGTCACCCAGACGGACGTGACCGATCCGCGCAACAATGTCCGACGGGTCACGTACGACTCCCACGGCTACAAGGCGTCGGTCACGCATGCGTACGGCACCTCGCTTGCGCAGACGACCACATACGAGCGAGACAGCACGAGCGGACTTTTGACCGCAATCGTCGATGCGTTGAGCCGCCGCACCGAATTGCAACGGGACGATCTCGGCAATATCACGCAGCGCACGCGCTTGGCGGGCACCGTCAATGCGGTGACGGAAGGCTTTACTTACACCGCCAACTTCAGTCGATTGGCGACGTACGTCAATCCGCTCAACAAGACGACGACGTTTACGTATGACTCTCTGGGTAATTTGTTGTCGATCACCGATCCGCTTTCGCACCAGCGTACATTCACGCGCAACGACGCTGGCCAAGTGCTGACGTCGAAAGACGGGCTCAATCACGCGACGACATTTGCCTATGACCCGGGCGGCGATCTGCGCAGCGTCACCGATGCGCTCGGTCGTACCGTAACGTTCTACGTCGACGGTCTAGGCCGTCGGATCGGCATCGTGGACGCGCTGGGCAGGAAGGCCTTATGGTCTTTCGACACGATGGGGCGTGTCGTGACGAGCACCGATCCCATGGGGCAAGACACCACGCTGACCTATGACGCGAACGGAAAGCTGCTCAACCTGACCGATCCGAACGGCGGTATCACGCAGTTCGGCTACGACGCGCGCAACAGGAGGACATCGCGGACGGACGCCTTGAACCAGTCCGAATCGTGGACCTACGACGGCATGGGCAACGCGCTCACGTATCTCGACCGCAAGAATCAGCAGACGCAATATCAGTACGACGCCTTGAATCGGGCGACGCTGACGACATACGCCGATGCGAGCACCGTTGCGGCGACCTACGATGCGGGCAACCGTCTGGTCGAGCTCGACGATTCGGTGTCAGGCACGATCGATCGGACCTACAACGGGCTCAATCGGCTGACGCAAGAGCAGACACCGCAAGGCGTGGTGAGCTATGCCTTCGATGCCGCAAGCCGGCGCACGCAGATGACACCGGCGAGCCAGCTTCCGATCACTTACGGTTACGACGACGCCGACCGTTTGACGTCGATAACGCAAGGCACCGAAGTCACGACCTCCGTGTACGACGCGGCCAGCCGGCGCACGCAGCTTTTCCTTCCGAACGGCGTGTTCACGCAGACCAGCTACGACAACGCCAACCAGATTCTGACGCTCAGCTATGCGACCGTCACGGGCATTTCGCTCGGCAACGTCAGCTATACCTACGACCAGGCCGGCCAGCGGCTGAGCCGCACGAGCAGTCTGACGGCCGACAAGCTCGCTACGGCGACAACGGGCAGCAATCTTTTTGATTTGAACAATCGCCAGACGCAAGCCAATGGATCGATCATCACTTATGACGCCGACGGCGATCCGCTGGTCGACAACTCGACGAGTCCGTCGGCCATGTCCTATACGTTCGACGCCCGTCATCGCCTGGTGCAGTTGCAGCAGGGAAGCACCACGTCGACCTTCCAATACGACAGCCTGGGTCGAAGAGTCAGCAAGACCGTGGGCACGACGACTACGGCTTTTCTCTACGATGGCGGCAACGTCGTTCAGGAGTCGCAAGGCGGAACGATCAATCCCATCCTCACCGGATCGAGGCTGGACGAGCGGTTTGCGCGTAACGAAAGTGCCGGCCGACGCTATTTCCTCACCGACGCCATAGGAAGCACCGTAGCGTTGACGGACGCGAGCGGCGCAATCCGGCAAACCTATGCGTACGAGCCCTATGGTGAAGTCCTCGCCAATGGCGGCAGCGCCAACCCGTACCAATTCACCGGACGAGAGAAGGATGAAACCGGCCTCTACTATTTCCGTGCGAGGTACTACAGCCCGCTGCTCAAGCGCTTCGTTTCCGAGGATCCCGCAGGGTTTTTCGGCGGTCGGAATCTTTACGCGTACAGTCTTCTGGCGCCGACGAACCATGTCGATCCGTTAGGTCTGTACACGGGAAATTTCGGCTTTGGCTATAACTTCGGTGGGGGAGGTACCGAGGGAACGGTGTATGGCGGCCTCATCATCGACAGCCACGGAAATGCGGGCTGGTACTACGGCGGGGGTGTAGGTGCGGGCGGCGGGTATAGTGGTGGCGCGACGTTCGGCTTCTCCAATGCCAACACGATCTATGATTACGGTGGCCTTTTCTATAACTATGACGGCGGCTGGGGAGGATGGGGAGGAGGCGGTTACGGGGCCGGCGGATTCACCGGCACGGACTCGAACGGCAATAGCGTGTGGGGCGGAAACGTGAATTACGGATTCGGTGACAGCACCTTCGCCGGGCCCACTTACACCGTCATCTGCGACATATACATCAGTAACGGCGGCGGTGGCTGGTGACGCTGCTGCATTGAATGAGGGTCACGCAGTGCGTGCCCTCGGATCGGCGAGGGCGCATAAGATGGTCATGCAGCGCGTTGGGTACGTTTGTGCAATTTGGCTCGGATCGGCTGCGATGGCCGGTGCGCAAACCTCCGCACCGCTGTCGCTGTTGCCAACGAGCAGCGCGGTGCGCATCGATTCGTCCGGTACGCAAGCGCGTCCCGTCGGTTTTGCCGATCAAGTTTCGAATAGCGTGCGGCTAGGTTCGGGCGCTGGCGGCTGGATTTTCACGGGACCTGCCGGCGGCGACATTGCCGACGTCGCCGCTTCGCCGACGCAATCGGGCGTCGTGTTGGCCGGCATCGCTCCCGGCGGCAGCTGGGGCGGGACGATGTACCGCTCCACCGACAACGGCGCTAGCTGGACAGCGGTAGCTGATCTGGCGGGCGTGACCGTGCATGACATCGAGTTCGCGCCGGACGGCAGGGCTTACGCGGCGACTCAAGACAGCGTATGGACCAGCGACGACGACGGCCAGACCTGGACGCACCAGGATCTGGGCATCGACGAGCTCAACGATGAAGTGTTCGATATTGCCGTGGATCCCGGCGACGCTTCGATCGTCTGGGCTGCGGTAACGGCGGCCGTCGGAGCGCAGCCCGTCAACCTGATGCGCTCCGTCGATTCCGGTATCTCCTGGGAGGATCGTACGCCCCCGCACGGTGCATCGATGAACGGGTCCGGCGTGGCGATCGATCCGGACGACTCGAACACCGTGATTGCCGTATTTCGCGGCGATTTCGCAGGCGGAGAAGTCTGGGTCACCATCGATGGCGGCGATAACTGGGACGATCGCACCGCGGGTCTCAACGGAAATCCAATCAATGCCGTTGCCTACGACGGCACGCGTCTTCTGGTCGGCGGCGGGCAGAACTTCGGCTCGGAAGATTTCGGCGTCTACGGCTCCGATGATCTGGGAATGAAGTGGACGCCGCTCCACGACGGTACTTGGCCGCTCCTGGTCGTGACCGCTATCGCCATCGATCCGAACGATGCACAGACGATACTCATCGCAACGGACGGCGCCGGTATCAACCGCACCATCGACGGCGGCGCGTCATGGGACGTCGGCATCGGCGGCACCGGCTCTCTCGCGGCGCAGTCGGTACGCTTTGCACCTGAAAGCTCGCTCGACGTGTTCATCGGAACCACTTCGCTCGGCGTGTTCTCCTCGACCGACGGCGGCTCGAACTTCCTGGCGTCGTCCTCGGGCATCACCGAACTGAGTCTGTTTTCGATCGCGTCGAATCCTTTGGATCCCCAGGAAATAGCGACGGCGTTTCAAGGGCTCAACAACGGCGGCGTGTTCAGCTCCACCGACGGCGGCATTTCCTGGACTCTGGAATCCCTGCCGCCGACGCGCTACAGCAAGGTCGGGTTTGCGCCGGACGGAACGCTGTACGCAATATCGAGCGGTCCTTCGACCGTTGCACCGGAAGGTCTTTATCGTCGCGAAGCCAACGGGGACTGGACCGGGCTCGGGCCTGACCAGGGAAACCTCTACGAATCCGATCTGGCGGCATTGCGCCTTAGCAACAACGATCCGAATCTCATTTTTCTCGGCGGCGATGATTTCGCAACGACTGCGAGCACGGTCTGGCGAACCCCGGACGGCGGTCAAAACTGGGTCAAGGTGTACCTGGGCGCTGCCGGTAACGTGATCACCGACATCGAAATTTCCGAAGATGGTTCGGACCGGACGCTTCTCGCGTCCTATGACGGCTACAACAAGCCGCAATACGGCGGGGCTATCCGATCGACGGACGGTGGCGACTCCTGGTCGCCGGCGCTCGAAGGCTTGCCGGCGTTCTCCCGCTTACCGCGCTTATGTGCGCAGGCTGGCAATCCACAAGTGTTCTTCATGTCGTCCTGGCTCGATTTCAGCCATGCCGCCGTGTATCGCACCGACGATGCCGGTACGACGTGGACCTCGACAGGCTGGAACGGCGACCTGATCGCCGACATCGCCTGCGATCCGATCGACGGCCGCTCGATCTATATTTCGCAATCGAGCGGCGCCAAGGTCCAGCACTCGAGCGACGAAGGCGTGACGTTCACGCCGTTCGTGAGCGGCCTGGACAACGCCGGCGGTCCGCGCGATCTCGCGGTCTCGTATCTTGGCGACATGACGTCCCAACTCCTGCTCGCGACCAGCAAAGGCAGCTACGTCACGTCGATCGTCAGCGACGACACGATCTTCGCCGGCGGCTTCGAGGACTGATCGTCGATCTGCCGAACGCCTCGGCGCGCACCGGATTCGCTGCGGCTCGCGTCCGATTGCGTGCATCGAATGCGTGCGCGACGCTGACTGCCGCAACGGATCGAGGGAGCGCCGATGTCACGAGTTGCCGCGATCGTCCTCTCGTTTTTTCTCGCCGCCGTCGCGAGCGCCGCGACGCGCATCGCGCCCGGCGTCGATCTCATACCGGGCGAATTCGTCGCCGGCAAGCAGCCGGACGGCAACACGGTCGTCTTCGAAGGCCGTGACGGCCTCGTCGTCTTCGATACGGGCCGTCATGTCGAGCACGTGCAGGCGATCATCGACTTCGCCGCGAAGCGCCCCGTTGTCGCGATCGTCAACAGCCACTGGCATCTCGACCACGTGGGCGGCAACGTTCGCCTGCGCGAGGCGTATCCGCAAGCGCACGTCTACTCGAGCGCGGCGATCGACGACGCATTGCACGGCTTTCTCGCCAACTATCGCGAGCAGCTCGAAGGTGCGATCAAGCAGGCCGGCAACGATGCGGAAAAAGCCGCGCCGTGGCGCGCGGAGATCGCGCTGATCGATGCAGGATCGCGTCTTGCGCCGGATCAGCGCATCGATGCATCCGGCGCGCGCACGCTGGCAGGACGAGCGATGCGCATCGGTTTCGAGAAGGATGCCGTCACCGCCGGCGACGTATGGCTGTTCGATCCGAAGTCGCGCGTGCTGGCGTCCGGCGATCTCGTCACGCTGCCGGCGCCGCTGTTCGACACGGCCTGTCCCGAACGCTGGCGCACGGCACTCGGCGATCTCGATCGCGTCGATTTTCGGATGCTCGTTCCGGGCCACGGTGCGCCGATGCATCGCGCCGAGTTCAAGACCTATCGCAATGCGTTCGATCATCTCCTCGCGTGCGGCGCGAGCAAAGAGCCCAAGCAAGCCTGCATCGATGGTTGGATGCGCGATGCGCGAAAACTCATCCCTGCCGCCGACGAAGCGCTCGCACGTTCGCTGCTCGATTACTACATCGACGGCAGCCTACGCGCCGATGCCGAGAAGACGCGCAAGCTCTGCACCGCGTGATCAGGGAAAGACCGCGCCTTGTCTTCGGCCGTGATCGGTGCTTTCGTCGTAACGCCGTTCCTTCAGCTTGTAGTCGCGCATGATGCGATCGGCGAGGTTGCCGATCGTCTGCTTCATGCGGTCGCAATCGCGCGTCGGTGCGGTCTTCCCGATGCGGTTGGCGATTTCGCGCGCCGCCTCGATCGCGATGGTGCGATGACCGTCCTCGTGTGTCTTCAGCGCCTTCGAAAAAGTATTCCAGCGATTGACGAGATCCTTGTGCGCGAGCGGCGGCGGATTCCAGCGCGGCAAGGTCGTGCGCACGTCGAGATCGACGTCGACGGACGAAATGCTGCAATCGCCGCCGTCGGATTCGACGCGGAAATTCCAGCGCAGCTCCCAATGCGTGTTGCCGTAGAAGCGATGACCTTCGGTGTCGGCGATCGAGAGGCGATCGAGCGAAGCGACCAGCGCGGCGACCGAGTTGCCTCTGATGTCGCGGTATTCGACGTTGTCGCGGATCGCCGGATCGCTCGACGCGCTCGCGCAAGCGCTAGCGAAGGCCAGCGCGACGAAGCCGGCGCGCCGGTAAGAATTAAGTCGACTGCTCGATCGCATCTTGCGGACGCCTCGTGTTCTTCGCATCGCTCTTCGACGGTTTCGCCGAACGCACGCCGGCGGCGTCGGTCGTCGCGCGGAACGTCGCCGCTTCTTCGAGCAGCCATTCGCGGAACGCGCGAAAGCCCGCGTGATCGCGCGAGCGCTGCGGATGCACGAGATAGTGTGCGTAGCGTGCACGCATGCGCTCGGGAAAAAGCGCGACGAGGTGTCCGCTCTCGATCAGCGGGCGCACCATCGTGGCGCGGCCGAGCGCGACGCCGATGCCGGCGAGCGCAGCGCGCTGCAGCGTTTCCGAATCGCTGAAGGTGGCGACGAAGCGTTTGGGCACGGTGCCGCCGAAGGTCTCGAACCAGCGCGCCCACGGATCGTCGGGGCAGAGCAGCGGCCAGTCGCCAAGCTCTTCGAGCTTGGGCCGTTTGCGTCCGGCGAGAAGCGTCGGACTCACGACCGGCGTCAGCCATTCCTCGAACAGGAGCTCCGAGGTCACGCCATCCCATTGGCCGGGACCGTAGCGGAGCGCCGCGTCGAAGCGGCAGTCCGCGAAATCGATCAGCTCGATCGACGAATCGAGATTGAACTCGAGATCAGGATGCAGCGCGACGAAGCGCGGCAGGCGCGGCATCAGCCAGCTCGACGCCATCGACGGCAGTGCCGAAAGGCTGAGCGCCGAGTCGCGGCGCGCGCGCATCGGGCGCAGCGCGGCGTCGATCGCATCGAGATGCGGCGCGACGCGCTCGAGCAGCATCGTGCCTTCCGGCGTCAGCGCGAGACCGCGCGGACCGCGCACGAACAACGTGTAGCCGAGGCGCTCCTCGAGCGTGCGCACCTGATGACTGAGCGCGCTCACGGTGAGGTGCGCGCGCTCTGCGGCGCGGGTCAGATTCTTAGCCCGCGCGGCGTTGACGAAGACCTGCAGGGCGTTCAGAGGCGGACGGTCCATCTTGAATATTTCTCAAGTCAGGCTTTCAAACAAATCGCTACTTGAAGCGGTGTGCGTGGCGTATCTTCTCGCTCCGAGACAGATAGTGCAACCCGAGGAGGAAGCCGTCATGTTGAAAGAATTTAACCATATCGCCCGCCAGATGCTCTTCATGCAGGGCCATTTGACCCGTCCGCAGGACTGGACCGAAAAGGCTGTCGAATCGGCGCCGCGCGGCCGCCGCAGCCCCCGCAAGGGCTGGCATCGCTTCGCCACCGCGCTGGTCGCGATTCCGACCCGCTTGAACGTTCTCGCCCAGATCCGCTGAAGGAGATTCTCGTGACCGGCAATGCGCAAACGGAACGGCTGGACGGGCTCACGCTCGGCGCGGCGGGCTTCACGATCCTGGTCTGGTCGTCCTCGTTCGCGGCGATCGCTTACGGCCTGCAGGCGTTCACGCCGGCCGAGCTTTCGCTGCTGCGCTTCCTGATCGCTTCGGCGATATTCGCGGTGCCGGTCGCGCTCGGCTGGATCAAATTGCCGCCGCTGCGTGACTGGCCTGCGGTGTTTGCGCTCGGCGCCGCAGGCATCACGATCTATCAGCTCGCTCTCGGCTACGCGATGACGCGCATTTCGGTCGGCGCGGCGACGGTGGTCGTCGCGCTCGGACCGGGCGTCACCGCAGCGCTCGCTGCGCTTCGGCTCGGCGAAAAGATTTCGCGCGGCGCGATCGCAGGTCTCATCGTCGCGTTGGGCGGCGTCGTGTTGATCACGCTCGGCGCGGGCCACGGGCTCAAGTTCGAGCCGCTGACCTTGCTGGTGCTGGTTTCGGTGCTCGGCATGAGCATCTACTTCGTCTGGCAGAAACCGCTGCTCGCGCGAACGAGCGCGATGGGATTCACGGTCGCCAGCATCTTCGCGGGCACGATCGGCCTCCTGCCGTTCGGCATCCATCTGCCGGCGAAGCTCGCGACCGTGTCGCACGCGCAGATCGAATCGGCAATCTATCTCGGCGTCGTGCCGACGATCCTCGGTTATCTCTGCTGGAACTGGGCGCTGTCGCGCGCGCCGGCATCGAAAGTGACGAGCTTCATCTACATGCAGCCGCTGGTTGCCTCGGCGATCGCTTGGGCCTGGCTGGGGCAGGTGCCCGGCTGGCTGAC
>Ga0105239_10008483_pt1 | contig 11683 bp, 10 predicted proteins | sample KBSC44metaG_FD_92761 | JGI IMG/M metagenome (GOLD analysis project Ga0105239, IMG submission 92761) | Corn rhizosphere microbial communities from Kellogg Biological Station, Michigan, USA - KBS C4-4 metaG | ecosystem: Host-associated > Plants > Roots > Rhizosphere > Soil | place: Michigan, USA...
CCGCATCCTCGACAACGGCTTCAGCTTCCACCGCAGCGAGTGGATGGATGGCGGTCGGGATCCCGCGCTGTCGCCGACGATCTTCCTGGTCGAGCAGCCGCCCCACTCGGTGCTGCATCCTCACTTCCACACGCAGAATCAGTTCCAGGTCTTCAAGGAAGGATCCGGGACGCTGGGTCGCCACAGTGTCGGGCCCGGCTCGGTCCACTACGCCGGTGCCCATACCGGCTACGGGCCGCTCGCGGCGGGCCCCGAGGGGCTCAGCTACTTCACCCTGCGCGCCGCGTACGAGACGGGCGCGCACTTCCTTCCCGCCGATCGCGACCAGCTGCGCCGCGGTCCCAAGCGGCATGCCCACGGACCTTGGCACGAGAGCGCCGACACCGCGACCTTGCGAGCCTTGCAGGGCACGACCCGCACGCAACTGATCGCCCCCGATCCGGACGGCATGGACGCGTTCTCGTTGCTGGTGCCCGCCGGATCGGCCGTCGAACTTCCGCCCGCAACCGGGTCGGGTCAGTTCCAGCTCGTCCTGGCAGGTGAGTACGTCGCACCTCAGGGCAGTCTCGGTCGGTGGGAGAGCCGCTTCCTTTCCTGCGGCGAAGACACGGCAGGGTGCCGGGCCGGCGCCACGGGTCTTCATCTGCTGGTCTTGCGCATGCCGCTCACGGCGTCCGACTACGAACGGCGAAATGACCCGCGCGACTTCTCTTGTATAAGTGCCGCATGAGCGTCGCGAAGTCGAGCACACCGCAGAAGCGGCAACCCCAGCAACTGTCTGTCGAGCAGGTCGCCGAGAAGATCCGATCCGCGATCCTGCGCGGCGAGCTCAAGCCGGGCTCGAAGCTGACCGAGCAGGATCTGGCGGCCGAGTTCGAGGTCAGCCGCACGCCGATCCGCGAGGCCATTCGACAGCTCGAAGTGGAGCGACTGCTGACGCGCGTGCCCTTCGTCGGCGTCACCGTGGCGCGACTCTCGCCCGAAGAGGTGCTCGAGCTGCTCGAGATCCGCGAAGTGCTCGAGGGCCTGGTGGCGCGGCTCGCGACACGACACATGGACGACGCCCACCTGCGCCGCCTGCAGGCATCGCTGCGCCGCCTGACCGAATCCGCACGCAAGGGCGACGTGACCTCGTACCTCGATCATGCGCTGGCGTTTCGCCGCGCGCTCGTCGAGTGCTGCGCAAGCGAGTCGCTGGCCGAACACGTTCTCGTGATCGAGAACCGGCTGCGCCTGGTGGGCAACCGCACGGCCGTGCTCCCCGGTCGCATGGAAGCCTCGATCACCGAGCACGAGAAGCTGCTCGCAGCGATCACGGGCGGCGACGCGGCACTCGCTGAACGCCTCAACCGCGAACGCATCCAGCACATTCGCGACGCGTTCGCGCAGTCGACGGCGTTCTCGTTTCTCTAGGAAGCTGGGCTCCTAGCTTCGGTAAGAGGTCCCGCGCTCGCGCTCGAGCTTGCGCAGCAACCCGGGCCATTCCACCTTGCCGGTCTCGAGAAAGCCGCCGGCCCCGAGCATCTTGCGACCCTGGGCGCGCGTGTGAGCGATCGTCGCCTCCGACAGCTCGTGCAGTGCCTGGCCGCCGGCCTGACCGTCGATCTGGTACTTGCAGGCCGTCTCGAGACGCAGCATCCAGCAGAAGGCTTCGCCCACCGTGCGGCCGACGGTCAGGGCACCATGGTTGCGCAGGATCAGGACCCGGCCGTCGGGGCCGAGGTCGCGCACCAGGCGCTCGCGCTCGTCTTCGTCCAGTGCCGCGCCCTCGTAGTCGTGGTAGCCCAGGAAGTCGAGCATCACGCAGGCCTTCTGGCTGAGCGGGCGCAGGCCCGCCGCCTGCATCGCGATCGCGTTGTTGGCTCGCGTGTGGCTGTGCATCACGCAGACGACGTTCGACTGCGCCATGTGGATCGCGCTGTGGATCACGAAGCCGGCCGGATTGAGCAGCGCCTGGTCGCCCTCGATGACCCGCCCGTGCAAGTCCACCTTCAGCAGATCGGATGCGCGCATCTCGTCGAACAGCACACCGAGCGGATTGACCAGGAAGTGGTGCGCCGGGCCGGGGAGCATCACCGAGATGTGCGTCGACGCCAGGTCGGACATGCCGTAAAGGTCGGTGAGCTGATAGCAGGCGGCGAGCTCGCAGCGCAATTGCCACTCGGCAGGATCCATGTCCACGGACGGGTCGTTCTTCATGTCACTTCCGATCAGTCTTCGCTGCGAAACCCGGAGGCCTGCACGATCGGCCGCCAGAAGCGACGCTCCTCGTCCAGAATCCGCCGCAGATCCTTGCCCGGCAGCCCGGTGGCTTCCAGTCCGGCGCGGCTCAGCACCGCCTTGACCTGAGCAGTTCGCAAGGCGGCGATCAGCGCCGACTCGAGCTTGCGGACCACCTCGGGCGGGGTGCCCGTCGGCACATAGGCGCCGTAGGCGGCGTTGGCGTGATCGAAGGCCTTGACGCCGGCCTCGTGCAGGGTCGGCACGTCGGGCAGCGCCGCATTTCTCGTCAAGCCCGAGACGGCGAGGATGCGCACCTTGCCGCTGCGGTGCAGTTCCAGCTGGCTCGCCAGCGCATCGGTCGACAGCGGCACATGCCCGCCCACCAGATCGGTCACGAGCGGCGCGCCGCCCTTGTACGGGACGGGCGTGAGCGGCAGGCCCAGCTCGCGCCCCATCCCGAAAACGGCGAAATGCAGCGCGCCCCCGAGCGAGGTCAACCCGACGTTCGCCTCCGTGGGACGGGCGCGAACCCAGGCGATGTAGTCCTGCAGGGACCGATAGGGTCGATCCGCGCCGGCGGAGACGACCGTCGGTACGTCGGCGAGATGCGCCACCGCAATGAAGTCGCGATCGACGTCGTAGGTCAGGCTGCGATAGGTCATCGGGAAGATGACCAGCGGCGCATTCGACGAGAGCAGCACGGTACGGCCGTCCGGTGCAGCGGTTCGCACGTAGTCGATCGAGATCCGCGTCGACGCTCCTGGCTTGTTCTCGACCAGGACCTGCTCTTCTCCGCCCGCACGCAGCTGCTCTGCCAGCTGGCGCGCGAGCAGGTCGAGGGCTCCTCCAGGCGGAAAGCCGACGACGATGCGCAGTGGGACGGCCGGCCCGGATGCCGCGCGCTGAGCCGAGGCGGGCAGCGCGAACGCTGCAGGGAACACAAGAAGCGCTGCCGCAACAAGGCGGCGAAGGGATGTGGATGTCATCACGCGTCCAGGGTGGGCCAACGATTGAGAAGATCGGTCGAGCGTTCGAACAGCGCGCACGCCTGCAGCAGCTCGGCTTCTCCGCGCAGGCGACCGATCAGCTGCACGCCGACGGGCAGGCCGTCGGCGCCGAATCCGCAGGGCAAGGTGACGGCCGGATGGCCGGTCAGGTTGAAAGGCATCGTCCAGGGAAACCAGTTCGGTCGCATCTCGGCGTACGAGCGGCCGTCGATCTCCAGCGGGTCGAACAGGTCCTGCTCGATCGATGGCGCGGTTCGCGACAGCGTCGGCACGGCGATGAAGTCGGCTTCGGCGAGCAGGTCCTGGACGCGACGGAACAGGCGGGTCCGCTCGAAGTTGGCGTTCTGGTAGTCCAGCGCGCTGTACCGATTCGCCAACTCCAGCTGACGAATCAGCGATGGACTCAAGTCGTCCGGGTGCGCTTGCGCCAGGCTCGCGAAGCGCGCGCGCCACACCGTGTGGTTGATCGTGCGCCACAGCGGCTCGATGTCCCATCCTTCATCCGACATCTCGACCGACTCGGCACCCAGGTCCTGCAGCGTGCCGATGGCGCGCGAGAAGCACGCGCGAACGTCCGAGGCGATCGGGCGGCCGGATGGCGCGAAGGCGAACAGCACCCGCTTGCCGCGCAGGTCCTGAATGGATTGCGCAGGGTCCAGGTAGTCGCGAGGCTGCACCCCGGCCGACCATGGATCGGACGAATCCTCGCCGGCCATCGCCTGAAGCATCAAGGCCGTGTCGGCGACCGTCCTCGAGATCGGCGTGACGTAGGTCAGGTTGCCGAACGCATCGAGCGCTTGTGAATGCGGCACGACACCGATGCTCTGCTTCAGTCCGACCACGCCGTTGCACGCGGCCGGTATGCGCGTGGAGCCTCCGCCGTCGGTGGCCACGCCGATCGGTGCGATCCCGCTCGCGACCGCGACGGCAGCGCCGCCGCTGGACCCGCCGCTGGTATGCAGCGGGTTCCACGCGTTCGGCGTGCGCCCGAACAACGGCGCATCGGTGAGGCACTTCGCACCGAACTCCGACGTCGTCGTCTTGCCGATGAGGATGGCGCCCTGCGCGCGCAGGCGCTGCACCGCGAGCGCATCGTGGTCCGGCACATTCGCCGCATACAGCTTCGAGCCGAGCGTCGTGCGCACAGCGCGCGTGTTGACCAGGTCCTTGCAGGCGTACGGGATGCCGTGCAGCAAGCCGAGCGGCTCGCCCCGCATCAAGGCGCTCTCCGCGGCCCGCGCTTCGCGCAGCGCTTCGTCGTGGCAGATCGTGACGAAGCAATTGAGCCGGTCCTGCATTCGGTCTGCGCGCTGCAGCACCGCTTGCACCACCTCGACCGGCGACAGGTCCCGACGAGCGATCGCTTCGCGCAATCGAGTCGCCGGCCAGGAGCAGAGTTCTTCGTTCATCTTGGATGCTGTGCAACGACGCAACGTCATGTGGATTCAGATTGACACACGAAGTGCGCTGGATCAAATACTCGATTGCCATCGACCCATATCAATCCCATATGCCCTACGAGTTGAAGAGCCTGCGGCACTTCGTCGCTGTCGCAGAGGCGGGAAGCGTCGGCAAGGCGGCGCAGCAGCTGCACATGGCGCAGCCGCCGCTCTCGGTCCACATCCGCAACCTCGAGACGCAGATCGGCGCGGCGCTGTTCCACCGGGGGCCCGGCGGCATGCGCCTGACCGACGCAGGAAGCGCGCTCTACGTGCGCGCCCGGGAAGCGCTTGCGCTCGCGAACGAGGGATTCGAGTCGGCCCGCGCGATCGCCGGCGGACGGCGCGGCCGATTGGCTGTCGGCTACATGTTCTCGCTGGGCTACGCCTGGCTTCCGCGGCTCGTGCCCGCGTTGCGCGTGGCGCTTGCGAACGTCGAGCTGCAGTTCGTCGAGATGAGTGCGCTGACCTGCGAGGCACAGATCCTCAGCCACAAGGTGACGATCGGGCTGTGCATGCCGCAGCCCGCACACGCCGAGCTGGCCACCGCCTTCGTCGGATCGGAGCCGCTGCGCCTGGCGATGCCGTCGAACGCGCGCCTGTCTCGATTGAGCGCCGTTCCCGTCGCGCGGCTGCAGGGACTGCGCCTGATCGGTCTGCCGACGTTCAAGGAGGACGCCGACACGTCGCTGGTGGCGGCACTGCTGCGGCGCCATCAGGTGAGCATGCAGGTGGTCGAGCGCGTCGAGACCGTGCACGCGGCGCTGGCGCTGGTGCTGGCGGGAGAGGGCTATGCCATCGTCCCGGCCTGTGCCGCGGCGGGCGCGCCGACCGGCGTGGTCCTGCGGCCGCTGCAGGACGCTCCCGAGAGTTTCGACGTGGCGGCTTGCTGGCGTCGAGACCTCGCCAGTCCGTTGGTCGACCCGTTCGTTGCCGTGGCGCGGGCAGTGTTCGGATCGCGCGCCACGTCTTAGCCCGGACCACTACTCGGCAGCGGACAACCGACGGCTTCCCTGCGCTGCTGCCGCGTATGATGGAATGAGGAGGGGCAGCCATGACCCCCGAAACGAAGTACGCGACCAGCGGCGACGTCAGCATCGCCTATCAGGTGCTGGGTGAAGGCCCGCTCGACCTGGTGGTTGTGCCGGGGTGGATATCCAACCTCGATGTGTACTGGGAAGAGCCGGCGGTTGATCACTTCTACCGGCAGCTCGCATCCTTTTCGCGGCTGATTCTCTTCGACAAGAGAGGCACCGGCCTGTCGGACCGGGTCAGCGATGTTCCGTCGCTCGAGGTTCGCATGGACGATGTGCGGGCGGTCATGGACGCCGTGGATTCCCAGCGCGCGGCGCTGTTTGGCTGGTCCGAGGGCGGCCCCATGTGTGCGCTCTTCGCCGCGACCTATCCGCAACGTACCACCGCGCTCATCATGGCGGGCAGCTTCCCGCGGCTGATGCGAGCGCCCGACTTCCCATGGGGCCGCAGCGAACAGGTCGCCCAGGCCTATCTGGATGAGATCAAGCGCGATTGGGGCAAGGCGGTGGGGATCGAGAACAGGGCCCCGAGCATGGCGGGCGACGAACGCTTCCGACAGTGGTGGGCGCGTTTCCTGCGCATGAGTGCGAGCCCGAATGCCGCGACCGCGTTCACGCGCATGAACCAGCAGATCGACATTCGGCACGTGCTGCCCGCCATCCAGGTGCCGACGCTGATACTTCATAGCTCGCACGATCCGCTGATCGACGTGGCGGTCGGTCGCTACATGGCCGAACGCATATCCGGTTCCAGGTTCGTCGAGATGCAGGGCATCGACCACGTCCCCTACCTGAGCGACTGCGAGACGATCATCGAGGAGATCGAGGAATTCCTGACCGGCGTTCGCCCTGTCCCGGCGATCGACCGCGTGCTCGCCACCGTGCTCTTCACGGACATTGTCGGCGCGACGCAGAGGGCGGCGGCGCTGGGCGACCGTCGCTGGCGCCAGCTGGTCGAAAGCCATCATCAAACCGTGCGTCGCGAGTTGGACCACTATCGTGGCCGCGAGATTGACACCGCGGGCGACGGGTTCTTCGCTGCCTTCGATGGTCCGGCACGCGGGATTCGCTGTGCGTGCGCCATCTCGCAAGCAGTGCACGAGCTCGGCATCGACGTGCGCGCCGGGCTTCATACGGGCGAGTGCGAAGTGATGGGGGACAAATACGGCGGCATCGCCGTGCACATCGGCGCTCGCGTGGCGGCTCGGGCTGATCCGGGCGAGGTGCTGGTTTCGAGCACCGTCAGAGACCTCGTCGCCGGCTCCGGCCTCGCGTTCGATGATCGCGGCGTGCAGCCACTGAAGGGAGTGCCTGGCGACTGGCACCTCTTTGCCGTCGCGCAGGACCCACGCGCTGCGAGACAACGCCATTGAGGGCGCCGGTGCGCCTGAAGGCCCGCTGACCGACGTTAGGTGATGGCGCCAGGCGACCCGCTTCGGCGGTGGTCCTTTTTTCGGCCCGGCATGTCGATTCGGGCGAACGTGGTTCGTCGTGCTGATGGAGGACAAGCTCATGCCCAAGATCATCGTGAATGCATTCCTGACCCTGGATGGCGTCATGCAGGCTCCTGGCGGTCCCGACGAGGACCGCGAGAGTGGCTTCCCGCATGGAGGCTGGCAGGCCCCCTATGCCGACGACGTCATGGGGCGGCTGGTCACCGAGGGGTTCGCGGACGCCGACGGTTTCCTGCTCGGGCGCAAGACCTACGACATCTTCGCCAACTACTGGCCCAAGGTCACCGACCCCGGCAACGCCATTGCGACTGCGCTCAACGCGCGGCCAAAGCACGTGGTGTCGCGCAGCCTCGATCGTGTCAGCTGGAACAACTCCGGCCTGATCAAGGGCGACGTGGTCGCCGAACTCCGCAAGCTGCGGGAGCAGCCCGGCCGGACCCTGCAGACCTGGGGCAGCACCGACTTGCTGCAAACGCTGCTGAAGAACGACCTGATCGACGAGTACCGGCTGTTCATCTTTCCGCTGGTGCTCGGCGCCGGCAAGCGGCTGTTCGGCAGTGGCACGGTACCGACGGCGCTCAGACAGGTCGAGTCGGTCACGAGCGGCAAGGGTGCGACCTACCATCGGTTCGAGCGCAGCGGGAAGCCGGAGTACGGGCAGATGGGGACCTAGATCAGCGCTGATCGAACGTCGGGTAAACCCCTGCGCTTGCAGCTTGTCCAGGCCATCGACCGGAACTAAACTCTACTGACCGGTCGGTCGAATATGTTTCGCCCCGGAACACCCCGGGAGACGGAATGGCCGAAGACGATGCATTGGTGCTGGTGGCACAACAGGGCGCGGTCCGCACGCTCACGCTGAATCGGCCGAAGGCGCTGAACAGCTTCACCGCAGCGATGCACGAAGCACTCGCGGCCGCGCTGGCCGACGCCCAGGCCGATCGCGCGGTGCGCTGTGTGGTGCTCACCGGCGCCGGGCGTGGCTTCTGTGCCGGGCAGGACTTGGCGGACCCCGCGGTCGCTCCGGTCTCACCGGGCGCGAAGCCGGTCGATGTCGGCAACGTGATCGAGCGTTTCTACAAGCCGCTCGCGCTGCGTATCCGCGCCTTCCCGGTGCCGGTGATCGCGGCCGTCAACGGCGTGGCCGCCGGCGCCGGCGCGAGCATCGCGCTGGGTTGCGACCTGGTGATCGCGGCCCGTTCGGCAAGCTTCATTCAGGCGTTCTCGAAGATCGGCCTGGTGCCCGACGCCGGCGGCACCTGGCTGCTGCCGCGCCTGGTCGGCCGCGCGAACGCGCTCGCGCTCGCGATGACCGGCGACAAGCTGCCCGCCGACGAAGCGCAACGCATGGGCTTGATCTGGAAGTGCGTCGACGATGCGGCGTTTGCCGACGAAGTCGCAACGACTGCAGCGCGCCTCGCGGCGATGCCGACCGCCGCGCTGGCCGCAACCCGCGCCGCGATCGATACGGCGATGGGCATGAGCTACGCCGATGCGCTGAGCAACGAGAGCCGCCTGCAGAGCGAGCTCAGCGCGGCGCACGACTACATCGAAGGCGTCGCCGCGTTCATGGCGAAGCGCCCGGCCAACTTCACAGACCGATGAGCCGCAATGCGAACGACTGAGCTGACCTGGAAACTCGATTCGAGCACAGTCGTCGGTGTGATTGGCGCCGGCAGCATGGGCTCCGGTATTGCGCAGCTCGCCGCGCAGTCGGGGCACACGGTGCGGCTGTTCGATGCGCAGGCCGGTGCGGCCGAGCGTGCCTTGACGCGCATCGATGCCGACCTGGCGGGCGCCGTCAAGAAGGGCCGTCTGGACGAACACGAGCGTGCGGTCGTGCGCTCGCGCCTGGCCGCGGTCGAAACCGTCGACGGGCTGGTCGGTTGCGGGCTCGTGGTCGAAGCGATCGTCGAGCGGCTCGACGCGAAGCAGGCGCTTTTCAAGCAGCTCGAAAGCCTGCTCGATGCGAGCGCGGTGTTCGCGACCAACACCTCGTCGATCTCGATCAGCGCAGTCGCGCAAGGGCTTGCGCATCCGCAGCGCATGATCGGCTGGCACTTCTTCAACCCGCCGACGCGGATGAAGCTGGTCGAGGTGATTCGCGGTGTCGAAACCGACCCGGCGCTGGCCACGGCGCTGCACGCGCTCGGCAAGGCCTGGGGCAAGAGCTCGGTCGATGCGCCGAACGCACCGGGCTTCATCGTCAACCGCGTCGCCCGGCCGTACTACGCCGAAGGCCTGCGGCTGCTGGCCGAGCGCATCGCCGAGCCGCAGGCGATCGATCGGCTGCTGCGCGAGGCGGGCGGCTTCGCGCTCGGCCCGTTCGAGCTGATCGACCTGATCGGCGCCGACGTGAACCTGTCGGTCACCGAGTCGGTGTTCGCCGCGACCGGCTGGGATCCGCGCTACGCGCCGAACCTGATCCAGCAGGAACTGGTTCGCGCGGGCCGTTTCGGTCGCAAGACCGGACGCGGCTTCTACGACTACCGCGAAGGCGCGAAGCCGCCGGAGGCCGCGACGGTTGCCGCCGGAGCCGGCGTGCCGGCGGTCGTGTCGAGCGCGCAGCCGGGCTTGCTGGCGCCGCTGGTCGAACGGCTGCGTGGTGCCGGCGTGTCGATCGCGACCGAGACGGCGTTGCCGGCCGATACCTTGCGCGTGGGCGGCGTGATCGTTGCGCTGACCGACGGACGCACGCTCGGCGAACGCGCCGCCGCGTCGCCGGAGCCGATGCTGCTGCTCGACCTGGCGCGCGACTTCTCGACGACCACGGTCGTCGGCGCAACCGGCTCCGCCGAATCGCTGCAAGCGCTCGCCGCGCTGCTGAAGACGGCGCAGATCGAGCTGATCGCGCTCGCCGATGTGGCCGGCCTCGTGCTGATGCGCACGGTCGCCTGCCTGGCGAACGAAGCGGCCGACGTGATGACCTGGACCGGCACGACTGCCGTGGACATCGACATCGCGATGCGCCTGGGCACCGCGTATCCGCTCGGCCCGCTCGCGTGGGCCGACGCGATCGGCGTGTCGCGCGTGGTCGAGCTTCTCGCGAACCTGCAGGCGCACTACGGCGAGGCGCGCTACCGGCGCTCGCCGCTGCTCGCGGCGAAGCATTTCGCGAAGGCGCGGTTTCATGGCTGAAAGAACGCTGGACGCGCAGCGCGTGGCCGACGAAGTGGCGACAGGCATGCTGAAGAACGACCGCGCCTCGCGCGCCCTGGGCATGCAGGTCGCCGCGATCGGACCGGGCAGTGCGACGCTGACGATGACCGTTCGCGACGACATGCTCAACGGCTTCGAGATCTGCCATGGCGGCTTCATGACGCTGCTGGCCGACTCGGCGTTTGCGTTCGCCTGCAATTCGCGCAACGCGCTCACGGTCGCGGCGGGGCTCGATGTCGAGTTCATCGCGCCGGCGCATCGCGGCGACGTGCTGACGGCACGGGCGAGCGAAGTCCATCTGGCCGGGCGCAACGGGCTGTACGACATCGAGGTGACCAACCAGCGCGGCGATCGTGTCGCGATGGTGCGAGGCCGCTCGCACCGGATGAAGGATCGCGAGGTCGTGCCGCTTTCCGACGCGTGCTTCGCGGCGCAGCCGCTGCCGACCAAGTGACCGGGAGACGCAAGCCATGACCGTGAAGACCCCGCAGCCCGGCGACCTGGAGCCGATCGAACGCGCCAGCCGCGACGAGCTGCAGGCGCTGCAGCTCGAGCGGCTGCAGTGGAGCCTGCAGCACGCCCACGACAACGTGCCGCACTACCGCCAGGCGTTCGAAGCGCACGGCGTGCATCCGCGCGATCTCAAGTCGCTCGCCGACCTGGCGAAGTTTCCGTTCACGACGAAGAAGGACCTGCGCGACAACTACCCGTTCGGCCTGTTCGCGGTGCCGCGCGAGAAGGTGATGCGGATCCATGCGTCTTCCGGAACGACCGGCAAGCCGACGGTGGTGGGCTACACCGCACAGGACATCTCGACCTGGGCCGACCTCGTCGCCCGTTCGATCCGCGCCGCCGGCGGCCGGCCTGGCGACATGGTGCACGTTGCCTACGGGTACGGGCTCTTCACCGGCGGGCTGGGCGCGCACTACGGCGCCGAACGCGCGGGCTGCACCGTGATCCCGATGTCGGGCGGGCAGACCGAGAAGCAGGTGCAGCTGATCTGCGACTTCAAGCCGCAGATCATCATGGTCACGCCCTCGTACATGCAGGTGCTGATCGAGGAGCTCACGCGCCAGGGTATCGACCCGCGCAGCACCGGGCTGCAGGTCGGCATCTTCGGCGCCGAGCCGTGGACCGAGGCGATGCGCGCCGAGATAGAACGCAATGCAGCGATCGACGCGGTCGACATCTACGGACTCTCCGAAGTGATGGGCCCCGGTGTTGCGAGCGAGTGCATCGAGACGAAGGACGGGCCGGTGATCTGGGAAGACCATTTCTATCCGGAGATCATCGACCCGGCCACGGGTGAAGTGCTGCCCGACGGCGCCGAGGGCGAACTGGTGTTCACGACCCTGTCCAAGCAAGCG
>Ga0105239_10008485_pt1 | contig 11681 bp, 9 predicted proteins | sample KBSC44metaG_FD_92761 | JGI IMG/M metagenome (GOLD analysis project Ga0105239, IMG submission 92761) | Corn rhizosphere microbial communities from Kellogg Biological Station, Michigan, USA - KBS C4-4 metaG | ecosystem: Host-associated > Plants > Roots > Rhizosphere > Soil | place: Michigan, USA...
GCTGTTCTTCGCGCCGGGAACCGACGGCAATATGGGCCGGCTGGCGGCGTATCGCACCAGCACCATGGAGCCGGTCTGGTCGTTCCAGCAGCGGTCATCTTTCCTGACGGGCGTGCTGTCCACCGACGGCAATATTGCCTTTGTCGGCGATTACGACCGCACCTTCCGGGCGGTGCAGACCACTACCGGCAAGACCTTATGGACGGTCCGGCTGCCCACGGTGGTGCAGGGCAATCCGGTCACGTATGAAGCGGGCGGCAAGCAGTATATCGCCATCACCACCGGCCTGGGCGGCGGCAGCCCCTTCTCCAAGCCAAGCTCCATGCTGGGAGAACTGCATCATCCCGATCACGGCCATGCGGTGTATGTCTTCGCGCTGCCCGACAAGCTGGCGGGAAAGCTCAACTGAGCGGCGGAATCCAACCCAGCCCGCGCGATATTTTCTGGGCGGCATCGGCCAGCATTTTGCGCGCCTGTTCGATGTCGGCGCGCTGGGTGCCGTCGATAACCGACAGGAATGGGATGGTCAGGGCGGCACGGATGCGGCTGTCGGAACCAAAAACCGGATAGCTGACGTCATGCACGCCCACATGCCGCGAACTGGGCTTGGATTCATAGCCCCGCCGCACGATCAGTTTCAGTCTGTCGCGCAGTTTCTTGATCTCCGGGGCCGAAGCCGCGGACCTTGCCGTGGCCAGCAGCTTTTCCTGCGTCGCCTGGTCGGAGAAAGCCAGCAGCACATGGCTGGAGCAGCTGGTGACGGTGTTGCATTTATCGCCCAGCCGCACGCTGAAGCCCGAATGGCCCGGTGAGTCTTGCTGCAGCACGATGATGATGTTGCTGCTGGAGATGAGCGCCATGTGACAGGACTGTTCGGTCGCCAGCGCCAGGCCGTACATGACCGGCGCCGCCAGCACGCTCAGGCCCTGGATCGGCGTGGCGCGGAAGGCATGTTCCAGGACGTGGTAGCTGACGCTGTAGCGGTCGGTTTCGCTGTTCTTGTGCAGCCAGCCGCGGCGCTCCATCACCACCAGGATACGGAAGATCTCGCTTAAGGAACGTTTCAGCCGCTGGGCAATTTCCGTCGATGTCAGGCCGTCTGGCGCCGCCGCCAGGAGCTCGATGATGTCGAAACCCTTTTCCAAGGCAGGGGCGGAGTAAACCGTCTTCGCGGTTCGCGTCGTTTTGGCCTTCTGCATCGCCTTGAATCTATTTGGTGCAAACGATTGGGCGGCGCGCCGGAAAGGTGGCCGCCATTCGCGTTGATCCTATCTTGTTGCAGCGCGGCACGGTAGGGCCCGCCATCCGTTCAAGGGCATAAGCTATTTTTGCTGCTGAGGTTTTGGCGTTCATGAACGTCTTGACAGTATCGGGAGCCGGTCCATAATCATTGCCAGGGCAAAAGTAGTTTTTACCGATAAAAGTCCGGCACAACCGGTTTGCCCACAGGGGAGTAAACGACAGCAAAAACGCGGGCCGCTTCTCGCGGACCCGCCGCACCAGGGGGACTCCATGCAGCTTTCCAGTACGGGCTTGTTTGCGCGCCTGAAATCCGGCGGATCGGCCATAGCGCTTTGCGCCATTGCAAGCATGGGATTGGCGGGCAGGGCATCGGCCCAGCCAGCCGATGCGAACGTGGAAAGCGTCACGGTCTCCGGCTTCAAGGCAAGCTTGGAGCGTTCTCTGGAGCAGAAGCGTAACGCGACAAACGCCGTCGACAGCATCCTGGCGGAAGACATCGCCAAATTTCCCGATACCAACCTGTCGGAATCCATCCAGCGTATCCCCGGTGTTGCCCTGAACCGTAGCAATGGCGAGGGCAAACAGATCGCGGTGCGCGGCCTGTCGCCGTTGTTCACCACAACGGAAATCAACGGCATGGAGACGATCACGAATTCCGGGAACAATGTCGGCCGTTCGTTCGACTTCAATGTGTTCGATTCCGACCTGTTCTCCGGCATCACGGTCAACAAGACCGCGGCCGCCAATCTGCATGAAGGTGCGCTGGGCGCGACCATCCAGCTGAACACACCGCACCCCTTCGACCATCAGGGCTTCACCCTGGTGGGGTCGGCCCAGGGCAGCTACACCGATCTGCGCGGCGCTTTCAACAAGCGCTTCTCAGGCGTCATCTCCGACACCTTCATGGGCGGCCAGCTGGGCGTGCTGTTTGCCGGCGCCTATCAGCAGCGCAAGATCCAATTGTTCGACACGGACTCGGTGGGTTTTCAAAACGACAATACGGCTCAAACCGCCAACCATTCCGCGCCGTTGCTCGCGGGTTGCTCGACGGTCGTTGGTGCGGCAACCCAGTGTAATGCCGTACAGCGTTTCGGGAGCCTCACCGTTGTCGGGACAGGTCTACCGGGAACGCTTCCGCAGACCGCCGGTTTTCGGGAAACAAATACACCTTGCAGCACCACGGTCACTGCCAACTGCAACCCTTCGGCTGGCGGGACAATCCCCAGCGACTATGATGTGGTGAACGAGGCCTTTCACGATCGCTTCCCGCGCTACATCCCCACTTACCAGACTCAAGAGCGCACCGGTTTCATCGGTTCGGTGCAATACCAGCCGGACGACGCGACCCTGATTACCGTGGACGCCATGTTCGCCGACTTGTGGCAGGTACAGGACAATTCCGATATCGTTTCACCGGCTTGGGGTATTTCGGGCACCGGCTCCAATCTGGCGGCCAATGCAGCGGGCGCCCCATTGCTCAAGGCCAACACCCTGGGCAACGGCAATATCAATATCCTCAACTATGCCGTGGACCAGAAGCGCAACAACCTGACCTATCTGGAAGCCACAAATGTCGGCTTGACTTCCGAGCGGGCGGGAAGCCAGCAGGATACCCGCTATTCGCAAGTGACCATCAACGCCAGCCACGAATTCTCGTCCGATTTCAAAGTGGATGCGCGTTTTGGCTGGTCCGAAAATCACTTCCGCTCGAAATATTCTTATCTGTTCAAGATGGACTATGACTGCACCGCCGCCACCTCGGCCACCGGCACCATCGCCGGCTGCCCCGGCGGGGTGGGCGGCGGTGTCGGCACCGCGGCCGCTCCCTATGTGGTGGACTTGCGGTATCCGCTGGGCACCTTTTCCAACTCGGTTGGCCAGATCGATCCGACATCCACCAATGGCTGGTTTTTCTCCCAATTCCGCAACACGCCGGTTTTCAATTACACCAGCTATCGCTCGATCAACTTGCACGGTTCTTACAAGGTAAGCGACGAACTGACCGTGGATGCGGGTTTCGACTACAAGAATTTCGGCTACCGCACCCAGAAACTGGGCCGCACCAACGGCACCACGGCCACCATGGACAGTTGGATTCCGTCCAGCATTGAAAATGCGCCGCTATCCTCCATTACCGACATCTATCACCTGACCGGAATGACCGCCCCTGGCGCCACCGCCACAAGCTGGGTCACGCCCAGCGTCGACAAATTGATCAGCCAGTTCGATATTTATAATCCGGCGAAGGAAATCTTTGTCTGGCCCGCCACCAGTGGCGCCTCGACCGAGTGCAAAACGACGGGTTGCTCGGCTTTCGCCCTAGGACCGGGACAATTCCTCACCCAGAACGGCAGCATCCGCGAGAATGATTACTCAGGCTGGGGCATGCTGAGCTGGGATACCAACATCGGGCGCGTTCCCTTCCGCGGCAATATCGGTATCCGTTACGCCGCCACCGACACGCTAGGGCAAGGCTACAATTTCGACACGACTGCGAAACAGTTCGTGCCGGTGATCATTCCCTACAGCTATCACGACTGGCTGCCGTCGATGAACCTGGTGCTGGAACCCGCCGACAATTTCCTGCTCCGCTTCAGCGCCGCCGAAGTCATGTCGCGGCCCAACTTGCCGGACCTGGTGCCGGGCATCGCCGCCAACAAAGGTGGAACCAGTCCGATCGCGGTTTCCGGCGGCAATGCGCTGTTGAAGCCCTACCGCTCCAAGGATGCCGACATGTCCTTTGAATGGTATTATTCCAAGGGCGCGCTGTTCTCCGTCGCTTTCTTCTACAAGCATATCGATACGTTGATCGCCAGCCAGAACACCAACACGGCGTTTGTCGGTAATCCGTTCAACATTCCCGTCAGCATCGCGCAGGCGGCCTGCGGCGGCGCTTTCAGCTCATTCTGCAATGCAACTGACCCGGCCAACTTCACCTTCAAGGTCAACCAGAAGGGTGCGCCGCTGTACGGCACGGAAGTCAACTGGCAGCAACCCTTCGATTTCCTCCCCGATTTCTGGGAGAATTTTGGCGTGCTGGGTAACGTCACCTTCGTGCAGGCGCGCCAGAACTACCTGGCCGCCAACGGCACGGTACAGGCGGTGGCCGACCTGGAGAACATGTCGCGCACCAGTTACAACGGGGTCTTTTATTATGACGACAGCGTCTTCCAGGCGCGCATCTCGGCCAACTTCCGCAGCAAGTACCTGGACACCGCCGGCGTCAATCCCGGCTTCAACAACGACGCGCGCCTCATCAAGGGCAGCCTGAACTATGACGCCTCCGCCAGTTACAAGATCGACGAGAATTTCACGGTGAACTTCCAGGCCATCAACCTGAGCAATGAACCGGTGATCTCCTATCTCGACACGGTGGGCCAGCGTCTCAACCACGGCAGCTGGTACGGCCGCGAATTCTATCTCGGCCTGCACTACTCCTATTAGTGCGGTCTGCAGCGAAACGCCGGGCGCCCCCTGCGCCCGGCGTTTTTCTTTGAGGGCGCTTAATCCAGAAACCGGCGGAAAAGCCGCAGGCCTTGCGCATCAGGCTCAGCCAGCTCGGCGCGGCGCACCCGGCCCTGGTCTATCGCGAAATGTTCGCGGCCATTGCCGAACATCACTCTATGTCCTTGGCCGGCGATCACCTGCAGCAATCTGAGCGGCGCGCCTTTCCAGGCATCGGGACTGTCCGGATCGCAATAGCCCAAGACGTCTTTGCGATCTGGGGTAAAGGTCAAAACCATCTTGCAGCGATCGGGGCGCAGCTCGGCGGGCAGCGGTCTTTTTTCATTTTGGGATTCCAGCCACAGACAAGCGAATTCGCGGCAAGGTACCGGTCTGGTCTCATAGATGGTGCAACCCTTGCCCACTGCGCAATGCGTGCACCACTGCCCTTCCGGTTTGCTGAGGACGGAAATCTCCGGCAGCTTGCAGCACAAGTTGCAGGAACCGCAATGGTTCTCACTCATGTGCCCACGCCCGAGGTCCAGCCGGGCCGCGCCATCTCCTCGGCAAAGGCGGGAAACATCAGATTGAACGACATGCTGATGCGCGGCTGGTTGCTGCGGTTGGCGTCCACGGCATGCTGCAGCCAGGCGGGAAACAGGATCAGGCTGCCGGCGCTCACCCGCACCATCGCGACCTCGGTATTGTATTCCGTCGGCTGCGCGGCAGCGGGCCGCATGACGCCAGCCTGCGGCTTGGGATCGAAAAAGTTGATGCTGTCGGCGCCGTCCTGCACCTGCACATAATAAGCGCCACTGAGATAATTGTTGCGATGGCTGTGCAGCCGGTGCCCGGTGCCGGGCGCATTCACATTGGCCCAGCAGCCCGTGATCATCAGCGGCTGCGGCACATGCAGCGTCTCCAGCACCTGCGCCGCAGCGGCAGAAACCCATTCGGTGAGCGGCTGAAAGGCGGGATTGCGGTGCAGCGCATGGTCGGACTGCCAGTTTTCTCCCGGCCGCAGTCCGGCAAGCGGCGCTCCCAGCTCCGCCAGCGCTTTGAGAATCCCGGCATTCAGCGGCTGTAACTCGGCCTGCGCCAAATCCCCTTTCCAGACAAAACTGGGAAACAGCGGCAGCACATCGGTGGCCTCGAAGCGCTTGCCGCTCATGGCGCCGTCCGGAACCGAAACTCTGTGACTTCGTGAAAGGGCTTGTCCGGCGTCAATTCGGTCGACGGAAAATTGGGATGATTGGGAGAATCCGGATAGTGCTGGGTCTGAAAGGACATGGCGCCATGCGGCACATAACCCTTGTCCAATGCCACTTTGGGGCGAACCGAATTGGCGGAATAGACCTGCATGCCCGGCTGCGTGGTCCACACTTCCAGGGTGCGCCCGGAACCGGGATCGCTCAGCCGCGCCGCAATGCGCAGCCGGCTGGCGGGGCCGTCGATCACGAAATTATGGTCCAGCCCTTTCTTGCTAGCGATCTGGGGCTCGGTCGACGCCAGCCGCGGCCCCAAGCGCGTGGGCTGGGTAAAATCGAAATCGCTGCCTTTCACATCGCGGATTTCGCCGGTGGGAATGCTGCCGGCGTCGATCGGCGTGTAGGCATGGGCGAACAGCTGCAGTGTTTCATCATCGACCGTTCCCTTGCCCGCCAGGTTGAAATAGGAATGGTTGATCAGGTTGACGACGGTTTTCTTGTCGGTGGTTGCGCGGAAGTCGATGCGCAGCACATTGTTGCGGGTGAGCGTGTAGGTGATCGTCACCTCCACTTTGCCGGGAAATCCCATGAAGCCGTCGGGATCGGTGTGGCGCAGCACCAGGCTCGGCTCCGGTCCGTCCTGCGTGGTGGCGGCGAAGACCTGCCGGAAATAGGCCATGCGTCCGCCCTGATCCAAGTCGCCATTCTTGTCGGGATCAAGTGCGTATGTTTGCCCATCGAGCGTGAGCTTGGCGCCCCGGATGCGGTTGGCAAAGCGGCCAATGATGGCGCCGTAATGACCGTTGGACCGGATATAATCGGCGCTGGTGTAATCCTGGATACTGTCAAAGCCCAGCACCACATCGGCCGGCGTTCCATGCCGGTCGGGCGCCGACAGCGAAACGATCACGCCGCCATAATTGGTTATGTGCACCTCCATCCCATGCGCGTTGGTCAGGATGTACAGGCTAGCCGGGCGGCCATCATCGGCGGTTGCGCCCCAGTTCTGGGTCGTGATCGCGGCCTGTGCAGGGGCACAGAGGCAACAGACACAGGCACAGCAGGCAAAAAAACGGACGATTGGGGATAAGGTGTTGATTTTACCCATTTTTCTCTTACCCTTTGGCATTACTGTATCAACCGGACTTCCGAAAAGCGAAGGTTTGTTCGCGCGCGATGCATAAGGATCCGCAGGGGGACATGAAGCCATGATGCGTGCCGTCCTTCTGGCGACCGGTTTGGTCCTCGCCGCCAGCGCCGCTCTGGCACAAAGGGTCGATGGTGCCGCGGTTTTCTCCCAGAACTGCGCCGCGTGTCATGCCGCGCATGGATCGCAGCGCGCCCCTCAATTGGAGAGCTTGCGGCTGCTGCAGCCCAAATTCGTGCTGGACACGCTGACCTCCGGCGCCATGCGAGTCCAGGCCATGCGTCTCAATCCCGCCGAGATGCGCGCGGTGGCCGAGTATGTCACCGGCAAGACGATGATGGCGGAGACGTTCGATCCTTCCATCGGCCGGTGCCTGGCCCATCAGCCCATGTCCGATGTCTCGGCGACGCCGCGTTGGACGAGCTGGGGTGCCGATCTCGCCAACCGGCGGTTCCAGCCGCGCGCGATGGCTGGCATCACCGCCGAGGATGTTCCGAAGCTGAAATTGAAATGGACGTTTGGCCTGCCGGAGACATCCCATGCCTGGTCGCAGCCGACGGTGGCGGGCGGGCGGGTGTTTGTCGGCAGCCAGGGCGGGCGGGTGTTTGCGCTGGACGCCAGGACCGGCTGCATCCACTGGTCGTTCCTGGCCACGGGGCCCACCCGCACGGCCGTTGTGATCGGCGAGCGGCCCAACCTGGCTTATTTCACCACCATTCCGGGCTGGCTCTATGCACTGAACGCGGAAACCGGCGCGCAAGTCTGGAAAGTGCGGGTCGAAGATCATCTCTCCACCCGGCTGACAGGATCGCCGGTTCTTTATCAAGGCAGGCTTTATGTGCCCTCGGCCTCGTTCGAGGAAGGCATGTCGGCTGGTGGCGATTATGACTGCTGCAGTTTCCGCGGCAGCCTGTCGGCCTTCGATGCGTTGACCGGCCGGCGCATCTGGAAAACCGCCATGATCAGCGGGCCGTTGTCGGTCTTGAAAACCAACGATGCCGGCCGGCGGCTTCTGGGGCCTTCAGGCGGGAGCAGCTGGTCCTCGCCGGCCGTCGACCCTGTCCGCCACGCGATCTATCTCACCACCGGAAACGGCTTCAGCGGGCCTTCGCAATCCTTGACCGATGCCATTGTCGCGCTGGACCTGGATACGGGCAAAGTGCGCTGGAGCCGGCAGGTCGGACAGGACATTTTTGTCCCAGGCTGCGGGCGGGCGGGTAATACCAACTTCTCCTGTCCGGACCAGAATGGCCCGGATGCCGACTTCGGCAGCGCGCCCATTCTGGTTAATCTCGCCAAGGGCAAGGATTTGATCCTGGCGGGTCAGAAGTCGGGCACACTTTGGGCCGTCGATCCGGACGCCCGTGGCAAAGTTGTGTGGCGCTATCAGGCGGCGCCCTCCGCCGCCGGAGAATTTGGCGCGCTGGTCTGGGGCCAGGCCGCCGACGATCGCAATGCCTATGTGCCGGTTTCCAATATCCAGGATCCCGCACATTCCGGCGGATTGCATGCGGTAACGCTGGCCACGGGCAAACGGGCCTGGTACGCGCCGCCTCCGGCCTTGATGTGCGCCCCGGGGCCCGGCTGCACGCCTGCCCAGGCCGCGGCCCCCAGCGTGATTGAGGGCGTGGTGTTTGCCGGTTCAGCCGATGGCGGACTTCGCGCTTATGCCGCGCGCGACGGAAAGCTGCTGTGGAGCGCGGACGCCAATGGGGATTTTGCGACCACCAATGGCGTGAAAGCGCATGGCGGTTCGATGATCGGGCCGGGCCCGGCGATCGCGGACGGAATGCTGTACGTCAATTCGGGCTATGGCTCCCACGGGGGACGTGGCGGCAATGTGTTGCTCGCTTACGGAATACGTCAGGGCGGCTAGCCCGTTTGCGCGAAATCCTCCGCGCTGGGTCTTGATAGCGACGCAATCAGGATCATGACCCGCCGCCATTTCCCCGCAGTTTCCTCGTCGCCAACGAAAGCCTGGGTGCAGGCGTTATCGCTGGCTCTCAGCACTGCATCATTTCCCCAAACGCGAATCATGGCCTGGGCCAAGGCAATGTCGTCGACCGTATTTAAAACTGATCCTGCCATGGCAAGATTCTGTGGGAGAAATCCGGCGACAACCAGTTCGGGGAAGCACGTATCGGCCGCCGTGCCAAAATCGGACAGCGCGTGCGGCGGGTAAGTGAAAATACCTACGGCTTGTGCGGGTTTTCCCGTACATCAAGATAGGACGGAAAGTGCGATAACGGGTTCGTGATCACCTCGATCGGAGACCGGGCCATGCGTGACCATCCTATAGAGCCGGAGCGGCTTGCATCCTCGCTCCTCGCCTTTGCTCCAGACGAGGCGTATGAGATCGCCCTTGATTTCATGAACGCCGCCCTGCTGAGCCAGGATCGCGAATGTGCGGTGAGCTGGTCCGTCGTGTTGATGCTGGTCGAGAAAACGCTTTCGGAGCATGAGAGCGAAGCCGATTATATCCGCGATATGCGCGCCGGCAGCATGATGTAACCGCCGGCCGTCCTGGCGCGCCTTGCGGGCGCCGCGGGTTTGTTTTCCGCCGGCTTCCCGAATATTATCCCCCGGCCCGCCGGTTCGGCGGGGTTCATGTGGGGCAAAAGATCATGGCGCTTCCTATTCCTAAGGTATCGCTCAGGGGCGGCAACCTCTTTGAGACCGCTCTCAGCGCCCTGGTGGTTCTGGTCGCCATCGGCTTTTTGGTCTTCATCTTCCAACGGACCGGCACCGGGCATCTGGGAAGTTATGCGCTGCGCATCCGGATGGCGGACGCGTCCGGCCTGGTGGTGGGCAGCGACATTCGCCTGGGGGGCACCAAGATCGGTTCGGTCACGGACCTTTGGCTGGACAAGAGCGATTACAGCGCCGTGGTCGAGGGGCAGATCCGCGATGATCTGGCTCTGCCGATTGATTCCCGGGGCAGCATTTCGTCCTCGACCTTGAGCAATCCCTATCTGTCCATCGCGCCGGGTCATGCCGCGCAAAAGGTCCGCCCGGATGGCGAAATAGGGACCAGACCCGCGCGCCGGTAGCGCGAGTCAGATCGCCGCTTCGCGATGGGCCCTAGGCCTTCAGGTACTTGTTGAACCAGTCCAGGGTGTGCTGCCAGGCTTCCTTGGCGGCGGCCTCGTCATAACGTGGCGTGGTGTCGTTGTGGAAGCCGTGGTTCGCTTTGGCATAGATGTGCCCTTCATGCGGGACGCCGGCCTGGGTCAAAGCGGCATCGAAGGCCGGCCAGCCGCCGGTGATGCGCGCATCCAACTCGCCATATTGAGCGTTGATAGGCGTTTTGATCTTGGCCACATCCTCCGCGCTCGGCTGGGCGCCATAAAAAGGCACGCCGGCCGCAATATCCGATCCCATGCGCACCGCCAGCATATTGACCACGCCTCCGCCGAAACAGAAACCGACCGCGCCCAACTTGCCGGTGGAGTCCGGCCGGTTCTTGAGATAGACGGCCGCCGCATACAGATCTTCGCCCATCTTGGCGCGGTCCACCTGCTGGAACAGCTTGGCGCCGTTCTCGTCGTCGCCGGAATAGCCGCCCACCGAGGTGAGGCCGTCAGGCGCCATGGCCATGAAGCCGGCAACCGCCAGACGCCGCGCGACATCCTTGACGTAAGGATTGAGCCCACGGTTCTCGTGAATGACAATGACAGCCGGTAGCTTGCCGCGGGCCGCCGCCGGCCGCACCAGATAACAATCGATATGGCCGGTGCCGTTGGGAGAGGGCACCGTGACTTTTTCCGTCTTGATGCGGCTGTCATCCTCCGGCACCTGGATTGCCCAGGCATAGTTGGGCCGCAGCATCTCCACCAGGGCTGCGGCGGTGACGGCCGCGGTGGCGAATTTCTGCGCGCCCGAAAGGAATTCGCGCCGGCCTATGGCGCCATGCACATAGGAATCCAGCAGATCCAGAAGCTCCTGCGGAAAGTCCGTGGCCTTTTTGCGTCCGTTGGTATCCAAATCCACCTCCCTCGCTGCTGTTGTTGCGCGCCGATGTCAGGGCGCGTTGTTATTTGCGTCGGCGTAAGCCCGGTCGATGGCTTCCTCCATATGATTGAGGCCGGTCCATCCCTGATATTTTGCCTGAATTTCCGGGCCCAGGATATGTCGGGTCTCTTCCGCCGTTTTGCCTTCGGCTTTCAAGGTCTTAGTGCGCGCCAGCAACTCGGCCAGGAAAGCCCGCTCAGCGGCAATCAGGGAGAAGTCACCCGGCGGGCTATGATCGGGCACGACGATCCTGGGTTTGAGCCCGGCGATTTTGTCCAGCACGCCCAGCCAGCTGCGCGGCGTACAATCGGCGCAGTAAAAATAAGGCCCGGCCCGGTTCTGCACCACATCGCCGGAGAACAGGACGCTATCCGGCTCCACCAGGATCAGCTCATCGCTTTTGGTGTGGGCAGCTCCGAACCAATAAAGGCCTACCGTCACGCCCCCGCCCAGGTCGAGTTTATAGCGCGTGTCGAACAGGATGTTTGCCAGCCTGGCGCGGTAACCCTCCAGCAATTGCCTGTCGGTTTCGGATCGGCTGCGGAACAGGTCCACCAGCGTCTGGCCTTCGGATTCCAATTCCGCCTGTTGGCTCTTGGGACGGATCACGATCGTGCCGGGCGCAAAGC
>Ga0105239_10008486_pt1 | contig 11681 bp, 5 predicted proteins | sample KBSC44metaG_FD_92761 | JGI IMG/M metagenome (GOLD analysis project Ga0105239, IMG submission 92761) | Corn rhizosphere microbial communities from Kellogg Biological Station, Michigan, USA - KBS C4-4 metaG | ecosystem: Host-associated > Plants > Roots > Rhizosphere > Soil | place: Michigan, USA...
ATTTTCGATGTAATAGCTGACAAAGGCCAGGTCATCGGTGAGCACAGCTTTGCCGTATACTTTGTCAAAGGCGGTGCGAAGCATATTATACTGGGTGACTTTGGGGTCGGAGTAGAACATCCGCTGGAAATTGAGTATCTGGAACTTGAAGGCGCCTCTTACCAGTACGCTCAGATCGAAGTTCTTGTACCGGAAAGTGTTGTTCCAGCCGAGATAGTATTTCGGCAGACCATTACCAAGTATCTTTTTATCTTCAAGCTTCGCATCTTTCATAGGCTTGGGCTTTCCGTCGGCGCCCTCGATGATCCACTTGCCGTTGGCGTCGATGTCGACGGATTTATATCCGTAGAAGTCTCCCACAGGCCCGCCTACATAAAGACGATGGGTACTGGTCTGGATAGGTTCGCCCGTGTACCCCGCATCGATGTAGTTGACGGTCGTCTTGAACAGGTCGTTGGAGAGAGAAACCAGCTTGTTGGTATTGGTGGAGAAGTTGGCTCCCGTAGTCCATTCAAAATTCTTTTTCTGGACAGCGATGAAATTGGCCAGTACTTCCACCCCTTTATTTTCCGTCGTGCCCACATTGGCGGTGATCGTATTGTACAGATAGGGAGGGACCGGAACACCATAATCCCACAACATGTCCCTAGTTTGCCGTTTATAAAGATCGATAGAACCACTGATGCGGCTATCCATCATGGTGAAATCCAGGCCGATATTGTATTCCCCTTTGCGTTCCCAGCGGAGATCGGGGTTGGGGTTACGAACGGGAGAAAGGGATTGTATCCAGTTGCCGTTATACAGGAAGCGGGCTCCGTAGTTGAGGCTGGTCAGCGAAAGATAGGAGACATCGGGTGCAGTACCCGTGACACCATAACCCGCCCGGAGTTTGAGTTCGTTGATAAAGGTGACGTCCTTCATGAAATTCTCTTTCGTGATCTTCCAACCGGCAGATATGGCCGGGAAGGTGCCCCATTTATGCGAGGCGCCAAACCTGGACGAGCCTTCGCGACGGACACTGGCCATCAGCAGATATTTGTCATTCCAGCTGTAGGTGAGCCTGCCGAAGAAGCCGATGAGCTTGTAAGAGGTTGCAAGGCTGTTCATGACAGCTTCCCCGCGGCCAAGGGCATTACCGGACTGCATCCTGTTGTACGAATAGTCATCGGTGGGAAAATCCCAGTTCTGCATATAAAAATCTTCGCTCTTGGAGTCCTGATAGCTATAGCCGGCAAGGGCCGTTATTTTATGCGCGCCAAATGTTCTTGAATAGTCGGTGGTGAGCTCAAGGAGGTTATCAGTGCCGTTGTTCTCTCCGAGTGAGGCATATCCGTTCTTCCCACTCTTGACAGTGGAGACGTGCTTTTTTGTTTCGGAATAGCCGCGTTGCTGATCGGTACGTACGGAGGACATTAATAATTTTACATGCAGTCCGTCGATGGGCGTAACCGTAATACTACCATTTAGCCGCATTTCCTTTTCCCTGTTCTGACCGTTGGTCTCCATAATATATGCAACAGGATTGTCATAGAAGTAGACATTCTGTTCTTTCCAGTTACCCAGATAGTCTTTTATGCTATCGGTTGGGTTCCGGATTACGGCCTGCCGGTATACATATCCATTAAAGCTGGTGCCGTCACCCCCCGTCCAGTAAGTCCGCGTGCGGCTGATGGCGCCGAGGTTGAATTTGACCTTACCGTCGAACATCGAATGATTGATGTCGACCCGGCCGGTCACCTGACGGTTGTCCGAACGCAAAAATAACCCATCCCAGTTGCGATAGTTGACCGAGGCGGTATAGTTCGTCTGCCTGTTCCCACCCTGCAGGCTTAGGTTATGCGTATGGCTGTAGGGAGTGCGCGAAACGGCTTTGAACCAATCCGTCGAAGTCCCATAGTCCTGGAACCCGACGCCCTGCGCAATGTATTTCCGGTAGTCGGCGGCAGTAAGAAAGTCCGGGCGTTTAGCGATGGTCTGCACACTGACGTAGCCGTCGTATTGCAGCGTCGGTCTCGAGTCGCCGTGCAATTTTTTCGTGGTGATGAGGATTACCCCATTGGTGCCCCTGGTGCCATATATGGCGGCAGCGGAACCGTCTTTCAATACGTCGATGGATTCGATGTCCTCCGGCGCAACGGAATTCAGGTTTCCGGGAATACCATCGATGAGTACCAAAGGCTGAGTGGAGGCTTTCAGTGTAGTGATCCCGCGTAGCTGGATCTGGGTGCCCGCAGTAGGATCGCCCGAGGACGTAGAGACGGTAAGGCCTGCCACTTTTCCCTGTATCAGCTGGGCAGCGTCACGTACCGCCCCTTTGACGAAATTCTCGGCCTTTACCCCCGCTATGGCGCTGGTGACATCGCCTTTTCGTTGGGTGCCATAGCCTACTACGACGACCTCATTGAGGTCGCTGGCAACGGCCCTGAGGTCGACCGAGAAATTGGTCCGGCCCGACAGCGAAAGTTCCAGCGACTGATAGCCGACGTTGGAGATGATGATAGCCTTTTCATTGTCGGATACATCGAGGGAGAATTTTCCGTCGGCATCGGTAGAAGTTCCGGAAGAACTGCGTTTGGCTTTAACGGATACCCCCGCCAGAGGCTGGTGGGACTGAAAGTCCCGGATGATACCCTGAATGTGTATCGGGGGCGAGGCGAGTGCTGTGTGTACGAGGAGAAGCCCGGTAATGACCGGGAAGAACAGTAGGAGCAGTCGTTTCATACTAGTCAAGTTTTATGGTTAGCGAGAAAATGCTTTGGGCAAAACATATCCTGTCAGCCGGTTAACCAGCTTAACTGTGGCTGAGCAATCGTTTGTCGTTCGCACCGGACGGTATCCTGTGCGGGCCTGGCTTCTATATTATCGTTGAAACTAAATTAATGTCAATTTTACAATTATTCAGAACGTATATTAACACGTTCTACGCAATTATTAACTTTTGCGCAAACGGCGTCGCTACGCCTCCCATCGGCGTGTTTCGACCTCCAGTCGTAATAATTGTAAAATTGACATTAAGCCCGCCGGAAAGAATTGGCAGGCTTCTCGCATCTATTCCAGGCCGCGCTCATAGTGCAGCGCGGGGATCTCGACGTCCGCAAACCCCTTCTTGCGAAGGCGTTCCTGAAAGGCCTGCTGCACGTCGTATTCGCCATGGACAATGAAGATAACCTTCACCCTGGCAGGGTCCTGGCAGGAGAGGAACTGGCTAAGGTCTTCATAGTCACCGTGTGCGCTCATGCTTCGGATGCTGCCGATCTCGGCGTGCACTTCATGCAGAATACCGAAGATATGCACCTCTTTGACGCCGGCCTGCAGTCGTCCACCCAAAGAATGAGGCTCGCAATACCCTACCAGCAGGACGGTGTTCCGGCTGTTCTCGATATTGTTGCTGATATGGTGCTTTACACGTCCGGCATCGGCCATACCGCTGGCAGAAATGATAACACAGGGCTTGTCGCGGTAGTTGAGGAGTTTGGACTCTTCGACGGACTTTATGTACTTAAGTCCCCTGAACCCAAAAGGATCCCTGTCGGTCTCGAGTATTTTCTGGATCGTCTTATTAAAGTACTGGGGATAGCTCTTGACGATCTCGGTTGCGGCTACGCTGAGTGGGCTGTCCACATAATAGTCGAGTTCGGGAAGGCGGTTTTCGTTCTCCAGCTGATTCAGCGCGAAGAGTATCTCCTGCGTACGGCCCACACTGAAGGCCGGGATGATAAGTTTGCCCTTTTTCTGAAGACAAGTCTTCTCGATCCAATGCAGCAGCATATCCGGCGTAGTGTCGGCCGCGTCGTGCAGACTGTTGCCATAGGTGGACTCAATTAATATATAGTCGGCCTGCGGAAATACCTCGGGCGAACGAAGAATAACATCCCGGTAACGGCCGACGTCACCGCTGAACGTAAGGTGGGTTTCTTTCCCACCCTCCTTTATCCGGAGATGCACAGCGGCGCTGCCGATGATATGTCCCGCGTCGGTGTATATGACCTGTACATTCTCGTCGACAGTGAACCAGGTACCATATTCTACCGAAACAAAATGATCCATCGCCTTCGCCGCGTCGTCTTCATTATACAGCGGCTGCAGATAGGGCAGGCCCTCGGCTTTCCTCCGCTTGTTGGCATATTTTACCTCATCCTGCTGAATACCCGCGGAATCCTCGAGGAGTACGCCCGTCAGTTCCTTTGTAGCAGGAGTACAGAATATCTTTCCATTGAACCCATCCTTCACCAGTTTGGGGATCAACCCGGTGTGGTCGATATGCGCGTGCGACAGGATCAGATGGCTAACCTCGGCAGGCGTAAAACCCCAGTTGCGGTTGAGCACATCCGTCTGAGCGCCCATGCCCTGGAACATCCCGCAGTCGAGCAAATATTTTTTACCATTGTCTAATGTAAGAAGATGCTTGGATCCGGTGACTACGCGCGCAGCGCCGTGAAAAGCGATTTTCATTGTTTTCGTATTCTCGTTAGGCCTCCAATTTAGTTGATTTTTCTCATACAGGTATTTGTTTAATGCACTTATTCAGAGACGGCTCGTCCTTTTCCTACCGATCCGAATGCCCGAAAATATCTACTTTGCCTCTTCGCCTATAGTATGTAGTTACACTTATTCTACCCGCAAACCAAACCAATACATATGAATCGATCCCTACTTATCTTTTTTCTGTCGCTTGTGGCAGCACGGCTTCTTGCCACGCCTCAATGTCCGATCGTGACACAGTCCTTTCAGTCTTCCGCGAACGGAGACATCCAGGACGCCAGCGCTACCGGCTGGTACCTCGACAGGTCCCACGTCCTGAATGCCGTCTATTTTGCAGCTAATTCCCACCGCATTAAAGCCCAGACGCTCGGCGGAGAAGGCGTATGGTATTCAAGGATATTTGCCGTGTCCGGCTATACCGGATTCCAGGTCGACGCCAAGATATCTTCCGAGGGAGCGCTGACCAGTACAGAATACGTCAAGGTCTTTTACAAGTTGGACGGCGGCCCGGAAACATTGATCGGCGCCTACTATGGCAATTTCGGCACACCCACTGTGACCTCCCCTGCACTGACAGGCAGCACCGTTCAGATCGTCATCCGCATATATAATTTTACGACCGGCAACGCCGAGTACTATATCGAGAACTACGACGTCTTTAAGGAAAAAAGCCCCTGCACTGTTTCGACGATACCCGTCAGCATCAATGCATCTCCCCAGGGCGGAGTGGTCACCTGCAACAGCCCCTCCGTGACGCTGACTGCCGGAACGACGGCATCCGGTACAACCACCTACAGCTGGACAGGCCCCAACAGCTTCACTTCCTCTTCATCCAATCCGACCGTTAGCACGGCCGGAACGTATACGGTCGTCGCCACCAATCCGGCCGGCACAGGTACGGCCACCTATACCGTAACTGCAAATAATACCCCGCCCGACCTCACAGCGACGGGCACGGCCCTGGGCTGCGCCGCCAGCGGCACTATCAGCGCAATCTCTTCCGTGCAGGGAGTGGCGTACGCCTGGACAGGACCCGGAGGTTTTTCCTCTTCCTCGCAAAACCCAACGGTAACCACAGCGGGTACCTACACCGTCACGGTAACCAATCCCACAACAGGTTGTTCCGCTTCCCAACCGGTGACCGTCACATCGGGCGTGGCCGCCCCTTCGGTCTTCTGGCTGGAAGACTTTACACTACCCAACGGTACGACCTCCGACACCGGCCCTACCGCCTGGACCTCGGCCACTTCCGGCGCTGGTACATATTCGGTACAGAATAATGAATTCAAGACCTCTTTCAGCGGCCAGGCGGAAGGCGTATGGACCTCCGGCATGATCTCCATGGCAGGCAAGACCAATACGGTACTGAACGTTTACTTCCGGAGTGAAACAGCCTCCGGCAGCGATTTTTTTGAACCACAGGACTATGTGCGCCTCTATTACAGGCTGCGCAACGGCGCCGAAACACTGGTCTATGAAGACCTGGCTGGCATCGGCAGCACAACTACAGGAACAAAGGACACCATCATATCCGCAGCGATACCCGCCGGCGACTCGGTGCAAATAATCATCAGGACCAATAATTCCGATCCGACAGAACGATATTATTTTGACAACGTCAGGCTGACGGGTGTCAGTGGCGTCAACGCGCTCGCGTCTGCAGGCGGAACACTCACCTGTAACACTACGTCGGTGACGCTCACCGGCAGCTCGACAACGGCAGGTGCCGTTTACAGCTGGACAGGACCCGGCGGGTTTACGTCCCCGACACAAAATCCCTCCGTTTCGACCCCGGGTATCTATACCCTGACCGTGACCGCAGGAGGATGCTCCGCACAGGATACAGCCCTGGTTCCGCAGAATATTGCGACGCCGGCAGGCCTGACGACGACAGCAATCCCCGTCAATGCGCAGCTGACCTGCACTAACAACAGCGTCACTTTTACTGCCGGCGCAACGACTCCCAACCTTTCCTATTCCTGGTCCGGGCCCGGCGGGCCGATAGCCGCCGCAAACGCCATCACAGTAGCGTCGACAGGCACGTATACTCTCACTGCAACCGACCCCGCCAATGGCTGTACCGCAACAGCCAGCTCTGTCGTGACACAAAATACCACTTCCCCGGGCGGACTCACCACCACGGCCGACCCGGCCACAGCCCAGATCACCTGTACCCACCCTACCGTCCTTCTGACAGGCAATTCCACAACGGCAGGCGTAACGTATAGCTGGGCCGGTCCTGGCATCGTCTCAGTTATGGGAGCCACAGCGACGGTCAATGTTGGCGGGACATATACCGTCACCGTCACAGACCCCACCAACGGATGTTTCGCTACGCTGCCCGGCTCGGTGACGAAGAATGTAAGTGTGCCAGTGGGCCTGACAGCCAGCCCCGGCGATATCATCAGCTGTTTCACACCCGTGATCGATCTGCAGGGCGGTTCCACAACCCCGGGCGCGACTTTCGCATGGTCGGGCCCTGGCGGATATACCGCCAGTACGGTTGACGCAGAAACAGACGTGCCGGGCAACTATACCCTCACCGTCACCAATCCCGCCAACGGCTGTACGGCTTCGACCGCTACGGTTGTCCTGGCGGATACCGCTACTCCCGCCAACGTAACGGCGTCCAATAACGGTCCGTTAAATTGTATCAGCACCAGTGTAACGATAACCAGCAGCACTTCCACAGCGGGAGTGGATTTTACCTGGGTGACACCCGCCAATACCTTTATTTCCGGCGCAACAGCTGTCGTCACGGTGCCCGGAACATATACCATCCAGGTGACCAACAACGGCAACGGCTGTTTCTCCCAGGCTACTACTACGGTAATCCAAAATAACACCGGCTGCCCGGGTTCGATGGCCGCTGCGCCGGGCGTGATCAACGACAGGACCATGACAGGCTTTATCAGGGACACACTGACCGGGTTTGTCTACAAAACCTATCCTAATCCTTTTTCGACAACGGCCTTTATTGAATTTACTTCGCCGGTGACCTCTCCCGTAACAGTGGAGATCTATAGCAGTACTGGCTATCCGGAGAAGCTATTGTTCAACAACACCGCCGCCGCGAATCAGGTATACAAGCTGCAGCTGGGAACGGCCGGGCTTTCTTCAGGGACGCACTTCTGCGTCATCCGGAATGGAGATAAGCGGTATTCTTCCACGCTGATATTCATAAAATAAAAGCTCTCTTTACAGACCCGGCCGGCTTCTCCGGCCGGGCTTTTTTTGCATACATGAAAACAACTATTTTCCGATCGTAAGACTAGGGTAAGTTAAACTGGTATCTATCAGTAACGGGTAAGTGTTTAATTAATACGCTAAACGTTCTGAATCCGCAGCTAATTTTTGTAGGTTTATTCCCCAAAACCCAACAATCTGTTCCCATGAAAAGCATTTTACTTCTATCCATCCTGACCATTGCGCTTGTACCCGCAAGCCGGTCTCAGGCACCTATCTCCCCGGTCCTTGCAAAAATATGCACCGGCACCAACGTCAGTTTCTCGGTGGTTGCTGCCGGAAGCAACAATAGCTGGCAATGGCAGGAAAGCACCGACGGCGGCATCACCTGGAACAATCTTGCCGAGAATGCGACCACTGGCGTCAATCCCGCCAATGGGATATATACAGGTACGACCAGTTCGGTGCTGATGATAACCCGTGCCCCTTCGACAATGAATGGCAACAAGTATCGCAACAACGTATCCGTCAATGGCGCGGGCGCCGTTGCCTCCAACGTGGCCGTTCTCAACGTGGGCCCCGACGTCAACCTGGACGCGACCACCACGACCAATTGCCCGGCTACAAGCAATACGATAAATAATGCCGGCACGGCAGGCGTAACCTATCAATGGCAGGTAAGCACAAATTCCGGAACCAGCTGGACCAGCGTCGTAGCCGGATCGGATCCCAGCGGTGTCAGTTACACTATCAATACCGGCTCACTGGTGATCTCTGCCCTGACAAATGCCATCGACGGATATCAATACCGCTATATTGCCAATGACGGTGCGGGATGTATCGTTACAAGTGCCGCCACTACACAAAAGGTGCCGGCGCTCGCAGCATTTACGCTGCCCGGCGCCGGAACGATAACGGCTAACGTCGGCGATGCCGTCAATATCCCCGTAACCATTACGGCCGGAACGGCTCCCTTCACGTACCAATGGCAGGTAGCCGTCGGAACCGGCGCCTACAGTAATATTCTTAACAGCAATACCTCTTATACAGGACCAACGACCGGAACACTTGGTATCCCCGGCGTTACCACGGCCACCTATACCAATAAATACCGGGTCATAATAAAGAACGCCGGCGGTTGCACCTCGGCCAGCGCCTCATTTGCCCAGATAGGCCTGCCCGTGACGCTACCGGTGACTATATCTTCGTTCACAGCCGAAAAACTGGCCGGCACTGCCGTGAGATTGTCATGGATCGTAGACGCGTCCAATATCCCGCAGTCCTTCACAGTCGAACGGTCAACGGCCAATACTTCTTCTTTTACAGGGATAGGCAGCGTAAAAGGCGAATCCGGAACGGCTGAGTATAGCTTCATCGACGCTGGCGTGAACAGCCCGGACGTCCAATACCGGCTGAAAACATCCGGCCAGGGCGGACTTTCTGTTTACAGCACGGTGGTACGACTATCGAACGATGTGGCAGGCCGGCATATCAGCCTGCGACCTTCCGTCACCGCATCGGGATCTGCCAGCCTGTACACGGTACTGGATAAGAACGAAACTATACAGCTGACAATAACCGACGTCATGGGTCGCGTGCAGTTTAGCGGATTGCTGAAACTCGGACCGGGCGAAAACTATACGCCACTGAACGTCTCCCGCCTCAGCAAGGGTATATATTATGTACGCACCAGCAGCCTGGACGGTATTTCCCAGGTTCTGCCATTTGTTAAAGACTAGACGACTTTGCCTTAAACGACCAGGTAATGAAAAATTCGGCGACAACCTCGCCGTTGGAGTTAGTGCCAACCGATCTCGCTTTCACCTGCCGGGCTTCGCCGGTCGCTATACACCCGGCGACGGCCTCTTTGATCGCGGGTCCGTCGACGCAGACAAAAACCGTACGGCCGGTCGCCTTTTTGTGAAAGCTGGCTGAAATGCCGACAACAAGCATCGACACCGCCGGCTTTCGCCGGTAGACGGCAGCCATAGCGAGAATACCGGTGCTCATCTCCGCGGCCATGCTCAGACAGGCGAAATAGGTCGAACGGAAGGGGTTGCGGGTAAACCATTTGAAGGGCACACTGACGGAACAGCGGACATCATCGGCCTCATCTATACGGAGCCCGGCGAAAAAAGCGCTGGGCAACTGACTCAGCAGATACAGCCGAAAACGGACGGGGCTCCGCAGAAGCCGCAAAAAGCCCGGATGATGTTGTGCTGCCATGATTATTGTTTACTGACCTCAACGATAGTGGCTACGACACCGTTGCTGCCGGGGTCACCTTCCACAGTGAACTGCATATTGCCTTTCGCCGAACTTTTGAACCTGACGTTATGGACGAGTTGATCGCCAAGTGCCGCATTTAGCCGGCCCGCATAATCCTGTCCGGGGTTCTGGGATATCTTGCTGTTGATGGAATACCAGTTCAGCGGAGTCTTACTCACTACGACGGCCATCTCGTCACGCGTGCCGATGGAGTCGGGCATCATACTCTTGTCTTTCGGAAAGAGCCGGTAGCCGGTAATGCCACAGAAAGGTGAATACTTTGTTTTGGAAGGGTTGTCCGGCCTCGGATAAGGGAAAAGCGTATAGCTCGTGCCGTCCGTCTCTTTCCCAAAGACATAGACATAACACTCGGTAGTGTTGCGCACTTCCATTTTAAAACGCGTGCCCTTCTTCACAGGAGATATGGTCTCAAAGACATCCCCGTTCTTCACCTGCAGCGGAATATAATCGTCGGTGACCGTTTTTTTCCCTTCATAATGAACCTGCATCAGGCCAACCTCACAGGAGAAAGGCGCAGCTGCCGCAGCCCCTGTCTTCGCCATCGGCTCGATACCATAGGCCTCCCGCACAAAAAATTTGAAATCGGGATACCGTACCCAGGCAAAACCATTGTTACCCCACTCAGGACTCCAGCTGTTCATGATAAGAAATGCCCCTCCGTATTTCCGATCATCATAGCCCACCACGCACTGCGCGTGGCCGCCAAATCCGATCATCTGCCTGTCTTCGGCGGTGGGAGTCCAGACATCCTGCCCAAACATCGGCTGCATATAACTGCCGCCGACCATCATCCCGATGACCACGGGAGCGCCCTGGGAAAGGTTCTCCCTGATAGCCCGCAGATCGATGACGTTGTTGCGATCACCAGGCGTCAGCCGCACAAAACCCCGCATCTTGTTCTGACGGGCCATCTCCAGCAGCTGCTGATCAGGCTGCCGCGAACAGTCTTTATCATCATAGGGGAACTCGTTGTAAGGGACCGAACCGCTCTGGGTCATAAACTCCATCGCCCGCTCGATATAAGATCCCTCGCAGCCTTCCAGACCGATCTGGTTGTACAGGAAAGACGGACTGTACCGCAGGGCATTCGGGTCCTGTCCGCTTCGGGCCGCCTCGGCGATAGTGCGGGCGCCATACGCGCTGCTCCATGCCACACAACTCCCCTGATGCCCCTGGTCACCAACGGACGGAGCATACTTTTGAAGATTGACAGCCTCCGGAAGAGGATTCTTTGTCGAGTCGTCGGAGAGCGACTCATAGATATTCGCCTTTTCAAACTGTTTGGGGTCGAGGTACCCGCCCGTGGCCAGCCCCTGGGCCACCTGGTGAACGATCCCCGCACCACAGCCGCTACGGCCAAACAGAAAATAGCCGCCCGCAAGAATAATGAGCAAAACAATAAGACCGCGACCACGGAAAAGTCCCAGAAGAAGCATGAGAATGCCAAATATACCGCCGCCCCCTCCGCCGCCGCCGGAGAAACCACCCCCGCCGCCACCCGGGTCATCACCATTGTTGTTGCTGTCGTCATTGGGATCGTCGACCATTCGGATGGGGGGCATAGGAGAATTTTTTGGTTCCCCTAAAATAAGGAAAAATTTCCGCGATAGACAGCACTCCCCTGCCTCCGCGGTTCACACTTCCCCCTCCGACGGCTCGCAACCGCCCGGTACACCCACACCATTCGGCCTGCCCCATTTCCGCGGTTCACAGAACTTCCCTAC
>Ga0105239_10008487_pt1 | contig 11681 bp, 10 predicted proteins | sample KBSC44metaG_FD_92761 | JGI IMG/M metagenome (GOLD analysis project Ga0105239, IMG submission 92761) | Corn rhizosphere microbial communities from Kellogg Biological Station, Michigan, USA - KBS C4-4 metaG | ecosystem: Host-associated > Plants > Roots > Rhizosphere > Soil | place: Michigan, USA...
CCTCAAAATAACGGGCTTTAGTAAAATCGAGTTCCACGTTTGGTCGTGGGACTTTGGCGGGATCAAATTTTCGCATCGGAAAGTAATTTAGAACTTAGTTGTTGCAAGCGCAAGCGATCGCGTCGTTGATGGCGCCGCCAGTGAAGTATTCCTGCATCGCCGGCGTATCGGATGTCGTGGTGGCATTCGTGCAACGAAAGCGACTCGCACCGATCAAGCTCCAACTGTTGTAAGCCCACATTTCGACGCCGCAACCTTCGTGTTGTGTTGCTGGTGCGCTACAGTTGTTCACACAAGGAGTTGAGCCGTCTTGCGATCCATTGGCATTGCTTGAAACGTCACAGATCGTGCCGGTGTTGTTTGGAAAACCGAGCGCTGTCAAAACACCTGCACAGTTGGCGTCACTTCCATTGCTACCAGCAAAGTCGCGAGTCGCTGCATTGACGCCGCCATGAGCCTGGCAAACAGTTTCGCATGTGATCGCCGCATAACCGGTCGTATACCAGCGAAAGCCGCCATACGAAGTGCCACCGCAACCTGTTGCGGTTGGAGTCGGCGTCGGAGTGGGCGTTGGAGTTGGCGAAGGTGTCACTGTTGGCGAAGGCGACGGACTCGGCGAGGGCGATGTCGTTGGACTTGGTGATGGCGACGGTGAAGGTGACGGCGTCGCGGTCGGATCAGGTGATGGTGCCGGTGTCGGCGATGTTATGCAATCCGGGGTCGTACAAGATGACAAACTCGTCGGGATCGAAGTCGAGGTCCCAAAGTTCACTTGTGCGCAGTTTTGAAAGGAAAAGAGGATGGCCAGTGCGAGAATGTTTGTAAAGTAGTAGAGATTCTCGCGCTTCACTGGGCCTCCGATATAAGACTGATCGGAAGTCCTGTATTAAAATGAATAGCGAAAATCCAAAAAACTGGATGACGAATTCGCTTTCTCATTTTGAGACGGCTCAGGGTGAGTCAGATAGCTTCGAACTCTTTGATTTCGTTACAAAACTATTGCGTTCTCGACTCCAAGGAAGCTCGAACAACTCCGAAATGCATTTGATATGTCAGACTCTCACCTGCCAGCTGAATTAAACGCAGAAAAGGGTATCGCAGCGTTTGCGATTCGCCACATGCACTTTACAATCGTCGTGTTTGCGGCTCTGACTATTGTCGGGTTAGTGAGTTGGTTTTTACTCCCTAAAGATTTGTTACCGGCAAGTAAAGCTCCCGGTGTTCAAATCTTGTCGTTTTACCCCGGCATGCCGGTTGAAGACATGGAGCAAGAGATCACATTTCCGTACGAGCGTTATTCGGGCCAAGCGGTTGGCATTCGTTCGCAAGAGTCTCGTTCGCTCACGGGTGTGAGTATTGTGCGCAACTTTTTTCAATCCGATGTTGATGTGGGAGCCGCGATTTCACAAACGGGCGCGTTGGTGATGTCGGTTCTTAGAAAACTGCCACCGGGAACACAACCACCACTCATTTTGCCATTTGATCCGATGGCGTCGCAGCCACTTGCGATTGCTACAATATCGGGATCAAACAAAACTGAAACGCAGCTGCAAGATATTGGTCGTTACTCTGTCATCAATGCGATTCAAACTGTGCCTGGCGCAATGGCGCCTACTGTGATGGGTGGCAAACTTCGCCAAGCGATTGTTTATCTTGATCCGCAAAAGTTGAGCGAAAAGAATCTTTCTCCGTTGCGCGTGAATGAAAAACTTCAAGAGATGAATACTTTCGTACCATCGGGAGACATCAGCATCGGCGATTTTGATTTTAGCATTCACTCAAACGGCATGTTCAAAGAGTTGTCTGAGATTGATGGCTTTTATTTGCGCTCACGCAATGGTATTTCGGTTCGCGTCGGTGACGTCGGTAATGCCGAAGATGCGGCGGCGATTCAAACCAATATCGTAACCGTGGACGGTAAGCGACAAGTTTACGTGCCGATCTATCGTCAGTTGGGAGCGAACTCCCTCGAAGTGGTTGACGAAGTTAAATCATCACTCAAAAATTTGCAGGGGACTCTCTCGGACGTCACGATTTCGCTTGTCAGTGATCAGACGATTTTCATCCGCAAGGCAATCGATGCCATCTCGCTGGAAGCTTTGATTGGTGGCGCTTTGGCAGCACTCATGATTTTGGTTTTCCTTGGCAATGCGCGTGCAACAGTGGCGGTGTTGTTGACGCTTCCGATTTCGGTTATCGGCACGTTCGCAATCTTGCATTGGCTCGGTCATACTCTCAACGTCATGACGCTTGGTGGGTTGGCGTTATCGGTCGGCGTGTTGGTTGATAATGCGATTGTTGTGATTGAAGTCATCATTCAAAAACAAATGTCTGGAATGAGCCGCAGAAAAGCGGCGCTCGTTGGTACTCGTGAAGTCGCGATGCCGGTGTTAGCGTCGACGCTTGCGACACTAGCCGTATTTGTTCCGATTTTATATTTGAACGGCGTTATTCAAACTCTCTTTACGGCGCTCGCGATTTCTGTCGTTGCAGCAATGGGGATTTCTTATTTCTCTGCAATGATGGTGATTCCGCTCTATGCGACTTATCTTTTAAAAGCGACCCAAGAGACTGGTAAAGGTTATCTCGGTGCATTTCGCCGCTGGTTTGAAGGTGTCACACAAGCGTATGGCCGCACTCTGCATTGGACACTGCAGAGAAGCCGACCGGTTTTACTTGGTTCATTTGTTCTTCATGCCGTTCTCACGTTTGGCCTGATTTTTACGATTGGGACCGAACTTTTTCCGCGTGCTGATGCGGGTAGTTTTAAAATTAATATTCGCGGTAAGACTGGTTATCGCATTCAAAAAACCGCTGAGATTGAAAATCAAGTCGAAGCAAAATTACGAACGATTATTCCGCCGTCCGATCTTAAGATGGTCATTTCAAACATCGGTATCTACTACGGCTACTCAGCTGCGTTTACGCGCAACTCTGGATCGCAGGATGCATTTATCGATGTCGAGTTGAGCGAACATCGCGCTCATACATCACAATACTATGCGAAGATGATTCGCGAAGAATTCAAGACGGCCTTTCCGGATACAGAAGTTTCGATTGAGTTGGGTGGACTTTTGACATCCGCGCTCAATGGCGGACTGCCATCACCGCTGGATGTTCAAATCGGTGGCCCCAACATTGATGCTTCCCGCGATATCGCACAATCGCTGTTGCCGAAAATTAAAGCGGTCACGGGAGCTGTTGACGTTCGAATTCAACAAAGATTCGATGCGCCGACGTTGGATATTAAAATGGATCGCAAAAAAGTAAGCAATTTGGGCCTTACGCCAGACATCGTTGTGAAAAACGTCGTGAGCGCGATTTCAAACAGTACGAGCTACAATCCGAATATCTGGATCGATCCGAAAACTGGTGTCGACTATTTATTGGGAGTGCAATTTCGAGAAGATAGCATTAATTCAAAAAAAGAATTGCTGGACGTTCCGATCACCAGCAACGACCAGGATCGTGCCGTTGCTTTGGGTGAGTTGGCAGAAATTCATGAGTCGGTGGGAATGACCGAAGTGAATCATAAGAATTTGCAGCCGGTCGTCGACATCTATCTGGATTCGCAAGATCGCGATATCGGCAGCGTCGGTCGCGATGTTCAAAAAATCCTTGAACAAGAAAAAATGCCGGTCGGAACCTGGAGCAGAATTCAGGGCGAATACAGTGAAATGCATTCGTCGATCCAATCACTCGGTTGGGGATTCTTATTTGCCGCATGCCTGGTTTATTTTATTTTAGTTGTACAATTTGAATCGTTTTCGCTTCCAGCGATTGTCATGACGAATATTCCAAAAGGAATTGTCGGCGTGATCGTGATGCTGGCACTCACGCGCACCTATTTCAGCATTCAAGCCGCAATCGGCTGTATCTTTGTGATCGGCGTGTCGGTTTCACATAGTGTTCTCTTGCTCGAATACATTCTGGAAAAGGTGAAAGAACATGGAGAAAATGACGAAGCGATCGTCAAAGCTTCGATGGCGCGTTTACGCCCAATTTTAATGACCTCGCTGGCGTCGATTTTAGGCTTGTTACCGATGGCTCTTGGTCTTGGCGAAGGAGCGGAAGCGAATATTCCGCTGGGTCGTGCTGTGATCGGCGGCCAATTACTTTCAACATTCTTGAATTTCTATTTGCTCCCTTGTCTTTATCGCCAAATGGCGAAACGCCGCGCAAAGAAACAGCAGTTGCGCATTCAAACATCAGAACGCGTCGAACAGATCGCGGCTTAGAGCTTCCAAAACCAAATTTGATTCGGTACCATCGACAGTATGTTGACTCGACCTTTTTCTAAAGACGCCCAAATTGACATGTCGAACACGATGTACCCGAGCACGCTCTCATGCCACGCAGGCGGTGAGACGCAGCTCAATGATCACACGAGTACCTATTACGGATTTGTACTCAACGGTTCGGTAAAAATCACGCGACCGCAGCAAACGTCGTTAGAATGTTTGAAGAATATGTATTTTGCTTCGCCGGGATCATTGAATCTCAGTGGCGACGGACAGGCCGTGATTATTCGTCGTTTTGGTTATCGTGGATTGTTTCAAATGGGTGGGCCAACTGAATCGCAAGGGCGATTGACGTACATCGATAACTGCACCACGACACTTTTAGTTCCACCGGCGCGTTTAGGCGATCCGGCATTCAATATTTTGTATTTCCCGCCGGGGATTCGGCAAACCAGTCATATTCATCCGAGTGTGCGTCTTGGCATCGTTCTTTCGGGTAGCGGCCATTGTGTAAAACCGAATGCCGCTCCGATGGCACTTGAGCCCGGGATGGTCTTTTGCATTTCAGAAAATGAGCAGCACTGCTTTCATTCCGGCGAACAGGGGATGAGCGTAATTGCTTATCACCCCGATTCGGAATGGGGCCCAACGGATCAGTCGCATCCGATGCTCAATCGTACTTACATTCGTTAACTTCGACCAAACTCGAAGTCGTTTTTCCACCGCATTGATGGAACGATCGTGTGAATTCGATTAGAAGAGCGAGTGCGCTTCTTTATCATTCTTTTTACAATTCTATTCTGCCAATTGGCTTTGGCTGTGACTCCGGCCTTCGACTGCGTTCGGTTTTTAGACCTCGCTCGACGTGGCAGTCTTGGTTTTATTAGCGATCCGGTCGCCGTTCTTAAAAAAGAAATGGGTCCGCAAGTTTATGACCCGCAATCGACTGACGGGCTCTATCAACTTGAAGACGATGTTTATCAACTTTTTCAAACGGCACCAGCACTTAGAGATATCAATGCATTTTCGCAGAAATGGAATTTCAGTGAAGAGCAAGTGCTAGATATTCTGACCTTCTATGGGCTGAGTGTGTTCTATGGCGACATTCGTATCGCTGGAAATCCGGATGTCGTGATTGAGCGAATCAAACAGGTCGCGCTTGAACTCTATCTCGAAGATCATGCGGACTTCGCCGGTCGCAAAGTTTTTTACGAAGCCAACCTCACGTTATTGAGTATTCCGCAAATCGCGAAAGCCGTCGGAATTTCTGAAAAACGAGTCTACAATGAGTTGCGATCGCTTGGATTGACCGTTTTGGGTGCCTTCAATCAGTCACCCGGTTTTGAAATCGCAAAAGAACGTTTTGTAAAAGGTGAGTCACTCGAGAAAATCGCCAGAGAGTTGGGATTTGGTATTGAGGCGTTGACGTTCATTCTCCATCACACACGCTTGCACAATAAAGAAATGTCATGGGATCGAATCTTAATTTTCCGTGGCGTCCCCATGACTGAGAGAGAAATTCTGGCTCAGCTTGAAAGCCAAGGGCAAGGGGGATCTGAAATCGCAGCGGTCTTGAACGAATTGTCAGGTGCATCGCCGTCATCCACGAACTATCGGACCGAGTCAGCCGTCTGGCATAAACTTCACGAGCTCGGTACAGATCGAGCAACCGATGATCTTTTCCTTTCGGACTATGGTTACGTGAAGAAGAACGGCAGTTTGCTCAGAGCCGGAGCACTTCGTTTTATTTTCGAGCACTACGTAAAATCAGACGAAGAGATTGCCGAAGCATTGGGTGTCACAATGGACGCTCTTCGCAAATTCTATACGCGAAATTTTATTTCGCGGATCGCGGATCGATTTAAAGTTGAAAATAATGACGACGCTGAGACGAAGCTACTCAATCTTTATGAAGAGCAGATTCAAACGGTCGACAAAGTTTTAGACTGGTATGTGAAGAATAAAACGATCACTCGTACCGATTTCGTTAATATCGGCGTGCCTGAGAATCGCTTCTTTGGCAATAAAGGCGAAAGGTCGCTGTTTCCGACGGCAATTGAAGCTTGGATTGCGATCAAACGCCGAGCCCAACAGCGAGGAATTAAATTCGAATTACTCGATGTGCGTATCCAGTTTAAAGATACGGCCGAAGAGGAGCGCGCACGAAAAGAGTGGCAAATAGAGGCGGCTGATCGAATTATTGATTGGAGCGTGAAAAACGAATTTAGAACTCCGACGCCTGGCCAGGATTTTGCTTTTGCCGAAGAAAAAATTCAGCTCGACTCCTCTCGTCTTGTCGGCAATGACGAATATCGAGAGGGAAGAAAACGAAGCTCACGAATCTTTGACGATTCCGACGACGCTTGGACTTTCATTAAACACCGGGCGATCGCGCGAGGGGTTCAATTTCATCTTTATCCGCTTCGCTTTCTGGGCAAGGTGCCACCGAAGATCCTTGAAATTCAAAAGCAGGAGATTCTGCAAATCTTCACTAATTTCGTTTCGAGCGAGCGTCGCCTTCCTGGAGCGCGGGATTTCAGAAGCGGCGCGATTCCTATCAACTACGATAAATTTTATGGACTCGGCGAATATGGCGAGGCTGGCAAAAAATCAGCGCTCGGGTTTTATTCGAGCCAGCGTGCGGCGAAACTCACTGTCCTAGACGCTATTCGAAATGACCAGCGCTGGAAGGGATTAGAAGAAGAGCGCGAGAAGATTCTCGAACGGCTCTTGACCGAAAAACTTTAAAGATCATAAAATTTGACGTGATCTTCTTGTCATTTGCTTTCGTCGGAATTCAATGTCTTCTTGGTCTTTGTGAAATCTACGCCGAATTTCGCAATCGTAAGGAAAGCGAAAAAAGGAATTACGATTTTCGCGAAGTGTTTTCGAATCTCGCTATCTACAATTTAAGTATTTTCAGATTATTTCTCGTTGTTCCGACCTTCTATCTCTATCGATATCTTTTTACAGTTTCAAAGCCATGGCATTTGACTTGGTCGAACTCCGAGATTCTTAATTGGTGTATCGCTTTCGTTATTGCGGATTTTATTTTCTATTGGTTCCACGTGCTTTCGCATCGGTGGAATTTGTTGTGGGGCGCACATCTCGTGCATCATCAGCCCGAAGATTACAATCTCTCGATTGGTGGACGCGACAGCATCTTTGGTAGATCTATGCTCCTTTTGATGGGGACTCCGGTTGCGTTAACTGGAATTCCACCTACCACATATTTTACCGCGGCTTTTTTCGGTATCGCCTACATGGGTTGGACGCACACGCGACTCATTGGCAAAATGGGAGTCCTCGAATATTTTCTGAGTACACCTTATCATCATAAAATTCATCACTACAAAGACATCGCTCGCTTGGGCGGAAGTAAAAACTTTGGTGGTGTTTTTATTATCTGGGATAAAATCTTCGGAACTTTCTATGAAGAGCCAGCAATTCTCGAGTACGAGTATGGCGTTAGTAGAATTCCAGAGATTTATTCTCCGTTTGAAGCGCAAACATTTTTTTACCGGCATCTATTCGCGCAGTTTTTTAAGCTCCCCTTTAAAGATCGACTCAAATTATTATTTTCGCATTACTCTCCGGAGCCGGTCCCTCTGATCCCGAGAGAATCGCGCGCTTCAACCTATGGTTACAACGATTGGTTTTTCTGCTTTGTACTTTTGGCGCTGACGTACTATTGCACGAGCCTGTTAACGATACCTTTGATGTTTCGATTGGCTCAAGGCGATGTCGATTTGAATCTCTGTATCAAGCTCATCGTGGCGGCCGTTGCAACCTTATTGGGACTGTTTGAGCTCTCGAAGATTCTCGAGGGTAAAGGAATTAAGTCGCGGGCAGGGGTGACGCTGATTCTTGTCGTGACGGCCGTGACGCTAACTCTGGCATTTCCATCGCCACAAATCGATGACGATCATAAAAGAGGCATTGTGGAATTTATCCTAAGATCCCGAGTGTTTTTGGCACTGGGTAGTCTGATCGCTTTAAGCTAAAAACTCGAAGATAACGTTTACTTGATCGCACGCACGGTTTCTTCAAAGTAAGCGAGCTGTCGAGAGCGCGCGTACCAAATAAGAGCGAGTGGATCGTCCATCGTTTGACCTCGATTTAGACGGATAAGATCCCCGGCATCGAGATATGGTTTCGCGACGGACTCAGTTAAAGTTCCAAAGCCAATGCCCAATTTGAAATATTCAACCAGTGCTTCGTTTTCATTTATGTAGAGACGACTTCGACCGACAAATTTGTCGAGTTCAAATTGTGATAGGTAATTGAGAGTTGTTTTGTCGGATTCATAAAAATCAATGATCCGCTCATTCTCGAGAATTTCCTTCAGTTCTCGGCCTTTCCACTTCGCGCTTGCAACCAAATAATACCGATCTGGCATCAGGCGTTTGCTACTCATTTCATTGGGAACTAAAGACGGATGTACGACCGCGAGATCGGTTTCTCCACGTTTCACTGCTTCGACGAGGTTTGCGTGATCCTCGGACTTCAAGTGGAGCCGTAGAAAAGGGAATTTGGAATAGAGCGGTGCACAGTTTTTTGCAATTCGGGTTGATATCGCGCTGGTGGGACCAACGATTGTGAGGCTGACCTCATGTCGGTCTTCGCCTTTGATTTTTCCCAGGAGCTGGCCTTCCGCCTCTTGCACGGTCTTGCAGTATTGAAGAAGTGCTTCACCTTCGCCCGTCAACGTCATCCCTCGGCGCGAGCGCAAAAAGAGACTGACTCCCAATTCTGATTCCAAAGCCTGGATCCGCTTGGTGATCGCCGCCTGGGTTAATCCCAGATCGTTAGCAGCGGCGTGAATCGTTTTTAAAGCGACAACTCGTTCGAAGGAGGCAATGAGGGGGTTGCGTATATTAACCATGCGTTATCAATAAATGAAAATAATGAATTTTGCACCAACAATGATTTGCGTTAGTTTTTCGTTCTATGCTTAACCAACAGGCCCTCGATCAACTCTTTCTCAATGCGCGAACTTTTCATGGTTGGAAAGATATCGCAGTCGAAGACGCGACCTTACATCGCCTCTATGATCTGCTAAAGTGGGCGCCCACGTCCGTGAATGGTTCGCCCGTCCGAATCAAATTCGTAAGAAGCGTTGAAGAAAAAGAAAAAATCATCTCGACTCTTTTGCCAAAAAACGTAGAGAAAACTCGCGCGGCTCCCATCACTGCGATCATTGCCGAAGATCTCAGTTGGATCGAAAAACTTCCGAAGCTCATGCCGCATGCTGATTATTATTCGTACTTTGCCGGAAACAAGACTCTCATCGAGAGTACGAGTTTTCGAAATAGCTCGCTCCAAGGGGCTTACCTTATTTTGGCGGCGAGAGCTCTAGGTCTTGATTGTGGGCCCATGTCGGGTTTCGACAACGCCAAATTAGATGCCTTGTTTTTTCAAGGAGAGACGATTCGATCGAATTTCTTGTGCAATATCGGATACGGCGATTCGGCGAGTCTGCATCCGCGATCACCACGGCTCGCCTTCGATGAGGTCTGCGAAATTTTATGAAATGTAACCTAATTTTTAAAAAAGAGGGGCTTATGAAAATTCAGTATTTATTTCTTGTTCTGTTAGCGACATTTGGAATTACGGCCACAGCACAATCCCGAATCCTTTATGATTGTGTCGGTCCATACTTTGACGTTTTGGTTCAATCAGATTCCGATGGGCGGATCGAGGCGGTTGTCAGCGACGATCGCGATGAAAAGATTTTGGGGCGGTATCAGGTTCATCTGGTCGACGCTCCCGCCTACTTCGAAGGCGAGCGAATCAATATCTTCATTCGCGAGGAAAGCGTGAGTCCGACCCACTTAGGTGGCGATTTTTCTTCGCCAGATATCGTACCAGGCCCATACGGCTATGGGTTTATGACTTGTTTGGCGGGAAAAATGATTCCAAGACCGGTGACACAGCCCGATCCCCCTCCATTTCATCGTGGTTGCAGCGGTGGTGAGGATAGAGGGTGCATTTAATATGAAATTCGCTGCTGACTCTACAAGATCTCCCCTTTTGCGCCGCTTCTAGTGTAATTTGCTCAATCGGCAATGGCTTATAAACAATTCTAGTGATCAATCGGGGTTTTTGTTAGATACCCGGGGCAACAGTTTTCTAAGTCATAAAGAGGGGAAAATGAAACTGGTTGCTCTCGCTTTTATTTTGATGTCCTCACTCTTCGTCTACGCCGATCCAATCACCGAGACTCAATGTATGAATGATTATTACTGCAAAGAATGTTATGTCGGCGCCCAGGGCAATGCGGCCTTTTTCCTCAAATTAAATTTTGATCCATCTTGTGTTGGTCAGCCGATGACTCTGAGCGATTTCTCTGCGCCTTCGCCAAATTTGCGGACTTATCAATTTCAACTCACTTGTGGCAATGGTCAGAAGACTGTGGTGGGCGCTTATTTGAATGCGAACTGCCAATACGCTGGTGAATGATTCATATATTTCAAAGAGGACTCTAATGAAGCTAATTATAATCGTGCTTTTGAGTGCATTGTCGTTTTCGGCTTCGGCCGTGTCCTATCTGGGAAGTCCGTTTCCTAATTCAGCTGACGCAAAAGAGATCGAAGGTTTGTTGACCGATCTGGCGGAGCGCCAGGGGCTGCATGTGGTGGTGAACTTAGAGCCGTCGATTTACCGACACTCTTGGATGCAAGACCGCGATGTCATTAAAAAGCTCGAAGCTTTGAAATTCAATTCGGCCATCCCAGAGCAGCGAAACAAGCTCGCGCGCTATATTGCTCGTCAAGACAACGCCTGTGTCGCGCAAACCTTGCGCTCGATCAATGAACTGTTGGGAAGATGGGACAACGCTCAATACATTACCGACTTAACGCAAAAGACTTACGACTCGATTGAACCAGGCGCTGGCAAACCGAGTTTGAGCGATTATCAAACGGTTTACGTGGATATTGAAGTGCAGGAAATTCGTGCCTACATGCCAGAGGCCGATGCGATTCAAAATTTGATCGACTACGGTTGGGAGCCGGGCACTAAAGGTGTTCCTGTCTCAGACGATTTCGATTATTCGCGCATCGCCTATACGTTGCCGGTGCGTCGCTTGGACGTGAGTGCACGTTCTTGGGTGAAACTCGAGAAAGACGGTTCGTACTTCATGCAAATTCGCCGCGAAGAAATTGAGAACTGGCGCTTTGAAGATCCAACGAAAGCAAACTTCATGGATAAACTGCGCTGCTCGTCGCCTGATATCCGAGGATTGTTCGATCACGTGAACGGCGTGAAACGTCAATGTGTCTATCCGGGCGCCACTTCGTATGTGATCGGCGGAGACAACGATTGCGTGAAATAATAAATCAATGATCCGCTTAGCACCGACGGTGCTTAAGTTTTCGTGTAAATAGAATCGCGTGGATTGGAGTTTCGGTTACGCTACGGAAAATTTCTGCACGTGCA
>Ga0105239_10008488_pt1 | contig 11680 bp, 11 predicted proteins | sample KBSC44metaG_FD_92761 | JGI IMG/M metagenome (GOLD analysis project Ga0105239, IMG submission 92761) | Corn rhizosphere microbial communities from Kellogg Biological Station, Michigan, USA - KBS C4-4 metaG | ecosystem: Host-associated > Plants > Roots > Rhizosphere > Soil | place: Michigan, USA...
ATAGATGCAGATGTCGCCGGCGATCTTCAACGCCTTCTCGACGATCTCGCGCGAGGACAGCGTGCTGTTCTCGAGCAAAGCCTTCGCGGCGGATTGCGCGTAGGGTCCGCCAGAGCCGATCGCGATCAGACCAAGTTCTGGTTCGAGCACGTCACCGTTGCCGGATATCAGCAACGAGGCATCCTTGTCCGCGACGGCGAGCATCGCTTCCAGACGTCCGAGGCGGCGGTCGGTGCGCCAGTCTTTGGCCAGTTCGACAGCGGCGCGCGTGAGGTTGTTGCCGTGCTTTTCAAGTTTCTGCTCGAACAACTCGAACAGCGTGAATGCATCGGCTGTTGCGCCGGCGAAGCCGGCTATCACGCTGCCGTCCTTGCCGAGGCGGCGGATCTTGCGCGCGTTCGCTTTGACGATCGTGTTGCCAAGCGTGACCTGGCCGTCGCCGCCGATGACGACTTTACCGTCGCGGCGGACGGAGACGATGGTGGTGGCGTGGAAAGAGTCGGACATCGTGTTACTCGCTAAACATCAGGTCACGGAGATTTGGGCGGGACCGTGCGATTCCAAGCTTAGTCGAAACTCCACTCGGACGCGCATCGGACGCTATTCAGACATGCGCTCCGAGGCGGCAGAAGTTCGACTATCGTCCGCCACTTCCGATTTGTGCCGTTTATTGTTTTTGTTCGGGACGCCGCGTCATCGTGCTGCATGTTTTCAGGAAGAAGACGCGGCAGACGGCAGACCATGATCTTGCAGCGGCGCGGAAACGATTGAAGGAGATGAGGCGTGGCTGATCCTCGCTATAAACCGGTTCGGCACGATCACAAAGCGTTCCTCGCCAAGGCGCACAAACGTCCCGGTTTCACCGAGGCGTACAACGCACTCGCACTGGAATATCAGCTCGTCGATCAGCTCTTGCGCGCGCGCAAGCGTGCCGGACTCACGCAGGAAGCCGTGGCCGAACGCATGAAGACCACGAAAAGCGCCGTGTCGCGGATGGAAGGTTCGTTGCCACACGCACCGACGATCAAAACACTGCAACGTTATGCCAATGCCGTCGGCTGCGACGTGCAGGTCAAACTGATCCCGCGCAAGCGTGCCTGATCACTTCTGCGCGCGGCGCGCCCGCGGATGCGCCGCGTCGTACACGCGCGCCAGATGCTGGAAATCCAGATGCGTATAAATCTGCGTCGTGCCGATGTCGGCGTGGCCGAGCAATTCCTGCACCGCGCGCAGATCGCCGGACGATTCGAGCACGTGGCTCGCGCACGAATGCCTCAGCAAATGCGGATAGATGCGCTTCCAAACACCCTGATCCTTGGCGCGGCGTTTCAGGCGTAAGCGAACGGCGCTGGGCGTGAGCGGTCGGCCGAGACGGCCGTGCACGAGTGGATCGTCGAGCCCTGGCTGATCCTGTTCACGCAATGCCGCAAGCGCTTCGCGGGCGCGGCTGCCGACCGGCACGATGCGTGTCTTGCTGCCCTTGCCGGTGACGCGGATCAATCCTTCGTGCAGGTCGAGATCGCGCCAGCGCACCGACGTCAGTTCCGACACGCGAAGTCCACTCGAATACAGAAGTTCGAGCAATGCACGATCACGCACGGCTTCTGGATCGTCCGCCGGAAAATCGAGAAGTGCCGCGACTTCGTCGACGTCGAGCACCTGCGGCAGCTTGCGCGGCGTCTTCGGCGAACGCACACCGATGGCTGGATTGTTCGCCGCGATGCCTTCGCGCGCGAGATAGCGATAGAAGCTGCGATACGCCGACAGCATGTCGCGCAACGATCCCGGCGACAGTCCGCCGCGATGCGATTTAGCGATCAACGTTTGAATTTGATCGGTATGCAAATCACGCCAGCACCGCACGTTGAGCGCTGTAGCATGTTCGTGCAGCGATTTCAGCGAACGCGAGTAGTTGTTGATTGTCGCCGTCGAATAACGCCGCTCGTGGCGCAGGTAATCGACGAATTTGCCGATCGCGCCTGCGAGCGGTTCGGCGTCCATCAGAACCGGTCGACCGCGGCGGCGACCGCCTCGGCGATCAGCTTGAGAAACACCGTGCCCATGCCGGGATGAAAACGGCTGGCATCGGTGCTTCCGATGGCCAGCATGCCGATGCCGTCGATCGGAACCAGTACGGCGGATTTCACGTCGCTGGATTTCGCACCGAACAGCGCATCGAGTTTTTCCGGCTCTAGGCGACCGCACAACGGCTCGGTGCGTTTCAGGAATTCTTCGAATGATGCCCACTGCTTCGCTTCACGCGGTTCGACGATCAGCCATTCCGCCGCCGGCAATTCCTCCGACGCGTTGCGAAACAGCGCGATGCGCACGAGTTCGGTGTGGAAATCCTCGGTGAGTCCGGCCACGACGCGGCGCACGGTGTCGCCGAGCGTCTTCTCGCGCATCAGCGCGACGGTCAGCGAATGCACGCGCACGACGAGTTGTTCGTTGTCCGTCGCCGTCTCGATGAGTTCGTGCAGGCGGCGGTTCAATTCCTGATTCTTGTCGCGCAGCACTTCGAGCTGGTAGCTCGCGAGCGAGGTGGTCGAACCCTGTTCGCGCGGCACGACCAACGTCAGCGCGATGTCGGGGAACTCGCCCAGGAATCCCGGATGCCGACGCAGGAAACTCGCGACTTCCATCGCCGTCAGACCTTCCTTGACGGTCATCTCACTCATACTTCGATTTCTCCCTCGAACGCGAACTCGGCCGGTCCAGTCATCCACAAGCGCGAGCCTGGACCTGCCCATTGGATCTGCAGCGTGCCGCCGGGCAATTCGACGGACACCTCGTCATCGAGTTTGCCACGCCGACGCAGAACTGCAACCGCCGCGCAGGCACCGCTGCCGCAGGCGAGCGTTGCGCCCGCGCCGCGTTCCCAGACGCGCAGGCGGATGTGCGTGCGATCGACGATTTGCGCGAAACCGGCGTTGCAGCCGCGCGGAAAATGCGGATCGACCGACAACGCCGCGCCGATCGTTTGCAGCGGCGCGCGCGAGATGTCGGCGACTTTGATCACCGCGTGCGGATTGCCCATCGACACGACGCCGAACGCGACCGATTCACCGTCGACTTCGATGCGGTATTCGTCCGCTTCGCGATCGGCGTCGAACGGAATCGACGCCGGCTCAAACTGCGGCACGCCCATGTCGGCGCGAACGCGTCCGTCACCGAGCAACTCGACGGCGACCGCGCCGGCAGGACCTTGCAGTTTCGTCGCACCTTGCGGCAGCGCATTGGCGCGCCTCAGCCACGCGGCCACGCAACGTAAACCGTTGCCGCATTGCAGAGCGGCCGATCCATCGCCGTTGAAGATGCCATAGGCGAACGCACACGACGCATCGCCCGCCGGTTCGATGGTCAGCAACTGATCGAAACCGACACCGCGATGACGATCGCCCACATGCGCGATCTGCTGCGCCGATAAACCCAGCGGTCGTTCGCGGCAATCGACGATGACGAAGTCGTTGCCGATGCCGTGCATTTTGGAAAAGCGCAGCTTCATCGCGGCGCGGATGGATCGGTCAAGGCGAGGTGGCCGGCTTCTGTGTGGAGTCCGATGGCGGAGTCGGCGGCGCGGTCTGCGGTTTGGCCGATTTCGTCGGCGGCAGGACCAAATCGCCCTTGTTGCCGCACGCGCTCAGCAGCAGGGCGGCGGTGCAGGCGATGGCGAGGACACGGACGGCGGACATGTGCGGCATCTCTGAAACGGTTGCGCGAAGTATACGATCAAAGCGGCGCCAGATTGGCGTACGCGACGACCAGCCATTTCGGCCCCGCCGATTCGAAATTCACCTGCACGCGCGCGTGCGCGCCGGCGCCTTCGGCGTCGATGACGGTGCCTTCGCCGAAACTGGCGTGGCGGACGCGCTGGCCGAGCTTGATGGCTGGCGCTTCGACCGCGTCCTCGGCGAAACGGCCCGCGTACATCGGCCGCGTGACCTGCACGCGTGGCCGCACCTCGTTGAGCAGTTCGCGCGGTAGTTCGTGCACGAATCGCGACGGACGGTTGTAGGTTTCCACGCCGTGCAGCCGGCGTGTTTCGGCATACGAGAGGATCAACGTTTCGCGCGCGCGGGTGACGCCGACATAGGCGAGGCGACGCTCTTCTTCAAGGCGGCCGGGTTCGTCGAGCGAGCGCTGGCTGGGGAACAGGCCGTCTTCGAGGCCGACCAGGAACACGAGCTGGAATTCGAGACCTTTCGCCGAGTGCAGCGTCATGAGCTGCACGCAGTCCTCCCACGATTCGCCTTGCGATTCGCCGGCTTCGAGCGCGGCGTGCGCGAGAAATGCGGTGAGTTCGGAGAAACCTGCTTCGAGGTCGTCGGCGGTGCGCTCGAAGCGGCTGGCGACGTTGACGAGTTCGTCCAGGTTTTCCACACGCGATTCGGCACTGCCGCGGGAATCGGCTTCGTAGAAATCGCGCAGGCCGCTGCGCTGGATGGCGTGATCGATCTGCTCGGCGAGCGGCATCGGCGCGTCGCTGTTGGGTGCGCAGGTTTTCGCGAGGTCTTCGATGAGCTGGACGAAGCTCTTCAGCGCGTTCTTGGCGCGGCCGGCGAGTTCGTTGCTGGTGAGTTCGTGCAGCGTGGCGTCCCACATGGCGACGTTGTCGCGCCGCGCGCGCTGTCGCAGCACGTCGAGCGTGCGTTCGCCGATGCCGCGCGTCGGTGTATTTACAGCGCGTTCGAACGCCGGATCGTCATTACGATTGGCGACGAGGCGTAGATACGCCAGTGCATCCTTGATTTCGGCGCGGTCGAAGAATCGCAGTCCGCCATAAACGCGATAGCGGATGTCGTGCTGGATGAGCTGTTCTTCGAAGTTGCGCGATTGCGCGTTGGAGCGATACAGGATCGCGCACTCGGTTGCCTTGCCGCCTTCGCGCAGATGCTCGCGGATGCGGTCGACGATGAAACGCGCTTCGTCCTGTTCGTTGTAGGCGGCGTAGAGCGCGATCGGCGTGCCCGCGTCGCCCGCGGTCCACAACTTTTTGCCGAGACGCTGCGGATTGTTGGCGATGATCGCGTTCGCCGCCTGCAGGATGTTGCCGGTCGAGCGGTAGTTCTGTTCGAGGCGGATGGTTTTCGCGCCGGGAAAATCGCGCAGGAAATGCTGCACGTTTTCCACCCGCGCGCCGCGCCAGCCGTAGATGGCCTGATCGTCGTCGCCGACCACGAAGACGTGGCCGGTTTGTCCGGCCAGCATGCGAATCCACGCGTACTGGATCGTATTCGTATCCTGGAATTCGTCTATCAGCAGATGACGATAGCGATCGCGATAGTGCGCGAGCAGCGCATCGTCCTTAAGCCACAGCTCGTGCGAGCGCAATAGCAGTTCGGCGAAATCGACGACGCCGGATCGGTTGCACGCTTCCTCGTACGCCTTGTAGACGTCGACGAGCGTGCGCGTCATCGGATTGGATTCGCCCTGGAACGCGTCGGCGCGCTTGCCTTCGTCCTTGGCGGTGTTGATGAACCACGCGGCCTGTCGCGGTGGGAAACGCGAATCATCGATGCCGAGCGTCTGCATGACGCGCTTGATCAGGCGCTGCTGATCGTCGGAGTCGAGAATCTGGAACGTCTCCGGCAGTTTCGCTTCGCGCCAGTGCTGACGCAGCAGGCGATGCGCGATGCCGTGGAAAGTGCCGATGGACAGCCCCCGCGTGCCCTGCCGGATCAGCGAATCGCAGCGCGCGCGCATTTCGCCGGCGGCTTTGTTGGTGAACGTCACAGCGAGAATCGACCACGGTGAGGCGTGTTCGACTTCGAGCAGCCAGGCGATGCGGTGGGTCAGCACGCGGGTCTTGCCGGAACCGGCGCCGGCGAGCACGAGGTAGTGGCCTATCGGCGCGCTGACCGCCTCACGTTGCGCCGGATTGAGGTCGTCGAGCAAATATGAAACATCCATCGTGCCATTGTAACGGCCCGGCGCGGATTCATGTCGCGGTGACAATCGATGGTGTAACGTCGCGGCTCCTGCGACAGCGGTGTGCGATATGCGGAACGTTTGCGCGGTGATGTTGCTCGGAGCTTCTGCGGCGATGGCGCAGGACGCGCCGAACTATTCGTTGCAGCTCGCCGAAGACGGTTCATCGACGGATGTCCGGTTGTGCATGTCGCAACCGCACGACGCGATCGTGTTCGCCGCGGATTCGCGCGATGCGATGAAATTTGTCGCCAATGTCGCGCGGACCAGCGGTCAATCCGTCGAGAAGAGCGCCGATGGTTGGTCGGCGAAGAACTGGCGGGCGAACGAATGCCTAACCTATCGCGTCGATCTGGATGCGATCGGTGCGTCGCACGACACCGACGTCGGCTTCCAGTTGGGCGACGACCGCGTCGCCGCACCGCAATTGCTGATGCTGCGGCCCGATGCACAGGGCGATGCGCTCGCCGAAGCGACGGTGTCGTTGCCGGACGGATGGAACGTGTCGGCGCCGTGGGAACAGTTGTCGCGCGACGGCAAAAGTATACATTTCCGCATTGCGAACACGCCGGCGAACTGGTCGTCGAACGTCGCGTTCGGTCATTTCAAGGAAGAACGCATGCCGCTGCCCGGCGGCGTGCTGCGCGTTTCCGTGCTGCATGGCGCGGACGATGAGCAACGAAAGAAGCTGCACGACTGGCTGTCGCGCGTGACCAAGGCGATTCTGTCGGCGTATGGACGCCTGCCGCTGCCGGATGTGCAAGTGCTCGTGCTGCCGATGACCTCGCATCACCGTGCCGTGATGTTCGGCCAGTCGATCCGCGGCGAAGGCAATGCGCTGGAACTGCTCGTCGATCCGAGCCGGCCGCTGTCGGAGTTCGACGACGATTGGGTCGCGGTGCATGAACTGAGTCACCTGATGCATCCGTATCTCGGCGATCGCGGTAGCTGGTTGTCGGAAGGCTTGGCGACGTATTACCAGAACGTGCTGCGCGCCCGCGCCGGATTGCTGACGCCGGTTCAAGCATGGGATCGATTGAAGGAAGGCTTCGAGGATCAGCGTGATTCGTATTCGACGCCGCTGCAGGAATCGGCGCAGGACATGCACGCCACGCACGATTTCCGCCGCATTTATTGGTCGGGCGCGGCGTTCTGGATGACGGTGGATACGGATTTGCGCCGGGATAGCGGCGGCAAACTCACGCTCGATCTGGCGCTGTCGCGATTCCGCGATTGTTGCCTACCCGCGTACAAGCGATGGCAGCCGGATGATTTCGTCGCCAAGCTCGACGCGTTGCTCGGCACGCACACGGTCACGTCGCGCTACCGCGAATTCGCCGACATGCGCCATTTTCCCGATTGGAAAAAAGTATACTCCGCGCTCGGCATCCGCGATGCCGGCGGCCATCTGCATTTCGACGACGCGCCAGACGCCGCACTGCGCGACGCCATCATGGCGCCGCGCACAGCATCGAAGTAATCAGTTCTTGCGCATCGCTCCAGCGGCGATCAGTCCGACGCCGACCAGCGCGGCGATGCCGCCGATCCACTGCGGCACGGTGCGTTCGGTCTGCACGCTGGCAGTCAGGTTGCCGATCGACGCCATGTGCTTGTCCTTGGTGTATTCGAACTGACCCATCCACGCCATCACACCGCCGATGATCAAGATGATTCCCGCGACGAACAATCCGATACGCATGTCACGCTCCTTATGATCCCACCCTTCGTCATTCCACCCGGCGCACGCCGGGCAGTCCCAGTACGTATTCCGCGCCCATCAGTTGCGACGGCGTGTAGTAGCCGCCCGCAACGTCCGTTCGATCCATGAGATACGTCGCGATGCCGAGCGACGCGGTTACCGTCAAATCGTAGCCATTCGGTCCGGCGATGCTTAGTTTGGCGAGTTTGCCTGAACCGTCTCTTACTTCTCCCCAGACGTAACAGCCGTTGTCGCGGCGGCGCTGTTCGGACGGCCCGCGATTGGTGCGTTCGATGCGGCGTTTCATGAAATTCTGCACGAAGCCGAAACCGATCAGCCATTTGAAATGGCGCATGCGGCGCGCGCTGGCGATCGTTTTCGGCGAGACGGCCATGTACGTTTCGATGTTCGGAATGCCGGTCGAAACGAACGCGGTGTAGAGATCGCCCCACGGGATCGTCATCGCGGTGCGCGGTTTGCCGTCGCGTTCGAAGGTGCGGTCTTTCCATGCGAGCGGGACGACTTTCAATTCCCCGGCGATGCGTGCGCGTCCGCCGCGCGCGAGACCTTCGACGCTGGTCTTCGCCGTGCCGGGCGACGGGCCGCCGCCCGCTTCGAACGCAAGCACGAGCGATGTCGCATTCGGCATTTTCTTTTTCAGCATGGCGGCGACGCAGTCGGTCGGCACGACATCGAATCCCGATCCCGGCAGCACGACGATGCCGCGTTCCTTCGCGCGCGCGTCGGCGCGATGACAGGCTTCGAAGACGTCGACTTCGCCGGTGATGTCGAGATAGTGCGTCTTCGATTCGAGGCACGCGTGCAGCATCGGCGTGGAGGTTTTCGAGAACGGTCCGGCGCAGTGCAGGACCACGTCGATGCCTTCGAGATTGCGCATGACTTCCGCTGTGTTCGACAGATCGAAAGCGCGATACGGCAGCTTGAGTTCGTTGGCGAGCGCGACGACGTCGTCGCGATTGCGTCCGGCGAGCACCGGCTTCATGCCGCGCTTGGCCGCTTCCTTTGCGGTCAGGCGGCCGGTGTAGCCGTTCGCGCCGTAGATCAGCAGGGTGCTCATTTCGCGCTCGCCCGCTGACCGACGGCTTTGACTAGCGCGCGATAGAACGCGTTTGGGAAGAACCGTTTCATGCGCCAGCGGCTCGTTTCGGCTTTGGTCGGAAGAATCATGAATTGACCCCGCTCCATGCCGCGGTAGATGTTCTGCGCCACGGAATCGGCAGTGTCTCCAGAGTTGTTCATCAGCTTGCGAGCGACGTTCTTGTCGGAATCGGGCGCGCGCGCGCCGTCCATCAGGCTGGTCGGGAAGAACGCGGGACAGACGACGTGCACTTTCACGTCCTTTCCGGACAACTCGAATTCGCCGCGCAACGATTCCGACAGTGAAATCACCGCGGCTTTGCCCGCCGAATAGACGGCCATGCGCGGCGCGTTCGCGATGCCCGCGAACGAGGCGATGTTGATGATGTGTCCGCGCCCCTGTTCGAGCAGCGTCGGCGCGAACGCGCGGCAGCCGCGCACCACGCCCATCAGGTTGATGTTCAGCGCCCAGCGCCAGTCGTCGAGCGTGGTGTTCGCGAACGCACCCGCAGCGGCGACGCCGGCATTGTTCACCACGGCATCGACGCCGTCCCAGGCGGCGAGGATTTCGTCGCGCATTTCTTCCACCGACGCATCGGAAGCCACGTCGACTTTCAGCGCCATCGCGCCGACGCCGAACTCGGTGATGAGCCGCACCGTTTCCTGGGCTTTGTCGAGGCGGATGTCCGCGCACGCCACGCGCCAGCCGTGTTCGGCGAAGGCGAACGCAAGTGCGCGACCGAGACCGCTCCCCGCGCCCGTGATGACCACGCGCCGTTGCTCCATGACGCCTCCCTGATATTCTCGACTCACCCTCTTTGCATGGTAGCGCCGATGGAACTGAAAAGTCTGTTCGACTTGAGCGGCAAGACGGCTCTTGTGACCGGCGCCAGCCGCGGTATCGGCGCGTCTACCGCGCATCTGCTGGCCGGTTGCGGCGCGCATGTGATCGTGTCGAGCCGCAAGATCGAATCGTGCGAGGAAGTCGTCGCCGCGATCAAGGCCGAAGGCGGCCAGGCGACGGCGGTCGCGGCGCACATCGGCGAAACGGCATCGATCGATGCGTTGTTCGATCAGCTCGTCGCGCAAAAACTCGAACCGGACATCCTCGTCAACAACGCCGCGGCCAATCCGTATTTCGGACCGATGATCGACATGCCGATGTCGGCGTTCGACAAGACGGTCGAAGTGAACATCAGGGGATATTTCTATACGACGCTGAAAGCGGTTCGGCTGATGCGCGAGCGAGGCGGTGGCGCCGTGGTCAATGTCGCGTCGATCAACGGACGCCGCGCAGCGCCGGGACAAGGCGTGTACTCGTTGACGAAGGCGGCGATCCTTTCCATGACGGAAGGATTCGCGAAAGAACTCGCGCCGCACAAAATCCGCGTGAACGCGGTGATGCCGGGTTTGACGGATACGAAGTTCGCCGGTGCGCTGACGCAGAATCCGGATTTGCTGAAACAGTTGTTGCGGATGATCCCGATGAATCGCGTCGCGCAGCCGGACGAGATCGCGCCGATGATTCTGTTTTTGTGTTCGCCTGCGTCGTCGTATGTGACGGGTGCAAGTTTCGCCGTTGACGGCGGCTTTCTCGCCTAGCTCCTCCGCTCGTCATTCCAGCGAAAGCTGGAATCCAGTTTTTGTTCTCGTGTGAAGATCAAAGGCTGGATTCCAGCTTTCGCTGGAATGACGAGCAAGAGCAACACAGAAATCGCAGGCAAAAAAATGCCCCGGACGCTTAGGGGGAACGTCCGGGGCGGTTCGAAGACCGGTCTGGGGAGGGACCGAATCCTCGTGGCTTACTCAGGGAGGTGAGCAAACCTGGATGCCGTTGCGTGCACCCGATGAAGTAGATCGGTATTGGTGGGGAAAGTTTCAAGCGAAGTCCAAATCGATTCAGACTTCGTTCATCCCAAAAATCACCCTGCGGAAAACGGCTCTGCAACGCCGTCTGCGGAGATGCATGACTTTCGGCAGTGCAGCTGCAGAAAGTTAAAAGAAGTTAATGCGCTTCATCCCAGTTGTCGCCGACGCCGATATCGACGACGAGTGGCACCGCGAGTTCCGCCGCCGCCATCATGCGTTGACGAACACCTTCTTCGATCGCTTTCAGTTTGTCTTCGCGCACTTCGAACACGAGTTCGTCATGGACTTGCATGATCATGCGCGCGGAATCTTTTTGCGTCTGTAGCCACGCGTCGACGGAAATCATCGCGCGCTTGATGATGTCGGCCGCGGTGCCTTGCATCGGCGCATTGATCGCGGCGCGTTCCGCGCCTGCGCGCAGGCCCTGATTGCGTGAGTGGATTTCGATCAGGTACAGACGACGACCGAACAGCGTTTCGACGAAACCGTCGCGATGCGCCTGCTCGCGCGTGGTCTGCATGAACTGCTGCACGCCGGAGAAACGCTCGAAATACCGCTGCATGTAGCCCTGCGCTTCGCCGCGCGAGATGCCGAGCTGGCGCGCGAGTCCGAACGCGCTCATGCCGTACATCAGGCCGAAGTTGATCGCCTTCGCGGCGCGGCGCTGATTGGAATCAACCTGATCCTGCGGAAGTCCGAACACTTCCGCGGCGGTGGCGCGGTGCACGTCCTGCTCGCCGTGGAACGCCGACATCAAACCCGGATCGCCCGACAGGTGCGCCATGATGCGCAGCTCGATCTGCGAATAGTCGGCGGCCATGATCTTGTAACCCGGCGGCGCGATGAACGCCTGGCGGATGCGCCGGCCTTCTTCGGTGCGGATCGGAATGTTCTGCAGGTTCGGATCGTTCGATGACAAACGCCCGGTCTGCGCGACGGCCTGATGATAGCTCGTGTGCACACGTCCGGTGCGCGGATTGATGTGGCCGGACAATTTGTCCGTATACGTCGAGCGCAGTTTCGCCAGCGTGCGGTAGTCGAGGATCAGGCGCGGCAGTTCGTGCTGATTGGCGAGTGCTTCCAGCG
>Ga0105239_10008490_pt1 | contig 11680 bp, 12 predicted proteins | sample KBSC44metaG_FD_92761 | JGI IMG/M metagenome (GOLD analysis project Ga0105239, IMG submission 92761) | Corn rhizosphere microbial communities from Kellogg Biological Station, Michigan, USA - KBS C4-4 metaG | ecosystem: Host-associated > Plants > Roots > Rhizosphere > Soil | place: Michigan, USA...
CGCAGCTACGCCAGCACCGTCAGGAACTCCGACGCGGGAGCTCGGTCGCTGCGCCACAAGTTGATCGGGTCGCTGGTGTCTGCATAGCCGAGCGCCATGCCCGCGAACACCATGAGATTGGCAGGAAGTTGAACAAACTCCTGAATGGTCTTGTGCCACAGCGCCCACGATTCCTGCGGGCACGTGCTCAGCCCCCGTTCCTGCGCAAGAAGCATCACTGACTGCATGTACATGCCGAGGTCTGCCCACTGACCCGGCTCCATCTGGCGGTCGATTGTGAAGATGAGACCGACCGGCGCACCGAAGAACTCAAAGTTTTTCGCGAACTGCCCCAGGCGCCTGGCCTTGTCCTCACGGGGAATTTCGAGCGCGCGATACAGATCTTCGCCATTCTTGAATCGGCGCGTTCTGTAGGGCTCTGCCAGAGTGTCGGGATAGATCTTGTACTCCGTGCCCTCGCCCATCGGGTGGGCTCGCGCTCGCTCCGCTACGACTTCCTTGAACCGGCGAAGATGGTCGCCGGACAGCGCCCAAACATGCCACGGTTGGAGATTGCCCCCCGAGGGGGACCGCGCTGCAGCAACAAGAATCTCTTGCAGCAAGTCTGCCGGAACTGGTGTGTCCAAATACGCGCGTACCGCTGCGCGCGACTCCAGGGCTTCTGAAACGTTCACAGGTTCTCCTTGAGGATCGTTCTATCGAAGTGATCTGCGCAAGCGCAGCAGCGCCGCGTTCACCAGCGGCAATGAGTCGTTGCCGAAGTACATGTCGCTGCCGCCGACGAACATGCTTGGTGACCCGAAGCCGCCTCGCCGGATCAACTCGTCACCATTGGCCCGCAGTTCGTCCTTCACCGAGGGCTCGGCAATAGCAGCCAGCAGAATGTCGGCGTCAACATTCGCCGCGGCGCAGATCGCGCGCACGCCATGGTCCTGCGAGATATCGATGTCGTCACGGAAGTACGCCTCGTATGCGGCGCGTGCAAACGCGGGAAGGCGGCCTTCGCGGTCCAGAACCAGGCAGGCTCTCATCACCTTGGCGCTGTTGACAGGAAACACACTGGGCGGGAAGTTGATTTCCACGCCGCTCCAACGCGCCCAATCGTTCAGGTTCTTCTTCCCGTACGCAGCTTTGACGGGCACTTCGTTCTGGCGCGAAGCATAGATCGCTGGATTGACGATGTTGAACACGCCACCGACCATGAATGGTCGCCACCGAATGCGCGCGCCCAACGAGGCGGCCATGGGCTGAATGTTGTGGAACGCGAGGTAGGTCCAGGGACTGGAACAGTCGAAGAAGAACTCGATTTCGGAAGTTGAGTTCATGGCAAGGCCCTTCACCGAGGAGACGCGCCAAACAAGTGCTTGCGAGCTTCCTCGTCGATCCGCGCAGTCGTGAGCGCCTTCTCGACAGCCAGGCCGCGCTGAACCGCCGGACGCGCGCGCACCTGGGCGAACCAGCGCTTGACGTTCGGAAAGTCGTCAAGCGTCATCTGCTGCGCCTTGTGCGACATCACCCAAGGGAAACAGGCGATGTCGGCGATGGAGCAGTCCTCGCCCGCGATGTGCGCACCCGTCCTCGGCGAGGTACTGCAGAATCGCGCCGCTTTCGAAAACAGCCAGTGGTGCGCCACCTCCCGTCGGCTCTCGATCGACGATTGCGGGAACGCGGGCGTTCGGATTGATGCCCACGAACGACGGAGAGAACTGCTCGCCGCGACCGATGTGCACAGGAACGACTCTGTAGGGCAACCCGCATTCTTCGAGCAGGATGGAAACCTTCCAGTTGTTCGGCGTTGGCCAGTAGTACAGGTCGATCATCGTCGCTCCTCTTCCCAGTCGAATCGCAGGCATTGGCGGCGCCGTCTGGCCTGACTCGAAGTCGACGACGGTTGCGCAACGGGTTCCGCGCTCGGCCACCAGTCGCCTCTGCTCTCAAGAGCTGAAGCGCGATCTCGCTCTTCCTGCTCAGCCTGCACCGCAGTCCCGCGAAGCTGAGCGAACCAACCACATGCAAAGTTATCGTGACGACAGCTTGATCTATTTGTTCGACAACTTGATCTATTTAACCACACATCCGCACAGTCTGCGGTGTGGGCGTCGCCTTGGTGGCTCCGAGGTTCGCGATGTCGATGGTTGGTCATCCTGGTTCAGGCCTGCGGTCTCGAGGGGCATCGCGCCGCGGGGCGAAAAACTCGCCGCCACCGCCGCGTGCACGTTCGAACCCAACGTCCGGCGACCAGCAGAACGATCATGGCCTCGCTGACCCGCCGCGCGACGCGGGGTTCGGCGGCTGGCGCGGAGCGCCGCAAGCTCGATGCATCGATAGCCCTATTGACAGACCCGATCGCTCCATCTACATTCGATCCGACGCAGGGTTCGCCCTGCCATCGCACGAAGAAGGTTGGAGACATCAAGGTCACGCGACATTTCGACTGGCCGCCGCCACCAGCGGGCTTGGCCCCTCGAGACGGTCGACGAAGTTGCCTGCATGCACCATGCTCCGCCGCATCGAAAGGAGACAGCCATGACCACCCGCTTTCCGGCATGCCGGTCGATCGCGGACCTCTACGTTCGCAACTGCCGCTGGAAGGGTAGGCAGCCGCTGATCGTCGACGACCAGAACAGCAGTTACACCGGCGACCAGGCACTGGAGCATTCGTTGCGCTTCGCCTCCGCGTTGCGCGGTGCGACGCTGAAGCCCGGAGATGTGGTTGCCTATCTGTGCCTCGGCTCAGCGTCACACATGGTCGCGTGGTTCGGCACGCTCACGGGCGGTTATGTAGCCGCCAACCTCCACATACGCGACAGTTCGGTGGCACAGATCGCCGAGCGGCTGAAGTGGCTGGGCGCCAAGCTGATCGTGCACGACGACGAGTTCGCGTCGGAGGTCCAAGCCGCCGTGGCCGAGACCGGCCTGCCCATCCGCACGCTGGCCCTGAATGACGATAACCGCAGTTGGGAGGCGTTCATCAAAGACGCCACGCCGCTCAACTACGATCGCGAGCGCCCGGAGGCGGCATCGTTGGCTGGCGTCATCCTGTCATCGGGCAGCACCGGTCGACCGAAGGGCGTCATGCACACCCAGGCCTCGATGCTGGCTTGCGCTCTCTCGGGTCAGCTGATGCTCTCGGGCATCAACCGGCACGACACGATGCTGGTTCCCATGAACCCGTCGTTTGCCGGCTGGGTGATGTTCGTGCTGCCCGCGATGGCCGGCAACGCCCGCATGCTGCAGGTGCGCCGCTTCGAGGCCGCCCGTGTGGTGGACCTGGCCGAGCGTGAGCGAGTCACGATCCTGAACATGGTGCCCACGATGTGGCGCATGGTCTTCGATGTCGTGACACCTGAGCGCGACTTCAGCAGCGTGCGGCTGACCTGCGTTGGCGGAGAGTTGCCCACCGCCGACGACATCAAACGCATCACGGACCGCTTCTGCAAGCACATTGCAGCTCTCTACATGGCCGGCGAATCGGGCAACGGCTGCGCGATCATGTTCACGGCAGAAGACATGCGCAATGCCCAAAAGATCGGTTCGACCGGTCTGCCGCTGACTGGCGCAGACGTGCGCATCGTCGATCCCGCCGGGTCGATCGACGATGAGATGCCCCTCGGCGAGCGGGGCGAGATCGTCGTCACGGGACCCTCCATCGCGCTCGGATATTGGGGCGACCCTGACCTGACCGCCAAGAAGTTCATCGATGGCTGGTGGCGCAGCGGCGATCTCGGCCGCCTCGACGAGGATAGATATCTGTGGATGGGCGGTCGCGCCGACAACGTGATCAATACCGGCGGCATCAAGGTCCATGCAGAAGAGATCGAAGCCGAGATCCTCACCCATGCGGAGGTTTCGACTTGCGCAGTCGTCGGCCCCAAGGACGCGAAGTTCGGCCAACGCATCGAAGCCTATGTCGTGGCCAAGACCGCCGAACTGACACCCGAAGTGTTGAAGGCTTACCTGAAAGATGTGCGCCGGATGAGCGGCCACAAGGTGCCGAAGGTATTCCACTTCCTTTCGGCGTTGCCGACCGGCGCCACCGGCAAGCTCGACCGCCGCGCGATGCTCGAGCGGAGCGAGTCGCAATGAGCGGCGGTCCACTGTCCGACCTCACGGTGGTCGAGTTTGCTGGCCTCGGCCCCGGCCCGTACGCGGCCATGCTGCTGGCGGACATGGGGGCCACGGTGATCCGGATCGAACGCCCCGACGCACCGCCCGCATCCGCCGCTGCCATCTCGCAGCGGGGCCGGGCCCAGCGTTACACCGCCGACCTGAAGAACCCGGTGGACCTGGCCGCTGTTCGACAGCTGCTGCTCACTGCAGATGCACTCATCGAAGGCTTTCGGCCCGGCACCTTGGAGCGCCTGGGATTGGGACCGGACAGTCTGCTGAAGGAGAACCCGCGTCTCGTCTACGGTCGTGTCACCGGCTGGGGGCAGACGGGTCCCTTGAAGGCCACCGCCGGGCATGACATCAACTTCATCTCGGTCACCGGGGCGCTGGCCGCGATCGGGCCGTCAGAACGACCGATAGCCCCGTTGAACCTGATCGGCGACTTTGCTGGCGGGTCCATGTTCCTGGTGTCCGGCATGCTGGCTGCCATGATGGCTGCGCGCCGTACGGGACACGGTCAGGTCGTCGACGCCGCGATGTGCGACGGCGTCGTCTCGTTGATGACCATCGTCCACGAGATGGTCGCCCATGGTGAGTGGGTCGAAAAGCGCGAAGCGAACATCTTCGATGGTGGCGCGCCCTACTACGGCATCTTCGAGTGCGCGGACGGCAAGCACCTGTCGGTGGGTCCGATCGAAGCGCCCTTCTTCGTCCGCTTGTGCAACGCCATCGGGCTGTCGCCGCCGTCCGATCGCGAGGAGAAGACGCGCTGGCCCGCGCTGCGCTCGACGCTTGAAGACATCTTCAAGACCCGCACGCGCGACGAATGGGCGGCCCTGCTCGAGCAAGGCGACCACTGCGTCTCGCCAGTGCTGAGCAATTCAGAGGCTCCCCGGCATGCGCATCTCGCCGCCCGCGGCTGCTTCATCGAGTTGGATGGCGTCATCCAGGCAGGCCCGGCACCGCGCTTTTCCCGCGACGAGACACACCCGCGTGCAGGCGTGCGAAAGGCCGTACCCATCGCAGGCGCCGTTTTGCCGCGGTAAGCCGTCATCGAAGTCTTCTCTACTGGAGTGCAGACATGCAGGGCAAGATCGCTATCGAGGAGCACTGGGAGTATCCCGAAGTGGATACGACCGGGACTTGGGGCTTTATCGATCCAGACTACTTCATCGACCTGAAAGCCCGGCTTGTCGACGTCGAACGGCGCCTGGACGAGATGGACGCCGTGGGGATCGACATCTCGGTACTGTCGCTGACCCAGCCGGGGGTCCAGCACATCGAGGACGCCCGCCAGGCCACCGATCTGGCGCGCAAGATGAACGACTACGCCGCCAACGTCCTCGTTCGAAAGAGCCCGTCGCGGCTGAGGACGTTCGCCTGCGTTCCGTTGCAGGACCCGGAGGCGGCGGCGGCCGAGGCGAAGCGGGCCTGCACCGAGCTGGGATGCCTGGGCGTCCTCGTGAATGGATTCACCAACCTCGGCCCGGACGAAGCCCGGTACCTGGATCACCCGGTGAACGCACCCTTCTGGCAACAGATCAGCGAACTGGGCGTTCCGGTGTACCTGCATCCGCGCATGCCGCTCAAGAGCCAATGCAGGGCCTACGAAGGCTATCCAGGCCTTGCGGGTTCGGCATGGGGCTTTGGTGTCGAAACGGCGACGCATGCGGTGCGGCTGATGCTCAGTGGCCTGTTCGACCGGCACCCTGACATCAACGTGATCCTCGGACATCTCGGCGAAGGTTTGGCGTTGTCACTTCCACGCGTGGAGCACCGGCTCCGGCATCAGCGTGCGGAGGCACACGGACCCCACCGGAAGGCGCCCATGGACTACCTGCGCGAGAACTTCTACGTGACGACGTCCGGGACCTTCAGGACCCAGGGGCTGCAGCACACGCTCAGCGAACTGGGCACCGACAGGGTGCTGTTCTCGGTGGACTACCCGTATGAGTCGATGCGCGAAATCTCGGAGTGGTTCGACAACTGCCCCATCAGCCCCGCCGACAAACGCAAGCTCGCGTCCGGCAACGCGCGCCGGATTTTCAATCTCTGACACCGCTGGCGACAGCCTCCGATCTGCAGCCAATCCAAGTGATCGTTGGCGGAACTGCAGCCGCCGTTTTTTCAATCCAATCAGGAGTTTCTTCATGAGCAAGCCCCGTAATGCCAAGTATTGGCAAGAATTCGAAGTCGGCGAAGTCATTGAGACGGGCGGCCGCACCATCGAAAGCGGCGACGTCAACCTGTTCGCCGGGTTGTCCGGCGACTTCAACCCGAATCACGTCAATCAGGTCTATGCCGAGACGAAGGGCCTGTTCGGCGGTCGCATCGGCCACGGCCTGCTCACGCTGGCCGTCACTTCGGGGCAGATGAACATGACGGGCATGTTCGAAGGCACGACGCTTGGCTTCCTTGGCATCGACAAGCTGCGCTTCACCAATCCCGTTCGCTTTGGCGACACGGTGCTCACGTCAGCCCTCATCACCGGCGTGCGCGAGTCGTCCAAGCCGGGGCGCGGCATCGTGTCCATGACCATCACCACCAAGAATCAGCGCGGCGAAACGCTCCTGACCTATGACCAGTCCCTGCTGATGGCAGGCAAGCCTGCCTGAGGGGTCTCACTGCCATGAAGACTGGCCGCCCACTGCCCGTACCCACGCCCGAGACCGCCCACTTTTGGGAGGGCACCCGGCTCGGCGAGCTCCGCCTGCAAGCCTGCCGGGATTGCGGCCACACCTATTTCCCGCCCCGCCCGTTCTGCCCGAGCTGCGCCTCCAAGAAAGTGGAAGTGCTTCGCGCCAGCGGGCGAGGCACGTTGCACAGCTACGTGATCTCGCATCTGCCTGCACCCGGGTTCGAACCCCCTTACACGATTGCCGTGGTCAAGCTGGAAGAGGGGCCGAAGATGCTGACCAACATCGTCGGCACGCCGTGTGACCCGGCCTTGCTGAGTCTTGATGACCCGGTGCAAGTCACCTTCGAAACCATGAACGAGCAGATCACCTTGCCGATGTTCACCATCGCGGGAGGCACGCGATGAGGCGGGCCCACGCTGCGGTCATCGGCGCCGCCGAAACCACCGAGATGGGGAAGCTTCCCCACATGTCGCAATTGCAGCTGCACGCCGATGCAGCCTTGAATGCCATTGCGGATGCGGGGCTGAAGCCGTCCGACATCGACGGCATTGCGACCGCCGGCGAAACGCCCGAGTCGCTGGCGCTGTACTTGGGCATCACGCCCAGTTGGATCGACGCCACCGGTGTCGGCGGCTGCTCGTTCCTGATGCATGTGCGCCACGCCGTGGCGGCCCTCGAGTCGGGCCACTGCAAACATGTGCTGATCACGCATGGCGAAAGCGGGCGGTCCCGGGTTGCAGCTGCGGGGTTCCCGCACCCCATCGCGGGCAGCCTGCCGCAACAGTTCGAGACGCCGTACGGCACTTTCGGGCCGCCGACCATGTTCACGTTGCCGGTGCTGCGCTTCCTCAAGGAGCGCGGCTACGAGCAGGAAGATCTGGCCCGGGTCGCCGTTGTGCAGCGTGAGTGGGCGGCGCTCAATCCGCGTGCAGCCAGAAGACCCCCATCACCGTCGACGACGTGATGGCCTCCAAGATGATCGCGTATCCCTTCCGGATGCTGATGTGCTGTCTGGTCACCGACGGTGGCGGGGCGCTCGTGCTGTCCGCCGCTGACCGCGCGGCCGACCTGCATGCGCGGCCGGTGTACGTGATCGGCACCGGCGAGAGCGTCGAGGGCAACATGATCAGCCAGATGGAGGACTTCAGTTCTTCCAAGGCCTTCCGCGTATCGAGCCGCAACGCGTTCTCGGATGCGGGCATCACCCATGGCGACGTGGATCACCTGATGATCTACGACGCCTTTGCGCACCTGCCGCTCTACGGGCTCGAAGACCTCGGGTTCTGCGCCCGCGGCGAGGCTGCCGCCTTCATCCGCGAAGGCCACACACGGCCTGGCGGCCGGCTGCCGGTCAATACCAACGGCGGGGGCCTCAGCTACATGCACTCCGGCATGTACGGCATGTATGCGCTGCAGGAAAGCATCCGGCAGATGCGGGGCATTGCGCCCGCCCAAGTCGAGGGCGCGAAGATCTCCGTGGCCCACGGCGTCGGCGGCATGTTCGCGGCCAGCTCCACGATTGTCTTTGCCAACGAAAAGCCCTGATGAACAGGCGCGGCAGGCGACACGCCGACGCGCCCACCGCCCTCTCTTGAATCGGATAGGCAAATGGACAAGCAAAACTTCGAGTTGCGTTTCACCCGAGGCAAATATCCGTCCGGGGGCGGGTACCCCGGGCTCCGGCCGGGGCAACTGGTCGACGAGTCGCGGGGCATGATCTGCGAATACGACGTCCCGGTCACGATGCGCGACGGCGTGAAGATCTACGTCAACGTCTTCCGCCCCAAGGCGGAGGGACGGTACCCCGTGGTCCTCGCCTGGGCGCCTTATGGCAAACATGCGGGCGCGGAAGACTACTACGCCATGCTGCCCGGCTGCGGGCAGGCGAAATCGCTGCATTCCGAGTATGCGTGCTTCGAAGGGCCCGATCCTGCGGATTGGTGTCCGCATGGCTACGTCATCGTCTACGTCGATCCCCGGGGCGCCTGGGGCTCGGAAGGCGACCTGACCTTCATGAGCCCCCAAGAGCAACTCGACGGCTACGACGTGGTCGAGTGGGCGGGGACCCAGCCCTGGAGTAGCGGCAAGGTCGGCATGAACGGCGTCTCCTACCTGGGCTGGACCCAATGGAAGATCGCCGCGATGAACCCGCCGCATCTCGCTGCGATCAACCCGTGGGAGGGCGTCAGCGACTTCTATCGCGAGCTCGTCTTTCACGGTGGCATCCGAAGCAATTTCACCGCGATGTTCCCGGGCACGATGTGTCGCCCGACCCGGCGCGCCGAGGACCTGATGGCCATGGCGAAAGAACATCCGCTGTTCGATGACTATTGGGCCAGCAAGAACGCCGACCTGGCGAAGATCACCGTGCCTGCCTTCGTCGTCGCAAGCTGGTCGGACCACGGCCTGCATACCCGCGGCAGCTTCGAAGGGTTCAAGAAGATCTCGTCCACTGAGAAGTGGCTCAGGGTCCACGGCCGCAAGAAGTGGGTGGACTACTACGCCCACGTCGACATGCAGAGACAATTCTTCGATCGGTTCCTGAAGGGCATCGACAACGAGGTCAAGTACTGGCCCAGAGTCAACGTGGAGATTCGCGAAAGATCGCAAGTCGGGAACTACCGCGCCGAAGGTGAATGGCCGTTGGCGCGCACGAAGTACACGCCGCTGTTCCTGGACGCGAGCAACAACAGGCTCGACAGCTCGGCTGTCAAGCAAGCAGCACAGAGCCGCTACGACGTCGACAGCCTGAAGGACCAGAGTCAGAAGGCCTTCTTCGAGTTCGATTTCACGGAGAAGACCGAACTCACTGGTCACAGCAAGCTGAAGCTCTGGGTCGAAGCCGTCGGCAGCGACGACATGGACCTGTTCGTAGTCATCGACAAGTTCGACCGAACCGGCGACCGTGTTCCGTTTCCGTCACAGAGCGGTTATGACCATGGACCGGTCGCCTATGGGTGGCTGCGAGTGTCCCACCGCGAGTTGGATGAAGAAAGGTCAACGGCTCATCAGCCTGTGCTCAAGCACCGGCGCGAGATCAAGCTGTCAGCGGGGGAAGTCGTGCCCGTGGAAGTGGAACTTTGGCCTGCCAGCGTCTCTTTCGAGGCGGGCGAAACCCTGCGCGTCACGGTGATCGGCAGCGACCTCCACGCACACGAGGCCTGGAAGCATGACGGTGTCCGTACCGTCAATCGGGGCACGCACGTCATTCACACCGGCGGGAAGTACGACTCGCACCTGCTGGTGCCGGTCATCCCTGCCGCGTGAGTCCTGAGAAGCGACAAGAGAGTGTCTGCGTCGCCCCCCGCTCTGCGCCGCCCGCGGCAGCGCGCGCCTCTTCGCAGGATGAGCCAACTTGGGGGTCAGGGTCTGGGCGGCGGCTCCAGGCCCTTGAACAGGACCTCGATCAACGTGTTGCTGAGTGAGGAAACCGCCTCTGGGCCTGCGGCCCCTTCGCCGTAAACCTCCTTGAGGAGTCGTTCATGCGCAAACGTCAGGGCGCAGGCGCCGACAATGATGTTCGTGACGTCCCGCGCCGGCAGTTTGCGCACCGCTCCGGATTTGGCAGCCGCCTCTATGGCAGCGTTGAACGTCTCGTATCCGCGCGCCATATAACGCTTGGCGAGCCACTTCAGGCGCGGGGAATCGCGCATGCCCTCATGAATGAGAATGCGCGTGAGGTCCGGATCTGCGGCGTTGGTCGAGACGAAGCGTCGCACCATGACCTTCAGCCTGGTCAGAGGATCCACGTCGCGCAAGTCTTCGAGGTTCAGCGAGAACATGCTGCCTCGCACGTGCATGATGTGTTCGACAGCGGCCCTCCAGAGCTTGTCCTTCGTGCCGAAGTGGTAGTGCACCATCGACTGGGTCAGCCCCGCTGCCGTCGCAACCGCGCCGGTGCTCACGGCATCGAAGCCATGCTCTGCAAACAGGGACACGGCGGCGCTGATGAGGCGGTCTGCCGGCATGTCGGGCACGGGGCCAAGCGACCTCGCGGCACGACGGGAGGGCGTCTTCCGTTTGACGCGGGCAACAGCAGTGGTCTCTTTCATCAGGGCATATTGTAGGCCGTCAATCGACAAACTGGATTGGTCTATCGAATCGCCAATCGCTGCGCTACCCTTGCCTGCCCCGGCTTTTGGCCGAGCTCGAAGACCGCGTTCGCAGCCGCAGTCTTCGAACCCGGCCTGACGGTCAGTCGAGCAACGTCCACTTCCCGTCTTTGACCACGGCCAGTACCTGGCTGCGCTGGTCAAGTCCAACGTGATCGGTCGGGGAGTACGAGTAGATCGTGGCGGTTGTCCGCAGGTCGCGGGTCTGCTCCAGGCCATCGCGCAGCGCGCTGCGGAAAGCCTCCGTCCCCGGCTGAGCCTTGCGCAGCGCAATCTTCGCGGCGTTCTCGATGAGTCGATAGGCATCGTATGGGGCAGCCGCAAACGGCGAGCGAGAGCCGGCGCCGAACTTGCCTTCATACTCCCGAACGAACGCCAGCGCGCCAGCACGAACAGGATCGCTTTCCTTCAGTTGCTCGGCAACCAGCAGGGGCGGCACCGTGATGAACATGCCTTCGGCGGCCTTACCCGCGACGCGTAGGAATTCGGGGTTGGCGACCCCGCCCAGCTGATAGATACGGCCCTTGTAGCCGCGGCTGGCCAGCTCGATTTGGGGCACCGCCGCCGCCGTGCCGAACGAAGCGACGTAGATGGCATCGGGGTTCAGCGCCATCAGCTTGGCGACCTGTGCCGTCACGCTCTGGTCGGTCACGTTGTACCGCTCCACGCCAACAATCTTCAAGCCTTTGGCGGCTGCCGACGTTTCCATGGCCTTGACAAAGCCGTCGCCGTAAGCGGACCCAAGCGCCAACACGGCGAAGGTGCTCAGCTTGCGCCGCTTGAGATCGTCGGCGACCAGATCGGTGGAGAACTTCTCCG
>Ga0105239_10008491_pt1 | contig 11680 bp, 8 predicted proteins | sample KBSC44metaG_FD_92761 | JGI IMG/M metagenome (GOLD analysis project Ga0105239, IMG submission 92761) | Corn rhizosphere microbial communities from Kellogg Biological Station, Michigan, USA - KBS C4-4 metaG | ecosystem: Host-associated > Plants > Roots > Rhizosphere > Soil | place: Michigan, USA...
CGATACTCGCGGGGAAACCTGCCGGGAAAATAGGTCGCCGCCAGAATACTCATAACAAACGGAGCGCTTGGACAGTAATGTCGGAGCGCTCCGTTTGCCGTTTGGACCCTTGTGAGCAAACGAGCGCTCCAGCCAGCGATGGCGGAACGCTCGTTTGCCGGTTGGATCTATCGGAACGCCATGCCAACCCGCTTGTTCTTGATATCGTACACGACCGCCGGACAAAAGAAGTAGACCGTGTTACCCAGGTTGATTCTGTTTCGTGGTTTGTCGGGGTCGTTAGCCGGCCACGGCACATCTCCAGCCCAACTCCCAGCGTACAGGGAGACGGGAGTTGTATTAATGTCATCGCTCACCGGGCAGAAACCGAGTTCTTTGTGCCAGAGAGGAATATCGGTGCGCCACTTCAGTCTGTCGGCCTGTGCTTCAGGGCATCCGATTTGCAGATAAGATTTGAGCTCGTCCCATTGAGATCCGATATCTTCTCTGGCGGAGGATACTTTGGCGGCGGAAACGATGCCATATCCCATGGTGTTCGCGGCGTATTTCTCCGCGATCGCGTAGGGAAAAGGCGGCAAGCGACGGCCTGGCTCAAGGCTGGGAAAAGCGCCCATGATTCCGACCCCCAAATTTTTGTACGGTCATCCGGCATCGGAGCGCCGTCGGGATTCTTGAGGGCGAAAAAAACGTAATTGTCGAGGGTGTAAAGGCTTCCATCCACCGTTCGAACCGCTAATTGGCCGGAAACCTTATCGGCCAGATGCCCCCACACATCTTTGACATTCGCCTCGATAACGGTCAATTTCGACTTATTCAGAGCCCCATACGGAATGCTGGTGGTCCAACTGCCGGTGTCATAGGAGATCTCGTAAGGGGTGTTGCCGCTGATTGCGCTTCCGACGAGTTTTACGGAAATGATCGGTCGTTGCCATACGACCGTGTTTTTTTAGGGGTACCGGATAGCATTCGCTTTATTTCGGGTAAACTACTCGGGTAGTATACCGGAAGTCATTTCTATTCCGGGGGTGTTCGCGCCGTTCACGGACGGATCTTCATGTCGCGAATAGAACACCCGCACGCTTTTACGCTCTTCTGCATACTCACTGCGATGTGAGCATCCTATCGTCCAGTTCATCATCGGGGGAGAAACATTATGACATTCACGTCTCGGTTCGGTCAGGCGTTTGCGCTGACCACTCTGTCGGTTGCGGGAGGGCTCCTGGCACTGCATGCGGCGGCCGCGCCGCCGGCAAAGACATCCAGCGCCAAGGTGTCCGCCACACTGACGATCGTGCCCACGGGGGGAACCTCGAAGGTGGGCGGATACTATATGCCGCAGCGCATGACCCTCTCCAAAGTCAAGCCGGCCCATATCAAGAAAGAACCCAAGTACGTCGGAACTCCCCAATACGGCATCTTCCACTTTGGGAACGCCGGTCAGAATGGCGTCCTCATCGTGGTAGACGAAAATGCGGACGGCAGCGAGGCCAAGATCTATGTGGACAGCAACCATGACGGGGATCTGACCAACGACGCCGCCGTTGACTGGAAGAAACAGGGAACTGCCGCCAACAGCCTCTTTATGGGGACGGCGGCGATCCAACCCCGGATGGCCCGGGGCGATATCAAGACCGGTTACGGCGTCACGTTCTATCGCTTCTCACCGGCGACATCGAAAGCGCGTGGACTGCCGCCCGAGACGCTGCTCTACTATCGCGACTACGCCTCCACAGGCGAAGTGACGCTGGCGGGCAAAAAATATGCGGTCGCTCTGTTGGATGAGGGCGCTACGGGATATTTCGACGCCCCGTCTGCCGTTGCGCCGACCGTGATCACGGATATGGAGATGAAGAAGGCGTCGGCGCCGTTCTCGATCAGCTCCATCACCCCGATCCCGGCGAATATCTTCAACGAACCCCTGAGCGCGCCTGAGCCCGATTGGCGCAGCTTGAGCGCTCCCACGAAGCCTGCTGTGACGGCACCGGTTCGAAGGCTCTCCCTGCTGATCGACCGTGATGGAGACGGTAAGTTCGATTCGCGCTACGAGCGGTACGATGTCGGTCGGCCTTTCAATATCGCGGGTAGCTCCTATGACGTCGCAAAAATCGCGTCGGATGGCACACGCCTCGAACTCAAACCTTCCAAAACCATGGTCGCCGAAGTGGTCATTCCGCCGTCGTTCCGCGTTGGGCAGGCCGCGCTGACGTTTACCAGACCGAGTTTGACCGGAAAAACGATTAGCTTCCCCAGCGACTATAAAGGGAAAGTCGTGATGCTCGACTTCTGGGCCACGTGGTGTGGGCCGTGCAAGGCAGAACTTCCGAACCTGATCAAGGTCTACCAGAAGTACCACGACCAGGGCTTTGAGATCGTCGGAATCAGCCTGGATCAGGAGAACATGCAGGCAAAGGTCGCAGACTTCCTGAAAGCGAACAACATGACCTGGTCGCAGGTCTGCGATGGCAAGTACTGGAAGGCCGATGTCGCCGTGATGTATGGCGTTGACTCTATTCCGCGCGGTTACCTCGTGGATGGGGACACGGGCAAAATCATCGCGGATGGCAACAATCTCCGTGGACCGGCTCTGGACGGCGTGATCGCCAAAGCGGTCGCCACGAAGACCTCCTCCCGCGCGGTGGCGGTCGGAACCAAAAGCGGCCAGTAGAGCAGGATGGTGAAGGAGAGGGGACGAGATGTTTTCGTCCCCTTTCTGTCTGTAAAATGAGGAGCAGCACGGGATGAACTACGCGACACGTTTGGGATCTGTCGGGGCATTGGCGATCGTCGGCTTCACCGGAATGCTGGGGGCGAGTCGGGCAGATGAGGTGACCATTGTCAGAATGACGGCGAGCCCCAGCAGCGGGATGCATTCGCCTGTTCCGGCAACGATCAAACTGTCCGAGACGAAGCCGGCAGGCATCACGAAAGAACCGTCCTACCTTCACACGCCGCTCTATGGAACGATCGCTCTGGGAGACGCAAAAGATAACCAACATGTGGTCGTCCTGGACTCCGCTGTGAATGCAACGCTGCCGCGCCTCTATGTCGATTCCAATGCGAATGGAGATCTGACCGACGAGCCTCCCGTGCCGTTGGTCAAACTCACGGCGTCTGCCGTCAAGAACGGCGGTGGGAACCAGGGACCTTCGCTGGGGGCGCGTGTCGTCCTGGATGCCCACTATAAGTCCGGTCCCGGCGTCGTGGCAGTGCCGAGTGGAGTGACTTTTACGGTCACCGGGACAGACCTGAGTTACAATCGGGAGTATAGCCGCGAAGGGAAGCTGGTGATCGGCACGCGATCCTATCGGGTCGCTCTGATCGACATGGCTCTGGACGGCAAGTATGGAAACTACAAACACGAAGGCGGTCAGCCACCGAAAGTCGTTCTTCTGATCGACCGAAATGGGAACGGGAACTTTGACGTGCCTATGGATGCGAGCGGTACGCCGATGCTCACCGCAGGCAAGCCGATCCACCTCGCGGAGGCCAACGATGTCGCAGAGCCGTTTCGCATCGGTGGCCTGACTTACGAGATCGCCACGCTGGACAATAAAGGCACGACGATCTCCCTCAAACGCAGCGCCGTGAATGTTCACGACAGTATGACTGCGGCGGACCTGCGCGTGGGCGGCGATGCGATCGCCTTCAATGCCGAACGCCTGGATGGCAAGAAGGTAAGCTTTCCCGAGGACTACAAAGGGAAGATCGTCCTGGTCGATTTTTGGGCCACCTTCTCTCCGGACTATCGGGCGGAAGCGCCGGGCATCGTGCAGACCTACAGTCAGTATCACGCGGATGGATTCGAGATCCTGGGCGTCAGCCTCGACAAATCCGGAGCCAAGCAGATGATCGCGGAGTATCTGGAACAGATGGGGATGGCCTGGCCGCAGATCTACGATGGAGGCTACTATAAGGCCGAGGTCGCGAGTCTCTACGGCGTAGAGTCGATCCCGAACTCTCTGCTGGTGGATGGAGATACCGGAAGGATCCTGGCGATGGGCAACAGCCTGCGTGGAGCAGGGTTGGGAGATGCCGTGGCGAACGCTCTGGCCAACAAAAAGAAATAGTGTCGCTGTACCGGCATCGGAGCCTGACCGCATCCCCATATCCGTTTTCGGGGGTGCGGTCCGCTTTTGTCCGCCTCGTCGGTGACATTCCGCGGAATGGGTGTGAGGATGGTTCGTCTCTATCCGTATAGGAAGTTGTCTTTCACAGCGAAGGGGAGAATTCATGAGATTCGAGACACCGGTAAGCGGGATGATGTTGGCGGCTCTGATCGGACTGGGTGGAGTATCGGTCGCGCATGGCACGGAAAACACCAGGCAGCCGGGGCAAGCGTCCGCCTTACAGGGCACGCGCTCGGAAGGGGAAACCAGGGCGGCACAGTTCGAAAAAGTCTGTACCTCGATCCAGGAGCGCTTCTACGACAAGAATACGAACGGCGTCGATTGGAAGCACGTCTGCGATACCTATCGGACGCGGTTAAGCAGTGTGAAGTCGAAGAAAGAGTTCAAGGCGCTGATCAACCAGATGCTGGAGGAACTGCATGCCTCCCATACGAGCTATATCGACGACGACGATGTCGAGTATTCGATGCTGAGCGCCGTTATGGAACAGGATCTGCAGAACCACAAAGTGGCGCATATCGGATTGATGGGGCATCCTGCCGGGGCGGAGTTTGTCATCGGGGCGGTCTACGATGGCGGGCCGGCGCAGAAGGCGGGACTGTTGAGTGGAGATCGTATCGTGTCGGTGGACGGCAAGCCGTTTGAGACGGCAGGCTCCTTCAAAGGCAAAGAGGGACAGCCCGTCACCCTCCAGTATCGACGGGAAGGCAATCCGATGGTCCAGACCGTCACCGTCACGCCGGTGAAGCAGAATGTGCTGCGGGCGTTTCTGGATGCGACGAGTCAGAGCGCGCGGATCCTGAACATCGGGAATCGGAAGATCGGATACGTTCACCTGTGGACGATGGGCAACGACGCCTTCAAGACGACCCTGGAACAACTGGTGACCGGCAAACTGCACGATACCGATGGATTGATCCTCGACTTGCGCGATGGGTATGGCGGGAATCCTTTTGGCTACACAGATGTCTTTTATCGCCCGGATGTCGCCTGGGAGCAGCAGTATCACGGCGCGCAGCCGACTTCGCGCTTTACCGGTTACAACAAGCCGATGGTGGCGCTGATCAATGGCGGCTCCCGGAGCGCCAAAGAGTTCTTTACCTATCAGCTCAAAAAGACCAGACGCGCGACTGTCGTGGGCACGACGACGGCGGGAGCATTTCTGGGAGCAGGGAAGGTCGATATCGGCCCGGATGGCATGCTGGAACTGGCGATCGTCGGGTTAAAGGTCGATGGCAAGCGTCTGGAAGGGCCGGGCGTATCCCCGGATATCGAGGTGCCGATCGCACACGCGTATACGGATCAGGACACCCAACTGCTGCGCGGAGAAGAGATCCTGATGGATCAGATCCGTAAGAGTGCGGTGGCCCCGGCACGCGTGACCGCCCCGTAAGCAGCTCGGGCAGAGGCTGTTTCAAGGAGAAGTATGGACGTCATCAATCGGCACGACGTGCCTGCCTTTACGACCAAAGACACATCGACCATTCGTGAGATCCTGGCCCCACGGAACTCCTGCATCGTGCAGCAGAGTCTGGCGGAGGCGACCTTGAGGCCGGGAGCGAAAACGGAGGCGCATCTTCATCCGCAGACGGAGGAGATCTACTATATACTGGCAGGATCGGGCCGCATGGCGATCGAGAGCGAACTGCGGGACGTTTCGGTAGGGGATGGAATCCCGATTCCTGCCGGAAAGCGCCATCAGATTCTGAACACAGGCGCGGAGGCTCTCGTCTTTCTATGCTGCTGTGTTCCGGCCTATACGGACGCGGACACGGAGTTCTGTGATCCGCTGATCCCCTAATCGAGGTTCAATACCTCATATACGTCGGCATCGTCGTTGCTGTAGACGAGTTGCAGATAAGGCGGTAAAGGAGCATGGCCCCGAAAAATGGCGAGAGCCGAGTCTGCGAACTCAGTCGCCTCAGAAGAGCTGTCTCGGGCAGGCTTTTGTGAGAAAACAAGAAAGCGTACTTTCATCTTTCGAAGCTGCGCTTTGCGGTCTGAGTCCGCGGTACGTGCCATTTCAAACGAACACAGTTCGGGGAGTTTGGTCAGGAAGTCCGGCGTTTCACCCCAATGGCCGCAATACACGCGCCGGTTAATCAGGTAGGGCGCAAAGCAGGCGACGCTCTCATCCGATGGCGCGATCTTGCCTGTTCCTGCATGGATGACCCACGGAAGCGGCTGAATGGCATCCGACTCCTTCGAATGATCCCGTATCCACTCCAGCGCTTCGATCTCACCGGGCTGAAGGTAGGTGCGTTGGAGGCGCGTCTGCGCGAGATTGTTCTGATAGTTCTCGATGTCGCGGAGTACGAAGTACACATTGGTAAGGCAGAGAAGAAGGGTGATTGTCGAGATCTTGAAGGCGACCTGCCAGGGTTTTACATGGGGTTTGAAACGCAACAGCAGCCACATGACGCCGATACCGGCCAGAATCGCGATCGGAAAATGATCCCCTTGCAGGAATTTTCGCTGGATGGAGGTCGGGAGATAGGCGATCCAGAAGTTGACGACGGCCCAGACGATCAGGAGCAGCGAGGCATCTCTGCCGGTGGTCCAGGAGGTGGCCGGCGGTTGGGTGTCCTCGGTCGTCTCTATCGGTCGGCGTTTTAGAAGCACAATAGCCGCTGCCAGTGCGAACAGTCCTGTCAATCCGTAGCCCAGCATTACCCAGATCGGAGAGGACACTTCGGTCTTTACGGCCGCGCGCGCGCGGAACACCGCCTCGGTAGACAGCTCATGATAGATGTAGAGCACGGAGGGAGCCGTGATCACGCCTGCGACGAGCCCCTGAGTCCAGAGTGCGCCTCGCTTGAAATTCTCGGCCTGACGCGGCGATATCGTGACCAGGAGCAGATAGACCAGCCAGACGGCAGCGAGAGACGCGACATCATAGGTATGGACGAAGCCAAGCACCAGACCGCATAGTCCGGCTCCCACCGCGTATCGCATCCTACCCGTTCTGGCTCCAGTAAACAACAGGCTGACAATACCCACTTGCAGCGCCATCGCAAAACAGAAGAGCGGGCTGAGGTAGAGAGAGAGGTAGGTGATGGCCTCCGGTTGCCACTTGTCCACCGGCGTCTGAATCGGGAAATCGCTCCACCAGTTCGGGAGCCAACCGAGGCCGGAGGAGAAACAGACGAAGACCATCGCCACGATGCGTGCGCGTGCTTCGGCGACCGAGAGGGTGATGAAGTGCCATACGAGGCGCAGCAGGATGAGCCCGAACAGCAGGCGCGATCCATGATAGACTGCGATCAGGGGCAGGTGCGTCGCTCCCGCCACTTTGCCCAGAACGAGAAACAGCGGGTTCAGGGCCATTCCGTGCTGAGGATCTGTGGTGAACATATTCAGGGCGCGATAGGAGCCCTCCGCGGACTGCTTCATCCAGGAGAGATACTGGCAACTGTCGTCCAGGTTGTAGCCGAGCCACATGAACCGGCGCCCATCGGCCATGCTATTGCCGATGAGGTAGGGGATCATGGTTGTCAGCACGGCCAGCCCTGCGATCAGCCAGGCGATGCGACTCTGGCGTCGATCCAGGGCAGCATCCGGTTGGGGGCGCTGGTCTGCGACAAGTTCGATAGTTTCCGCTTCGTTGGGCATCGGGGGTCAGGCTCCGGGCGTCTGTGCGGCGATGGCGGCCTGGCAGGCACGCTCTTGTGCCGCGATCTCGGCGGGGCCGGCAAGCACGCCGATCTCCACATGGTATTCACGCTTCTCACCGGGCTCCAGGAACTGAAGCGTTCCGTTGGCCCGATCGTGCGGACGGCCCATCACCATACAGTTGGCCGGCTCCATGCCGACGACATAGGTTCCTGAGTCCATCATCTTCCACTCGATGAAACGGGGCAGTTCGGAAGGCGAGTAGGTGCAGTAGACGCCGATACCGGGCGCGCCGCCGTCGGAGGCAGGGGTGGCGTCATCGACGATGGCGGTGGTGACTCTGCCGTCGAGTGAGCGCGCAAACTCGTGGAAATAGACCTGCTCCTGGAAACCGGCTTCCGGCGCCTGAAAACGGGTGAAGCGATCCTGGCCTTTGACAGCTTCGGCATCGCGCGGCGTGGCCGAGAGAGTCGGCGCGAGCAGGCGCGCCTCGTCGTTGACCACCGGGAAACCGATATTGATATGGTAGAGCATCATGTGCTCGGTACGCTGCGCTCCGAGATTCTCGACGACGTCATGGAGGAACAAGCGCTTTTCTCCGAGCCTGGAGGTGATCGTGCGGGTGAGTTGAAGGTTCTCGCCGAAAACGGTCGCCTGCCGCATTTTGCCGCGAACCGTCATCACGTAGTCGTCGCCGTCCCATTCGCCGTCCCAGCTCACATTGGTTGCGGGCAGATTGCTGATGCGGCCATGCAGGCCGTACTGCTGACCGTTCTCGACGGCGTTGCCTCCCGCCCAGGTGAGGCCACAGGTGACGACCAGTCCGCCGTAGAAGGCCCGCAGCCAGCCCCGTCCGTTTTCGCCTTCGTGGTCGAAATAGGCGGGATGGGTATCGGTGGTCGCGGAGCGCCATGCGAGCGAGCGTCCGTTGTAGCTGGCGGCAGAGATGTCCATGCCGCGTCCCGGCAGTACGGTGTACTCCAGGCCGCTGCCGGTCGTGACGTCCAGTGCGAGAACGCCATCCTCCAACCCCTCGATAAGGCGATACGGTTTGATCCGCGCCACCTGGGAAATATCGCCCACATGTGCCAATAGGTCCGCTTTGCCGTATCGGCTGCCATAGAGTTGTGCCATCTGTTGTTGGGTTCTCCCACGTTCCATTGTGTGATGTGACTGCCAGGAAAGTTCGCAGTTTCGGTCGGGAATTCCTCCCTTTGCGGTCGCGTTCTCCCTTCTTCCGACGAAGCGGGAAGGGAATCCCCGAGCCTCCATCGCCGATCCGGAGCAGAGAATGTGCTCGTTTTGTCGTTTTCGTAGGTGCGTGCTCTTGCATATCGCGGCGGATTGGAGTATAATAGCGTCGTATGAAGGGAGGACGTACCCAGCGCCTTCCGTTATTCGCATCGTGGGGCGGTAGCTCAGTTGGGAGAGCGCTTCAATGGCATTGAAGAGGTCAGGAGTTCGAGCCTCCTTCGCTCCATCTAGTGGTTTCAGTTTTCCTCGTAACAGGCGGTCTCCCTCTCTTTCCGCCTGCTCCCTTTTTACCCGCTGTGCGCTTCTCTTGAGTATCGTCTGCCTTCTCGCTTCGCCGTCCGGTCGAACCCAACAAGCGCCTCCGAAAGCCACATCGAGCTCCAAGACCGATGTGTTTCTGTTTATTCACCCGGATAGCCCCAGCACGGCGCAGGTGGGCCTTTCCTACGGCAGACGGGTTCCTCACTCCCAGGTGCAGCGTGAGATCGAGAGGCTGCTTTCTGCGTCCGGCTGGAAGCTGAGCGGGAAGCCCGAGATCGCGGACGCGTCTGCGCGTCCCGACAAGATTAAACAGTTTCCTCCGGTTACGGGCGCGAAGTTCGTCCTATTACAAGCTCCGCAGTTCCGTGACAACGCACCGCTTTTGGAGCCCTACCTACGGGCTTTTCAGGCCTGGGATCGCCTCGATATTATGTTTGTGACTTCCGGGATGGTGCCTTACAATGGGGTAACGGATTTCCACGATCCTGCCGTCGATGTCGTCCTGGCGCAGAGCGAAGGCATCTACGATTTCCGGGTGACGATTCGTGAGCATTCCAAAGAGCTGCCGCCATTGACGCCCGGCCGCACAGATGCCGCTGTGGACCACGGCGGGAAATCGCCCGGTGCGGTGACGCCGGTGGGAAATCCGCGTGGCTCAGGTGTGGCAACGCTGCCGAACAGCCCCTCCCTCTTCTGGCCCTATCTGTTCATTATTACGGGCTGTCTGCTTGTCGGAGGCGTCTGTTTCTACCTACTCGCGAAGCGAAACCAGGATAATTTGAAACCCGGGCGATCCGGATAAGGGATCGAAGAGGATTTCTGCGGCGTGGCATGGAATATGAGAACCATTGAATGAGGGTGTGGCGATACACATTCCGGCATAACCGGCTGCGGTTCGGCCAACGCTTCTCGCAGAAAGGACCTGACTATGAAATATGATCTCGATGAGATGATACTCAGTGCGTTCGAATTGAAGGCTTCGGACCTGTTCCTCAAGTCGAACTCTGTTCCGGCCATTCGTCAGCATGGCAAGATTTTGACTCTGGATCATCCGCCGGTGTCCTTCGAGGAAGTTCATGATCTGGTCTATAGCAAGATGAGTCCGCGCCAACAGGCGGTTTTCGAGCAGCATCACGAGATGGACCTGGCATTCGCCGTTGGAGAGGGCCTTCGGATCCGAATGAATATCTATCAGCAGCGTGGTGGCCCTGCGACCGTCTGCCGATTGATCCCCACGAAAATCCGATCGCTGGAGGAGTTGGGCTGCCCGCCGAAAGTAAAGGATTTTACGACCCATCGCAACGGTTTGGTACTGGTGACCGGTCCGACCGGTTCGGGTAAGACGACGACACTGGCCGCCATGATCGATCTTATCAACCAGCATCGTAAGGTGAACATCATCACCCTGGAAGACCCGATCGAGTTCGCCCACGTGGACAAGCAGGCGATCGTAAGCCAGCGTGAAATCGGGATCGATACCGATAACTTCAATGTGGCTCTACGTCACGTTCTTCGTCAGGCGCCGGATATCATCCTGATCGGAGAGATGCGCGACCTGGAAACGATGAACATTGCCCTTCAGGCTGCGGAGACCGGCCACCTTGTCTTCGCAACGGTCCACACCGCGAGCGCCGCCGAGACTCTGGACCGCGTCTCCAACATGTATGCGCCGCACGAGCGCCCCATGCTCTGGCTCCGCCTCTCGACGACACTGCGTGGCGTCATTTCCCAAAAACTCCTTCCCGCTGCCGATGGTATGGGACGCGTTGCGGCGATCGAAGTCATGGACGTTACGCCGACGATCATCAACCTGTTGGAGAAGGGCGCCTCCGACGAGATCTACAGCGCGATCCGCCAGGCCGGTATCGAAGCTTATTGGGGGATGCAGACCATGAACCAGGCGCTGCTGAACTTTGTAAAGATCGGCAAGATTACGGAAGCGGATGCACTCGCCAATGCGAACCCGTATACGGAACTGCGACAGATGATCCGTATGGCGCAGACACGCGGGGAGATTCGGCCATCGGCCCCTCCGGGAGGCGCACCGCCGCCCGTACCGGGAATGCCGGCGGTACCGCCGGTTCCCGGCGCTCCGGTGCGTTAGAACACCCTGTCAAGGCGACGTCCGCGATGGTCCGGTACAGGGAGATCCCACGGTGAAGGCGAAGGGAGAGGAGAGGGTCCCCCTCTCTTCCATCTTTGCCTTTTCACATGTCTGAGGAGTTTTGTGGATGCTGCATATTGACGAACTACTTCATCTGCTGGTGGAACGGGAAGCGTCGGATCTTCATCTCCGTGTCGGGGAGCCGCCTGTCATGCGGATCCATGGAAACCTGATCCGTCTCCAGATGCCGCCGATCCTCGACGTGGACATGTATGAACTGATTCATCCGGTCATGAACACAGAGAAAGAGGTGAAATTCCAG
>Ga0105239_10008494_pt1 | contig 11675 bp, 10 predicted proteins | sample KBSC44metaG_FD_92761 | JGI IMG/M metagenome (GOLD analysis project Ga0105239, IMG submission 92761) | Corn rhizosphere microbial communities from Kellogg Biological Station, Michigan, USA - KBS C4-4 metaG | ecosystem: Host-associated > Plants > Roots > Rhizosphere > Soil | place: Michigan, USA...
AAGTTGTCAGGCGACTTCCACAACAACCAGGCGTTCGTGGCTGATTGGTGGCAGCCTGTATGTCGTGAGCGTCGGACCCAATTCTCAGTCCACACAGCGCGAACCGGAGCTGCTTGGACAGACTGTCGTCCTAATCGGTGGTAGCGCGGGCATCGGTCTGGAGACCGCCCGACGAGCCCGTACCGAGGGAGCCAATGTCGTTCTCACCGGGCGCAATCCTGACCGCCTCAAGGACGCCGCGGCAGAGGTCGGTGCGCAACACACCGCGGCCTTCGACGCCAACGACTCGGACGCCCTGCACAACTTCTTCGAAGACCTGGCCTCGCCGATCGACCATGTACTGGTGACTGCCGGCGGCCCGCGCTACGTGCCGCTGCTCGAAATGGACGCCGCCGACGTACGCGAGGCCCTCAGTGCACACGTCGTGCTTGGCCTCGAAGTCGCGCGCAGCGCCAGGGCGAAGATGCCGCCTGGAGGCTCGCTGACTCTGATGGGCGGCACCGGAGGTCGGCGCATCGATCATCGCCTCGGGATCGTCTCCGCCGCCACGGCAGTGCTGCCACCGTTTACGGCGGCGCTTGCACTCGAACTTGCTCCGATACGTGTGAACCTCATTGCCGCGGGGTTCGTTGACACCCCGCTCTCGGCGTCCCTGCTCGGCGATCAACTGGACAACCGCCGCAACGAGCTTCGAACGACGTTGCCGATCGGCAGGGTCGTCGGGCCGCAAGACGTCGCCTCGCTCGCCATCCACCTGATGGCCAACACGGCGCTGACCGGCGCCACGTACGACATCGACGGCGGCCAGCAATTCGTCTGATGGGGCCGTGCGGTGCCAACGATCGAAACGATCCTGCGATGAACGAAAGAGCGCCCGGGGGCGACTGGTCCATGTGCCACGGATTGCGGTGCTCTACTCAGTGAATCCTGCCAGCTACTGGGGGCACAGAGCACACGGGATCCATCGAATAAGTGCCCTCGCCACCGGTTATCCGCTCGTGTAACCCGCTCGCTATCTCCTCATCGAAGCCTCAACGACGTTGCGAGGCATGAGAAGACCGGAGATACGAACACGGCCATCACCAAATTGGCGTTGTCGTCAGCCCTGGCGGCGTTGGCGTCAGGTGCCGCGATCGCCGCGGCCCCGTTTGCCGCAGCGGCGAATATCGACTCGGGTCCGGTCGTTGCCGGACCGACTGCGTCCGGTGCCGCGACCCACGCGGCGCCCACACCCACCGGTTCGGTGAGCGGACCGGTGGCTCTGCCGCCAGGTGGACCCGCCGCCGTCCTGCCCGAGGCTGCGGTGGGCGGTGGCGCGAATCCGTACCTGCCGTACGGCACCGATCCCCTCGTGCCATTCGGCGTCTGGACGCCGTAGCACTCGAAAGTCCGGATGCACAGTGTGACAGCGTGATCCACCGATGACAGGCCGTCCGAAAGAAAGGGAACAAGGTAGTGCTCACCACTGCACCAAAAACCATCGCTGCCCTTACGACAGGTGTACTTGCCTCAGGCGCAGCGAGTTTCGCAGTGGGGTTCTCGACTGCGCCGTCACTGCTGTCAGTTCAGTCAGCCACCTCGCCAGCCGACCGGATCGTCGGCAGGCCAAGCGCTTCCCGTGCTGTCGCGGCCCCGTGGTGGATAACGCATAGAAATACCGAGACAGGTGTCCGTGAGATCAGCGCCCCCAGCGGGCGGGATCTCGTTGGGCCGGCCGCGTCCACGGTCATCGACGCAGGCACCACACGGACCGGTGCCGGTGAAAGCGGTACAGTCCTGGCCGTCGGCAGCGCACAGTGCGCCGTCCGGCTCGCAGCCTCGGCATGAAGGCGGTCGAACCGCATCCGCGGCGACACCGGCCGTCGCGGTGAGCGGTCCCGATGCGGTAAGCGGTCCCGATGCGGCGGCGATGCGGGCGCAGTGGTCCACATTTTCGTCGGCAACGGCGGGCCAGGCGAAAACGCGGGCCTGCTCATCGGCAACGGTGGTGACGGGCTTCCGGGCCAGGACGGCGGCAGGGGCGGCCTCCTATTGGGCAACGGCGGCAAGGGCGGCGTCGGCGTCAACGGCGAAAGCGGCGGAAACGGTGGTAACGCCGGCCTTTTCGGCAACGGCGGGGCCGGCGGCGACGGAGCCAGTGCGGTGGCGACCGGCAACGCGGACGCGTCCGGCACTGGTGGTGGCAGGGGTGGCAGAGGCGGATTGTTGATTGGCAATGGCGGCAGAGGCGGTCTCGGGGGCACAGCGACAGCCGTCGATCGCACCGCCATCGGTGGACAAGGCGGGGACGGCGGCGATTCGGGTCTGATCGGCAACGGTGGCGGCGGTGGCACGGGCGGCGACTCGCACAGCGACACCGGACGCGCGTTCGGAGGTGACGGCGGCGAGGGCGGCAGCGCGGGCGTCATCGGCAGTGGTGGCTTCGGCGGACTCGGCGCGAACGGGGACTCGGACGAAAGTGCGGGCACCGCGGGCGACGGTGGCGATGGCGGCCACGGCGGATTGGTCGCCGGTGACGGCGGCGTCGGAGGAAGCGGCGGTGGCGGTAACGGCTCCAGCATTCGTCCTGCCCCGGGCTCCAACGCCGCCTCGTCCGGCGGTCATGGGGGCAATGGTGGCGACAGCGGACTTCTCGGGAACGCCGGCGACGGCGGAGACGGCGGTACCAGCTCGACGAACATCGGTGACTCCGAGGGGGCAGAGGCGGCAACGGCGGACACGCCGGCCTGCTCGGCCACGGCGGGGACGGCGGCCGTGGCGCCGGAGCGGGTGCTGGTACAGCATTCCCCACCAACACCCCGGTCGGAAACGCGTTCGGCGGCCAGGGCGGTGACGCCGGTACGGGCGGCAGGTTGGCCAGCCACGGTGGCGCGGGCGGCAAGGGTGGCGGCGCGCAATCCGACGACGGCGACGCCACCGGTGGGGCAGGTGGAAACGGCGCCAGCGGCAGGGGTTTGGGTGCCGCCGGAGGCAACGGCGGCACCGGCGGAGAGGGCAACTCCTTCAAAGGCGGGACCGGCCAAGGCGGTAACGGTGGCAACGCAGGCAACGGGGCCCCGGCGGCAAGGGCGGCGCGCCCGGCCTAGGTGGGGACGGGGTCGGTCCCACTCATCACAACGGGATCAACGGCCAACGAGGCAAGCACGGATGAGCGAATTCAACGCTGCGGCGTGTTTCTCGCGGTCGGGCCACGTCTACCAGGCCAGCACCAAGGCCGGCGTCACCTCCCGGTCGGAACTGTCTGCATTAGTGCGGCAGTTCAACGAGATTGAAGCCCCGTCGAGCAGCTGACCGCCAGGCGTGTGTCAAACTGCGGCTTCGATACCGAGCTCCGACAACAGGACGCGCACGCGGCCCTCGATCTCGTCGCGGATCGGACGCACGGCCTCGACCGATTGTCCGGCCGGATCGGGCAGCTGCCAATCGTCGTAGCGTCTGCCGGGAAACAATGGACAGGTATCGCCGCAACCCATTGTCACCACAACATCTGCGGCTTGGATCATGTCCTCGGTCCAGCGCTTCGGTTGCTGGGTCGTGATGTCGATGCCCTTCTCGGCCATCACCGCGACTGCTGTCGGGTTGATCTGATCGACCGGCTCTGAGCCACCGGAGTAAGCCGTAGCTTGTTCGCGCGCGAGGGCATTGAAGAAGCCGAGCGCCATCTGTGATCGCCCGGCGTTGTGCGTGCAGAGGAACAGGACAGTCGGCTTCATGGTTGTCTCCGAGACTTCTAGTTCTGGGTTGGGCGGCTGACCGTGGGGTGCGGTAGGACAACCTCGTCGGCCGTCTCGACCGCGTCGGGGTAGAGCGCCACAACCAACGCGACCCCGATGAGGGCGCCGACGACCTGGGCTGCGATGAAGCCGGCCACCGAGCCTGGTGCGATTCCGGTGAAGCTGTCGGAAAAGACCCGGCCCACTGTGACAGCGGGATTGGCGAACGACGTTGAACTCGTAAACCAATACGCCGCACCGATGTAGACCCCGACGGCAGCGGCGGACGATCCCGCACGCTTTGTTCGCGCCAGGGCGAAGATCAGGGCGACGAGCCCCGCCGTCGCGACCACTTCGCCGACGAAATGTCCAGTCGTCAGCCGCTCTCTTGTGGCGAGCTCGATGAGCTTCCGGTCGAACATCACATTGGCCAACATCGCCCCGGCAATCGCGCCTAAGACTTGCGCCGCAGTGTAAGCCAGTACGTCGCCGCCTGCCAGGCCCGTAGCCGACCGACGGCCGAGTACCCAGTCAGCGCCTGAGACAACAGGATTGAGATGCGCGCCTGACACAGGGCCGAACAGCAGAATCAGTGCAGCCAGTCCAAAGGTCGTGGCGATCGAATTTTCGAGAAGCTGCAGACCGCTGTCGGTAGGTGAGAGTTGTTGTGCCGCAATGCCTGAGCCGACGACGACCGAGACGAGCAGTGCGGTGCCGGTGAACTCCGCTAACAGTCGCCGCCACATGGTGTGGTCCGCACTACCGGCAGCATGTTGTGGAGGCTGCCGTCGCCTCCTCGGCACCGCGCGCACAGCCACCTCGGTCATCGGCAGCCAACAGCGCGTGGCTGGTACCGAAGATTTCCGAGTCGGCCACGACTGTGTAGACCTCCCACCTCTCGCCGCCGGGACCGGTGACCCACACCTTGTCTTGTTTGGCGAAGCAGCAGGTGGTGCCGATTTCCTCCTCGGTGATCATGCCTTCGCCTGCGAGGCGGCTGATTTCGCTGTGCACTGTGTCGCTGGATTCGACTTCCACACCGAGATGGTTGATCGTCCCACCGTGGCCAGGGTTCTCGATCAACACGAGTTTCAGCGGGGGCTGGGCGACCGCGAAGTTGGCGTAGCCCTCTTTCAGCTTGGTCGGTCGGGTGTTGAACAGTTTCGAGTAGAACGCGACCCCCTCTGCCAGGTTGTCGACGTTGAGGGCGAGTTGGATGCGCGACATGGCGACCTCCTACCTATGCGACATATATCGAACCGATGTTGGTAACCGATGATGCCACCTCTTTGATATATGTCAATCCCTCTGGCAGGATCAATTCATGCCGAAGACGCTGCCTGTGCTCGACATGTCGGCTCCGGTCTGTTGCGCCCCGGTGGCGGCGGGTCCGCTTGACGACGACGCGGCCTTAGAGATTGCCTTGCGGCTGAAAGCTTTGGCCGACCCGGTTCGTGTGAAGCTGGTGTCGCTGCTGTTCGGCTCGATCGAAGGCGAAGTGTGTAGTTGCGACCTTGCTGACGCTGTTGGGCTTACCGAGTCAACCGTCAGCCATCACCTCTCGCATCTTCGCCGCGCCGGCCTGGTCGAATCGGAGCGGCGAGGCATGAACGTCTACCATCGCCCGCGCCATGACGCGCTCACCGCGCTTTGCACCGTTTTGGACCCGAACTGCTGTAAGTGACCGGGGTCGGGTGCTTCCAGTCCGACGATCACCCGCTGACGTGTGACCCCGCATCACGAGACAGGATCAGCGTTTCGACGAGCGTGACGGCGAGCAAACCGCCGAGCACCAGGTACACATACGGAAAAGATGACATCAGGCTGAGAAGCAGTGCCGCGATGGCGATTCCGAGCCCGGCGGCGAGTTCCTGGACCGACGCGTTGAGAGTGTTGGCGTGGGTGAGATCGTCGCCGTCGACGCCCGAAAACGCCAGGCTGTTGTACGCGGTGAAGCCGACAGAGCGCAGCGCCCCGCTGAGATAGAGGATGACCACGATCGCGACAGCCGGCAATCCCGGCCGCAGCAGCGCCAGCAACCCGAAACAGCCGACGGAGGCGATGCCGTTGACCAGGAGCACGCGGCGGATGCCGAATCTGCGCATCAACGGAGTGGTTGCCGGTTTGATCGTCAGGTTGCCGACGAACAGCGCGGCGACCATGAGGCCTGCAAGGAATGGTGTCCAGCCGAAGACAAGCTGGAATTGCAGTGGCAGCAGGAATGGCACCGCTGTGATCACCATGCGGTAGAGGGACCCGGTCGTCACGGTGATCCGCAACGTCTCCACCCGCAGGACCCTTAGTTGCACGAGCGGTGCAGTCGAGCGCAGCAGATGCCAGATCGCCCCGCCCGACAGCACCGCCGCGATCGCCCCGCCGATCCCGACGAACAGCCAATGGGTCCCGCTGACGCGGATGTGCTCGAGCGCGACCAACGCCGCCGAGATTCCGGTGCCGAGCAACAGCATGCCTCGCCAGTCCAGGGAACGCACCGATGGCGTGGGGTCGCCATGGACGAGCTTGAGCGCCAACAAGAATCCGATGATGCCGATCGGGATGTTGATCAGGAAGATCCATCGCCACGTTGCGAATGTTGCGATCGCCCCGCCCAGTGCCGGAGCGATGACGGGCGCTGCCAGCGCGGGCCAGGTGAGTAGCGCGATCGCTCGGACGAGATCGGTCTTGTCGGAATATCGCAACACCGCCAACCGGCCGACCGGCACCATCATCGCGCCGCCGATGCCCTGCAACACACGCATGCCGACCAGCATCGGCAGTGACACACTGGCCGCACATCCGATGGAGGCGAGCGTGAACACCGCAATTGCCGTGATGAACACGCGGCGGACGCCGAACCGGTCGGCCATCCACCCGGTGGCGGGGATCAGCACCGCGACGGTCACCAGGTAGGTGGAAATCGCGACGTTTACGTCGACCGCGGCGACGCCGAATGAGCCGGCGATGCGCGGAATGGCCGGAGTGATGATCGTGGCGTCGAGGATCTCCATGAAGAACGCGCCCGCCACCAACAACGCCATCCCGCGCGGAAACGAGGACCGTGAGGGCTGAGCGGGCGGCGGTTGAGACATCGCCGTCAACCTAGTAGGTCCGCCCCTGCGCCCTTTCAGGTGTATGCCAGCGGCGGGCTATTGGTCACCCGGTTCCAAACGATCGCCGGTTGCCCGTCGTCACGGGCCGAGATAAAGCCTATGAATCGAGTGTGGACACAAATCGGCAAACCATCGGTCCGCGGTGAAGCTTCTTGCCTTGACATCCGTTGCGCCGCTTGATAACTAGCGTGAATCACGCGAATGTTGCCCTCAGATAGACCGGCCACCTAACTTTCTCCGGGGATGGTTTATCCATTCAGGAGGTTTCCGTGACGCAGGCCGAGGCGCCCGCACCGAGCAGTTCGCCCTGGTACGTGAGTTCAGCGCCGCCCAGGCAGAAGCTCCCCGCTATCGTCGTCGAGACGATCGTGAGTCTCGTGGCGCTCGGCATTGTGGCGGGGCTGACGGCGCTGACCCGTGAGCCCTGGCTGATTCCACCCCTGGCGGCCAGCATGGCCCTGGTTATCGGCGGTGCCCATCTCCCACTCTCGCAACCGCCCAACGTCATCGGCGGTCACATCATGTCCGCGATCGTCGGGGTTCTGGTCGGAACCATAGGCATCGACGCCTTGTGGAGCGGTGCGCTTGCCGGTGCGCTGGCCCTCGGCGTCATGAAGTTGACGCGGATGCCGCACTCACCGGCCGCCGCGACCGCGATGATCGCTGTCGTACCCGCCATTCCCCGCTGGGAATTCGTCGTCCTGATCGGTTCTGCGGCAGCCATCCTGGTCGCCGTTGGTCTGGTGGGTAACAAGATCAACCGCGCGAAGTACCCGCACTATTGGTGGTAGGTCTTCCAACGCCTAATCCGATGTCGGGGTCTGGATTCGGTGGATCGTCGCGATTCAGGCTTGAAAGGAAAGGTATTGTCGGCCCGCAAACCGCGGCCCTTCGGCTCAGAATCCTGCGCGCGCACCTGCTCCTGATGGCCGACAACGAACCCAGACTGAATACTGAGTGCCTCTTGACATCGGATCGTTCGGCGAGCCTCGATAGAGTCACTCCAGACGCACCCGGACCGATCTTGGAGGTCCGCCATGAAGACCCTGGCCGGTCTTGACTACCAGGAGCGCGGCGCCGGAGCGGTCGTTTGTCTGGTTCACGCCGGCGTCTTCGGCGCATGGTTCGAGCCGGTGTTCGACCAGCCGGCGTTGGATCGCTTCCGGTTGATCAGGCCGATCCGACCGGGCTACGGAGGCAGCCGGGCGCCGTCCGAGCCTGCCAGCCTCGCCGCGCAAGCCAGTCAATGTGGTGAACTGCTACGGCGACTCGGCGTCGAGCACGCCTATTGGGTGGGGCATTCCTCCAGTTGCTGCATCGCCCTAGTGGTCGCGTTGGAGGATCCGGACCTCGTTGCCGGACTGGTCCTGTTCGAGCCCGCCAAGCCGCACGGGCCATTACGGGAGGCGGCTGCGCGAACCTACGTGGGCCCCGCGCTGGCGGCCGCCCGTCAGGGCGACGCCGCCACCGCATTCGACGTGTTCCTACGCGGCGTCGGGGGCGACGGCTACCGGGACGCGATCCGGGATCGGTTTGGCGAGGCCGGCCTCGCGGAGGCCGAGCGGGAATCGTCGTTCTTCTTCGCCGACGAATTGCCCGCCGTGGGGGCTTGGACCTTCGGACCCGCTGAGGGGACCCAGGTCACCGCCCCCGTGTTGCTGCTCCACGGCGGCGAGACCCGACCGTTGTTCCGTGAGAACGTCGAGATTCTGGCCAGCATGCTGCCCAACGCACGCACGGCGATGCTGCCCGGGCTGAACCATCTCGGCCCACTTACGCACCCGGCCGAGATCGCTTTGGCCATCGCTCAGTTCGTCGGCGACTCCTGAGTGGGCCGAAAAGCGCTGGCCGAGGTAACGCTGGGTCAGACTCAAAAACTAGATCCATTGCGGTCACATGCATTCAGTCCGTTTCACTGTCGGCCACCAGTAGCAGCTGAGCGGGTGACACCACCCTCAAGTTCAAGGCGGCAGCCGTCGCAGGGCCGACGATGCCGTCGACCTTCAAGCCCCGGGTGCGTCGCTGAAACTCCCTGACCGCGGCCTCGGTTTGCGGGCCGTAGAGGCCATCGATCACGAGATGCCCGGCGTACGCCTGGTCGCCGTACTTGAGCTGGCGCTGTAGCTGGGCGACCTGTGGCCCCTCGGAACCGCGGAAGAGCAGGATGTGGGCGTACTCGCCGACCGGCACCGGCGGTCTCGGTGTCGGCGCCGGGCTGGGAATGGTGCCGATCTGGGCTTGAATATCGCTGCGCAATATGTCCATGTTGATCGCGCCGGGATCCCATTTGCCTTGTGCGCGGCCGGCGTACTCCTTGTGCCCGATCGTACGGCTGGAGTTCTGCGCCAAGCGGCGGTTGATCGCGGCGCAGCAACGAACCAACGCGTCGTACTGCGCGTCGGGCCAGTTCGTGCGGTGCGGTGCCGTCGGGCTGGTTCCGCTGTTGGCGCACTCGATACCGATCATGTGCCAGTTGCCCATATTGGTCGGCAGCCACGGATACATGCCGACGCCGGCGTGCCATGCGACGCCGACCGCGACCACGGTCACGGTGCCGTCCCGCGCGATGTGCAGCTGCGACAGCGGCCCAGGCAGGTCCGGCCTGCCGATGGCGATGGATGCGGCGCTGGCGTTGTCCGATCCGGTGTGGTGCACCATGACACCGCGGATGTCCTTGAAATCGCCGTGGCCGCGGTCGCGCCAACCGGGATACTCGACGAGCCGGACACCCTCGGCGCGCAGCACGTCCGCGAGCCACACCGGGTCGCCGGTCCACGGTCCTGTCTGGGGCACGGAGTTTCCTTTCGCCGATGCCGGGTGGCCAGAAACTACGCGAGTCAGCTAGGCGAACACACGTTCCGCTTGTGCACGGCTAACCGCGCCAGGCTCGCCGGCGAGCGCATCTAACGAGCGTAAACCACCGCGTCATGAATGTTGTCCCCGTCGAGCCGGAGCATCAAATAAAGGTGCTGCGCCCCAACCATTTCGACGCCTGCCCTGATGCGGTGCTACCAGCTCCGCGACGCGAGCAGCACGGAGCGGGTCATGACCGCCGCCGCGACGGCCCCATTCTCGAAATCGCCTGTCTAGGAGGAACATTACACACATGGCAGGCGGAAGCTCCTCGCGCACTGCGCGCGGATTCCGCAACTTCGGCGAGTACGGCTCCGCCTACTTCTCAACGATGACCGAAATCCACAACGATCTCCAGACATAACGGATCCGAACATTCGTCTCGGATTACCGGATAGAATTCCGACTGCTCGGGACCAGCACCATACAGGAGGGGTGATCGCGAGCGTGCCGAGTTTGAAAGCCGAGATCGTTTTGCAGGGAAGCGGGACAGCACCGCCAAACCACGGAGCGATCGTCGCCCCGTCCAGCGTCGGCAACGACCGTCTCACACTGGCGCTCGACAATGCGAGCACCGGCGGAGCGATCGTCATCGCTGCCGCGGGCAACTACGGGCGTAACACCGGATCGCCCTTGATCAGTCGCCACTCGGTGGTGCCCGTCGCGTCGTGTGACGAGCGCCGGACAACCGATGCCCATTTCGGCCTTCGCGGCATCGATCGGGCGGCGACCTGCTTGCGCCCGCTTCGGTACCAGAGCCAGTTGCAACAGAGGGAGTGAACGAATGGTCAGAACACATACGGTCGTCGCGGGGGAGACGCTGTCGTCATTGGCGCTGCGCTTCTACGGTGACGCGGAACTCTATCGGCTGATCGCCACCGCCAGCGGGATCGCGAATCCCAACGTCATCAATGTGGGACAACGGCTGATCATGCCCGACTTCACGAGATACACGGTTGTCGCGGGAGACACGCTGTCCGGTTTGGCGCAGCGCTTCTACGGTGATGCGCAACTCGATCGGCTGATCGCCGGCGCCAGCGGGATCGCCGAATCCGCCGTCATCAATGCGGGGCAGCGGCTGATCATCCCGGATATCACCAGATACACGGTTGTCGCAGGCGACACGCTGGCGGCGTTGGCTGTGCGTTTCTATGGTGACGCCGCCTTCTCTCCGCTGATCGCCACCGTCAACGGCATCGCCAATCCCAACGTCATCAACGTCGGGCAGGTAGTGGTCATATTCGTCGGGCGCAGCGACGGGTTCGGCCTGAGGATCGTGGACCGCAACGAGAACGACCCTCGCCTGTGGTACTACCGGTTCCAGACCTCCGCGATCGGCTGGAACCCCGGCGTCAATGTCCTGCTTCCGGACGGTTACCGCACCAGCGGACGCAGATATCCCGTCCTGTACATGTTCCACGGCGGCAACGACGATTTCCGCCAGTTCGACTTTCTGGGCATCCGCGACCTGACCGCCGGAAAGCCGATCATCGTCGTAATGCCCGACGGCGGGCACGCGGGCTGGTACTCCAACCCGGTCACCTCATTCGTCGGCCCGCGGAACTGGGAGACATTCCACATCGCCCAGCTGCTCCCCTGGATCGAAGCGAACTTCCGAACATTCGCCGAGTACGACGGCCGCGCGGTCGGCGGGTTCTCAATGGGTGGCTTCGGTGCGCTGAAGTACGCAGCCAAATACTACGGCCACTTCGCCTCGGTGAGCGCCCACTCCGGCCCGGCGAGCCTGCGCCGCGACTTCGGCCTGGTCGTGCACTGGGCAAACATAACCTCGGCGGTCCTGGACCTGGGCGGCGGCACAGTCTACGGCGCGCCGAACTGGGACCAGGCCAGGGTCAGCGCCGACAATCCGGTCGAGCGGATCGAAAGCTACCGAAACAAGCGGATCTTCCTGGTCGCCGGCACCAGTCCGGACCCGCTCAACTGGTTCGACAGCGTGAACGAGACCCAGGTGCTTGCCGGCCAGCGGGAGTTCCGCGAA
>Ga0105239_10008495_pt1 | contig 11674 bp, 10 predicted proteins | sample KBSC44metaG_FD_92761 | JGI IMG/M metagenome (GOLD analysis project Ga0105239, IMG submission 92761) | Corn rhizosphere microbial communities from Kellogg Biological Station, Michigan, USA - KBS C4-4 metaG | ecosystem: Host-associated > Plants > Roots > Rhizosphere > Soil | place: Michigan, USA...
CCGGCATCGTATCACCGGCGGCGATACAGAGCCGCAGAGAACTCAGGTCGTAAGAGGAGGCGTTCGGGACCTGGAGCAGAATCCCATATAGGACCGGCAGCAGCCAGAAGCTGGCGACCCGATGTTTCTCGATCCCGCTCAACAGCGCGACCGGATCAAATTTCGGGAAGAGGAGGAGGGTGCCGCCGCCCTGGAACGTCCCCAACATAGAGCCGGCAAAGGAACCCATGTGGGCCAGAGAGGGAACGACCGCGTTCACGCCGGGAGTAGTGTCAAACTCAAAACCGCGATACCCCTGGATCATCTGTTCCAGACCGTGGTGGCTATGCATGACCCCTTTTGGCTTTGCCGTCGTCCCGGAGGTATACAGGATCGCGACAAGATCGTCGCCGCTTGCGATCGGCAGTTCAATAGGGCCGGTCGTGGACTTCCGGAGATCCGAGAACTCTCGAACGTTCGTCAGCCCACTGCGATCGCCCGTCAAAAAGCACGCCTCCAGTTTCGGGAGGTCCGCGCGAAGCGGTTCCAGTTCACGGAACAGATCGGCCTGTCCCAACAGCGCTCGGGCGCCGGAATGGTTCAAGACATACGCCAGTTCAGCGCCTTTCATCCGGATATTGAGCGGCACCGCGATCAGACCGGCCTTGAAACAGGCGTAGTAGCCGAATACGATCTCCGGGCAGTTGACAAACAACAGCGCTACCCGGTCGCCGCGCTGGAGCCCCTGCGCGATCAGATTGGTCGCGATACGATCCGTGATCGCATCCACCTTCGCATAGCTCCAACTCTCTTCTTCAAACAAGAGGGCTTTTCGTTCCGGGTATTCCCGACTTCCCCGTTCCAGAGTGTCCTGCAACGCCATCGTTCCCACCTCCCTGTCGTACCAACGTACTTTCAAATTCCGCGCGATTGATCTGGAATCCTTCGTGCTTCTTGCGGGTTCGTGGTGTAACAAATCGGTTCGGTTTGGAAGGGATACTGTGATGAGTTGCAGCAGAGAAAGGCATAGGTAGTTCCACGTTGAGGTTAGAACTCAGGTGCCGTCTGTCTTATTTCGAAATCGCCTGTTCTTGGGCCGGGGATGAGTTTCCAGCCGGGCGCAAGCTGTAGTTTCCAGCCTTTGCCTGCTCCCCATGTGGTCGTGGAGCCGCTGGCGGCAATCAGGCCGCCCTCTCCTTCCGTGGAGATCACGGCGGAGATGAGCGCGCCCCCCTCTCCGACAACCAGCATGCCCCAGGCATCCTCTATCTGCACATTGCGATAGACAGTTCCATGATTTGCCAGCTCCGTCAGCCTATCGGTGCGGAACGAGCCTGTCGGTAGTTACGGAAGAGGAGCGCACTGCGCAGATGTTTCTGCCGCTCTCCCGCATTGCCTGCGGCAAGGCACCTCTGCATCGCCTGCCCTTCCAGTCGTAACCATATCCGTTTTCGCCAGCGGAACGAATGGATCTGCAGCGACTTGAGCGTCGGCGCCGTCGGATCTGCCCGTCTCCGCCACAAGTTGAGCGCTCACAGCGAAACTGCCCCGCGCTGCCGTTGTGAAGACGAGAAGCGCGGTGAGAAGCGAATAGATCTTGCGAGCAGAACTCATGGCGTGCGATCCTCCGGTGCAAACCTTCCTCAGATGTCGCCGCCGGGTAACTCTGCCATTCCGACAATGTTGCCTTCGGTGTCCTTGAAGTACGCTTTGAATCCGAGCCCGGGAATCTCGAACCTGGGCACTACGATCACTCCGCCCGCCGCGACGACCGCCGCACAGGCTTCCTCGACGGATGGGACGTTCAGGATCGTCACTACGGGCTGCCCTTCGCCGCGCCGCGCCATAATCGCCCCGTTGATACCGGGTTCCTTCGTGTCGCCACACTGGGCGACCCAGTACTCGGCGGAGCCGGTATAGTCCGTGCACTCCCATCCAAACGCGGAGGCATAGAAGGCGATGGCCCTCTGGGGATCGACGGCAGGAAACTCAAAATGAATCACTTTCGGCATGGTCGTATGTACGCTCCTTTCGGTATATGCGTGAGTATACTCCGCTTCCGGAACGCCACACCAGACCGAAAATGCGCTATTTCGCCCGAACCGGGATACAGAGATGTGCGAGGATCACCGCAGATTGGTCGGCATACAGGCCCATTTGCAGAGTCTGATAGCAGCAGAGCGAACTCTGCTCATGCTCCGAGGAGGGCAGGATCTCATGCCAGAGTCGGAGCCAGAAGTCGCCGAGTTCGAGGCTCGTCCCGACAAACCGGACCACAAGATGCAGACCTCCGCCCAGAGTAGCGCTGCTGATTCCAGGGAGAGGAGGCAGATTCGCCGCAACGGCTACGAAACTCCGGATCTCCTCCATGGGAGTGGTCGGGGATAACTGCGGGGTAAAGGTGATGAGGGGAGTCTGGCGAAGGTCGATTCCCACCTGTTTCAGTTCTTCGGCAAATGCAAGGCAGGTCTTCCCGATGAGGTGGGAGGCTCCCGGATGCGGCCGTCCTGAGACTTGAAACGGCTCGATCGCCTCGATCCGAAAAGGCACTGGCTGTCCCTGCCAGACAAGAGGATAAAAAGTAGGCTCTCGCCCTGGCACATAGTGCGTTCCGTTCGCACTGAGCAGCCAGTAAGACAGCCAGCGCGCCTCCCGAAAATCGGTCGCAGGAGAAGCGAACGATTTCCGAAACGCCCTGGAAAACGCCTCCCCACTGTCGAAGCCCGCTTGAAATGCGATCTCCAGGATGCTCTGCGTCGTATGCTGAAGCTGCCACGCGGCCCTCTCCAACCTCAGCCTTCGAACAAGCTTAATGCAAGTCTCCCCCGAAATCCGCCGAAACAGGCGCTGAAAATGAAAAGGCGAGAGACAAGCCCTCTCCGCAAGTTCACACACCTCCAGCGGGCGATCCAAATTCCCATAGATATGCAAGACCACATCGCGCACACGCTCACAGTAGTCCGTATAAGTCACGTTTTTCATTGTTCACCACAGCGCATTGGCTTCTGCACCCAATCCGATCAGGGATGGATTCTATACAAACGGGCTGAATCCTGCTATCACCTGTTTATCCCCGGCGAAAAAGCGCCGGCCGCCTATGAGAAACCGGGCCCTGTCGATAAGGCCGTCGTCGAGGATATCGCCGCCTGGATGAAAGAACACTCCTGAAACAGGGTTAGGTGTCACCCTCTTCGGCCCGACATGCACCGATTTCCGACAGGTCGGGCATTTTTGTCGATGGAATCTCGTGTTTTTTCGCGCATGTCGTAAATCTCACGATTATCTCACGCATTTCTCACACTCCTCTCACGCCCGTCCCCTATACTGTCCCTGTCGATGCGAGAGGGATGTAGTCGGGAGGCAGGTTTCCCAATAACCCAAAACGCAAGCATCTTTACATAACAGACCCGCAAGACCGTCATGCGCGCAGACAGCTCTCGAAGCCGATGAGGCCGCGCCGCCAACTTTTCCAAGGAGACAGGACATTGAGTACGAACGACAAGTACAAGGACAGTACTACGACCCGCCGAGCGTTTCTCAGCAGATCTGCGGCCACGATGGCCGGAATCATGGCTCTGAACCGGGGCGTCTACGCCGCGCCCCGCACCCCGCTTCTGATCGGCAGCGGCGAGCATACCTACGAGGTCTTCCACGACTGGCTCACCCCACCGTCGGACATTCTTTTCGGCGACACGCAGGGCGTTGCCCAGGACTCTCTGGGACGCATCTATATCTCCCATACCGTGCATCCCAGCAGTATGAAGAAGGATGCCATCGTCGTATTCGATCGATACGGCAAGTTCCTCAGCTCCTGGGGAGAGCGCTTTGCAGGCGGCGGCCACGGACTGGACATCCGCCGGGAAGGCAACGAAGAGTTCCTCTACCACTGCGACACCGCCCACCGCCAGGTCGTGAAAACGACCCTGGATGGCAAGGTGGTCTGGGAGAAGGGCGTACCGCTGGAAGCGAACGTCTACGGCAAGGAAGGCAAGGAGCACCCCTTCATCCCGACCAACGTCGCGTTCTCCCCCAACGGAGACTTCTACGTGACCGACGGCTACGGCTCGGACTGGATCCATCAGTACGATATGCGCGGCAACTATATCAAGACCTTCGGCGGCAAGGGCAAAGAGCCAGGGAAGGTTCTCAACGCCCACGGGATCTGGGTAGACACTCGCGGTCAGGAGCCGTATCTGGTCGTCGCCGACCGCGCCAACAGCCGGATGCAGTACTTCACGCTGGACGGAGCGCACGTGAAGTTCGTCTCCGAGGGCATGCGCCAGCCCTGCCACTTCCATATCCGCGGGGAAGAGATGCTGATTCCCGATCTGAAGAGCGTCGTCACCATCGTGGACAAGGACAACAAGGTCGTGGCCCAACTCGGAGATGGAGATCCCTCCGCGCTGCGCAACCATCCTCGGGAAGACTTCCTGCCCGGCAAGTTCGTCCATCCGCACGGCGCGAAGTTCCTCGACAATGGCGACATCCTGGTGGCCGAATGGGTTCCGATCGGACGCGTGACCCTCCTGAAAAAACGCCGCGCCTAACCTGCTCCTGCAAAGCAAAGGTCTCTCGAACTTAGAGCTTCGAGAGACCTTTGCTGTTTTCAGGACCAAATCGATTTCCCCCTCTATCACGCCTCCATATGCACCAAAGCACGTGGTGCAGGTATTTCAATCACAGTGACGAACTATTAGATTATGCCAGACTGCTAAAACACGATACTTAGGGTTGGTTTGCAGAGAGGAGTTGGGAAGATGTTCAACAACCAGGAGCCTCCTATTCCACCGGGAATGAGGCAGAATGCTAATGAAACGCCGACCAGAGGCAAGGCTCTGGTGGCAGTGCTGATCACAGGTGTCGCACTCATCGGCAACCATCTCTATGCCATGGATAGCGGTAAGATCTACCTCTGGATCGTCATGATCGCCCCCATGATCTTGTTTCTTGGCCTGGGCGCCCTGATAGATCCTCGGATCATGCATTCTATCAGCGGGAAAGGGCAGCACTTTCCTATGAAGATCAAGGTCATAGGCGGAGTTCTTGCAGTGGCTGGTCTACTCCTTTCGGCCTATCTTGCGCTCGGCGTCTACCGATTACAGGACGGCGGCATGTCTCATCCCTCCACAAGCAGAGACAACATGAACTGACCTGAAGAGTATTCGCCCCGCTTAGGAGAAAGACCCTGCTCTATGAGTACGACGTTCCAGGTCTATCCCCAAACATCGTATATACCCTCCTTCAAAGAAGTAGTTGCGGTTTCACAACAGAAGTTGAATGGGTTTCTTGATGACTATAACATCAAGGCCCATCCTCCCATAACCGTGCAATTACGGACAATGGAGCCTGATACGATCCTGTCGCTTCCTTGGGAGCAGCCCGCCATATGGAGCCAAGATTGCTATGCCTGGTTTATAGTATCGCCCGTTAACGGAGGAACAGATGCTTACTTTTGCGATCTGGATTCAGAAGATCGCGAGGACTGGAACGAATGGTGCCAGGAGGATGAACAGATTGCCAAGCGACAGGGTCTCGTTCGAGCTTGCCTCACTCAAGGATACTACTGGAGTTTTCGCCGTTCTATGGGGCAATCTGGCCTAATCAATCTCACCTATGGCCTTATAGCGGCCTCCTTTGCAGAACTAACAGACGGTTTCATCTATTCTTTGGATGGCGCGTGGGATTATAAGCGGTTCCCAGCAACGGCACAGGAATTATACTCCTGGTATTTTCGCCCGGAACAGGCGGTAGACATTGACAGAAAGAATTGGACCGAACGCTGTCTTGCAGCGATAGCGAAAGAACTAAAGGCTTGACGCCTTCCAAGTCCTGCAGAGTGGAATCAGGGGGTAGGAAGAGGGCGAATACCGAGATGTTCCATCAGTTGGTGCACCGATATGGACCGCAGATGAGCAAGTTGGGCAAGATCGATTAGGCGCTGTGCGCCATTCTGCTCCCGTTCATCCAGAAGCGTCTGCAATTGAGGCTGTCCTGCTTCGGTTAGCCTGCCCGCCCTACGCTGTCGAAGCAGACGGTGCAGTTGCCGTGTTTCGGATTCTGGAGCGACCGTGCGAATACGCCAGAGCAGTTCCGCTTCCTGAAGACGTTGTGAGATCAGTTGTTCCAACGTCAATCCCTCACGAGCGGCCTCGTCACGAAGACGCGTCTCTATCTCCGGTTCGAGCAAAATCGTTAACTCCATAGCGATTGCGCCTCTTCAAGCCATTATAAACACGACAGTGGTTACGTCGATTATCATAACACAAAAATCTCTGCTCGAACACGTACGAGGATAGTATAATAGAGCCGGAGGCATAACAGCATGAATATCAGTACTCACGAAGGTTTACTCTCTCCGCTTGCAGAACAGGGGCGAACAATTTATGAGGGCACTCTGAAAGCGCTTCTGGAACCTGACCACAATGGCGAGGCCGTAGCCATTCATGTCGATACTGGCGATTACGCGATCGGCAATAGCCATCGCAGTGCAGCAAGCACACTCCTATCTCGCCACGAACAAGATGGGCGTATCGTCACGCCCACCATAGGAACTCCGACGGACGCTGATCTCAGGTCAGTAGCGCGAGTAGCAACAGGATGCAAGCGATGATTCTGGGTGTCTTTCGCGACCATCTAAACACTTGGGCACAGTTCGTTCGTAATTATTACGCCGGGACAAAGTCCCACGCTAAGTTGGGGAGGCCGCAGTCGCGGCCTCCCCTGAGTTTGAGTCGAAGTACGGGCAGAGTACACCAATTTGCTTAGCGCCATATACAGTTCCCCACACGATGCGCTAAAGCAAGAACCAGCAGCCAAAACTATTTCAGGGGTTGGATTTTGATGGAGCGGTAGAGGACTTTGGAGCCGGGATCGTGGCCCTGGATCGCGATCGTGCCGCTGCTGAGGACACGTCCAGGCATGCCTTCGGGGCCTTTCCAGTCGTCGGGCTGGGTCCATTCGGTGGTCGTTTTGCCGTTGATCTTCAAGGTGACGGTCTTGCCTTTGACGATGATGTCGTAGGTGTACCACTCGTTGTTCTTGGCGGGCGACTGGTTCATCACGTCCTTCACGTTGTAGAGTCCGCCGGTTTTCTTGGGATCGCCGTGGGTCTCGTTGACCTGGCACTCGAAGCCTTTGTCCGGCCATCCCCCTTCCTGGAAGGCAGTATGGAAGTAGATGCCGCTGTTCGCTTTCGGGAAGGACATCAACTCCGCCTTGAGATGGAAGTTTTTGAACTCATGGTTTTTGACCGGCCCCATGTAGTAGAGGTGCGCGCGCTGGCCGTTGACGACCAGATTCCCGTCCTCGATGCGGAAGGTTTCCGGATGCTCCGAGGGCTTCCAGTCGTTCAGATCCTTGCCGTTGAACAGCGTGTAGTACCCATCCTTGTCCGGTTTCGGGGCCGGCTGGGTGTCTTGTGCCTGAATAGCCGTACTTAATAGAACCGTTGCCGCTCCCCAGAGCAGAATATTGAGATGCATCTGCGCTCCTCCTTTGGTATGTGATCGTATCTACATAATCGTATCATAGCGCTTGCCCCTCCTGAAGGGCCATCGTCTTCGCAGGAGGGCACACCCTACAGTTTACCCCGCGCAGGGGCCATCTTTCCATGTCAGGAGGTGCGTTGGCCACAGAGTTCTCCGGTTATTGCGATTCGTGCCTTCCTTCTGATATAATCTGTGTGAGTATCCCCCTATTCATTCCCGGAACCGCAACCGTTCTTTCCTCCGTCCCATGGGCGGCAGGCGGATGCAGTGTTCGTCTGCACGATCTATTCGACGGCCCTTGAGCCTGTCGGAGGAGGTTTTGAACGTGATTTTCCCGTCTAAGGCCGTTTTGCCGCGTCTCTCTGCATGTTGTCGTCTGCATCGGCCGATGGCGTTGATGGCGATCCTCTTGCTGGCCAGTTTGAGCGGCTGCCGCACCAAGAGTTTTCTCTCGACACGCCAGGAGGTGAATCTGGGGAAAGAGGCTTCCCGGCAGGTGGAGCAGGAGTATCGCGTGGATACGGCCTCTCCGGATGCCGACCGCGTGCGGCGCGTAGGACAGGCGCTTCTGGACCACATGGACAAACGGGATGTCCCTTACACCTTCAAAGTGATCGACGGTAAAGATATCAACGCCTTCTCGCTGCCCGGCGGCCCGGTCTACGTCTATCGAGGACTGCTGGATATGATGGGCGATGACGACGATGCCCTCGCCTGCATCCTGGGCCACGAGTGCGGCCACGTCAACGGTCGTCACGCCGCCCGCCAGATCTCCTCGCAGTACGCCACCAATCTCCTCCTGCTCGCGATCCCCAACCCCACCGCCGCCAATCTCGCCAGCGGCGCCGCCAGCCTCGTCAGCCTCAAATACAGTCGCGACGACGAGTATGAGGCGGATCGGCGCGGCATGAGCTACGCGCACTTCGCCAAATACGATCCCAACGGCATGATCCGGTTCTTCGGCAAACTCCAACGCCTGGAGAAGCGCGAGGGCGGCAACGGCCCCGAATGGCTGCTCAACCATCCCGTCACTCGGGCGCGTATCGACAAAGCCAAAATGCTGATCGAGCGCAACGACTTCCGATACGGTCAGTAGCGACCTTCCTTTCTTTTTCAAGAAATATTTCGCGGTTCCGCTATCCTTCTCGATCGCCGCAGTCTCTTCTTTGCAGGAGGAGTGAAAAGAGTGGCAAAGCAACGGGGCCGCTACCCAAATATCAGCGACGAGCAACTGGTCCTGAACGCCCTGTTGGGCGACATCGAGGCGTTCGACGAGCTGGTCTCCCGTTATCGGGGCGCGGTCATCGTCGTCGCGACGCAGGCGCTGGGGTCTCGGGAAGCGGCGGAAGATCTCGCCCAGGAATCTTTTCTGCTGGCTTTCAAGGCGTTGCCCCAGCTTCAGGAGCCCGCGCGTTTCGGCGCCTGGATCTGTGCCATCGCCCGCCATCGGGCCTGGCGGGTCAGTCGCCGGGAAGCGCGCCAGGAGCCGACCGAAGACAGCAAACTCGACACGCTGATTCTGCGCCATAGCCCGACCCTTGCCGCCTGCCCCGAAGAGACGCTGCTGCGCCGAAGCGCCCAGGCGGAGATCCGCAAACATCTGTCGGAACTGCCGTCCGAGTTTCAGGTCGTGATCCAGTTGCGCTACTTCGAGGAGTGGCCGGTGGCCCAGATCGCCGACTTTCTTTCGCTCCCTCTCACCACTGTAAAATGGCGTCTGCATCGCGGAAGAGAACTGCTGCGCCGACGCATGAACGCCGAAGAGGAGAACCAACATGGGACGCTCAGAACATCAACCCGAGATACGCCGAATCCGCCGCCTGCTGCGCGAGACAGTCAAGCTAGCCGAACACGCCAGCCTGACCGGCAGCCTGGAGAAGGGCGGACGCATCGCTATCCGCCAGTACAACCATATACGTGAACATCTTCAGGAGATCGGAGCCATTCCGGAGGAGCTTTTCCAGGGGCTGGATGAAGACGAAACCTCTTTCGATGAACTCGGAATCGTCTGCGGAATGCTGGAAGGCTACCTGGAGGAGGACGAAGAGATCCTGAACGAAGGCAAGATTAAAACCGGCAAGGTTCAGGTCGGAATGGTCGGCGTCAAAGACCTGGAAGATCTCAAAGAGATCGGCAAGGTCATTCGCGAAGGACTTCCGGATTTTCTCCGCAAGTATTCGCAGAGCGAAATCGGCGATTCCATCCGCGTCGAGATCGAACGCAGTATGGAGGCAGCGGAAGTCGCCCGCGAACTGGCGCGAGATGCCGAACGCGCCGCACGCGACGCCGAACGAGAGGCGAGAGATGTCGAACGCGAAGCCCATCGCGCCGCAAGAGACGCGGAACGGGAAGCACGCCATGCGGCCCGAGAAGCACGCCACTCCGGCGAGAACGAGACGACTTCTCACCGCCAGCGCGCACGCGATATGGCGGAACTGACCAATCAGATTCGGGAGGTCGGCGAGCGCCTACGCCAGGAGGACCTGGGAGATGGCCAACGCGCCGAACTCATCCAGCGCCTCGAACATCTGATGGGTACCCTGCAACAGATCGCAGAAGGCTCCGAGGAAGAAGGCTGAACCAGAACGCAATCGCGTTGCACCTCACCGTGTTTACCTCCTTCGTAAGGAGGTAAACACGGTGAGGTGCAGCGAGGCTGGTACTTGTTCCGATTATTTTGGTTTGGCGGTTTCGGTGAGGATCGGCTGCAGGGCGGCGGCGATTCCGGCTTCGCCGTTGCCGAGGTCGATGCCTTTGTAGAGCCACCAGTCTTCGCGGTGGCTGATGGCCTGACCGGGCTCGACTTTTTCCAGAGGGCCGAGCGACTCCATCTCCAGGAAAGCCTCGTTGGTGAATGTCTCGTTGTTGCAGCCGAAATCGGGATAGGTGCGACCCTTTTCGTAGGCGAACCGTTTCAGGAAGAGCGCGCCTTTGTGAGAGTAGGCGGCCCAGCCCTGGCGATTCTGGAGGCCGAGTTTCTGCGGCTCTTTGTTGGTCTCGTCCTGCTTCAAGGTGATAAAGGCTTTGCCGATCATCCAGCGTGGATCCGTCAGGTTCGTATAGCCCCAGAGCACCATCGGGCGAACGGGCAGAAGCTCGTCGTCATGCGACTGGAAGGGTTCCTGCGGGAAGACCGCCGTCCCTCCCGTGTTCATCGCGGAGAGCGACCAGCAAGCCATCTCCGTGGCGAACAGCCCCTTATTGGTCAGTTTATGCTCCACCTTCACATGCGATCCCTGCGGATCCAGCGTGATCCACATCTCCTTCTGAATCCCCGTGGCCTTCTCCGTCGCTTCGGTAAGTTTCACGGTATTGCCTTCGATCGCCACCTGAACGGGATCGTTGTCCGGGATATAGGTCCGCGGAATCGACTCGGGGGCGTGCCACATGCGATGCCCGCCGCGAATGAGCCACTGGCCGAAATCGTTCTTTACGCCGCCTTCGACGGTGGCGAACACATTGTCCTCGTCTTTGGTCCCCACCAGGGCATATCGCATGACGCGCGGCCCGTAGTCCGTGGCGATGATCAGTTCCACAACCCCGTTGCTCAGGCGGATATTGTTGGGGGAGCCGAGATAGGCCACTTTCTGCTCGACCTTCACATCCTGAGCGACCGCCGGATGCGTTCCCCCCAGTATTGCCGCCAGCGTCAACAGACACACAATTCTCCCGGTCATTCTGTCCTCCAGAGTTGTTTCGATAGGTTCCATTCGATAGGTTCATGCAGTTTCAAAAGCAGCATCTGGCGCCGGGCGTCACGGTTCCAGTTTGCGCAGCAGAGCGGTCAGACGCTCCGGGTCGTCCCGCAGGAGCATGGCAAGCTGTTTGCCCATGCGCACCAGATAGGCAGTGTCTCTTGCGCGCGCAAGATAGGCGTTGCGCAGGCAGGCCGCGATCAGTTCGTCCGGACTGACTTCCCCGGTTGGCACGAGCAATGGGCGCAAAAAATCCGAGTTTTCCGTCAGGGCGCAGACTTCCGTGGGGCTACACTCCCAGACACGGGCATGGAGGCGCGGCGGACGCGGCGGCAGATGCGGGCGCACACGACCGTCCTGCGCGTATCCGACGTGCAGGGCGGCGAACTCGGTGGCCAACAGCGCGACGATCTGCGGCTGCTGCCGGTGCAATTCGTCCTCTTCCAGCCCATACGCGGCGGCGCGGCGACCGGGCTCGATACTGCCGGTCAGAGCGAAATAGACCAACGCGTA
>Ga0105239_10008496_pt1 | contig 11673 bp, 10 predicted proteins | sample KBSC44metaG_FD_92761 | JGI IMG/M metagenome (GOLD analysis project Ga0105239, IMG submission 92761) | Corn rhizosphere microbial communities from Kellogg Biological Station, Michigan, USA - KBS C4-4 metaG | ecosystem: Host-associated > Plants > Roots > Rhizosphere > Soil | place: Michigan, USA...
GGATGAAAGGACCTAAGGACGAAGTCTCTGCTTTACACACCCCAATATGTCTCTACCACAAAAGATGATTCCGAATTTGAACCTTATTCGTTCCTCTTCTTGAACTTCTAAGTGTATGAAGCCGCTGTCCTATTAGATATATCCTTACGTTAGTAGGTTAACGAAGGAGTAGTGTCTGGTCACTTATCGCGAGAAGTAGTTCACCACCTATCTCCAAATAGGTTCATCAGAAAGAAGATAATGACCACAGACGAACCTAGGAGAACTACAAGTCCGAAATAGTTCTCCGTTTTATGAACAGCCGATTTTTAGGTGGAAGCAACTCGATCTTCGTTACACGGCATCAATACACGTTGCACGAAGAGCTACAGTTATAGGCTACGCAGCGATGAGTCTAGAAATACTTCAAAATCCTACCACTACACCACCTGCCAGCTTCACTCCGGGGCCCCTCACTCTCCTTGACAGTTAGGCTTCACCTGTCATCTATTACAAGCTCCATGATCGTTTTAAATTGGAGTTATGTTTAAAGAGCCAGAAACTGATCTGTCACTTTCAAAAATGCTTATGATTAGAACGGTGTCACTCCTTACTGCTGTCAAGCGCCAAAACTAACTAGTTCCCTCGCTTCCGTACAATCACCAGTGTCAGCCCTCTGTACCAGTAAAATTATTTATAAAATTCCGGTTCCACGCACGAGCAGGCGTATATTCAACCTGAACTACTACGCCAGCAAATTCCAGTCTCACTCCCAATGGCCGGGATGATGGCGGCTTCGGCAGCTTTGGCGAAGATCCTAATCCCTTGGACATTCCCAGATTCGGGCCCTTCTACTACCCTATTGTCCCCGCAGCTGTCTTGCTCGAACACTTCGTACCAAGGCGCATATAGCTCAAATCCTGCCATCAGCATTTCCTTGCATATCAGATACAATACGGACGAGGATGGTGGCGGTGACATAGCCTTTCCTTCTTATGAAGTTTTAGGTCTTCCCGCCAGACTAGAACAGATACCTCTATCCTCACCAAAGCAAGATGATCATCCTACTCGACTGTCAGCCCCTGCTATTAGGACCGCAACGCACCTGTGCAAGACTCTCAAAGATGACCAAGCAATACTGCCAGAACCTACTAGCCATGTCGACTATCTCTCCCACGAGTGGAATGAAGAAGATATCTGGTTGTCGTGGAGCCACGTTATCCATAGGCGAAGTACTCTTGCAAACTATGTCCGGCTAGAGAACGCTTTATGGAGGTCGTGGATAAAGACCAAAAATCACTTGAAAACTATGCCACCTGAAGCTCTAAACTGGTTTAAGGATAGTGATGTGACATGGCTCTATGGACCGCTCCTAGCAGGAGGAGAGAAAGTGCAGTTCATGAGCAACACATCTCTACCGCTGAGGTGCTTCTCTGACTCAGCATCTTCCATTTCGAAAAAGTCTATCCTCGAGAAAAATCCCTCTTTCGTTGGCCCTAACATGTTCACGCCACCAGAATGCAAGCACGTTCAATTTGATAAAGAGGTCAGACAGATGCAGGCGGTCGACTCCGATGATGAGGATGGTGAATGTGCGTTGAAAATGTCTCCGTCCCTCCTATCAAGGTGTGCTTACAATCGAGCAACTCCTCACACCAGCTTCAGCAACGATGTGAAAACGATTGTGCCCCTACCGTCAACCACGCTAGAATACAAGACTGACACGCCGGAGCCTCGGGAGACAGTGTATGATCAGACCGATCAATGGACGGGTGAACGTTCTCGCCCACTCTCATCTCAGGCGGTATCGAGGAAGCTAGAATCGAGCCATAATTTCCTTATTGAGGATAACTTCGACGAAATTGATGAACCCCGGCAAGGAGAGAATACTTCGAACAACAAACCAGCTCCCTACGCGGAAGGAGATAGCGAATACGACCCTGTACCAAGAACTGGATGGACCAAAACAAGCATATTCAAGCAATATGCCGACGACGAGGAAGCAGACACGGTGAACAATACTCTATTCGGACAGACCATGCATGCCGTTAACACTTTCAAAGATATTGCTTATATTGTATTGACCGTAGGTTGGAATAGGACATGGACATAGGGAACAAATGTGTGGCAATCAATTAGCATCAACCATTCGACATCTACGGGGATGAGCGGATCCAAATATTCTACTTCGCATGTCGAAGCTTCTTCCACAGCTTTCGTCCGTCCGGCTGGCCGGACAAGCCATCATGAATGTCTTCAGTGACAAGTATCTCTCCGAGTTCGTGTTCAAGTTTTGATTACCTTTGGATGCAACATCGAGGACTTCAGATGCCAAAATCAAGCAGGAATAAACCGGGCCAGAACGAAGTTAATGCACTACTATAAAATTGATCAGGAAAAAGCTTCTCGGATAACAACTGTCTGCACCAGATCATCACATCAGGAGGGTGGGCTGTTATGGACTGACAGAGCTCGAGTGACCAAACTCATTCGACGGCATCACAGATGCAACAATCATATGTCCAATGGCGTGCTCATTATGTCCTCATAGTATTTTCTGTATAGACTTCTGGCTGCTTTTCTTGATTCTTTGATGACGGCCTCTACCAGATTGACTTTTCCGTATTGGGTCCCTTATGAGTGGAATCCCAATGACTCTTGGTGAGGAATATATAAGTAAGGAGCCTCGAGAAGTACGGCTGTACAAGGTGGATTCCATCCGGGCACTTTGCAAGGTATAATATTTTAATGCCTTCTGCCCAGTTTGGTTGGTTGATGTTCAGATAGAGGAAGTGCGTCCATACCCTCGTTCATGTCAGCCGAATCTCCACCATCCATTCGAGAGACTCACCACAGGAACGCAAATGCGACCTTCATCACAAGGAGCACTGAGCCGTCATCCTTCAACACCTCAAGCGAGTCCTCCAGCTCCAACAGATTCTTGCCAATGCACTCGTCTTCATCGGAATCAGTATTGTTGTAGACACAATCTGTATGGGCCTCAACGCATCTCAGGCACGGTCGGCACCCAAAGCACTGTGTCGGCGGAATAATTTCCATCCTATCTCGCACAAGTACTCCAACAACATACAAGCCCTTTCTTCTCCTCGCACGAGAGGCAGACATGACCAAGGTGAGGAGGACAGCGCAATCGGCATTGAGCACATCCCCAACACGGTTGGCCTTGACACGGTATAGCATGCACAGTCCTAGATTCCACAATCGTGCTAATCATGGTCCCAGAATCAGCTTTGCTTGTGTCATTCCTGCAGTGAGAGACCCCCGCTCGATTGGCAGTGTTCATATAAGACACCGTGATCATAGAGTATTTGGAGGGTCAAAACGGATTATTCGAACATCTGTCATTAGGCTGTACTTGAACGCTATGACGTACTTTATGACGTACTTATAGGATATAGATAAAAGTTATCAAGCGCAGCTTATTGTTTTGGTTTGTCCAGCTGATCGCTGGTCGCTGAATCGGAGTCAGATATGCAACACTCAGCCTTCCGCGCAGAAAGTCGCTGCTGGCGTAACTTGGGTTGCCACTATGCAGGGCACTCAGGGATTGCAAAGCCAGGACCAAGTTAGAACCTGTTAAACTTGATTATTGGTACGTTTGTTTCTATGGCTAATTATTATAGTGATTGCTCAAGTTAGGAAGGATCCGTAAATACTGTTCACGATCTAGGAGGCTTTCCTCTAATCCGACAGCTGCACGAGATCAACCATATTTGCACCGATTGCCCCGGGGTGGGGGGGTTGGTTTCCGCTTCGCTTACAATAACTTTATTTAGCCAAAGGGGATAGTGGTGGAGTGACAAGTGCTGCGGACGAGTTAGATTCGTTGCTGGTTGTCCAGTTCGCGTAGCCTTTCTATTTAACTTCTGCTGCCCCTCTCCCCCGCTGAGCTGCGATCACACTCTAAGCTAATATAGATTCATGTGGCCACACTAACGACTGCTAATAATTCTATATGGTTGCCTAGTTGTCATCAGCGGCTGGGCCGACCCATCACCTGAAGAAGCCCCTTCCCCTAGCGTGGGCTTTGAGCTCCGGAGCGCCTTGTCTTACCCGGCGATGAAGGCCAGCAGCTAGCTGCTGGCGGGGAGTGCGCTTACGTTTCGTTGTTCTTGCAAACTCAGGTAAAGCGTTTGCCAAGCGCTCCAGAAAGGACCGTGCGCTGAAAACGCTTGTGCAGAAGTAAAGGAGGTTGTGCCCTGATTGGATAGTCATAATTGGATTCAATTAATGAGCATGTTTTTTTTTTTGTTATCTGAGGTGTAGAAGAGTGTGTTAAGTACAGCACACTCTTGTTAGGCAGCAGAGTATGCTATCGTCACCTGAGGTGACGATAGGCAGACTCCCTGAGCAAGGCTGCCACGAGGCTGTCATGAGGCTGATTGCCCTCACTTTCAACAAGAAGTTCCCATCATCATGTGCGAGAGGACTATCGCCACCACCCTTTATGCGTGCGGACACGCGGTGGAATCGGATTTCAGCTTTTCTCCATGCCCGGACCAGGATAAGCAGGGTCACCAAGTTAAGAAAAACCGTTTGGGATCTCAGGGATCCAAAGAGAAATGTGGGCAGTACGGGTGCAGAAATCCGTGAACTCGCTTTGTACATCAGCTGAATTGTGCACAAAAATACGAGGTATCGATAATCTGAGCCCAGACGCCGATATCGTCTATGAGTTTTTCCTTCGATGGCGACTTGCCCGTTGTGCTCATCGGCGGTCGAATGGTGCATGAATATCGCTCGCGTTTGGATCAGAAAGTGAATGGAGCGCATCGCCAGACTCCGCAATGAGAGACTTTTTCCATCTACTCCTGTGCTTCTGTGCCCATATCAACTGGTTAATGGTCGAGGTACCGCCCTACTGGGGGTTAAACTGTTAAGTAAACCAAAATGAACGAAGGTATCGATCTTGGGGGATCTCTTTGAACGAGCTATCCATTTGCCCTTTTCCTTCTAATGTGTTTAGGGCCATTCTTCCCCTATTCTGGTTCGCTTCTTCAATTTTATTTTGCTAGTTGTCTGCTAGTCGTCTGCTGTTGAGATCGTTCCCACTTATGCCGACGGCCCATCCATATCTCACTTTGATCCCACTACCTCCTACTTTGCCTGTTGGTTATCAATATATCACTTGAAAAGACATGGAGAGTTTAAACGTACCCTGCGCCATCCCTGTTGATGAAACCTATGGTCGCTCTGCCTACGATGACGATGGTGGTGGTGGTGGAGGTGGTGGTGGTGATGATGATGATGATGATGATGATGATGATGATGATGATGATGATGATGATACATCTGCGTTCTCGGTAGCATCATCAATCCATAACTTTCGAGTGGAAAATGGCCGCAGATATCACGATTATAAAGACGGCCACCCTTTTCCCCATGACGAAGTCTCAAGAGAAAACGAGATAGTTATGCATGAGATGATCCTTTGTGTATTTGACAACAAATGGTATTTGTCTCCTATTGATGAGTCGGGCCTGTGTTGCGTTGCCGATGTAGGAACGGGTCTGGGGTTTTGGGCAGAGGGTGTTGCAGAACAATATCCTAATGCACAGGTTGTTGGAATCGATCTGACTCCACGCGAGAGTTCAGTACACCCAAATTGTTCCTTTATCGTGTCTGATGCGACTGAAGAATGGGTTCTCAATCAGCCATCAATGAAGTTTGATCTAGTGCATATACGATCGATGTTCGGGGGGGTAAAGGATTGGCCGGCGTTATACAAGCAGTGCTTCGAGTACGTCCATGTTTCCTTTGTCTGTCCACATGCCTTCACCTACCTCGTTTTCAACTTTGAGAAGAAATCCTATCCACTTTGGATCCGACTCGTTTGCTAATAAGAGACAGGAACATGATTTCAGGGGCATGGATTGAACAACTAGAAGTTGAAATCAATCCAAGGACTGATGATCATTCTGATGCTCCAGACAGCCATATCAAGGCTTTGGCTAACTACACCCCGGCAATGGGGGCTGCAAGCGGGCGAGATTTAAATATTTCAGACGTCATGAAAGCCATGATTGAGGAAGCAGGATTTGTGGGAGTTCGGGAGAAAAGACTGAAACTACCACTGGGTCCATGGGCCACTGATCAAAAGTATAAGGATGTGGGCAGATTCTTCGAAAGATTTTACAAGACTGGGCTACAGGGATGGTTGTTGCACATCTGTACTAGAAACTTGGGGGTAAGATGATCTTGAAACTACAATTTTAATGGGCAACTAACAAACCCGATCTAGTGGACGGTTGATCGAGTCAACCATGCATGCATTAGTGCATTTCAAGAAATTAATTCCCGAAAGCATCACTATTATTATCCATTGTGAGTTCTTATTTGACTGATAGAAATAATGTTGACTTGATTGACCAGAGTCGTTGTTGTTGGTCAAAAACCCTAATCAGCCGACCGTGGCCGGGCCTAATTCACATGTCAATTTTGTCACTCAATGCTCTTACGTTCCGTAAGGATATACTCAGTCCTCTATCCAATCGCCGCGACCTATCCGTTCCCGAGGAATGATTTCGTTGGGATCTATTGCTTCACAAATCTCAGCTAAAATTTTTGTCCATAGTCCCTCTGCTCACACCAACCACTCCGCAGCAACAATAAGTCATTGAGCACGGCTTCTGTACGGCGAGCCACTGATGGACAGCCTCCACTGGTGGACAACTTTCACTGCGCATTCCTTGTCATCTGCCCCTTTCAGACGCTCTGGGCGAGGATTCCTGAGGTCCTAAACCGGCTCCTTCTCCATTTCGAGGAGCCAATTTGAGATCATATGAGGCTTTCACCATACCACGGGAGTCTTGGTACTGACGTAAAGCGAAATCTTCCCCTTGGATACAGACTTTTATCAGCAGCTTTGCAGTTCAGAGGCTTCCATCAGTGGAAGCTGTCCACCAGTAGAAGTTGCTTATCAGTGGAGGTTGTCCATCAGCGGATCCCTCACAATATTGTAGCCCTTCCAATATTGGGAGGTCGATTTGAGGATTCGAATGGGGTCCAATATTTACTTTCAACGTTGTAGTCCTCTCAATATTGGATCCACAATATTGTAGCCCTAAGGATTAATTTGAGGATTCGAAGTCCAATGTAGTCCTCTCAATTGGATCCCTCTCAAACTGCGATCGACCTTTAGCTAATAATTGAATCTCTTATTCTGTGCGATGAGAGTGACGTTTTATGCTTTCCGGATTAGCCGATGCAGTTTGGCCCTTGTCGATCGCCCAGGCGGCCAAAGTCCAGTCAGGGTGAACGAAGATTAGTTCGTCGGATGCGGTGAGTGGACCGTTATCGGGAAGTGTTACAAGAAAGAAAGGGTTGCTCAGTCAGGATGTGTCAAGAACATACCTGGGATACCGCAGGAATGTAAATGATGCGCACCACGAAGTGGTGGAGTTGTCAGACGAGATGTACTCTGTGATGAGCGGGTAGACTGATACATTCTATATCAATGCACCAGGAGAATCCTCTGAGAATAACAGGTCCCAGTTGCAGGGGGTAGCATTGGTTGTGATCTCGTTGGCAGAACAGTCATAAGTCGATGAGTTGAGGTAGATGGCTTTATCCGATGAGTCCACGTTAGCCGTGACTGGCTTGGCAGACGTGGAATTTCCGAGGTAGAATTGAGAATAAGCGTTATTTCCCTCCCAGCCAGATCCAACACAAATACAGATTGTGGAAATTATGTCATTGGTGCGATACGGGAAATATATCATTGATGGCAGTTGAAGAGCCCGCAATAGATTGCCATTAACAACAGATAATTCTAGCGGGCTAAGACGTCTGTCACCAACATTTGCCAGACGTCAGAATCAGGAGGAGGCACAAGACATTTGTCTCCCTGCCGGGGGATGTGCCAAGCATTGCACTGACTCCGCTTCTGGCGAATGCACCTCCGTTGCTTTCTCTCCCTTTGTTCTTTCTATGTTCACTGTGCAATTCGTTGGCTACTGTAGTGTAGTCCCTTCCGGCGACCCAATGGCATTCTATAACGCATTCAGATACGCTTGGACGTCTGTTATGACTACCGTTCAAAGATACATACTCATCGTGGTAAGTATATAGACTTAGTTTATGACAACACAACGCCTCGGAGCTGACAAGATTCCGCTAGAACCGAGAGGACGATGTTAACAAATGTTACATTTATTCTTCAAACCCTAACGATGACGTTACCTACGAGGTCCTCAACCCAGTCTATCTTGACCCTGAGTTGATTCTTGCTAAACCGATGCTAGTCAACTTCTTCATTTGGATGGCCGTCTGACGTTGATGATGAAGAATGATCGTAGTCTAATCTAGTTATGAAACATAGCAGACTATTCTGCTGAACCCTATAACGATATGACGATCAAGTGCTGATACTACATGACCTTGCTTGCACAAGGGTTGGATGGGTTCCGACACGAGAGAAGGATACACTACGTCCCAAATTCGGCCTGACTGTTATTGGCACGAAAATTAATAATTTGACAATCCATGAAGTAGACTCACAAAAGCCTTCCACATCAAGTCAGATGCCTTTTAAATGGTGTCGAATTATAGGAGGATGATAATACAATGGTGCTGTCTTCGCTTTTGTAATCTACTGTACACAAATGCGGAGCTGCGCCAACTAATTAATTAGGCCAGGGGGCGAAGAACATAACACCACCACTGGCCACCAAGGTCACAACCTGGATGACACACCCAACCGAGCTCGGCTGGAAAATGGACATTTACTAACTTAGGAAATCTCTAGCATGGCTGAAGAACACGAGACTGACACAGACTCTTTACGGCTTTGACTGATGCTGCTCGGGGTAATGTGGCATTATGGTTTCAGGAACGCTGTCAGTAGATGACGAAAGGCAAAGTGGTGTGCTGTGTGTTGGAAATGGTGTGTGATACGATTCAGGAAGGGACTAGTTAGTATACTAGTTAGTATACTTGTTAGTATACTAGTTAGTATACTAGTATAACACCCGTTTTCTGCTCGGTCACAAGGACAACAACCAGAACATGTCACTATGACACACAGCTTAGAATGGCCATACTTCTTAGAAATACTCGGAAAAGAGTTCCGCCGTCATGTTCTGTTGTATTTGACCTGCAATGCAAGCAAATGTTATCCGTCACCAGCGGTGACTTTCACACATGTCATTGGAGGGAGATATGTGCTTGGCACTGACACACGGGATTGCCACAAGCGGGGCCATTCTCGGATTGGATAGTGATAGACAGGGCACGACTTAGGCTTGCCCGTCAGCAATGTATTGTATAGTGCAAATCGTTCTGGTTATACGAGTGCTGCGTACTAGTGTGGCACGTGTGCAGAGTATTCCGTGAGGTAGCTAAAAAACTGCCGCAGGGACAAGGCAACAGCCCACCACCACCCGCACCACCTCTTGCATCATGAACAAGAAGTGGAACTTGGATGAGCAGGAGCAGACTTGACATTACTCTCCTCTCTCGTTTGACTTGGGGCAGAAATCTCATCTTTCTTTCCTACTCTTTCGCGATCTTTCTGCACCGATTCATCCCACCCCCAATCTGGTTATCTCAGCCACATCAGACCCCACACCCTGCAACCCACTTTCCGATTGACTGGGCCTGAAGAGGTGAGTGAGCTCCGTGCGCTTTCACATGCCACGTTGTTTTTGCCCTGATCTGCCCTACCCTGCCCTGCATGCTGCGCACTTGGACCATGTGCCTGTCAATCTCCATCCTCAACATTCCTGTCTTTATAACACTTATTCCTCTCTTCCATTCAAGCCCATCTACAATACCGATTCTTTGAACTTCTTACTGACAACCTTCATCCCTCTCCAGCCACCAATCTCTCACAATGGGTGACGCTACTGCTAATGGTGATTTGCCTCAATCTGCATTCTTCTCTGCAAGTTTCAGTCTTCATTCGAGCATCATAGCACTCGGTTGCTACTTTCAACGCTCATTGCTGACTTAATTGTTCCCTTAGCACATCACTTCCTACCCTGTCGTCTCCGATTCCATCAAACTTGTCCAGGAGAATCCTTATGGCGCCAAGTCGATTGACCGGACCAATGCTGGCTACAGCAAATTCGTCAAGCCCACTCTACCCTATTTCCAGACTCCTGCCTCATATGCAAAGCCCTACGTCGCCAAGGCTGATGAGCTTGGTGTCAAGTTTCTCACCAAGTTTGACGAGAAAGTCCCCATTGTCAAGTCTGAGACAAAAGAAATCAAGGGCACCATCTTCGGCTATGTCCACTGGCCACTCGAGAAGGCCGGTGGGACCAAGGACTGGGCCTTCCACACATATAACGAAGAGTACAAGAAGATTGGAGGCGAGGGCTACGTCACTGGTGGAAAGGCAGTTGTCACCACTTCCCTTATCCTGACCTCCGATGCTCTCAAGTGGGTGAGCACCTTCCTTCAAGCTAAGAAGGAGGAGGTCGAAGAGGTTGCCCAGGAGAAAACGACCAAATAAGCTTCGACAAGGGAGGCCAGTGGTCTCGGGCACCCCAATTTGTATAAATGGTTTAACAAATAGCATACGATACCCTGAACTACGTCGGTGAAATGCGCCTGTGAGATTCAACTTCGACGATTACCTCTCTTCGTACCGATTGCCTGACCTGGAGTCCGTTCTCAGTCTAGGTGGGGCGTCCTAAAAATCTCATTGTCTCGAGAAAAGGGGCTCAGGACAGATTCGAGCCTAGAAGAAAAAACGACCACGATGGTTCTGACACAGGGTCCTATTATTTGCTAGTAACTAAATACTCTGTTCTCACATAAACGGTCTTTAGGATGCCGTGAAGTGGCAATAAATGACAAAGAACTACTCCTGCACTTCGAAGATTTCGACAAGTGGTGCGTACAACTTCCAGCAAAAGCAAAATCCGAAATCTAACCATTGGTAATGGTTTATGCCAGGTATTGTCGAAATCCTTAGGCAAAAAGTGAGTAAAGGCTGAAGACACTGCGTTCTGAAGGGGCTTGGCGATTTATCGTCAAAGCCATCATCGTGGTTCTCGCCCTTCTCCCGGACTAAATTTGGTGTGCGCACAAAACCGTAATCGATATATGCAGGCATATCAGATGATCGATCTCTAAACACATCACCGGAAGTCGCGAACCAGTCATGGCACTGGCAGTGGCTATCGTTGTGTAAGAAAATTTGAAGGATGATTCCACTCCCCAGCTTGCCACTCAGTGATTCTCTCTCGCCTTACAACGGAACACCTGTGGAAATTATCACGCCAGTTGTCGGCCCCTTGCCATGGTCGGGAATAGTAAGCAGCGAGAAGGAAGACTTGAAGTCTTCGTACCTGTGGCCTGCAATAACGTGTCTATCTCACAAAGACTTCTTTCGATTGCGTGACGACGAAGCCCGGTGTGTGGGGCGAGATATTACACCTTGCTATGACAGTGTGACACATGTTGACATTCTGGTTTGGTGGCTGCTGCAGAGAGCGGAAATTGAGTGACTTCGGTATCCTTGACACATCTTCGATCACTCACGGCCAAACTAAAACTAAAGAATATGAGAGAGCTTTTTTGGCGGACCTCTCCGAATGGCTCTTGCAATATCTAAGCTTCATCTGTCGGATGGGCGCTTTGCAATTCAAAAGTTGTCTTCTGTCCAAACTTGCGCGTTAAAGCCTGTGGAAGATATTTGCGAAGAGCAGATTTTCAGTGTTCAAC
>Ga0105239_10008501_pt1 | contig 11671 bp, 10 predicted proteins | sample KBSC44metaG_FD_92761 | JGI IMG/M metagenome (GOLD analysis project Ga0105239, IMG submission 92761) | Corn rhizosphere microbial communities from Kellogg Biological Station, Michigan, USA - KBS C4-4 metaG | ecosystem: Host-associated > Plants > Roots > Rhizosphere > Soil | place: Michigan, USA...
CGACTCCACCTCGCAGATTGTCCGGCTCATCTAAGCCCGCGACCGCCTTGGAAAGCCAATCAGGTACCACCGGCCCAGGCGCCGAGGGCTTCAGCGCCGCCAACAAAAAGGTGGCCAGCGCCCACGGCGAATTGTCGTTCAGGTAAGCCTCCAGAGCGAAATCGAACGGCTCGCGGGAGCGGCCCTCCATCACCCGTTCGGGCTGTGTGAGGCCGGTAAGCGTCTTAAACGCCTGCCAGGCGGGGTCGTGGAACGCGACATTGATCCACGTCATCCCGGTACGAACCGGTTGGATCGCGTGCCAATCCTCCGTGCCCACGTACCAAGTCTGTCCAGGACGCAGCTCGAACCGGCGGCCATTCAGGACTTGACTCCCACTTCCATGCAAGATGTACATTAATTCATGGAAGTCGTGCCCGTGAAGCTTGATCGGCTTGTAGGTCTGCCGGAGCACCGGATGCAACGGCTTGTCCCCCGCGTAGTTAGCGAGCTTGAAAATTCGCATGGTCAACAGAGTGCATAAAATAGACGAACTAGGATACTGACTTGAATTCAAAAAGTCTGTAGAGTGACTTTCATGTTCACTTTCTGTGACTTCGGAAAAGGCGGTTGGACGAATTCGAAGTGGGTAGCCGGCTTCGTACTATCAATGACTGCGGTGTCTGCTTTTGGCGCGCCTCCGCTTATTGCCGTACGGGCCAAGCGAATGCTTGACGTTCGACGAGGGGTGATGGTTTCGGATCCCGTAATCCTGATTGAGAGTGGCCGCATCAAGGCCCTTGGCTCCGGACTTGTCATTCCCGCGGGCGCGGAGATCACGGACCTGGGGGACACCACGCTCCTTCCCGGGCTCATCGACTGTCATACGCATCTCCTTCAGAATTTCGATCCGCGCTTTTGGGACGAACTAGGCCTCGTGCGCAATATCACCGAAATGCCGACGGCTTCGAGAGCGTTACTTGCGGTGAAGACGGGCCGGGAAGACCTCGAAGCCGGCATCACTACCGTCCGCGACGTCGGAAATTCTGGCCTGAACGGAGCGGTCGCATTACGGAACGCGATCGAGGCGGGGTGGTTTGAGGGACCTCACGTCGTCGCCTGCGGCCGTGCCTTGTCACCAATCGGCGGGCAGTTCGGATCGCTGCCGCCCGCGGCTCAGGGCCTGGTCGATCAAGAGTACGTTCCCATCAATGGCGTGGAGGAAGCCAGAAAGGCGGTTCGGCAATCGCTGTACGAAGGAGCCGATTGCATCAAGGTGATCGTCGATCAACTTCCGGTGATCCTCTCCGTAGAGGAACTCAAAGCCATCGTCTCGGAGGCCCACCGGCTGGGGAAGAAGGTGGCCGCGCACGCGATTGCCGACCAAGCGGTCGACAACGCGATCGAAGCCGGCGTCGACTCCATCGAGCACGCCTACACTTTGACGGATGCCCAGGCGAAGCTCATGGCCGCGAAGGGAATCTTCCTCGTCCCGACGGACCATCCTCGAGACGCGTACATGTACGGCATGGTTCTTACGCCCGAGGAAAGAAAGCGAGGCGAATACAACTTCGGTTGGCTCACACGCCACAACCGTGAGCGCTTGCAGCGAGCCATGAAGGCCGGCGTGCGCGTCGCGGCCGGGTCCGACTCGTACCAAAACACCACCCCGATCACGCGAGGCCAGGCCAGCCGCACGATGTTCGCCGCCTACGCGGAAGCCGGGATGAGTAACCTCGAAGTCATCCGAACCGGAACGACGAACGCGGCCGAATTGATCGGCTTAGACAAGGACCTGGGCGCATTGGAAGCCGGAAAATACGCCGACATCATCGCCGTAACTGGCGATCCGCTGAAGGACATTCACATGCTGGAGAAGGTCCGATTTGTGATGAAGGCCGGCAAGATTGAGAAGAATAATCAAGCCGGAGATTGATAGGATGAGCGCCGGAATGAAGCCCTGAAACAGCCAACAACGCCGTTGACCAACGTTTACTTACTTTCTATGCGATACGGCTTGCCGGGGAATAAAGCACAGGGAAGTTCACCGAACTAGCAAGAAAGCATTCCTCATTGGCCCGATGGTGGAAGGCTTCCGCTTTCTCAAGATCTGAGCCGGAGGCAAGGGTCACTACGGGGCGTAATGCCGCTTCGGTAAAGCGTATTTTTTCTCAACCAAATTCTAAGAGATCCGACGTTCGACGTCGGCAAATATACTGAGTTGCAGCCATGCCGGTAGACGACTCCGTAGCTTGGCTTGCCCCTGAATCTGCAAATCGCCGCTATTGATTGCGGTTCCGTAGGACAGGTCTCCCATCCAAATATCGGTCATCGTGGCGACGTCGCTGGTCACAAAGAGATCGGGCTCTAAACCTGGGTCGACCAAGCATAGGTCGACTTCGTCTTGGTTGAGGATTAACCACCATTTTCGGCGGTTAAGCGGCGCATCCGGGTACAGAAAATGAACTACGACGCGTTCCTCGGGGAGATGCTGGAAGTCGATTCGGCGCCGCATGTCCCACATCAAAAGTCCTGCGTCCAGGTCCCTTGCCGTGAGTTCATTTCGAATCCACTGCTTTCCCCATTGGCCGAGTTGTACAACGATGGGGCCAAGTTCTCGACCGGCTGGCGTTAGCTTATAAACTTCGTGAGCGCCTCCGCCATCCTGGCGCTCGACAACCCCGGAACGCTCCAGTTCTTGCAAGCGCTTCGATAATAGGCTGCGCGACATAAGGGGCACCCCACGGTGGATGTCGCTAAAGCGTTCGCTTCCGATAAACATCTCCCGCACGATAAGCGGGGTCCACCTTTCGGCAAACACTTCGCACGCTTTCGCAACGGGGCAGAACTGACCGTAACTCGCTTTCCTCGCCATTTTGGTTCTTAGCGCGAAATACCTATTCGTGCCTGGTACAGATTTTGAACCATTTCGCCATCCGTGGGGTGGATACGATTTCAATCGACGACGTTTGCCCTACAAGCTTACGGGGGGCACGTCGCTATGGAGAAAGAGAAATGCCATTGACCGCTCAATCAAGAGATCAATTCACGAATGGAATCAACGTTACCAAGTTGGGGGAGGTGATCGGCGCAATCCAAGCGAATTCGGAGTTAGCCCAATTCAAGTTTCGCGCGCAGAACGACTGGCATTGGGGTACTCAGAATGAGGCTCGCATCTCCGACTTCTTCGGGACCTCTCGGGAGGTCGTCCACCGAGAGCCATTTAGCCTCGGAATGGACGAGCCCGCGGTTCTACTCGGCGCCGATTCTGCGCCAAATCCGGTCGAGGTATTGCTGGCCGCCTTGTCAGGTTGCATGACATCGACTCTCGCTTATAAGGCCGCGGCGCAAGGCCTTCCGTTGGACGACGTTTTCAGCGAGTTCGAAGGAGATATCGACCTTCAAGGCTTTTTGGGACTGAATCCAAGTTCCCCCATCGGCTATCGGGAAATCCGCGTGAAGTTCAAGGTGAAAGGAGACGGCGACGAGGACACCCTTCGCGCCCAGCTTCAAACATCGCCGGTTTACAACTCTCTCGTCAACCCGGTCAAGGTGATCGTCGAGGTGGAGAAACTCTAATGAACGCAAACAAAGCTTTATGGGAAAAGGGAGACTTCACGCGGATTGCCGCCACGATGCGGGAGAGTGGAGAGGCGCTCGTCAAATCCGTCGGGGTTAAGCCGGGACTCTCCGTACTTGACCTGGGCTGCGGCGATGGCACGACCGCCATTCCCGCCGCAACCCTCGGGGCAAACGTCTTGGGCGTCGATATCGCCGCCAACTTGGTCGAGGCGGGCAACCGCCGTGTCGCAGACCTCGGACTAACGAACATCCAATTTCAGGAAGGTGATGCTTCCAACCTGGATGGCGTTGCCGGCGAATCGTTCGACCTCGTGATCAGCATCTTCGGCGCCATGTTCGCCCCGAATCCTGAGCAAGTCGCGAAGGAGATGGTCAGGGTAATCCGGCATGGCGGCAAAATCGTGATGGGGAACTGGATCCCGAACGATCCCACCTTGGTGGCCCAGATTCTAAAGATCTCGTCCGCCTATGCTCCGCCGCCACCGGCCGGCCTCGTTAGTCCGATGATGTGGGGCGTCGAGGAAAACGTACTCCAGCGTTTCCAGGGGGCAGGCATCGATCCCGCTAACGTTTCCTGCGTGCGAGACACCTATAACTTCGTCGCTCCGTATTCGCCGACCGAACTGGTGGCCACTTTCCGCGACTTTTATGGTCCGACGATGAATGCGTTTCTGGCGGCGGAAGCTAGCGGCAAAGCGGAAGCGCTCAAGACTGAGTTGAATAGCTTGTTCCTCTCACAAAACCAGTCTCCTGACCCGAGTGCTACGTTCATTCCCGCCACGTTCCTTCGCGTGACGGTCACTAAGTAGGCGTCGTGGTTCGAGTCGCAGGTTCTCACAAGGTAGAGGCCTGTGGCTCGTTGGCTTTGAGAATTCGTGTGCCTGCCGGTTGCCTCCAAAGAACTAAAATGCCTGTGTGAGCGAAATCGACTGGGATGTGCCGCGTACCCAGGAAGGGTTACAACTGGTCTTGCGCCGGTTAGAAGAATGCCACACTGCCGGCGATCTGGTTGGGCTTGGCAACGGTCTACTGACCCTCGGGCTTCTGGTCTTATGGGTCCGATTCGATACCGCTCTTCCTGCTTTTGTTAGGTCCCAAGATTTGGCATTGCAGGCATTGGAGGCGTTTCGCAAGGCAGACAATAAGGAGGGACAAGTACGGGCCTTAGTCCGTGCATCGTCAACGGCCGATCCGCTGACCCGCGAAAAAATGTTGTCCGAAGCCGAGAACCTTGCCGAAGGACTCGGCGATGACTATATCGCCATGGTTTTGGCCGCGCGCGCCCGTGCGCTGGCTCTTTCGGATCGGGCTCGTGCAGCCGAGCTTCAGCGAAGCGTCCTGGAGATCTACCGGCGAACGGGCAATCAAAAAGGATTGGCTCGGTGCCTCTTCAGCTTGTCGATTGGCGAAGGACCATCGGACGAACGGCGTGATTTCGCCCTCGAAGCGGCGAGCTTGTATCGAGCTTTAGGCGATTCGGCCGAGGCTTCGCGCTGCATAACCCTCGCGATGAAGAGTGCCGAAAAGATTCAACCCCTAGTTGACCTTGAGCCTCTCGCCCGCCAGGGGCTGCAAGATGCGCTCAATGCCGGGAGTAGAAGTCAGGAGCAGTCCTTCTATCGCAAGCTCGCTCTCATTGCCGCCGCCAAGGGACAGATCGAAGAGGCCGAAACATATCGCCGCTGGGCCGCGGATCTGGAAGACTCGGATGGCCTGACCCCGCGCGAGCGCTGGAAGAAGGAAGTAGATATGACGAAAATGATGATCGCCATGATGAAGGCTCAGGGGCAAAAGGAAGCGGCAAAGACTTTCCAAGAAGAGCTAAAGCGCTTGAAGGCATCCAAGCCAACAGGTTGACTCTTCCTGCTTCAAGATCGAGTCCGAACTCTAAGTGCGAATCGCTTCAGGGCCGTTCAAGGCAAAGCGGTTATCGGACGAAGGGTTTCAAAGAGAGCTGTTGTAGACTCAAATCGTGATTCTGTTGCGCAGAGTGGCTCCTTTGTTTATCGCCGCGTTCGCTTGGGGGTGTTCACCTTCAAATTCAACGTCGGTGGCGCCGACGGTGCCGACGATTTCCGTCGACCTCGGAACCGTGGATGTCGGCGACATGAAGGATTTTCATGCGTCGATCCAAGCCGACGATCGTATCAAGAGCCTCCTTGGGTCAGGTTCTACGATTCGCCCCAACAGCGATACGATGAATCTGTTTTGGGAAGGCTCGGGGCCGGGTTATTTGCGCTTGGGTGGCTACACCCGCCACGTTGCCAACTGCGAAGGGTTTGGTACCACCGCGTCCGTGATGACGGACGGCAAGGAGACGGCACTTCTAGACCTGAAAGTAAAGGTACGCCGGGCATTCCAGATTGTGCCGATCACGGACGGGAGCCGGTATACGCTGAAAGTTTCGCACGGGTTCGATCTTCCGTTGGTAGTCGACCATTCCGAAGGCATCGATACCAAGGTGGTATGGACCGGGCCGGAATCGGCGGAGATGGTTGTAACGAGAAGCAGGTCCGCGCTTGTCCCGGGCGGAATGATTAGGTTGATGGATTGGAAAACCCGTGACAGCCAAGTCGTGCTGCTTCCATTGCCCGCGGTGGAGACAAGTGGCTACAGTACTGGCAGTCTTGTGCAGAGCGACGGCCGGATGACGATCAGCGCGAATGGCGACCTGACTCCAGACAAGAAGGATGTCGAAGTCGTTCTCGACCCTCCCGACGCCTACGAGATTCAGAGCCGAGGCTATAAGAACGGTAAGCTGACGCTGACCCTCATTCCAATGACCCGAACGCCGACCGACCTGTGCGTCGGGTTCCGGCGGCACGGCAAATGGGCGGAGATCGACCGATATCAGGTGGATTGAGGTCCTTGCGGCCTACGTGGAACGGAGGCTTTCCCGATGAAATTCAAGGGGAGTCTTCACCGCTTTGGAGACGGACCGGCCCTGCGCGGCATAACCAAGATATTGGCTCGCTGTCTCTAACTCACCGCGGCTCTTGTGGATCTGCGCGAGGAGTTCGGCTGCGCACACGCCGTGCTGGGTGAAGCCGGTGCGAATAGATTCCTCGAGCGTCGACTGCATTAAACCCATCCCCCAATCGCCGGTTCGCGAATGGTACATGGCAATCGCCCTCACGATTCGTTCGTTAGTTGCTATGCGCACGTGCTGAAGCCCGTAAGTTTCGACGGATAACTGGTCGAGCAGATCCAGGGCATCGTCGGTCTGGCCGGCCGAGGCCAAAAAGTAGGCGCGAGACATTCGCGCAAGGGCCCGTCCCAGCGTGTCCTCGACGTGCCTTTCGCTCGATTCCAAATCCAGGATCCCTTTTGGACTTTCTCCGAAATAGCAGTTCACGATGCCTTGAAGGCGCAAGCGGTTGGCTTTGGCTTGAGGGGTTTGGGAGTGCTCGGCGATATCGGCGGCGACTTGGCAAACCCGGTAGGCGTGCTTGGCCTTGGCTTGCCGGGAATAGACTTTCCCGAGCTCGAGCGCGACTTCCGAAGCAAGCCCGTCGTCCTGAGACAGTCGCGCATGTTCGAAAGCTTGAGCGAGATAGCCGGCACATATCGACAAGTCCTCTTCGGCAACGCCTTTCCAATAGAGCGACCAGCCTCTCACTTCGGGAGCTTTTCGGTTTGCGATCTGCACCAGTTCCTTCAGCTCGGAAAAGTCGATGCCTCGCACCAGATTAGGGGTCGTCTGAAGCAGTTGAAAGAAGCTCCTTTCGTCCCAATGCGCGAGCCACTTCAGTGAAGCGAAAATCGGATCACTGCTTGCCTCCCGGGCCGGCGCCTGAAGTTCGATCTCTAACCGTTGCGCATCAAACCACTCGCCTTCGGCTCCCGGCAAGAACACGGAAGAGTCTCGCAAGGAAGGATTTTCGTAGTCGGACTCAAAACCGAATTGTTCGCTTAGCCTGCACCAACTGGGGGTCGATACGATCGTCTCGGGGCCCAAGTGAGCTTTGAGTTCATAAATCGCCTGTCTCAAGCCGTGCTTCGACTCGGACTTTGGCCAAAGGAATTGGGTCAGGTCGGAGCGAGAGACTCCGCGCGGAGATTCGATAACGAGTACGGCAAGAAGCGCTTCCAGTCGTCGTGACTTAAGCTCAATGACTCGTTGGGACGGATCGACGAGTCGAAACTTACCAAACAGGTGGATTCTCCAACCCGAAGTCATCTGATTGACGATGATTGACGCTCCCTTTTCATTATAACCACGGTCATCCGCCACCCATCGAGATGACTAAGTGGGAGTTTATGAATAAAGCAGTCTTGCGGAATGTCACGGTGATGCCTTTGAGCAGGAATTCGGATCGGTCTCGGTTCCGTCTCCTCTGGGGAGCGGCTTTCGCCCTCACATGTCTTGGTCTCTACGGTTGCGGCGGCAGCGGAGGTTCGACGCACTCCAGCACCTCTCCGTTCGCCGGCAATTGGTCGGGGAGCTACTCCTCATCGGGCCAATCCGGAACGGCGAGTGTCCAGATCGCGGCGGACGGCACGTACTCCGGCAGCGGCTTTGACAATACGGCCAACGAAAACTACACGGTGCAAGGCGCGATTACGACCTCGGGAGTCGTCACCGGGACATTGACGGAAGGCTCGCTAACCGCCGCTCTCAACGGCACCTGGTCGATCACAAACGGCCATCTTGGCGGCGCCGTCACCGTCAGCAAAAACGGCGTGCAGGGCGCTACGAACAATTACGACATGACTAAAACCGGCTAAGGCAGGGTTGGGAAGAAGGCGGTCGTACACAGGTAAGGATTCTGAACACGAAGTCTCTGCAAGCCACTTGAGCTCGCCGAAGTTAGGTGACTGATCGAAGCAAAGCCACACGCGGCTCCCCGGACGTCTGCTCGCGCGTCACGGCACGATCCAGCTATTGAGTCGTGACGGCATCAACCGATTCCAAGACGGCCTCGACCACCCGCCCGGCCAAGTCTGCGTCTTGGAGGATGGGGTATTCGGCTTCTAGGACGCCCGTGATCCGACGGTTTTCGCCGACGGAGCGGATGATGCGGTCGAGGGCCTGGTCGCTGCCTTCGATCAGGTTACCGAGGCGCTTGCGCAGCTGAAGGTGGTTGCGCAGGAAGATGGCCTCGTCGCGCATTTCGCCCCGGATCGTGTCGCTGACCACGCCGACCATGTACTTCACGTGGTCGGTCAAGTCAAGATACTTCCAGGCGTGCCCGGCGTCCTCGTACTCGTCGAAATCAAAATTCGATATTTGCCCGTCCGGATAGCGGGTGTCCTTCGATACAAAACGCCAGGATCGCGCGTATCGTGCCCGGAATGGCGCGGAGAAGCGGTCAAGGACCCGGTCGTAGGCGGTCATGTCCTTCGTGATATTCGCCGATACCGGCAGGACCAGGGGGGCCTCGACGGCGCCGTCCCGGCGCAGCACATCGTTGATGAGGAACCGGCTCACCCGGCCGTTTCCGTCGGTCAGCGGATGGAGGTAGACGAAGGCGAAGGAGATCGCGGCGGCGCGGACGAGCGGATTTGAGCCCTCGGTTCGACTCAGTACCATTTGGAGCGCGCGCAGCATCTCGCTGAGCATCTCGTAGGGAGGTGCTACGTAGTGAACCACTTCCCGGAACTGCACCACTTGGCCGACGAATATTGGCGACTGCCGGAGGCCGTGGTGGAGCGCTCTCGAGCCGAGGATCTCCCGTTGAAGCTTTAGGAGATCATCGCCGAAGATGTTGGACATCTTCCCGAGATTGACCTCCATGGCGGAGGCGAAGCGCTGCTCGCGATCCGGATTGTGCTCGCCCTCGATCGTGAAGCTCGACCGGCTTTCCTTGAGGGTCAGCCAGACCGCGCTGCGCCGCAACAAGTCTATGCCGAAGTCATGCTCCAGGGCTGCTAGGGCCGCCCTGATGTCAACCTGGGATAGGGATTGCTTGACATCATCATCAAGAACGACCATAGGGCAGAATGCCCTCGTGCCGGGCATGTTGTCGCGAACGCGCCAGCGACGCACGTGAGTATTGCCACGCAAACCGTCCAAAAAAGCTTGGAGGGCCGCTTTTTCGGACTCTGTCACTCGGACAGTCATGCGCTTCCTTTCTCCTTTGGACCGCAAATCTGGAGCAACCCAGTACCGGTCAGGTTCAAGGATGGGAACATATGGAGCGTTGATCGAAGCAGGAGCGTCCAGCAGGTTTCCCGTCAGCCACTCGTACAACCAGGCGGCCCGACGAGCATTGCGGCCAGCGGGCTCCCGCCTCGTCCACTGAGTAATTTCGGCTTCGCCGCGCGCGGCAAACAGCCTCGAAAGGAGCTCCAAGTGGATCCTCTCGTGCCTAAGCATAAAGTCTAGGTGACCCGCTAGGGTGTTGGTCGGCGCGTATGAAGCCTGGAACGTATTGTTGTGGATTCCGTCAACGCTTCGAAAGACGTTCACGCGCCCGATGCGAGAGGTATATCGTAGAGGCTGAACAAGCTCGATGCCATATTCCCGGCTCAACCAAGCTGATCCCACTAGGTCTTCGTTCGAAGCGCTTGAAACTATCAATTCGCGCATGATTTCATCAATTATCGTACGAATCCGCGTGAAAACGTCATCCAGCGGCTAAAAGCGCCAATTCTCCGGGCAATTCGAGGTAAGCGCTGTCCACCGCGGCCCGGGCACAAACGCACCGACGCGAGTTCATCGAGCAAGGCGAGGGCGGTCACCAGAGCCCGTGCGCTAACCGTTCCAAGGCTAAGCGCTCGGCCAAAATACCCGTCAATATCGAAATGGCAAGACAGATAGAATCAAAACTGGTCGGTCATGAACATCTGAGGGACGCCCGGGACATTGCGGCCCATCAGGTACAGATCGATCTTCGGGTCGCGAATCGGGACTTGGAGTTGGTCGGTCATCAGGGAAGTCCCTAGCCACTCAATCCCCGGGGGCAGCGGCAAGGACGACGGCCCCGCTCGGAACAGCCCCTCGCGCAGAGTTGAAGTCTCGTGGCAGAGATACCCGCCCCGATACTCCGTGGGGACTCGGTAGTTCCACTGCCAGTACGCCCAGCGGCGGGCGTCGCGGCGGAGGCGGTTCGAGTGGCCGCGGGCCCAGTTGTCGTAGAGGATCTCGATCTCCTCTGACTCCATGATCCGGCCTTCGGGCTCGGGGTTGGTGACGATCTCGGCGCGGACCACGTGATCCAACGGCTCAAAGCCGTTCCGCTCGTAAAGCGAGGTGTCCTTCGCAAAGAGAAGTGCCCCGCGCTCGCCGATCCGCTCGCCCTCGGCGACGATGCGCTGAATGAGTTGAGAGGCATGGCCCTGGCCTTGCCGGTCCTTGCGCGTCGCCACGCCGGCGATCCCAAACGCTCGCCCCCATCCAAAGATCAGGGGCGTCGTCGTAAGAATCGAAACCATTTCCCGACCCTCAAAAAGTGCCCATTTCCGATTGGGCTCGTACAGCGGCTCGGCGAAAAACACGTCCACCGCCCGGTTGAAATCCAAAGAAAATACGTCGCAAAGAAGCTCTAGAAAAGCGCGACCCTCGCTGTGGCGGATGGGCCGAATCTCCGTCATGGTGTCGTGGGGTTGGTGATGACGGGCCGTACCGTGACGCGCACCTTCACCTTCGAAGGCGTGGTTGAATTCACGCCGGGCGGGAGCACGAGCGTGGTCGTGAACTGCTTATCCTTCGTTAGCCCCTTCAGGTCCACCGGCCCCGTCTCGATTTGGCTCAACCGCGCCAGCGCGATGCTCGATCCTCGAATCGTTACCGCCGTAGGCGCCGCCTCGTAGTTCGTCACCGCATAACCTCGATTGGCCTGTCCGACGAGCTTGACCAGCACGATTGCGGTTTTTTCTTGAAGCGGAGAGGTGAAGGTCGGCGTTACTTCGGCTTGGTACGAATCCTTCTTCAGGTCGCCCCGCTCCTCCGATATCTGATGACCGCTCGCATCGTAAAGGAAGATGTCTTGTAGCTGCGGGGTCGGGTGAGCCGGATCCTCTTGGGCCAAGTCGAGCGTCACACGTGCTTCGGCGACAGACTTCATGATCGACTCGGCGCCGCTCACGGTGACCGTCTTCGGCATCACGTTCCGCTCGGTCAGAATCGCCGTCTTGTCCGAAACCTTGCCTCGCGTACCGCTTTGGA
>Ga0105239_10008503_pt1 | contig 11670 bp, 8 predicted proteins | sample KBSC44metaG_FD_92761 | JGI IMG/M metagenome (GOLD analysis project Ga0105239, IMG submission 92761) | Corn rhizosphere microbial communities from Kellogg Biological Station, Michigan, USA - KBS C4-4 metaG | ecosystem: Host-associated > Plants > Roots > Rhizosphere > Soil | place: Michigan, USA...
TATCACGGCGCGGTCAACTTCGATCGCCTCGTCCAGCTCTACCGCGAGTGCGACGTGTTCGTCGCGCCGTCGACTGGTCAGGAGTCGTTCGGCATCGTCCTGCTCGAAGCGATGCGGGCCGGTTTGCCGACGGTCGCGAGTGCGATTCCAGGCTCCGGCGTCAACTACGTCGTGCGCGATGGCGAAACAGGTCTGATGACAAGCCCGGGCGATCCCGCATCGCTCGCAAGCGCCCTCGCCCGCCTGCGTGACGACGGAGCACTGCGTCAACGCCTCGGCGAAGCGGGCCGGCGGCGCTGGCAGGAAGAGTTCACGCTGCAGACGAATGTGGCGCGGACGATTGCGCTGTATGAATCGGTTCTCGCGGCAGCGGAACGTCGCGAAGCAGCAACGCCAGCAGCGTGATCACGGGCGGCACGAGGTGCATGACGAGGCGATTGATCGCCGTGTAGCTTTCGGCCCACTGCGCGGCATCGGTGAACAGGAACAGGAACGCGAGAAACGCGAAACTCACCACGAGCAAGGCGCCCAGGCAGCGTAGTGCGCGGCTGACGCGAAACTCGCGCCAGCGCCACGCGATCACGAGCGGAACCAGCCACCACAGCAGATGCCAGCTCGGCTGCAGAAACAGGCTGCTGAAAGCACCGCCGAGCGCTTTCGCATGGAACGCGATCGACAGCGTACCGATCACCGGCACCTCGATCGAATGCCAGCCGATGCTCACCCAGCCCAGACCGAACAGCGGCAACTTGATATGACCGACCGTGGCGACGATCGCCGCAACGATCGCCAGAGCGCCCATGACGACATGCCGCGCGCGCCGCGGCATCTCGCACGCGAGCGCTACCGCGATCGACATCAGCATCCACACCGCACCTTCGAGTTTCAGCCACGGCATCACCAGCACGCACGCGACGGCGAGCGCGAGTTGATTGACGTCGCGCTGCAGCAGCCAGCGCATCCAGGCGAGCACGGCGAAGCCGAACAAGGTTGCGATCCAAAGATCGGCGTAGCCTGCTAGCGCCACGTGCACGGTGAGCAGCGGCAGCGATGCCAGCACATATGCGAACGCCGCCGCGCGCAGCGTGGAGAAACCCAGCGCACGCCACTGTCCGTAGTGCGCGAGCAGAAGACCAATCCACAACGCGAGCCACGGCAGATTCACCAGCGGCTCGATCCACGCCCCGGCCGCGCTCGCGAACCAGATCTGCACCCACGCCAGCGCGGCTGGATAACTCCAGGCCGGACCGGTGTAGTCGCCCGTTCCTGCGGCATCGATCCAATGCGCGGCGGAGACGAATGGAACGTAATGTCCGAGCAGGAACCAGGTCTTCGACTTCACCGCCCACGCATCCCACGCGTCCCACGGAAAGGTCGGACGCAGCAGGATTTCGCGCAACGCGAGATAACCGCGATAGATGACCGAAAGAAATCCGGCGGCCAAAAGTATAATTTTCCACCTTTCCACTCGCGGTTTGGCGACGACGGTAGTTACCGGCGCACGCCGTCGCCAGAACGCGAGCGCTGCGGCAATCGCCGCAACAACGACAAGCGGCAACCACGCGTGACGCAACGCGTGCGCGGTATCTTCGCGCGCGAAAAAGTAGGCCATTGCGCCGGCCAGCAACATGCCGAACACCAGTCCGTGACCGATGGCCGACGTCCACCAGCCGGCCGCACGCCGCGTATCGAACGCGCAATAGACGGCAGTTCCCGCCACCCATGCCAGCAGCCATGCGAACGCGAGCGTCACGGCGACGGAACTCGCTCGGCGCGACGCACGTACAAACGCAGGTCGCCGTTCTCGAAAACCGGTTCCACGCGCGAGTTGTGCGCGAAACCTCCGCCGAACACCGCGCCCGACGCCGCGCCGACGACATGACCGGTCGTATCGACGATCGCTGCGCGTTTTTCGTCGTAGTGCCAGGACGAATCGCCGTAGAGAAGCACGAAGAACTCGCCGGGTGGCCACGGCAGATGCGCAACCTGCTGCAGCGGTGCGACATCGAGCGGCAACAGCGCGTAGATCAGTTTCAGGAAAACGTATTTCGATTCCGCCCCGATCAGCAGCCGATGCGTGCCCGGCTGCGACGCAAAATAGCTGCGCACGCGTTCGGCGGCTTGCGCTAAGTCCTGGTCGGGCACGAGCTGCGCGCGTTCGTTCCAGGGTTTGCCGGCGTAGACGGTTTCGGTGAGCGCGTGCTTCTTGCGCAGATCGTCCAGCCAGACCAGATCGAGAAAAACCCACAAAGCGCCAAGCGCGACGGCGCTGCGAAAAACCGCGCTGCGCCACGACCAGCATAAACAAATCGCCGCGACCAGCAGACTCAACGCGACAGCGAACAGCAGCAGCGGCACGAGCGGCACGGCTTGCGCCACTTCGCGCTGGGGACCCAGCGCGCTGATCGACAACAGTGCCCACGGCGTGTAGGTGAACCACGACGTCAATAGCGACGCGAAATTGCCCCGCCACGACGGCGACCACAACTCGATGTCATCGAAACGAAACGGCTGGAATGCGACGCTCGTCGGCGCAAGTTGCGGCGTGGGATATTCGGAGAATCCCATCTCGATGATCTCGCCGCGCCAGCCCGGCACCTTGCTCAGGTCGATGCTCTGCCAGCCACCGTCGGGCCACGGCACGGTGACGGCCGGCTGCACGTCGTCAGGCGCATCGGCGCGGCGGAAGAAGAACGACAACTCGAGCGTGCGCGGGAATCCGTCGAAGCGATAGCGCAGTACCGGAAAATCGTCGGCGCGCAGATGATCGATCGACACGGCCTGCAACGCACTGCCGTCGTCGCCGACCGATCCCACGCGCATCGACGAACCGTCTTCGACGCCGGCGCCTTGCACGACGCGAAAATCGCGCGCGGCGATCGGGAATTTCACGGACGGCAGCGGCGGCGAGGTCCACACGACACCGGCTGCGAATCCCAGGACGATCAGCCAAACCACCGCGATGACGACGGCGCAGAGGACGCGCCGCATCATGCCGCGGCTCCTAGCCGCTGCAATTCGGCGAGCGTGAAGCCGGCGGCGATGCGCGCGTCAGTGTTGAACGGTCCGCGCACCGAACCGCGTGCGTGCAGCGTGATGAGTTCGTCGAAGGTTTGCGCTGCATCGCGGCCTTCGCGTTCGCAGCACCACGCAAACCAGCGCGAACCGGCGGCGACGTGCGCGACTTCCTCGCGCAGGATGATTTCCAGAATGTCGGCGGTCGTGTCGTCCTGCGCGTGGCGGAAACGCGCGATCATGCCCGGCGTGACATCGAGCCCACGCGCTTCGAGGACGCGCGGCACCAGCGCCATGCGTTCAAGGCACGAACTGGACGTTTTTACGGCCATTTCCCACAGGCCGTCGTGGGCGTCGAAATCGCCGTAGTCATGACCGAGTTCGATCAGTCGGTCACGCAGCAGACGGAAATGGCGTGCTTCGTCGTCAGCCACCGAAATCCAGTCGGCGTAATACTCAGCCGGCATGCCGCGAAATCGATAGACCGCGTCCCACGCCAGATTGACCGCATTGAATTCGATGTGCGCGACAGCGTGCACGAGCGCGGCGCGCCCTTCCGGCGTGCCGAGTCCGCGTTGCGGAAGGTGTTTCGGCGGCACGAGGGCGGGACGAAGTGGACGCCCGGGATTGCCGATCGGCTCAACCGGCGTGGCATCGTCGATGCTCAGTTCACCGGCGCGGAACGCCCCGGCGGCGATTTTCGTGGCTTCGATTTTCTGCGTCGGATCGGCGCAGCAAAGACATGCCGCCGCGCGGGCAAAGACGCCCCGTTCCGAACTTCCTGTCGATTTCACGTCCAGCTCCGCCTTCGAAAGCGCCGGTATTGTGCCAGATGTGCGCCATGGCGACCGTGCGGTGCTTCTTAAATACGCAAAACGGCGGAGCTTCTGGACACCCGCCGCGGAGAACGGCGGTAAATTTTTTACGATCCGGTGCGGCGCTGCGTTTTGGCTTCGTCGGAACGGCCGAGTTCGAGTTCGCGCAGATAGGTCGGTTCGACGCCGGTGACGTAGTTGCCGTCGAAGCACGAGGCGTCGAAGCGCGTGAGTTTTTCGTTGCCTTCGGCGACGGCGCCGACCAGGTCGTCGAGGTCCTGATAGATCAGCCAGTCCGCACCGATGAGCTGCTGCACTTCTTCTTCGGTGCGGTCGTGCGCGACCAGTTCGTCGGCGGCCGGCATGTCAATGCCGTACACGTTCGGGAAACGCACCGGCGGTGCGGCGGAGGCGAAGTATACTTTTTTCGCGCCGACGTCGCGCGCCATCTGGATGATTTGTTTCGATGTCGTGCCGCGCACGATCGAATCGTCGACCAGCAGCACGACTTTCTTGCGGAATTCCAGTTCGATCGCGTTCAATTTTCGGCGCACCGATTTCACGCGCTCGCTCTGCCCGGGCATCATGAAGGTGCGGCCGATGTAGCGGTTCTTGACGAAACCTTCGCGCATCGGCAGGCCGAGTTCGGCGGCAAGCGAACTGGCCGCGGTGCGCGAGGTATCCGGAATCGGGATCACCGAATCGATATCGTGATCCGGGCGCAATCTGCGTATTTTCGCCGCGAGGCGCTCGCCCATACGCAGCCGCGCCTTGTAAACCGACACGTCTTCGATCATCGAATCCGGACGCGCCAGGTATACATATTCAAAAATACACGGCGCATGCGGATAGCCTTCGGCGCAATGGCGCGTGTGCAGTTGTCCGTCGGGCGTCAGCAGCACCGCTTCGCCCGGCGCGACATCGCGCAGACGCTTGAATCCGAGGATGTCGAGCGCGACGGATTCGGACGTGACCGCGTATTCCTTGCCCGCCGCCGTCTCGCGTTCGCCGATGACCAGCGGACGGATGCCGTACGGATCGCGGAACGCGAGCACGCCGTAGTCGAGCACCAGTGCGACGACTGCGTAACCGCCGCGCGCACGCGCGTGCACACCCGCGACGGCTTTGAAAATCTGGTCCGGCGTGAGGTGATGCCGGTCCTGGATCTGGATTTCGTGCGCGAGGATGTTCAGCAGCACTTCCGAATCGGAATCGGTATTGATGTGGCGGCGGTCGCCTTCGTACATCTCTTTGCGCAGCGTATCGGTGTTGACCAGATTGCCGTTGTGGCCGAGCGCGATGCCGTACGGCGAATTCACGTAGAACGGCTGCGCTTCGCTGGAGGATTCCGAACCGGCCGTCGGATAACGGCAGTGGCCGATGCCGACGCGTCCGCGCAGCTTGGTCATGTTGTCGGTGTTGAAGACGTCGCGGACGAGCCCGGCGCCTTTGTGCAGACGCAGACGATCGCCGTCGACGGTGGCGATGCCGGCGGCATCCTGTCCGCGATGCTGCAAAACCGTGAGCGCATCGTACAGGGACGACGCGACGTCGGATTTGCCTACGATGCCGATGATTCCGCACATGGTCAGTGATTCTCCGGGCGGAAGTATAACGTCATGGGTTGCCGGGCGCCGGTTTCGGCGGTGGATTCGCAGGTGTCGAATTCGCGGGCGGTGCTTGCGGAAGTTGGGGCGCGATCGTGCGGAAATCAAGATAATGCGTGACTTCGGGCGGCAGCTTGGTGGTGAGCCAATGCGCCGCGTTTTCGAAGGTCGGCAGTAATTTCGATTCTTTCCACCACGGATCCTGCGGCAGCGGCGTGAATTTAAGGATGAGAACCGCGATGGTCACGATGGCCAGACCGCGCAGAAGCCCGAACACCATGCCGAGCATGCGGTCGCTGCCGGACAGCCCGCTCGTGGCGACGAGCTTGCGCATCAGGAAACCGACCAGCGCGCCCGCGATCAGCACGCCGATGAAGCAGATCGCATAGCCCAACAGCAGACGCGCCGACGGCAGCGTGATCGAGGTGAACTGCGCGGCGAGTTGCGCGCCGAACGTCCACGCCACCCAGAACGCGAGCACCCAGCACGCCAGCGCGATCACTTCGCCGATGAAGCCGCGCCAAAGGCCCATCAAAACGGAAAGGACCAGCGCGATGATGATGCAGTAGTCGGCCCAGTTCATCGGAGAGCGGTAAATCGGAAATCGCTAATCGGAAATCGAAAGGCCGTCAGAACGGAACTTCTACGATTCACGATTCCCGATTTACCATTTCCGGCTCTCATGGTTGCGTGACGATCATCCCGTCGACCTTGAGCTTCTGCTTGATGGTGCCGCGTGCGCTGTCAGCGCCGTTGCGGTCGGCGTACGGACCGGCGCGCACGCGCCACAGTTGCGTGTCGCCGCTGCCGGTCTTGTCGACAAAGCTCGCGATATTGGCGCCGCGCAGACGGTCGCGCAGCTTGCTCGCTTCGGCTTCCGACTTGAACGCGCCGAGCTGCACGGCCCAGCCGCCGGCGCGGTTGGAGGCGATCGCGGTGGCGGGCGCGTCGGCCGTCGGCTGCACGCCGGAATCGACGACGCTGCTCGGTACCTTCGGTTCGGACTGCTTGATCTTCAGGCGCGCGGCTTCCGCGGCGGCGCGGTCGGCGAACGGTCCGACGCGCACGCGCAGGGCTGTTTTGCCCTGATATTCGGTCGGCTCCGAATAGGCGCCGTAACCGAGTTTCTTGACCTTGCCGATCAGCGTGTTCGCGTGCGCCTGGTCGGCGTAGATGCCGAGGTTGACGGCGAAACGTCCCGCCGGCGGCGCTGCCGGTTCCGGCTCGACAGGCGCCGGTTTTACCGGTGCGGGCGGCGCGGGTTTCGGCGTGTTCGTGGCGACGACGGGCTGCGGCGTCTGATCTTCCGGATGTGCGTCAACCTTCGGTGGCGCGTTCGTCTCGACGGTGACGACCTTATCCGGATTGGCCGGTGCTGCCGGGTTCGGCACCGGCGCGGACGGACCGGCCACCGGTAGGGTGCGCGTCTCGAACTTGTGGTCGGGCTCGGGCGGAATGTCGAGGTTGAGCGTGGTGGAATCTTGCTTCTGCGGCGAGTTGCTGAGGAACATCGGCACGAAGATGATGGCGAGCGCGATCAGGACGGCGGCGCCGAGAAGACGTTGTTTCAAGGCTGGATCCATGCGGCAGCTCCGGAGGAAGCGCGGCGATTATACCCGTCCGTTAGCTGAAGCCGGGCCATATCCGTGCGATCGCGCCCAGGTCAGTGCGGCCGCCGCGACGAAGAAGGAGCCGAAGGCCAGGATGATCTCGCCGTCGCGCGCGGATTCGGCAGCGGCGTCGAGCGCCTGCGTGATCGTCGGATATTTCGTGGACGATGCGAGCATTCCGCTGCGTGCAAGCAGTGCGTCGGCGGACAAACCGCGCGGCGTTTCGGCATCGAGACCGCCGATCAGCCAGCGCTCGATCGAACCGGCGAACGGCGCGACGATTCCCGCCACGTCCTTGTCGGACAACGCGCCGAACACCGCCGCCGTGCGCGACGGATTCGCGCGTAGCCAGCTCGCGAGCACGCGCGCGGCCTGCGGATTGTGGCCGACATCGACGACGAGATCGGTTGCACCCGCCTTGGTGAAACGCTGCAGCCGCGCAGCGACCGACGCGTTCCGGACGCCGTCGGCGATCGCATCCGGATTCCACGGAATGCGATCGGACAATGCGTGCAGTGCCGCGATGGCGCTCGCCGCGTTGTTCATCTGCACCGGCGCCGCGAGCGTCGGCAGCGGCAGCTCGAGCGCGATATCGCCGCACATCCACAACCAGCGCGATTCGCTGACCAGCACTTCGAAATCGATTCCCGCGCGCAGCAGCCGCGCACCGATTCGTTGCGCCTCGTCGAGCAGTCCGCGCGGCGGCTCGACGCTGCCGATGATGCCGGGCCGATTCGCGCGGAAAATACCGGCCTTCTCGCGGCCGATGGTGTCGACGTCGTTGCCGAGCCAGTCCTGATGATCGAGATCGACGGTGGTCACGATCGATGCATCGGCATCGATGATGTTCACCGCGTCGAGACGGCCGCCGAGTCCGACTTCGAGCACGGCCACGTCGAGTTCACTTTGCGCAAAAATCCACAATGCGGCAAGCGTGCCGAATTCGAAATAGGTCAGCGCGACGTCACCGCGCGCGGATTCGATACGTTCGAAGGCATCGACCAGCGATTCGTCGTCGACGTCGTGTCCGAACACGCGCACGCGTTCGTTGTAGTGCAGAAGATGTGGGGAGGTGAACGCGCCGACGCGTTGTCCGCCAGCGATCAGCATCGCCTCGAGAAACGCGACGGTCGAACCTTTGCCGTTGGTGCCGCCGACGGTGATCACTGTTTTCGCGATCGGCGGCACGCCCATGTGCTGCCATACCGCGCGCACGCGATCGAGGCCGAGCTCGATGTCGCGCGGATGGATTTTCTGCTGGTAGTCGAGCCAGTCGTCGAGGCTGCGTTTCATGCGGCGAATTATCGCCGCTCGACTGGCGTCAGCGCGAGGCTTGCTTTTGTGCGCGCTCTTCGCGGTACGGATTGGTTTTCACGAAGCCGTCGGTCAGCGTTTTCAGGAAGGCGACGACGTCGTCGATCTCCTGTTTGTTCAGACGCGGTTTTGCGCCCGGCTTTTGATCCGCGAACGGCGGATCGCGATTGAGATTGACTTGATATTGCTTCGGCAAATCGTCGTAAGCACCCGCTTTTCCATACCAGCGCGCGGGCGTGATGTCGCGCGTGACGTAGAAATCGACGACGTCTTTCAGACTGTGGAATTTGCCGTTGTGGAAGAAGGTCTGGCGCAGCGCGACGTTGCGCAGCGTCGGCGTGCGGAAAAGTCCGCAGAAGCTGGGATCGTTCGATTTGTCGGTGCGCAACGGGCCGCAAGCACCGAGATCGAAGAACTTCGGATCCTTGTTGTTGGCGATGTTCGGATTGCGCGGCACGCCAAGCGCGATCAGGCCGTAGTCGGAAAATGCTGGCGCGCTACCGTCGAGAGCGCGCTTGCTGATGTGGCATTGCGCGCAGTTGCCTTTCTTTTCGTCGTTGAAAAGATCCAGGCCGCGTTTTTCCTGCGCGGTCAGCGTCGCGCGACCGGTCAGGAATGCGTCGTACTTGCTCGTGTACGGATTGAATTCGGCGTAGTCCTCTTCGAACGCGCCGAGGGCGCGCACGGTGGCGCGAAAGGCGCCGTCGTCGGTGTCGAGCGCATCCGCGCCGAGTGCTTCGCGCAACCGTTGCGCGTACGGCGCCTTACGGACGGCCGCGGCGGTGTTCGCCTTCGTGCTTGCCATCTCGTTGTCGGCCAGCAGCGGCAGCGCGGCCTGGTTCGCGCCGCCGTCGACACGGCCGTCCCACGTCAATCCACCGGTCGGGCCGTTGTCGACGGATTCGTCTCCTTCTTCGTCGGACTCGTGGTAGTGATTGTTGTACGGCGGAATGCGGTTGAGATAGGTCAGCGTCGGCGGCGCGCGGAACGAAAACGCGTCCATGCCTTTGCCGCCGGGTTCGATGTCGCGCGCATCGGGCGGGTTGTAGCGGCGCTCCGGCGCGTGACAGCTCGCGCACGATTGTTTGCCGGACAGTGACAGCGAGGTGTCTGAAAAAATCGCGCGGCCCGCTTCGCGGAGCAGTGCCGCGCGCTTGAACGCATTGCTTTCTTCGGCTGCCGCGATCGACGGCGACCACGCCGCCATCGCGAGGACGACAGCGCACAAAACCACGCGCGACATGACGGTTTTCCTGCCCCACTTCATCGAGACGGCGAACGATAAGTCCGCCGTGTGACGGATTCGTGTAACCGCGCCAACACCGAACTGAAATACGGCGGCGCTAGCGTGGCGTCCGCTCGATGCACCTTGGCCAGTTTTTTGAGCCGGCCCTTCCCGCTTTTACTTCGCAAACGAATTTGGAGGTTCAATGCGATACCGTCCTGTATTGCTGACTGCGCTCGCGACGTCGCTCGCGTCGCTGACGCATCCCGCCCACGCCGCCGCCGCGAAACCGACGCTCGACGACGTGCAGACCATCGTGGTGATCTTCGCGGAGAACCGCGGCTTCGATCATCTGTATGGAAATTTTCCTGGCGCGAACGGGCTCAGCAACGCCGCGCCGCAGGAGCGAATCCAGCTCGACCGCGACGGCAGCGTGCTGCCCGTGTTGCCGCCGATCAACGGCAATGGCCTGACCGATCCGTCCGATCCCACGCAGATCACCAGCGAAGAAACCAGCAATCACCCGAACCAGCCTTATGCGCTGGACGATCCGGCCGGCTACAACGTCGATTTCCGCTACAAGCTGCACGACCTCGTGCACCGCTTCTACAACAACCAGATGCAGATCGACGGCGGCAAGAACGACAAGTTCGCCGCGTGGTCGGATGCCGGCGGCGAAGTGATGGGCCACTGGAACAACACCACGCAGACGGCGATGTGGGACATCGCGAAAAACAACGTGCTGGCGGACAACTTCTTCCAGGGCGCGTTTGGTGGTTCGTTCCTCAATCACCAGTATCTGATTTGTGCCTGCGCCCCGTATGACTTCAAGACGGCCGCCGATCCGACGACCTTCGCGAACTACATCTCGGCGGTGAATGCCGATGGCGTCTCGCTGAAAGTCGACACGACGAAGAGCCCTGCTTCCGCCGTCAGCGGCGTTCCGGTCTACGTCAACGACAGCGTGCTGACGCCCGACTACTACGGCGTGAACACCATGCAGCCACCGTACGCGCCGACAGGCAACAAGCTCGCCAGCGATCCGCGCTACGGCGATCTGACCAAAGGCAACACGCTGAGCCCGCAGGCCGCGACCACCATCGGCGATCTGCTCACGCAGAAAGGCATCAACTGGGCCTGGTACGCCGGCGCGTGGCAGGCGACACTCGACGGCACCGCGCCGGCGAGCGTGGCGTTCCAGAATCATCATCAGCCGTTCAACTATTATCAGGCGTATGCGCCGACCACCGCGGCGCGTGCCGCGCATCTGCTCGACGGCGGCGTGAACGGCACGCAGTTCCTCGCCGACATCGACGCGGGCAAACTGCCGCCGGTCACGTTCTACAAGCCGCAAGGCAGTCAGAACCAGCATCCGGGCTACGCCAACATCGCCGACGGCGATGCGCATATCGCCGACGTCATCCAGCATCTGCAGGCCAGTCCGCAGTGGCAGCATATGGTCGTGGTGGTGACGTACGACGAAAACGGCGGCTGGTGGGATCACGTCGCGCCGCCGAAGGCCGACCGCTGGGGTCCGGGTACGCGCATTCCGGCGATCATCGTTTCGCCGTATGCGAAAGCGGGCACGGTCGACCACACGCAGTACGACACCGCGTCGATCCTGCGGCTGATCACGCATCGCTTCAGCCTGCCAGTGCTGCCGGGTCTGCAGCTGCGCGACAACGCGCTCATCGCCAATGGTCTTCCGCCGATGGGCGATCTGACCGCCGCGCTCGATCTCGCGCCAGCCACGCTCAACGGCGGCTACACCGGTTCGTGGTACGACCCGAGCCAGAGCGGCCAGGGCATCAATGTGGAAGTACTTCCGAACAACCAGATGCTTGCCTACTGGTACGTGTTCGACAGCGCCGGCAACCAGGCGTGGATTTTCGGCACGGGCCCGATCAGCGGCAATGGCGCGACGATTACCGCCGTGCGCAGACTCGGCGCGAAGTTCCCGCCGAACTTCAACACGGCCGATGCGCAAACGCAGATGTGGGGATCGCTGAACATCTCGTTCGACAGCTGCACCACCGGCACGATGTCGTGGACGACCAGCGTCGCCGGTTTCAGCAACGGCTCGA
>Ga0105239_10008504_pt1 | contig 11670 bp, 5 predicted proteins | sample KBSC44metaG_FD_92761 | JGI IMG/M metagenome (GOLD analysis project Ga0105239, IMG submission 92761) | Corn rhizosphere microbial communities from Kellogg Biological Station, Michigan, USA - KBS C4-4 metaG | ecosystem: Host-associated > Plants > Roots > Rhizosphere > Soil | place: Michigan, USA...
CAATGAGAAGCCGCTTATCAATGTACTTTCTGGCATCTTGACGCGAGCAGGGAGTTTGAAGCGTATCCTCTGTGCCGAGTACCTATGCTGGGGTATCTTCACGGTCTCGGATCGAGAACAGAGAATCCTGGGGTAGAGAACTGGGGCACAGGTACCGGTACGTTGTTGAGACTGGAGTTGCTAGGCGGTCCTCATGCAATGTTGCTCACCAGGCAAAGTACACGGTACCCAGGGCCAGGAGTACTCGGTATGCTCTGTCTAGATATGTCTCCAAAGTTTGGGCGACCTGCCCCCACGACCAAATCAAGACAATGCCTTGCCAAATCTTAGGATAAGGACTGTCCCTTCCGTGGGGCGTTCCCAGTCTGGCCGAGAGTGTTTGAGCACAGAATCCATCTGCACGTACTTGTATTCTGATAATTTGTGCGTTGGAGATATTGACTATGGCTATGGAGACCAAAGACTTTTGAGGAGACTGAACGGCAATCCACACCGTACTGCCAAAGAATCACGAAATTGCAAAACGTAGAATTAATTGAGCCCCTCAATTCTACCGAAAATTGAGCGAGGAAACAATCCTTGGTCCTGCCGATAGGCGAAGCTCGCAGACTCAATGTGTAGTTATCTGAGATCCATCCAGTGGTTGCTACAGCATTTTGAAAATCCCGTTGCCATGTTCAATCAGGATCAAAGGATCCATTAATGGAGGACACCATAGGCGCCACTGGTTCAGTTTGAAACCAACATCGGGACATGTTCGATCTCAGCACCGCCCAAAAGGTACAGTCTTTATTCTTACTACCTATGGATTGGTATCTCCACACTGATAGTGCAATCTGAGATACATAATCTCACCGCCCCTTGTGGTGCATTTCTAGCTTGCGGCCATGAGTCTAGCACCGACACAAAGCTTCGGGAATTTCGAGAAATACTAGGGGACAGGCTTGCTTTGGAACAGAGATCGCAACAGAAATGATCATAAAGACCCTGAAAACCCATTGTCAGGAACTGATTGAGTAAGTGGTCTCACTTCCATCACCCAAATTGGACAGTGGATATGATAATTAGGACCACGCCAGCAAGAGTATGCTATGCCAACGAAGCTTGTGAGACTACCTTGTGGGGTAAGACCCATACACTCAAAGGCCATCACACTGATGACTGTCGATACCCCATATTTCGAGAAGCATCAACATCCTTCGGCTAGAGGATCGCTTGGATGACAGATGTATCGAGGCATGGCTATCCATTGCTGTATGATACGACTGACTCGGATCGTATGCGACGACACGCGAAGCCGATGCTACTTGAGGATCAAATGCTGTGGTTGCTCCTTGGGACCAGAGTGTTGAGGAGGACCTGGTGAAAACGATATCTAGATCGTAAAGGGTTGGTCTCTTTTGCAGCAGTTCCAGCATTCCCAACCCCACCAGAGAGATTATTGAGGGCCAACGCATGAGGCAGACGACAATGTCGACGCTCGACACGCGCAAAATTGAAAGGATAGCCCTCTCAACTCACTCTCACTCTCACTCCCGCTCACCAAGGTAGGTTCCTTCCGTTGTCCTACCGATAAGACTCGGCTGGGTTTGAGGAAGCCTGGGCGGGAAGCCAGGATCCGTCCAAGAGACCTCACAAGTTGCGCCGGCATTTCTGCCAAATCAAGGTACGTGGGGAAAGTCTCACTGTTAGTTTCAACGTTCTAGTAGCCGTATGTTGACCTGTAGTAGTCAAGCGTTTACGAGAGGAAATCCCACAGGAGCTTATTGCCTCAGGAGGCAACAAAAGTGGCATATCAGTGTTGTTCAGCTAGAAACCTCGTATTCGTCTATCGAGTACCATCAACCACCTTTACTATAGCGCAATCTGGTTTCCTTCTTTCATTGCCTGCTTGACTTTATGATTAATCTGAAGTGGGAACGTCGAGATTTTGGCGTAGCTCCTATTGCATTGATTAGATCACAAGTGTTTTTGAGGAATTTCAGGTTGAAGAAGAAACGTCAATCATACCTTCCGCTGCACTGCCCCAAAACGTGTTCTTCCCACATCAAAAATCTAGTCCCAATGTCAGTGGACGCATCCTAAACATGAGATTTGTAAGTAGGGTGTGAGAAGTCACCTACCGCATATATTCCCTTCAGGAAGGTGTCACCAAGGATGTCAGTATCACTGTCACCACGGGACTGGATGGCTCCATATACCCACGGCCTTCCATCATTGTCTTTGAAGCCATCAAACCCGAGATCTTCTTTTTGAACAACAAACTGCTTGCTGCCAACTGCTAGTGTGACTACAGGGAGCTGAGCTTCCTGAGTGTCGGCAGGATAAACCCAGGCCTGGTTGGTTTCGTCGAACCTGGATCCGGGGATTGCTTTGTAGATTGCCTCGGCAGTCTTGTCATCTATCAACGCCAGTGTGGTCCCAGTATCAGCAATGGCCATGTTGCCGGGTCGGTTGACTGTCTTGCCATTGACAGTGGCTGAAGTGGACTCAAATTGCCAAAAACCATTGTCTGGGAATATTTTGGTATAGGATATCTCCTCTCCAGTAGCCTTCACCGTCTCTTGATCGATGAATCCAAACGTGAAGAACGATTCGCCTTTGTCCGGCTCATCCTCGCGGTCTCTCCACGAACCAAGTTTACAGGTAAATAGCTCCTGGTCCGCAGAAATATCCTTTTGCTCGATCATATTGTCGACAGGGGTCTTGACCGGTACTGGTGTCACGGAGTTGATATTACCAAAGGCAAGACCGAGGAGCCCATCCCCAGCGCCAGACACAAATGACGGATGGACCGCGTCAGCAATCTCAATGGCCTGGCCTTCAACAGTAATACCTCCAATTATGAGGTCATCTTTCACAACTTTCCCTCTGGCCCAGGATCCATCGCCAAAATGGATCTCAAATTTGGCACCGGGCACCGGCTTACTATGAGAAGAGTCAAAGAAGTGGTGCTCAGCATCCCCTTGAGGAAACATGGCTTTGAGCTTGCTCCCGAAGACCTAGAATATTTCACCGGACATTAGGGGAGAAAACACAGAAATAAAGAACTAGAAATGTCAGGGGGTTTACAAACCCAGAGATCGGAAGAACCAGAGTCGAAATCCAGCCAGCATTTCTGTGGTGGGTTTCCTATCTCTACTTGTGAGAGGTACAGAGTGTCCGTTTGGACATCTTTGGTGGTGACTTTGTGTGCCTCAGATTCTGCAGCTATCAAAGTACTTCGCTTCATAAGATGACCCACAGGAGTTCGACCACCGGGATGAAAGAGTCGATGTGGGCTGTGTCCCGTTGTAGTGTCTTGGAGATCTGAGGACAGAGGGCCTCGAAATAGTGGCCCTTTCATTGTCGGAGTGATGCCATCTTATTGACTGTCAGAACAGATAGTGAGCTTAGGAATGGACTTTGCTATCTCACATTTTCCCAAAACTCAAGCATACGACTTGAGTCCAGACTTTTTGTACAGTGGATTTTCGCGAACGGTTACCCTGCCGAGCGAAGACATTGCTATCCGTGTACAAGGTCAAGGTTGGAAATAAATTTTGAAATTGGTCTGAAGTGCTCAGCCTTAGTAAACTCAGGCCTTGAAATTTCGAGATTTAAGGCATGCAGTTCAGGCTGAGGGAAGGAGCAAGCTTTTTGTATTCATGATAAGCTCTGACAAGCAATAGTGAAAATTGCCTTGTCCGGTCTTCATTCGTCCAGCTTCGTGCAAGCCCAGCACCAGGTTTCACAGGGTACCACTTCAGCTGAGAAACGGAACACAAGATCTAGCGGTCTGACATTTGCCAGGTCTTGACATTCCAATTGACAGCTCATCCAGCACCCATCCCGGCTCAGGTATCAAGCTTTCGTCAGCTACCTTGTGGTGGCACTGGTGTCCTCATCCAGGATTTCTTGTGCTTTTCTAGGATCGTGAAGTATGCCGTCATCGTGTTTTTATACGATCGGACCAGTGATTTGAGATGTGTCCATAAGAGCTCCACAGGTGGCTGAAAAGCAGCCAGGTTCTCCCAGGTGTTTACAAGGCTGGCCCCATACCAAACCACTTGACGTCCTGCAAAGGCCACCCCTCTGCTCAGTGCAGCCGAATGGGAACTAGGCACCAAGGCGATCAAGTGTGAGTTTCACATCGTATTCTTATCTTGTTGTGACACCTACTGTCCCTCAGCTGGTTTCTGACAGTCGTAATGGTGGTACAGTTCAGCTCAAAGACTCAAGAATCACTGCTCGATACGCGGGGTCATCTGTTGTGCTGTTCAGTTTCAGCCTGATCGGGTACCTGAGCCTAGACAAACCACCAGCTGCAGCAGTGCAGGACCCTGATTCGGGAAGCTTGAAATTTTCGAGCTCGCCAAATGTGTACTTTGAGCAGTATTGGAGCAGTTTAGAACTAGAATCTACTCAGGTAGGTTGAGTGTAGTGGACACGCAGGCCGTTGTCAATACTGAGCAGTACTTATTGAAGGAGTAAAACCTATTGTAAAATGCAATCGAAGAGATACCTCAAATTCAAAGAAGTTGCTCAACATCACTGGCAATAACTTAGCTCGCAGATACGAAGCGCGCAGTATATGTATATTGCCGTACGAGTAAGTAACTTTGCACGCAATACCTAGGTACTGGGATTGAGCTGGGGGAGAAACCGAGACAACCAAGCTGCAGCATAAATATCCGATATTGAGAACCCCCCCTCCACTTGACAACCCACTACAACGTCGACTTAAGCAAGTGCTCATTTGCTGTCTACCAAGCGGTTTGAAAACAAATAGGCAGATATGCCCACTCTTCTTTTTTCTTGGGGTTTTTTTAAACTTGAGCCTGTCAGAAACCTGTGTGATCGCCCAGTTCGTATAATCCCCACTATTACGAGTATAAATTGCCGCCCAGAATCTCGGCGAGTTCTTGGTTTGAGTTCTGTCGAATCACATCAATTGTATGTTCGAGGCGAATGCTGGTTGCGGTAAGCCATCTCAATCTTGAAATTTCCACAGGATTGAGCATTGAAATCCCCTGAGGATACCAAAGCCTCGGACACAATGATGTTGCCATTAGGGTACATTATCAGGCAGAGGCCACCCTCTTGGTGGCTATCAGTTGAGACTACGGTTACTTTGTGATCAGCGCAAGGGCTTCATCCCGCCGCCCTCGTTTGTTCAAACCAAGTCAAACAGACTGGTGTCCATCTCTGACCATGAAAGCAAGTCTTGCTGCAGCCGTTCTTACAGGCTGTGGCCTGGTACTTGCACTGCCACCGGTCCAGCGCAATCACAACTTGCCGAGCTTGGACTATGGTGGTTGCGGTACTCCCCAGCGGTACAGGTGCTCGGGAGGTCCACACGCGTCTTATACCTCCGGCTTGCCTTGGGCCACGCGCTGGTCAGGTGCGCCATCATTCAGTGTTCCCACGCCGAGTCTGCCTTCCTCGAGCATCACTTCCACAAGTCTCGCATATACGACCAGCATATCCACGACCAGCACAATCGCGACCAGCACGTCCACAACCAGTTCTGCACCGCCCACTGTGATCACATGTGAGCTGGGAACTGCCATAGGATGGCAGGAAAGCGATTCCGTCACGCTTGATACTCAATCCGGCAATGGGTGCAACCGTTGGGGGTGGTACGAGACACCGACATTGGCTGAGCTGCAGAGTGGCATTAGCGGTGTCCTCTATGTTGGAGCGGGCGGTAATAACATTGTGAATGCTATTGCGGTTGGAGACTGGACAGCGATTGCCAGCCCTACCGGTGGTGTGACTATAACGTATAACCTCGATCCCGAGTATTTCATCGACGAAGCTCATATCGACTTGGATTGCCTCCCGATTGATTCCTGCGCCCCGGGCCAATACACGTTCAACTCGGGCGCGCTGCCGAACCTCCCTGTCTACAGCAATCCAACACCCCTCCAGTATCCTACCTGTTCTGGCGGATCTCAAGCATATCTTATCATTCATGGGTCGATTAATTATCTCACAACTGCGACGACCTGTGCGCCCCCAGTTGCGACGTAGACTTGTCCTGTTGCGGTTTCTTTTCAGCGGAGAGCTGTTTGATGCCCTCAGCTAGAGATAAAGAAGCTCTACGCAAAGGCCTCTGACAGGTCTGATATGATACCTTGGAATTTGAACTTCATGGGACGAAAGCGCTTAGGCTGCTAGTTGAGAGTTGCGGGTTAACCTATTGAATACTGGCAACGCTCCCAACGAATCTCCGCAACTATCAGTTTGGTCCATACCCAATGAGTCGATGCTGCTTCGCACTTTCTAAAGTACTCGTATTTCCTCTGTGACTTAGAGCGTAATTTTGTCGTCTTGGGATCGAGCTACGGCCCTGGGTCTCGTAGGGGTAAGTTCTTTACTGAACGCCTTGCTCCATTAGTAGAATGGGAGTTACGGAGTCCTTTGTACCGAGGTGCTCCATCAGGAACCGCGTTATGACTTTGCGTCGCGCGTATCTAAGATTTCACTCCCTGGTCACTCCTGTACATGAGAGTTTACCTAGTTACAGTACTTCTTCATTCTATACTATACTCGGTGCTTGATCTAATGTGATGATGGGTTTCAGTTAGATTGATTTCCGTCTTGTCCTACCTGCAGGATTAAATAGTCTGAATACCCCAGTTTGGATATTTCTTGCAAAGCCGGAGATTCCTGGTATGTATTGCCTTTTCTAATCCAAGAACGTTCAATTCAACCAGCCCTGCGAAGAATCTACTGGCGCCGATTTGCTCATCAGATATTTGATAAGGTTACTGGGCTCCTTCTCAGTGATCCTCAGTTTCTTGCACTCAGCTTCCAATTGAGCGCTTGAAAGTTGGTTCAGATCATGTTCCACATCAAGCTCAACCAGTTTCAATACCAGGTGACCATCTTGGATGCCTTTCTGGGACCAATTTCCTTCTGAGATTCAATTCCAGTAAAAGTGGCTGCTTTAATTGAGACCCCCCATAAAATCGTGGTAATTTGGAATGAACTGAGCGATGGTGTAATCAGGCATGACGAGTAAACTGTAAGGAAAGATTCTGTAGCTGCATTGAAGATCATCAAGAAAATGGCTGCTAAAACCTCAATTCTCCTAGTATAGAGTGGTCCCATTTCCACGAATGCTGTGTGGTAATTTTTCAATCCCTATCCGTCCACCCCATCCCTTTTGGAGAGTTGGGATACCAATAGACCAAGGTTCGCTTTGTTTCACACCCACAGCGCCATGCTGTTCGCGCCGGGTATTCGACTGGGCTGCGTCTCTGCTAGACTAGGCATTACTAGCGATCGGTGTACTCCTATCATTTAGATGTTCATGCAGAGGAATACGTCTAACTAGTACAAGGCCGGTCGTAGCAGAGGAAAGCTAAAACCAAAATGGCTGAGATTTGGCCAAAGGTTCAGCAATGCAAGGCTACCAAAAGGGGAAAGGAGGTAAGGCTGTTAGTACTTAAAACATGAGCCTAAGGCACTCAGGCAAAGCGGTTATTAGTCGTTTACGTACGCTCAAGTTTTATCCTCAGATGAAAGGGAGGGATGCGAAAGTGCAGGTCCCACAGACCAACTCCCCAACATTCTTGCCTCTTCCTAGGTGACACAGCATCCGAATTCAACAGCCAGTTATTACAAAGAATGAAAAACCAGCCGAAATCGCCGTCCTAGTGGCGACTAATCCTTTCTTGAAAATAGTGCTTGCCAACACTACCCAACTTGTTCCCAAAATGAAGTATTCACATCGTGATCTCATTGATGATATGTCCTCTAGCAGTGATGAATCTGTTGATACAAAGCCTCCCAAAAGAATCCAGCTGCCCAAACCGTCCATGTTCAGTAACCAAATTACATATGCCAACCAAGTCCAGCAGAGCGAACCCTCTCTGGCGCAGAAGCGATCCAGTTCTCTCGGTATGTATTCTGCTATCTTAGTCTTCAGAGATCAGTAGCTTATTTCTTGTGACTAGAATTAGTCCCCAAGACTTATCAGAGAAACCAACATGCCATTGAAGACTCTTATAGCAATGATTCAAATTCTCTATCTGAAGAGGAAGAAACTCCGACAAGCCATCTAAGATACAGGCCAATAAGACAAAGAGACGGTCTGTCCTCCACACCAGTCCTCCACATCCCTAGTTCAACCCGTGAACTCAAACGAGTTGACAGCTAGCTCACCTCCCTGTCATTGGTATCAAAATTCAATTGAAACTGTTGCAGGTGCGGTGAATCTCTTTTGGATGGGCAATCAGCTCGGTACTGTGGATAGTGGCCCGGATTCGAGATGCATGTGCACTTTTATACTGGAGCGTCCTCTGGCCGCTGCGAAGCCTCCTCAAGTGGGCGACAACATATGTCATCGCGTTCGGCATAATAGTCGTTCTCGTAATGGGTGCGATGTACGCGTTCAAGTCAGCTGTATGCCAGATCCCACTCGCCAACGTGATCATTGGCTTCTTGGGCGCCACTTGTGAGGTTCGCATGTCCTCCATGGGATCAGTCAGCCTGATGACCTCGATGTCTAGGATGACACAGAAAGTCTGTCACGTACCTGGAGTCAAAGAGATCCTGCAAAAATCTGGGGTTCAATGCCATGCCACGGTTATGAATGATAATGCCACTCAGGTAGATACTATTCAAGTTCTCCTTAAGTCGGTGAACGAGTTGCCAATCGTTGCAGAACCTACTATGGATCTCTACACAATGGTTCAAGTGCTCTGGGACGCCCGCTTGAAGCTTGATGATGCTGGCCACAAGATTTCTGTGACTTCTGTACCTGATAGCTACCAATATGCCCAAGATCACTATAGGCTCAGCGACCAAATGGCCGATCAGGCATTCGCCGTGAGCAACTTTCTCGCTACTACCAAAAGTTTCATAGATTGGTCCGGACAATACCTCAGGACTGTCAGTTCTGTCATTGAGAAGAGAGAGAGTCAGCCAAAGCTACCATGGTATGACGTCGTCTCCATCCCGCCATCAAACAATGAACTAGTTACAGCTATTAATGGTTATTTCAAGTTCACTCAAGAAGGCCTTGAAGAATTAATCGACAACGGAACAACAGTTCTCAACATGCTCATGGACGGCGAGAAAGAGTGGAGGAGGCTCCAAGCGTGGCGGAACCAAAAAGTCGAGGATATCAAGATCCAGATAGGCAAACCCATGACTTGGAGGGAATGGCTGCATAAGGTCGAGCGTACAGAGCACCTACGCAACGGAAATCTACTCGACGAGGTTGATGAAACAGCATACACCCCGCTGCGTGGAAAAATGAGCGAGATTCTGCGAATATTAGGAACTAGCGTGAGTAGCATGGACGGTGCTCAGAGGCGAATTGATCGTGAGATCAAAGTCGGCAACGCACTGGAGACATCGTCCTCCGAAGAACTTAGAAAATGGTCGGTGGCAGTAAAAATGTTAAGTGAGGGTATGCGTGAACTCCTAATGAAGGAGAACTCTAGACTCAGAAAGGGATTATAACTGTTGATACTTCATTCAGTGAGTGAATCGTCTGTTGCATCCTTTGTCCTAATTTCTCATTCTTACCAAGTTCACAGATGGGGAGAGAATATTGCACGCAAGGCTTTAGGGATGGGAATATATAGGCAGGCGAAAGGCGCTCCTTGGTTTGGTACCTTCTACTATTTTCCAGCTGGAGACAGAATATTTGGTTTTCGTTATTTGAGATAACGACGCATGCGGGTTCAATGGCTTTCCTTATTTTGACGTTTTTCACCCTTGTCGTGCGCTGCTGTATAATGGACAAATATCATGAGGAAAACTAGAAGTATGATACCCCTATTCTTACCACGGAGAGTTAAAAGAGCACAACTTTTCCCAATTACTGTTCGGACCCCATGAGGTTTCTATATGCAGAGGGACTCCAAATAGCAGCTGACATTAGGATTAATGAAGTCATCGACGCTCAAGAATATAAGTCTAGGGTTTCCGAGGAAGAAACTTGAAGTATATGGTCACTACTAGAGGAGCACAGTGACTTTCTGGTGAAGGGCGAAGCTATCCGCATGATTGCGTTCCAAGAGAGCCAGAAAGAGCGCTTGATAATATGGCCATACTATCCCAGAGATGGAATGAAGGCTTTTCTCAAAATCCCGCGCCAAAAATTCCACAAATCGTCTATAATGGATCCTATCGACTAGTGGTGGGATAAAATCCATGCCATTCAGGAATCAGGATACAATTCACAAGGGGCACCAGAAAAAGGAGCCGTGTCTACGTTAGATCTCGTAGACCTCCCGAGGGAAGAAGAAGAGATGAATCTGCAAACTCCTGGCGGGTTGAGCGGAGTGGACTGTTGGCTTTGGTCGACCACCAATGAACGAAGATGTTCACGGAAATCATCATATCATCGGGGGAGCCATCGTCTTGTCGGCTCAAGATGATATGAGTACGTCCATGTTCTCAGCCACTGTCTCCGAGAGGCGAGGAAGGATCAAGCCTAGAATTGTCCGAGCTTCCGACTTTCCTCAGGAAACAAGGCAGTTCATGCTTTCCCCCTTACGGCCAGAGCCTTGAGCTTCTCCCCGTTGTCAGCAGGATCCTTTGGAACGACCTGGCTAAAATCGTGGCATTCTACCTTTGCTGTGACAGCCTCACCGAGTACGACAGATGTTATTTACATGTGGACGGTGATACGAACACAAGGAACCGGAGTATTTCCGATAAAGTTTTTCCCCGCACCGAGGCAATATTTATTCTTACGAATGATGAACTCCAAAGGAACCACTTCCCCCCCCCCACCGCCCAGGACACGAAAGCTAACTGCTTCAGCTGTGGATTTTCTGATTATGACTACTGCTTCAGCGAGCTTCTTCGGACTTCTCTTCCTTGAATCTCTGTCGCTTTTCTCCTTGACGAGCAGAAAGAACGCCCTTTGACGAGATCATCGAACCACCAACACCATTCTCGAGGCACCGTAAGCTAGTAGCTAGTGGCACGCCATACAGGCAGACCGAAGTCCAATAACCAAAAGCAAGTTTTCAAGCAATAGGCAACAAGGCCAGACCACGCGGAACGACAATGCCCTCCAAACTCAAAATCGGAGTCTCGCAATCCCACACGCTGGGCACCCTGCAAGCCACCCTGTCGGCACTCCGAGAGACGACACAGCAGGCAGCGCAGAAGGGGATTTCGATTCTCCTGTTCCCAGAAGCGTACTTGGGCGGATACCCACGGACGTGCAGCTTCGGGGCGGCGGTTGGAGCACGGACCGACCATGGACGGGACCAATTTCTCGCGTACAGCAAGTCGGCAGTCGACCTAGGGGACACACCTAGTGGAGCCGGGGATGACTGGCTGGAGAATAAGCTGCCTGTGAACAAGGAGACGGGGAGGCGAGGGGACGGTACGCGCGAATTCCTCGAGGACGTCGCACGCGAGACCGGCGTGTTTATCGTCACGGGCGCCGTCGAGAAGGCTGGTGGGAGCCTGTATTGCACGGCGTTATACGTTGACCCGGCGCGAGGGGTCATCGGAAAGAGAAGGAAGGTGATGCCAACGGGCTCGGAGCGTCTCGTGTGGGCACAGGGCCAGCCGTCGACCTTGAAGGCTGTGGTGGCGACCATCAAGGGGGTCAGGGTTGTCATGGGCTGCGCTATCTGCTGGGAGAACTACATGCCGCTGCTCCGCTGCGCCATCTACATCCATTGTGTAAACATGCGGCTAGCACCG
>Ga0105239_10008505_pt1 | contig 11669 bp, 6 predicted proteins | sample KBSC44metaG_FD_92761 | JGI IMG/M metagenome (GOLD analysis project Ga0105239, IMG submission 92761) | Corn rhizosphere microbial communities from Kellogg Biological Station, Michigan, USA - KBS C4-4 metaG | ecosystem: Host-associated > Plants > Roots > Rhizosphere > Soil | place: Michigan, USA...
GCGGACTCAGCAGCCCATGCGATGGCAATGGCGGCCACCAATATTGCTGGTCCCGCCCACAGAACCGTGGTCGGATGCGCCTCGGCCAGCGGAACGGCCAGTAGGAGCAGGAAAAAGACTGGTGAGCCTTTTCGTTGAAGCAACAGGCCCATGGTACAACGAACGTATATGCCCAGCTTTCGCGTGGAGACGCCGCAACGCGCCTATGACGCTATAGTCGAGCGCGGCGCGCTGTCCCGCGTGGCTGAATTTCTGCCGTCCGGCGCGGGAATGGTATTCGTCGTCACCACTGCGGACGTCTTCAAGCTCCACGGCAAGACTCTCCACCAGGCAATTGCCGCTCATAAACACAAAGTCCTTTTTTTCCCCGGAGGCGAGCCCAACAAGCGACTTTCGCAACTGGAAACGCTGGCCGAACAGATGATCGAAGCGGGCGGCGATCGCTCCAGCGTGGTGATCGCTTTCGGCGGCGGCATTGTGGGCGACGTCGCAGGATTCCTGGCGGCCGTCTTCATGCGCGGCATTCCTGTGATTCAGGTTCCCACTACGCTGCTGGCGCAGGTGGACGCAGCGGTCGGCGGCAAAACCGGAGTCAACCTGGTCTCCGGCAAGAACCTGCTGGGCAGCTTTCATCAGCCATTGGCTGTGCTGATCGATCCCGACGTGGTTCGGACACTGCCCGAGCGCGAGTATCGCGCCGGACTCTACGAGATCGTCAAATGCGGCGTGATCCGCGACCCCGAACTGTTCGGCCTGATGGACCAGTGCGCGCCTGCCGTGCTGGCGCAGGAACCGGTCACCATCGAGCGCATCATCGCCGCGGCCGTCAGGATCAAAGCCGAAGTGGTCACCGCCGACGAGCGTGAAGGCGATTTGCGCCGCATTCTGAATTTCGGCCACACGTTCGGCCATTCCCTCGAGGCCGAGACACGCTATGAGCGCTTCCTGCACGGCGAAGCAATCGCCTGGGGAATGCACGCCGCGACCATTCTCGCGGCAAGAACCGGTCGACTGGGCGCCTCTGATGCCGCTTCGATCCACAGCGTCATCAAGAAATACGGTCCGATTCCCTCCGTCCAAGGCATCGAAGCCGAACGCCTGGCCGCACGCCTTCGCAGCGATAAAAAAACAGTGCAAGGTAAAGTGCACTTCGTCCTGCCCACCAAGGTAGGCGATGTCGCCATCGTTTCCGGCGTCGAGGATAGCCTGGTGCTGCAATCGATCCAAGCGGCACTGGCATGACCGGTACTACTCCCCGCGGCACAAGCGACGAGCAAGCCGCCGCACGATGGGTCCGGGGAATGTTCGGCCGCATCGCCCCGCGCTATGACCTGCTGAACCATCTGCTGTCCTTTAATCTCGACAAGCGCTGGCGCGCGCGCACGGTCGAGCGCGTCGCGGACATTCTGGATCGTCCGGATTCTCGCGTACTCGACCTATGCTGCGGTACCGGCGACGTTCTGCTAGCGCTGGAAACTCGCCGCTTAGGCCCTGCCCTCGGCCGCCAGTCCGTATTGGCGAGCGATTTCTGCCATCCCATGTTGATAGAAGCTCGCCGCAAGATAGCAGATCGAGGATTCCCAAGCCCCGTTTTCGAGGCCGATGCTTTGGCTCTTCCTCTTGCCAGCAACTCGCTCGACTTGATCACCGTCGCCTTCGGGTTCCGCAACCTGGCGAGCTACCAACGGGGCTTGGAAGAAATGCTGCGCGTCCTGAAACCCGGTGGCGTGGCCGCGATCCTGGAATTCTCGCAGCCCCCGAATCGCGCATTCGCAGCCCTCTACGGATTCTTTTCGACCCGCGTGCTGCCTGCCATCGGCGGGATGATTTCCGGCTCTCCCGACGCGTATTCGTATTTGCCTGAATCCATCCGCAAGTTCCCCGGGGCTGAAGCGCTCGCCTCGGAAATGCAGCGTGCCGGATTCTCGCGGGTCGAATTCGAGCGAATGACTGGAGGCGCGGTGGCGCTCCATTTGGGATATAAACCTACTTGAATCGCTTGCGCCACTGAAAATCGATCCCGAACAACCCGTTCGCATCACGCACCGCAATCGCCGACCAATTCTTGTCCAGGTCCCACTGGAGCCGGACGATTTGTTCCTGCGTACGGTTCAGATTGGTGATGTACGTCAGCGTGATGTCTTTGGATACCTGCTGCTCCCACGTCAAGCGCGCTTGCGGCAAGTTTTCGACGCCCGTCAAGGTCGGATCTATCTTTACCCGCGTGGACCCGAAGAATCGTTGCAGTCCGCTGTTGAGTTGCGCATTGAGCGCCTGCCCCACCAGGCCCGTGCCCGCTTCGGCGAACGTACTTCCGCCGCCCGCCGGAACACCAGGCGCGTTCTGACTGGACGCCAGCGAGGGATCCCGCCCAGAGGTGAGCAAGGCGATGATCTCCGACTGCTGCAGGGGCGGATCGGAACTATAGTTCACGTTGAGATGGGTCAGCGTTCCCGAGAAGGTCATGTTCACGGTTACGCCCCTTGCCTTAGTCTCCAAGTCCATGTCGAGCGTAGGTTCGATCTTGACCGGATTCAGGAATCGGATATCGGCGCGATTGATGGTGTAGCGCGTGCCCAGGAATTGCACTTCGCCTTGGTTGACCGAGACCGTTCCCAGCAAGACCGGCTGAATGCCAGTGCCCCGCAGGCGCAGATCCACTTCCGCTTCCACATCCCGTGTCAGCGACGTCTCCATCTCGAAGGTGGAGGCGCTTTGGATGCGCACATCGAACCGCATGCCACGCAGATATGGATTGGGAGCCGCGGGCAAGGGTGTGGGCGCGGAGGACTGGGCCAGCAGTTGAAACACGTCGCTGCGCACTGCAAGAGACGCTCGGTTGAGGGTGACCGAGCCGGAAACCGTGCTCGCATCCGAGGCCCCTCTCAGCCGTAAGCTGGCGTCCAAGGTGACGCTGAGATTCTGCGGCAACCGCATCCGTATCCGGCGCGCCTCGGCTTGCAATCGGTACACCAAGGACGTTCCGGAACTTAGCGCGGAGCCGAAATCCATGCTTCCCGTGAAATCGACGGTGCCCCCGTTGGCCTCTGCTGTCAGCTTCTCTATCGTGGCGCGATTCCGGTCGAACACGATCGACCCTTCCGCATTGTCCACAGCGTACGGGAGATCGCCATAGTATAACGAAGCCTTGCTCAATTGCACCCGCCCGTTCACGTTGGGATCTTGCAGATTTCCGCGAATGGACACCTGCAAATTCGCATCGCCCTTGGCGACCAGCTCCGGATTGATTAATTGCAGGATGACGAGATTGATATTTCCCTTGATGGAGAAATCCGCGCCAGACGTGCCACGGAAGGGCAGCACGCCCTCGGCGGATACGTTGGTTTCGCGCCCCGTAAACTGGGCCGGACTGAGCTGCGCCCGATCGTTCGTGATGTCCACCACCAGCGGTTGGCTATTCTTAAGGATCACGTCCTGCTGCTGGATGTTTAACGGCAGGGCCTGGCCAGGCCGGGGATTGACCTGAATCGCGTCCAAAGTAACCTTGGCGTGAAAAGCTTCCGGCTTCCGCAACGCCACTGTCACCGTCGCTCCGCCTTCCACAAATCCTTCGAATGGAGGTTCGGCGGGACGATCATACGTGCGCCCCAGCATCACCAGGTCCTGCACCGAATCCAGACTGATGCGCGAAAACTTCACGGTGGCTTCGCCCGGAGCGTCACCTTCCAGCCGCCATTTGCCGTTGGCCTGCATCTTCGATTCCCGAACATTTCCGGCCGCCTGCACCGTCATCTCATTTCCGTTTGTGTCCGCGGTAAGCGTCGCGTCCCCGAGAGTTTCCCCATTGATGGTGATGCGCTGCGCGCTGAGATTCGCCGTGGCGCCGGTGAGGTCGAAGGTCCCGTTCGCGATCCGGCCCGTTCCGCGTAGCCGTCCTCCCACCAGACCGTCCATCGGCGGCATAAACGCTGCTACATGCTCCACTCGTGATGCGGTCACATTCTGCCCGGAGACATCGAAACTCACGTCGCCCGATTTCAGGTTGCCTTCGGGATGCCGGTAACGCCCGCTGAACCGCAGCTCGGCAGTCCCGTCGTTAGCGATGCCGTTGGCGATATCCAGCTGTCCGGGCCGGTAATGCGCATCTGCTCGCACACGATCGAGTTGCTCACCGAAACCCGCTGGTCGTTGGATATCCAGTGTCACGTCGAGTTCGGGACGCCGTGCGGTTCCTGCCAGGCGGACGTTTGCCGAGCCTGTTCCGGTCACCGCCACCGTGCTGCCAGCCTCTTTCAGCAGGTCCGCTAGCACTGCGTTGCGTACATCGAACTGGCCGGTCACGGCTGGATCGTCGAATTTTCCCTCGCGGGCAATCACATCGGCCGATCCGGCCACGGTCATTGCGCCATGCGAGATCGCCAGCCGCGTTCCCTTGATTTCCCTGCGGGTCGCATCGATTTCACCACTGAACCGTTCGAAGCCGTAGCCTTGCACCTCGCCATTGCTGACCGTCACTTGACCCGTGAAGTGCGGATCGTCGAGCGCTCCGTTCACAGCACCTTCCGCTGTCGCGCTGCCATTGCGCAGTTTCAGCGGAATCTCGGTGGGCGCATTCTCCCCGGCCATGGCCAGCGCCGGTAACAGATCGTTCAAATCGGTCGATCGCAGGCGAACTTGCAACATTTTTCCCAGCGTTCCAGCGACTTCCACGCGCGTTGCCGGAGTTGCGAACGAGGATGATCCCAGCGCCACGGTCCCAGCCGCCTGGTCATACACCACATCCACGTGCCCTTCTACCGGTGCACCGCCCGCAGCCGGCATGATGCCCAGATTCGCGCGCGTGATTGTGACCCGCTGGGCAATCGTCGCGTCCGTCGAGAACGTGCCGGCCATGGTCCCGCTCCACGCCACCGGACGATCTGTGAGGATGGACGCCGCCCTTCGCAGATCCAGCCCGTCAATTGTGCCTTCCACGTGGAATTGCTTGCCGTGATCCAGATTCGCCTTACCGGCGACGTTGGCACCCAGCACCTTCGCCGTCATCTGCTCCAAGGTCACCTGGTCCTTTGTGACTCCCAGTTCGCCACGCACTTCCGCGTCCTGGATCTTCACGCCGTATTGGTTATAACCGACGCCGCGCGCGATGACCCTTCCGCGCATGCTGGATTCAAATGGAGCCGAGAACGCCACCGTTACCTGACCGTCGAATGACGCCATGCCCGTAGGCTCCAGGGGCAGTTGGAAGATTCTCACCGCTTCGCGCACGGACGCGTTGGCCCTCATCACGAACGTCCCGTGCGGAGCGCTTGGATCCCCCAGCGTCCCACTGAGATCAGCGGAGGACTCTCTCGTCGCTACGTGCACGCGCGGCAGTCCCAAGCGCGATTTTTCGATCACGAAGTCCGCGCTCATGCTGGTTTCGATGGGACCGTATCCCTCTGCCGTCACCTGCAGCCCGTCTGACAACACCTGGCCCCGATAGGACGGCCCGCCCGACTCGTAGGTCATCCGCGCCCTAAGATGTTCTCCTCTTAGGTGCAAGGGAATCCGGCGGCCGTCGTACTCCACCAGCCCATCGACAACTTCATATGTACCAATCTTCAGATTCAAGAGTTCTTCCGACCAGGGCTTTCCGGGCCGGTTGCGCGGTCCAGGAAAATTCGTGGACCCGTCTGGGTACACCACAAAGTACGCTTGTGGTTTCTCAACCCGTAAAGACGCCAGGTCTACCTTCTTTTCGAGCACCGAGATAATCCGAAGACCCAGCGTTGCCGAGCCGACACTCACCAGGGGCGGCTCGGCCGCAGACTCCTTGCCATGCAAAACGAACCCATGGACTTCGGCAGTAAGCTTGCGCGCGTCAAACGAAAAGCCGCCCAACTCAACGCGTCCGCCGGTCGCGCGCTCGGCCTCTTCCACAATGCGCCGCTGGATGTACTGGTGAAAACGATCGCTGCGCACGATCAACACGCCGGCAATAGACGCCAAGACCAGCAACGCGGCCAACACCGCCAGTGTCCACAGCGCAATTCGTCTAAACCGTCTCATTGGAAGGCCTTGTCATGAAATTGTATGCGCGCCATGCTTCGCGCCAGTACCAACCACTGATCCAGTGCTTCCAGCACCTTCTGTTCCACAAGAATTTTCTCGATCTGGTCGCGGCTATTTTCCAGAGACGGAATCGGCCCTGCCGCGGGTGGGGTCTTGCCCACCAGTTTGTCGTAGTAGGTCTTGATCTCTTGTTCGGAAACCATGACGTCTGGCCGGAAACGCAGGTTCGTGAAGGCCAGGGTGCGCAGACCTGCCAGAAGATGTGCCGCTAGGTCTGCCTCGGAAATTCCGTAACGTTGGAGTTCTGCTTGGTATCCACTCTCGGCGGCGTAGGGCGCCACCAGCCCCTTGGCTGCTTCTGTGGAAGGCAGCGTCACGTGGCTTTCCTCAGCTTCTCGCAAGATCAGCACCTGATCCACCAATCGTTCGGCCGATGCGCGTTTGGCAGTCACGCTAAGATCCGCAGCTTTGTGATCCAGGAAAGCCGCAACTTCCAGATCCCGCACGATCTGGCTCTCCGTGATCACTTCTTTGCCTACTGTCACCGCAATGCGATCCAGCGTGTCGGCCCAGACGAGGCCCGTCCCACCCAGCGACAGGAGTAATACGCATTGGGTCAGCATAGTTAGAACGTCTGCCCCAGAGAGAAATGGAATTGAAACCAGCTGATCTTCTGGTTCGAACACCTCGGTAAGGGTGTCTGTAGCGAGCACAGGGGCTCCGAAGGAGGTATGGCCAGCAGATCGTCTCTGGTCCCGTTGAAACCGAAGAACCGCGGCGCGTTCGGACTGAAGCTTAAATCGCCCCGGATGGGCCCCACCGGCGTCCGGACTCGGATTCCGAAACCGATGCTATGCACCATATAGTCAAAGTCTTGCAGGTTTTTCTGACGGAAGCGAAAGCTGACTGCAGTCACGCCCGAATAGACGTTCCCCATGTCATGAAACAGTACGCCGCCGATGTTGTCACCTATCAGCGGAAACCGAAGTTCAGTCGAATGAAAGAAGAGTGCATTGCCACCGATTGGGAATCCCGTCAGCAAATCGCGCGGACCAGCCTGATTATCCGGAAACGCACGCTGAGTGGAGGCGCCGCCGGAGAAGAACCGCTCCGATAGAGGAATTTCCGGAAGCCCGCCAAAGCGCTGTATGTAGCCGAATTGCAGCGTGCGGGCAATTACAATGTCGCGCCGGATGGGATGGTAGGTCGCGTTTCGGAGCAACAGCCGCGTGAAGGTCGTCTCCGAGCCGAAGCCTTTCCAGGCATAGGCCAAATCCACCGTATTCAGAATCCCTCGATGTGAGTTAACCGGATCGTCCCGGCGATCCTGCACGAAAGAACCCCCGATCAATCCCACGCGAACCGGTTGAGATAGCAGAGGAATCGCTCCAGGTGTGATCTGGAGCGAGTTCTGATCCAGTGTGACTCGCCGGAATGTATAGCGGTATTGAAAGGAATTGGCGCGAGACACCTTCTGGGCCAGTTGGACGGTTCCTTCCCAGCGCCGCGCGGCGAACGTTCGCACGTCCTTCGAATAATCAAAAAGAGCGGAGAAGCTCAACGAAAGGCTTTCGTGCCCCTCAAATTGAGGAGCGACATAGTTAAGCAAGGCCCGCTGGCGCAAGGTGGAAGCAAGTGTCTGCAAACTCACCGTGTGGCCCAATCCCAGAAAGTTGAGCCGGCTGACTCCAATGGATGCACGTGGGCTAAAGCCGGTGGCGCCGGCCGGCGAATCGAACGTGGTGGTGCCGCCCCCTATCCGAGCTATTTCTGCACCCAGGCCGACGTTGAACGAATACTTACGCGCTTCGTCCAGATGAAACAGAACGTATTTCCGTTCCTCGCTGCCATCCGGGTTCTGCAGGGCCGTTTGTACCTTGGCGAAAATTCCCAGGTCGTACAGTTTTTGCTGGCTCTGGGCGATGCGGCTTTGTGAAATCGGATCGCCGGGTGCCATACCAATCCGGCTGGCCACCAGCGACGGTTTGGTGGTTTCCAGTCCGCGTACCAGTGTGCCGCGCACATACTGCCGTACCCCCGGCGTCACCCGGAAACGCACATTCATCCGATTCGGCTCGGTGGCGGCCTCCTGGCTGCTATCGAACTGCGCGTCGGGATACCCGTCGTTGTAGAAGTAACCCAAAACCGCATCGCGATCCGCCGCAATGTTGGCTTCGCTGTAGGGCTGCCCCTCGGTGGACCGCAGGGTCGAGCGCAAATACTCCTGATCTTCGGCCGATACGCCTTCGATCGTAAGCTTGCTCACCAGCCATTGCGTGCCTTCCATCACGCGAATTTCCACTGCCAGGTTGCCGTGCTGGCCCTGGTAATCATCCTGGACCGGGGGATGCATAACCATCACGTCGGGAAAGCCGTTGGCCCGGTACAAATTCGCGATATTGTCCTCATCCTGCTGCAGGAGGCGTTCCGAGTAGGTCCCATATCGCCGCCGCAGAAAACTGGCGGTTTGCAGATACATCCGCTCGCGCAGTGTCGCGGCGTCGAAATAACGATTGCCACTGATTTCGATGTGTCTCAATTTGTGGCGGGTCCCGGGCGTGATGTTGTACTCGATGAGCGAGCGGTTGGCCTCCGGATCGCTCTGCTGGAACTCGACCTGGGAATCGAAATAGCCCTTGGAACGGAAATACTCCATTAAATTTCGCTGGCCTTCGACCAATAGGCTGCGATCCACTGTCCGTTCCTGGTATATGGGCACCAGCTCGCGCAGACGGCTGCTCGAAATCTTGGCTCCGCTGGTTCGGACCTCCACGATGGGACCGCTGTCGATCGTCAGGTGCGGCGTAACCGTATTGCCTTCGGGATGATAATCCAGCTTGTCCAAGGTGACCTTGGCTTCCAGCCGATCCCCTTTTTGAAAATCCTGCCGAACGCGCTCGATGCCTGTCTGGACCTTAGTCTCCGTCACACGGCGCCATCCAGGAAGCCAGATAAAACCCAGGCCGCGATGCCATCCGGTACTCTTGATCACGCTCGATAACGGACGGTCTATCTGGCCCGCCAGTTCGACCCCATCGAAACGGGCCCGAGCCCCGGTGATGATTTCGAAATAGATGTTGGCCTCGGATGTTTCGCCGCGCAGGTCTACCCGATGTTGTACCCCCGCGTTGTAGAAGCCATTCACACGCAGCTTGTCCTGGAAATTGTTCACGGCCTGATCCACGTCCGCTTCCATGAACAACCCGCCCAGCTCCAATTTCGATGCTGCGATCAACTGGTTGCGATTGGGAGGCTCGGACTCGCCGGAAATATTCACTCCGCTGATGAAGTAAGTCAGTTCCGTGGAAATGTGCAGTGCGACGCCCGATCCCTCCGGGTCGGCCTGGAATGAAATATCGGAATAGCGGCCGGTGGCGTACAGCTTCTGAATCGCATCACGCACTTGGTCCATGCGGAGCGCATCTCCTGGCTTAAAGGGCAGCAGACGGTTCAGCTCCTCCAGCGGCAGAGGCTGCTGCTGTGGCTCGAATTCGATGCGCGAAACGGTCCGCCCTTCCCAGCGGGCCGCGAGCGTATCCTGGCCGAACGCGGGAGACAAGCCGGCGAGTAGCGCGACAAGCATCCGCAATCGCACGTTCCCCAATGATATCGCACCTTTCCTGGTTGACATCAGAGTTAACATCGAAGTTAACATCGACATGTCTGCCCACGGTACCGGCGGGGAGACGACTTAAGGCAAACAAAACAGGCAGCCCCCTCTCTATGACGCATTCCGGAGAGTCCCGTTACTCTCGCCAGAGCCGTTTCGCCCCGTTGGGCGAAGAAGGCCAGGCGCGAATCCGCGCAGCTTCCGTGGCCATCGTAGGCTGCGGCGCCCTGGGCACAGTCGAAGCCGAGATCCTGGCGCGCGCCGGCGCGGGCCGAATCCGTATCATCGATCGCGATTTCGTCGAGTGGAGCAATCTCCAACGCCAGCTCCTATTCGAGGAATCTGACGCGTCCGAGGGCCTGCCCAAGGCTGTCGCCGCCGCCCGCCGCCTGGCGCGGGTGAACTCGGAGGTGACCGTCGAGCCATTGGTCGCCGATCTCACGCCCGCCAATATCGACGACCTGCTGGAAAGAGTCGGCCTCATTCTGGATGGATCCGATAATTTCGAGGTTCGTTTCCTGATCAATGACTATGCGGTCCGCGCGGGAATCCCCTGGATCTACGCCGCCGCCGTCGGCAGCTATGGCTTGAAACTCGCGATTGTACCCGGCCGAACTGCATGCCTGCGATGCGTCTACCCCGAGCCTCCTTCTCAAGGTATTCAGCCAACTTGCGAGACCGATGGTGTGCTGGCTCCCGTCACCGCGGCCATCGCTTCTCTCGCGGCTGGCGACGCCCTGAAAATCCTCGGCCTGGGCGCGGAGTCGGTTGCGGCCCGCCTGACCACCATCGACACATGGTCCGGAGAAATCCGCCAGACCGCGGCGCCCGCGCGCGATCCCGATTGCCAATGCTGTGCGAAGCATGATTTCGTTCATCTGGATGGCCAGCGCCGCGCTCCTATCAGTTTGTGCGGCCGCAACGCCGTCCAGATTCATGAACGCTTCCGCCCCGTCGATCTAGCCGACCTGGCTCGCCGCCTGGCCCCCCTGGCGAACGTGCGCGCCAACGATTTCGCCGTACGCGCCAGCATCGATTCCTACGAACTCACGGTTTTCCCGGATGGCCGCGCCATTATCAAGGGCACCACCGACCCGGCGGTCGCCCGTAGTCTTTACGCCCGCTACGTGGGCATGTAAGTATTCCGGTTCATTAGCCTTCGATCGCAGAAGTATCTCTCCTCAAAATCGCAGTCTATATACGCGTGGCGATGTTTCGCCGAATGCTTCTTAGCTAACATGCGGCAAATCATCCCTCTCTTGCTCCTGGCCGTTGCGCCACATTTCGGTGCTATCGCATCCAGCCCGGAACCCTTGCTTCCCGTATTCTTTACCCCCAACGCCGGTCAGACGGACCCAGCGTTTCGCTACACGGCGCAAATACGCGACTTGCGCGCTGGATTCGGCGGGGACTTCGCGATCTTCCATAGTCACGGGGCAAAGGTCCACGTGCGCTTCGCGGGCGCGAGTGCCACCGTTCGTATCGAAGGTATCGATCCGCTGACCGCGCGTGCGAATTTTCTAATGGGCAACGACCCGGCCTTCTGGCACACCGGCATCCCCACGTATCAGGGCATTGTCTACCGGAGTCTCTATTCCGGCATCGACATGACGTACGGCGAAAACAATCGCCAGTTCAAATCTGAATTCCGGATCGCGCCTGGTGCTGATCCCGATCAGATTCGCCTGGAATACTCGGTCGCGGACAGCGTGCGGATCGATGCCGATGGTGACCTGGTTATTCGTAGCGGCGCACTGGAGGTGCGCGATCATGCACCGATCGCTTATCAGGAATCGTCCTCAGGCGCGCGTAACCCGGTGGCGGCACGCTACAGAATCCTGGCCGGTGGCAGTAGCATCGCATTCGATTTAGGCGATTATGATCCCGCCCGCCCGTTGATTATCGATCCCGTAATCACGTACGCCACCTACATGGGGGGTACCGCGCAGAGCGCCATCACGGCGCTGGCCGTGGACACGTCAGGCAATCTATACGCTGCCGGATGGACCGAGGCAGTCGATTTCCCAGTGTCGAACGCCATTCAAGC
>Ga0105239_10008508_pt1 | contig 11666 bp, 9 predicted proteins | sample KBSC44metaG_FD_92761 | JGI IMG/M metagenome (GOLD analysis project Ga0105239, IMG submission 92761) | Corn rhizosphere microbial communities from Kellogg Biological Station, Michigan, USA - KBS C4-4 metaG | ecosystem: Host-associated > Plants > Roots > Rhizosphere > Soil | place: Michigan, USA...
ACCCGCCTCGGGCTTCGCCCATACCCTTCGTCGGACCTGCTTCGACACGGTCTTCCTCGGGTACCTCGATCGTAACCTTCGTTCCACTCGGTTACAGACAACGAACCTCCGGCCCGTTCTGACCTGCCCGTCGGCCAGCTCCTTATAGGGGACTTTAGTGATACGCGAATATGCCGCGGCGGGTTGCCGGTTGCCGGTCGATACCTATTTCTTACCGGCAGATTTTTTAGGGGTCGGGCTATTGTCCTTCCAATGCCATAAGTGCAGACAGGCATAAGTTCTATAAGGACTCCAGACTTGCGATATGCGTAACAGTTCTATGCGAAAGGCTTTTTTGTCGGTATTGTCCAGCTTGTAAAGATGTATCATCGCATTTTGTATGCCAATGTCGTCGGGAGAAAATATATCTTCTCTTCCCAGGGCAAACATGAGCAGCATTTCCGCCGTCCATCTACCCACCCCCTTTATCTGGGTGAAATACCCGATCGCCTCCTCGTCATTCATTTTACGCAGCTTGCGATGGTCGAAACCCTGCTCGATGGCAAAATGCGCTACATTGTGCACATAGGAGGCCTTTGCATTGGAGAGCCCCACGCCGCGCAGCGTTTCTACAGGAGTGGCGACAATCTCCTCCGGCACGGGAACACGCCCCTTATAGAGGTCCAGGAATCGCTGGCGGATAGTAGCCGCCGCCTTGGAGGAAAGCTGCTGGCTCATGATAGAGGCGACGAGATAATATACGATGTCCTTCTGCCGGCTGAGGCGAAAGTCCTTATGTCCCGCCATCAGCTTCTTTAGCTTTTTGTCCTTTTCCAGATGAGTACGATAGTCCATGCGGCTACCTATTATATTCCTGTAAATTATATTTTTGGTTTGGATAATTGGTCAGCTGAAAGTATAGCTCACCCCCCCATCCTTCTCATCCTTCAGCACGATCCCCAGCTGGAGCAATTGATTACGGATCTTGTCTGAAGTAGCATAATCCTTCCTCGTCCGGGCATCCTTGCGAATGTCAATCAGGAGGTCTACCACACCCGTGAGCTTATTATCATCCGCAGCGCTCTCATCCTTCAACCCAAATATCTCTTCCAGGTAGACATGGAAATATTTTTTCAAACGCTCCAATGTCGATGCCGACAGCGCACCCGGAGCAATATGTCCGCTCTTGATGGAATTGATCACCGGTGTCAGCTCGAACATATTCGCCAGCACCTTGGCCGTATTGAAGTCGTCATTCATGAACTCATCGAACTCCTGCAGCAGCTTATTCACCTTTCCGTTCAGCTCCTCATCCGTGCCCGGGCCCGTTCCAGGTTCCAGCTTCTTCAATACCTCATACGCCTCCCACAACCGCTTCAAACCTTTCTCAGCCGCCTGAAGCGCTTCATTGCTAAAATCCAGCGTGCTGCGATAATGCGTCTGCAGGATAAAAAAGCGTATCGTCATAGGTGAGTACCCCTGCTGGAGCAAGGGATGGTTGCCCGAGAACATCTGTGTCAGCATGATCTGGTTGCCATAGCTCTTGCCCATCTTTTTCCCATTCAGCGTGATCATGTTATTATGGAGCCAGTAACGTGCAGGGACATGTTTGTTGCAGATCGTACTCTGCGCAATCTCGCTCTCATGGTGCGGGAATTGAAGGTCCATCCCACCTCCATGGATGTCAAACTCACCACCCAGGTATTTGGTGCTCATGGCCGAGCATTCTATATGCCAGCCCGGGAAACCCTCGCCCCAGGGACTTTTCCAGCGCATGATATGTTCTTCCGGAGCGGCTTTCCAAAGGGCGAAGTCCTGCCGGTTGCGTTTCTCATCCTGTCCATCCAGGTCACGGGTAGTTTCCAGCAGGTCGTCCAGTATCCTTCCGCTGAGCTTGCCATAAGGGTAGTGGGCCGCATATTTTTTTACATCGAAATAGACCGATCCATTGACTACATAGGCATAGCCTTCCTGGATGATCTTTTCGATCATGACGATCTGTTCCACGATATGACCCGTGGCAGTAGGCTCGATGCTCGGGTCCAGGTTATTGAACCGATGCATGGCCCAGTGAAAAAGGTTGGTGTATTTCTGCACCAGCTCCATCGGCTCCAGCTTTTCCAGGACCGCTTTTTTGGCGATCTTATCTTCTGCCTCGCGGCCTTCTTCTTCGAAATGACCCGCATCCGTGATATTACGCACATAACGCACCTTGTACCCCAGATGGAGCAGGTAGCGATAAATAAAATCAAAGGTTATAAAAGGACGGGCATGACCGAGATGACTTTCCCCGCTCACCGTAGGACCACAGACATACATACCCACATGACCCGGTGTGATGGGAATGAACTCTTCCTTCTTTCGCGTATAGGAGTTGAAAACCTTTAATACTGATGCGCTCATATCGATATGCCGGGCCGGCGGCCTCTTGAGCCGGCGGTCTCCGAACCCCCGAAGATAGCATATTTACCTCGGTCATTAATGTCTTTTCAAAGGTCTCGGTGAATGCTTCGCATGTCAATTAACAGCGAATGTCATTCCGGTAGCAGGCTGGCCCGCCCTCAGGTGGTAGCAGACAGGTCACGGGGCCGCCGTTGTATCAGGGAGTTGCAGATCCGCCATCACCGGATTATGGTCCGAATAAGGGAGGGAAAACTTCCGGCATTGGAGCACAGACAGACGGGGGTCCGCCAGAATGTAGTCTATCCGCAGCGTAGGGGATATATGAACGTAAGTACGGCCAATGCCAAAACCTTTTGCGATATAGGCGTCCTTCCAATCGCCCCGGATGGTAAAATAAGTATAGGAGTTGGGGACATCATTGAAATCACCGCATATGAGGGCGGGATAAGGACTTTTATCCAATTGCGCCCGAACCTGTTCGGCCTGGTCTCCCCGTTGGCGAAAGGCGTAACGAAGCTTTTTGACGATGGAACGTGATGCCGTCAGGATGCTGTCATCGACATTCTTGATGATCTGGATATCATGGAAATCCTTCGATTTGAACAGGACGGATTGCAAATGGGTCGTAAATACCCTTATCGTGTCATTACCCACCTTGACATCCGCAGCAATAAGGCTTTCGGTGGTCCGCATCATATTCTGCTGGGGATAATGCATGATGATGGAGTCCGTAAAGGGATACCTGGAAAAGATAATGACCCCGCTCTCGTACGATCCGTCAGGACGGGCAACATCCCGGGAAAAATAGGAGTACGGGTAATGCAGCTGGCCGCGAATATACATAAGGTTGGTGTCCTGCCCCTTCCGGGCATTGTAGAACTCCTGTAGGCAGATAATGTCCGCATTCTGCTCACCGATAAAGTCCAGCATTCCGGTACGATGACCCGAGCTGCCCTTCTTTTTAGTGATAAATTCGTCAAAGCTGCGGCAATTCCAAGTCAGCACCCGCAGGGAATGGGGTGGTTTTTCCTGTTGAAAATGAAAATGCTGACCGGGATGAAAAGCCCAGAAGCTATGAATATTGGGCCAGCCCAGGATCAGGGCCACCAGGGACAAGAGCGACCAGCGACGACAGGAAGGGAAAAAAAGACCAAAGATAAAAAGGGCGAGAACCAGGAGCAGCAACAACGGAAAAATCAGCCCTAACAAAGAAATAAACCACCATCGGCCCGGATGCAGAAAAGAATTGGCGCAGGCCAGCAAGAACAGGGTCACCGCAACGATATTCGATATGACGAACAGGCGGCGGGAGAAATGTCGAATTATCGCCATGAATGACCTAAGTTACAAATCTTCTTCGTCTGCTGCCCGTTTGAGGATGTCTTTTTCCTCGTCGGTGAGAAACCGATAGCCCTGCTGATTGATCTTATCCAGGATCTCATCGATGCGTTGCTGGGTGATATTGGGTATCCTTTTATAAGGCTGCGTACCGGAGACCTTGTAGTAAAACTCCTCTTTGCGACGGGTTTCCTTATGTTTCTTATTGGGATTGAAAAGATCGTTGACCCAGTCGAAGCACCTGTTCATCCAAATGCTTCCGTCAAAACCCCTGCGCACCAGTAATACAAAGACAAAGCCCGTGGCCGCGCCGGAGAGATTGGCAATATACAGACCGTAATCCCCATGCCGTAAACCAGTGCTAAAGTCGATGATGATATAGATAAGCGTGAATATCCAAAGAGGTATACCCCCATTGATCATGGGGAATATGCGATAATCCGGCGCCAATGTCGTCGTGGCAATGGCTATTGCCATCACCGAGGCATTAGCTCCTGCCAGGCTGGCCACGGCAGCCCCCGACTTTAGCCCGGGTATGATGGAATAGGACACCAGGTAAAAGATAGCAGCCACCACTCCACCATACAGGTATAGAGGCACCAGCTTACGATTGCCCATAAGGTCCTGAAGGACATAGCCAAATCCCCAGAGCCAGACCATATTCCCGATAAATCGGAAGACGTCTGCATCCGAGAACATATAGATCAGGGCAGTCCAGGGACGTGACAGCAGCTTGTCAGCGCTGGCCGGAAGAGCCACCCAGGAGAAGATCTTGTTAAAAAAAAGCTTTGCACCGCCAGGATCCAGGTTATAGATAAGATAGATAAACTTCAGGATGATGAAGAACACCGCGTTGATCACGACGAGCTGCACCAATGCATTCCCATCCTGCCCAAGCATCATCCTTTTTCTATAGCTATCTTCCATTACTCGCATACATTAGAGAATATGAAATTACAACAGTATTCCAGGCCAAACGGTTTAATAAAAATTCCGTCTATTGCTCCTGTTCCAGTAAATGACCAGCAGCAATCCTACAAGACCGCCGCCCAGGTGAGCCCAGTGGGCCACGTTGTCGCCCTGGGAAGGCTCGATGCCCGCAAACAGCTCGACGGCAGCATACCCCAGCACCAACCACTTGGCCTTTATCGGGAATGGGATGGGAATGATCAGCAGCTCGTTATTGGGGAACAAATAGCCAAAGGCCGCCATACAGCCAAATACCGCGCCGGACGCGCCGAGCGTAGGAGCATTGATGGCCTTATCCCCGTACATTATATTGGGACTCTGCAATTTTTCTCTCAGATCGTCTGTCAAAGGATAACTATGCAGCTCCCGCCAGACATCCGCCATCTCCATATGCTGCACCGTCAGCTGCGCCACTGCGGCGCCAATGCCGCAAACAACATAAAAGATCAGAAAGCGCTTCGCTCCCCAGTAATCCTCCAAAATGGACCCAAACATCCATAGCACCAACATATTCATTCCCACATGCGCCCAGCTGCCGTGAAGAAATAAATAGGTGATCAGCTGATGGGGAGCGAAAAAATAAGAGCTGACATCGTGTAAGGCCAACTTGTTGAGCATTTCCTGCCCTATCCTGTCCCCCAGCGATATCTGAGCCAGAAAGACCAGCAGGTTGATGATGATTATGTTTTTAATTACCGGCGGTATGTGAAAAAAGCCCCTTGGACGAAACTCTGTCATATTCTTAATTTCTAATGTTTTGGCCGACCTCTTCGGCGGTCAGGTCATCTCCATTGACTTGATCCGCGCCTACAGCGCAAATTACTATTTAACACTCCAAAAATCGCGGCATTGCAGACGATTCTGTTAATTTATTCCCAATAACCCCAAACGCCGGCGACACCCCGCAAATCACCTTTTCTTCAATTGTACGATGTTCTCAATATGATGTGTATGCGGGAACATATCCACCGGCTGCACACGGGTCACCGTATATTTTTCATCCAACAGCTGCAGGTCCCTTGCCTGGGTGGCAGGATTACAGCTGACATAGACCACCGTAGGCGCTTCCATATCCAATATCTTCCGGACCAGCTTTTCATGCATACCCGCTCTTGGAGGGTCCGTTATGATGACATCCGGGCGGCCCTCCGCTGCAAAAAATTCATCATTACAGATCTCCGCCACATCCCCCGCGAAAAATCGGGCATGTCCAATACCATTGAGCTCCGCATTTTCCCGGGCATCCCCGATGGCTTCTGGGATCACCTCCACGCCAATGACCCTGGCAGCCTGTCTGCTTACAAAAATGCCGATGCTGCCCGTTCCACAATAAAGGTCATACACGGTCTGGCTGCCCGTCAGCTCCGCAAACTCCCTCGTCACCTGGTAAAGCCGCTCACACTGCCGCGTATTGGTCTGAAAAAAGGATTTGGGTCCTACTTTGAACTGGAAATCCTCCAGCTTCTCGATAACATACCCCTTTCCATGTACAATTCGCGGCTCCAGGTCCGTGATACTGTCATTCCATTTGGGATTGATCGTATACAACAGCGTAGTCAGCTGGGGGAATTGCCGGAGGATATGTTCCTGCAAATCCTTACGGGCAGCCTCGTCCTCATGACCAAATACGATATTGACCATGACCTCACCCGTTGTACAAATACGCAGCTGCATGGTACGCAGCCAGCCCTGGTGAGATTTTATATCATAAAAAGAAAGATTACGGCTCAGGGCAAAGTCCTTTACAGCCAGCCGCAGCTGGTTGGTAGGCTCTTCTTGTAAATGACAGGTCTGAATATCCACCACCTTATCGAAAAGCCCCCTCGCATGGAATCCAGCTACATTCTGCTCCGATGTTATATCAGGATTGTGCAATTCCCCAGGTAAGAGAAACCGCCTGCTGGAAAAGGTATATTCGATCTTATTCCTATACCTGGTGGACTGCTCCGCGCCCAGAATGGGCTGGATAGGAGGCAGCTGCACCTTGCCGATGCGCTGGAGATTGTCCACCACCTGCTTTTGTTTGTACTCCAATTGTTTAGGATAAGGCAGCATCTGCCAGCGGCACCCCCCGCAAACCCCGAAATGGGAGCAGAATGGCTCTATCCTGTCGGGAGAATATTTGTGCCAGCCGGTGACAAAACCCTCCGCCCAGTCCTTTTTACTCTTTGATAACCTGATATCTACGACATCCCCCGGTATAGCATTTTCTATAAATATGACCTTACCGTCTACCCTGGCCAGCGATTTACCTTCCGCGGCATAGTCCTCTACCAGCACCTGCTGTAAGATGACATTTTTATGTTTTTTTCGCACCGCGCAAAGATACAATGTCTCGCCTAATAGCTATTTTTACATGCTTATGAATAAAATCCTATTGTCCCTGACAACCTGTTTGTGCCTTTTGAACGCCGCCCATTCGCAGAACGGCTATGACATACGGGTCACATTAAAGCCATATAAGAATAGTAAAATATATTTAGGCTATTACTACGGCAAGATCAAGGCCGTCGCCGACTCTATCGTTCTCGACGAGAATAGTACCGGACACTTCACCGGCAAGGAAAAGCTGACAGGCGGCGTCTATTTCATCGTATCTCCCTCAAAGACCATCCTCTTCGAGATGCTTTTAGACAGTCAGCAGCATTTCTCTATTGCCGCCGACACCACCAGCCTGCCCGGCAGCATCGCCTTTACCGGCTCCACCGACAATACCGTGTTCCAGCAATACACCCTCTTTACCAATAAGAAGGGCTCCGAGATCGTCGCCGGTCAGAAAGAGCTGGCCGCCATCCACGACAAAAAAGACTCCATCCGTATAAGGGATAAGATAAAGACCCTGAATGAGGAGATCCAGCAATATCGCCAGCAGCTCGTCACCAAATACCCTCACTCCCTGCTCACCGCCCTTTTTTATGTCATGAAGGAGCCCGTCATCCCACCCACCCCCAAGTCGAATGGCCGGCCCGTGGACAGTCTCTTCCCCTATCATTATTTCAAGGCCCATTATTGGGACAGCATCGACTTCACCGACGAGCGCCTGACCCGTACACCCGTCTTTGAACCCCGGTTGGATAAATATTTCAAGGACCTGGTTTCCCCCCAGACCGACTCCATCGAAAGGGAGGTGGACATGATGCTCCTGCAGGCCAGGGTCAGCAAGTCCATGTTCCAGTACCTCCTCGTCTATTTTGTACAGAAGTACGTGAACCCTGAATACATGGGACAGGACGCCGTATTCGTCCATCTTTTTGAAAAATATATCAATACCGGCCAAGCCGAATTCTTTACCGACAAGTACAGAACATACCTTAACAACAGGGCCTACAGCCTGATGGCAAATCTCATCGGACAGCCCGCCGCCAATCTCGAAATGGTGGATACGCTCGACAAGCCCAACCCCCTGTATGAGATAAATGCACCTTTTGTCGTCATTTGTTTCTGGGACGCCACCTGCGGACATTGCAAGGAGACGGTCCCTAAGGTGGACTCCATCTTCCAGGCCAAATGGAAACAGGAAGGGGTAAAATTATACGGCGTCATGGTGGACGGCGGAAAGGAAGCCTGGCTGCAATTCATTAAGGATCACAATTTAAAGGACTGGATACACGTTTATGAGACCAAAGCTCATCAGGATTCCGTAGAGGCTGCGGGTCAGGCGAGCTATCGCCAATTATACGATGTATATCAGACGCCCATGCTTTATTTGCTGGATAAGGACAAGCGCATCATTGCAAAAAAGCTTTCCTATCAGCAGCTGGATGAAGTAATAAACCTGAAACTTCATAATGGAAAATAATCCTATAAAAGTCATGAATCGTGTTGTAAGAATAATAATTTTTTTCCTGTTGATCTCATCAGCTCTTTCTGCCCAAACCCTCTTCACCTACGATGGCAGAAGCGTCAGCAAGGAAGACTTCCTGAAAGCCTATAACAAGAACAATACGAACGAAAAGCCTACCGGGCGGTCCTATCGGGACTACCTGGAATTATATATCCGCTATAAATTGAAAGTACGGGCAGCCCTCGATATGCAATTGGACACATTGCCCAACCAGCGTTCAGAATTACAGAACTTCCGTCAGCAGGTGGCCGACTCCTATATGAAGGACGATGCCAGTCTCGACAAGCTGGTAAATGAAGCATTCTCCCGGGGACAAAAAGACATTCACCTCGCGCATATCTTTATCGCCCTCCCGGCGAACAGCACCCCGTCAGACACCGCAAAAGCCTATGAAAAGATCCTCACCGCCTATAACGCCCTGAAAAAAGGAAAGAAATTCGCGGAGGTCGCCGGCCAGTTCTCTGAAGACCCTTCCGTCAGGACCAACGGCGGCGATATTGGCTATATCACCCTGTTCACCCTGCCCTACGAACTGGAGACACTGGCTTATTCCACCCCCGAAGGACAGCTCTCCAAACCCTACCATAGCAAGGGCGGGTATCATATCTTTAAAAACCTCGGCGAACGCAAAGCCCTGGGGAAGATGCGGGCAGCCCAGATCCTGATCTCCTTCCCGCTCAATGCCACCGCCGCCGCCAAAGAAGACAGCCGCCGCAGGGCCGACTCCATCTACGACCTGGTGCAAAAAGGAGGAGACTTTGGACAGCTGGCAAAAACATACAGTGGAGATAATCTCTCTTATCAGAGTGGCGGTGAGCTGCCCGAATTCGGGGTAGGCCGCTATGATTCCGCATTTGAAACCGCCGCCTTTGCATTAGACAAGGATGGCGCCATCAGCCGCCCCATCGCCACTTCTTTCGGATATCATATCATTAAAAGACTGGGCCGGACCCCCGTCCCGAGATCATTCAACCAGGAGACCGCCGCCCAGCTAAAGCAACAGGTAGCATCCGACGGAAGGGCCGAGATCTCCAGACAGGTCTTACTCCATCGCATATATCAGCAGACTGGCATGAGAAGATCCGACTTCTCCGAGCCCGAACTCTGGGCCTTTACCGACAGCGTGATGAAGAATATGGGGCTTGCCTCCTATCGGAGCTTGAGCGTTTCCTCCGTCCTGTTCAGCTTCCCGCAACAGGAGTACCGGGTACAGAACTGGCTCGACTATTTCCGCACCGTCAAAGGATCAGGCAGGGCCCGCAACTTATCCGATAAAGCCATTTTCGAACAGTTCGTCGGCCGCACCGCCATGGATTACTACCGCAGTCACCTGGAAGAATACAACAAGGACTTTGCTTTTCAGCTTACCGAATTCAAAGAAGGCAACCTTCTCTTCGAGGTCATGCAGCGAAAGGTTTGGGACAAGGCCTCCACCGACAGCGCCGGATTGCATAAATATTATGACGCACACCAGAATAAGTACTGGTGGGAATCCAGCGCGGACGCCCTTCTGTTCAGCTGCAGCAATGAACGCACCGCACAAACCTTGCGCACGCATATAGCCGCGAGCCCCAATGATTGGAGAAAATACACCGACAGTATAGGAACCGCGATACAGGTAGATTCCGGCAGATACGAGATATCCCAGATACCCGCCCTGGAAAAAGCTTCCCCCAGCCCCAATACCCTGACATCCGATGTCGTCAATAAGGGAGATAATACCATCAGCTTTGCTTATATACTAAATGTATACCAGGGACGCAGCCCGCGCAATTACAGGGATGCGAGGGGGTTTGTCATCAACGACTATCAGACGTGGCTGGAAGATGAGTGGATAGCCGGATTGAAGAAGAAATATCCCGTGACCGTCGATGAAAAGGTCTTTGCCTCCTTGCTGAAGTAACACCCGCCAGCGTCCGGCCCCCGCCACCATCAGCCCTGGCGCCGGTGAGTCCTGGTCCGCCAGGCCGGGGTTTTAAAACACCGTCTTCACCACATTCTCTATAACCTTGGGCTTGCCCAAAGTATAGTAATGCAGCACCGGAACACCCGCCTTCTTCAGCTCCCTGCTCTGGTGGGTCAGCCATTCCTGCCCTACTTTTTCTACCTCCTCATCATTCTTGCATTTCAGGATCTCGCCCGAAAGCTCCGTGGGAAGGTCCACATGGAAGACCTTTGGCAGCATGCTCAGCTGCTTGCGGTTGGTAATGGGTTTCAAACCCGGTATGATAGGCACATTGATACCCTGTTCCCTGCACAGTCTTACAAAATCAAAATATTTCTGATTGTCGAAGAACATCTGTGTCGTGATATATTCCGCGCCCGCATCTACCTTCGCCTTCAGGTACATCATATCCGTGTCCAGATTCGGCGCTTCGAAATGCTTCTCCGGATAGCCTGCCACACCAATACAGAAATTGGTCTTGCCGCCATTCTTGATATCCTCTTCGAGATACATGCCATGATTGAGACATACCACCTGCTTCAACAGGTCGATCGCATAACGATGCCCGTCCGGCTCCGGCTCGAAGGAGCTTTCATTCTTGGCCGCATCTCCCCTCAGTACCAGCACGTTATCGATGCCAAGGAAGTGCAGGTCGATCAGGGCGTCCTCTGTTTCCCGCTTGGCGAACCCGCCGCAGATAAGGTGCGGAACAGCATCCACCTGGTAATGGTTCATGATCGCCGCGCAAATGCCTACCGTGCCCGGCCGCTTGCGGACCTCAACCTTTTCAAAAGTACCGTCCGCCTTCTTCTTGAACATGCTTTCGCTGCGGTGATACGTCACGTTGATAAAGGCCGGCTTGAATGCCATTAAAGGATCCAAGTGCTCATATATCGAATTGATCGTCCTTCCTTTCAGGGGGGGTAAGATCTCAAATGAAACTACTGTGTCTTTCGCCTGCTGTATATGCTCTATAACCTTCATAAATCAGAGTGTTATGGGCCTGTCGCCTCTGTCCGGCCCGGTCGCGGTCCGGCCCCGGTCCCAACCCTGGTCCGGCCCAGCCCATTTTTGTGAGCAAAATAACGGTTTTTTGACGTGAATATTACAGGTTTATATGGAACTTTGGGGCCATGAGCCTGACCATTCACTCACAAGATCTTGTAAAGAGCTACCGGAACCGTACCG
>Ga0105239_10008513_pt1 | contig 11661 bp, 15 predicted proteins | sample KBSC44metaG_FD_92761 | JGI IMG/M metagenome (GOLD analysis project Ga0105239, IMG submission 92761) | Corn rhizosphere microbial communities from Kellogg Biological Station, Michigan, USA - KBS C4-4 metaG | ecosystem: Host-associated > Plants > Roots > Rhizosphere > Soil | place: Michigan, USA...
CTTCGACCGGATGCTGACCATCGGCATCAATCATGAGAATGGCGTCACCCCTGGCCGCGTGTATGCCCGCCGTGGTGGCGATTTCCTTGCCAAAATTCCGCGTCAGCCGTATAGTTTTGACCCGTTTGTCTGCCGACGCAACTTCGGCCAGTGCAGCCAAGCTGCCATCGGTGCTGCCGTCGTCTACGTACAGTACTTCGTACTCGAGCGGGGCGCTTTGCAGCACGCCCATAAGGGCGGCGTGGAACTGCGACAAGCCAGCAGCTTCGTTATATACCGGCACTACAACCGAGAGCAGGGGCGTAGATTGTTTCATTACTTAAGGCACAGTATAACAGGGATAGCCTTGATCCGCACGCTAGCCGCGCGCAGTGCGGATAACCCGAACGTAGTACAGGCTCGAACCGACCACTACGGCAATTGCGACCGGCGCTACCACGTTACCGGGCCCGGTGTTAGCAAGGGCAGGTGTTGTGGTTGCGGTCGAGGAGGTTGCGCCAGTCGTGCCCGTAGAGCTGCTGTTCGAAGCCGCGTTGGTGTCGCTCGATGAGCTACTAGTTGAGGAGTTGGTGTCAGACGACTGTTTCTCAGTCTGACTCTGTGAACCTCGGTTGCGAGCCGGTGTTTCGGTGTCATGGTGATTGCGGAAAAAGATAAACCACACCGTAAACCAAACGATGGCTACAATTGCTACACCTGTAATGGTCAGCACCACAATCCTTCGAGTAAGAGAGACTTCGTTTGCTTCGTACATAATACTACCTCCTCGCGCTCTATAGATTCAGCATACGTTCTGTTCCACAGGTTGTCAAAATTAGTTCAGAATATTTACGGCCCGGGCAGCTACGAGCGCCACCACCACCAGCGACACGACGGCCTGCAGCAACATAAGCATTTTGGCACGCCGACTCAGCGGCATGGTGTCAGTCGGGCTAAAAGCTGTGGCGTTGGTGCTCGAAACGTAGAGGTAGTCGATGAAAGTTGGATGCCAACCTTTTAGGCTTTGCAGGCTGCTTTGTGGGAATAGGAAATCACGCTCGGCATCATCGGCGACTCGCCGGTGGCCTGGGCCCCCACCGTCCATTTCCCAGTAGAGCAGGGCGAATATGATGATGTTTGTCAGGTAGATATTAATGGCCGTCATTATCAGGGCCCGGCCATCTTCAATCCGGCCAGTTTGCAACAAGTGGCTGGCCACTTGGCTTAGGGCATAGACGTTACCAATAGCCGTAACGCCAACCAGAACAACAACACTTAAGCGGCGGCGAAACGAGGTAAATACCTTTTGTCGCGGCGTGGTCACCGCTAGGACGGCCATCATCAGCACCTCAAGGGCCGGTATGACCCACCGTACCCCAAATACGTATCGGCTTGGCAGGGCGAGCTGCATGGCGATTGCTACCAGCATAATGACTTCTACGTGCCAAACGGGGTCGTAGTTACGGTGTTTGTTGCGCAAAATTTGCATAGGCTTACTATAGCACCGCTCGTCAGACTACCGTATGCTTATGGTATGGATGGTTTCGTTTTTGCACTCGGGCTTGCCCTCGTCGTCGGGACGTATATGACGTTATGGTATGGACTGGCCAGCTATGCTAAACGGCTCGATCTTGTCGATATCGCCTGGGGACTTGGCTTTGTGCTGGTGGCTTGGGTGAGTTTGGCTATTCGAGGTAACTTTGGCACTTTGCAGCTAGTGAGCGCTAGCCTGGTAACCTTATGGGGGGTGCGCCTGGCGGTGCATATTGGCCGGCGCAATCTGCGAAAACCAGAAGAAGACCACCGTTACCAAGCCATGCGCAAAAAATGGGGCACCAAAACGTATAAAGCATTTATAAACGTCTTCTTGCTGCAGGGCCTGCTCCTATGCCTGGTTAGTTTACCCATGTTGGCCATAGCTTTCAGTAGCCACACCATACCCGCGTGGAGTTACCTGGGGCTGGGTATATGGGTGGCAGGGATCGTGTTCGAGGCACTTGCCGACTGGCAGCTTGCAAAATTTCTACAGCGCCGACCACCGAAATCTCACGCCATTATGGACCACGGTCTGTGGAAATACAGCCGCCACCCAAACTATTTCGGCGAAATCACCACCTGGTGGGGTGCGGCGCTCGTGGCGCTGAGCGTTGGTGGCTGGTGGGGCGTCTTTGGCGCCGTGCTCATTACTGTTCTAATCGTAAAGGTCTCGGGTTTGCCGCCGCTCGAAAAGCATTACGAGGGCAACCCAGCATACGCCACATATCGCGAGCGTACATCTGTGCTCATACCGCTACCACCGCGGAGTGGCAAATGAAGCGAGCTGTTATATACGTACCTGGGCTCGGTGATCGACGGAGCCGTGGGCAGAGAGTTGCCATATGGTGCTGGCGCATTTACGGTGTTCGGAGCGAAGTAGTACGTATGCAGTGGCACGTCGCTGAGCCGCTCGACACAAAGCTTGGTCAACTTCTGCAGCGAATTGATGCCCTGCATGAGGCCGGGTATGCTGTATCGCTTGTTGGGGTAAGTGCGGGTGCGGGTGCAGTTGTTCATGCGTTTGCGAGGCGGCAGGAAATCGTCAGCCGCGTCGTGTGTCTATGCGGTAAACTGCAGCACCCGGAAACTATCAGCGAAAGCACTTACCGCCACAATCCGGCGTTCGCCGAGTCGCTCGCGCTGTTACCACGAAGCTTGGATGCACTTGCCGATACCACCCGCAGCCGCGTATTGTCCATTCGCCCCTTGACCGACAGCTCAGTACCGCCCGAAGACACCATAGTACCCGGCTTCGAAACGACTACCATACCCAGCAGGGGACATGCCGTAAGCATTGGCTTGGGTATAACGCTTTTTAGCCCCCTTATTATCGGTTTTATTCGTCGTAGTCGCTAGAAGCGAATACGTCGCATGAAATTGTCGACTGCGTCGGCACGGTGCTGTTCGAACGGTAGGAACGTCGATAAGAAGTTAACAACCGTGGCTTCAATCTCGGGGGTTACGTAAATAGTCAGTGGGGGCATAAACCGTTTCAGTGGCATGAAGACGATGCTAACCGCCTTACCTTCATTGACGACCGAAAACGTTTTGAAGTCGTGGAGCTGATAGACCTTATTGCCCACCAAAACACCCCGCTCGTCGACGCCATACTGTTGTTCTCGTGGCTTGCGGGCAGCGTACGCCCCAAATGCGGCAACCGCAAACAAAATCACGCCGGTCGAAAACAAATCTCGTGTAATCCAATAGTCGAGAGCAGCAGCAACCACGCCACCGAGCGCTAAGAAGCCATACCACTGCATACCTTTTTCGTGCTCAATAAATTCTGCCGCGGTCCAGGTCAGCGGACCGGCCAGTTCGGGCTGCACAGATGCCGGTGCCGCATCTTGGTCTGGCCGATACGCCCAACCAGCTTCAGTTTGAGGTTCGGGTGCTGCAGCTGGTGGTTCTAGTGCCGTCGTTTCGGCTACATTTGCCACCGGTTCTGAGGGCGGGGCGGGCGCAGGCGCGGGCTCATCCTCTGCTGGTTCTGGTGCACGATCGGGCTCAGGAGCGCCCGGAGTAGGCGCCTGTGGCTCTTCGCTACTGCGCGGTGAAATAACTTGGCCGGGCTGTAGGTGATCTGGTGTTTGTTCGTCTGAGTTCATCTGTTCTTATAGCTCTCTATCGTCACGCCTCATGTAACTTGGTAGGAGCTTTATGGCTCCTAGTCATAAGCGTTATTGTACTATAGCACTCCTCTTTTCCCCAATATCGGAACATTTGGCGCAGGCCCTAAACACTGCTATAATCACCCCTGTTATTCTGACGTCTACTGGAAGGGTGTCCGAGTGGTCGATGGAAACGGTCTTGAAAACCGTCGTGCCCGCAAGGGTACCGTGGGTTCGAATCCCACCCCTTCCGCCAGAATTATTGGTAATAACACCGGTAGTTTGCTACACTATTGCAAGAATTTTCCTGGCTTACCACTGGCTGGGAAGAGCAGCCCGAGACTTTGGCTTTGCCAAAGCCCGGCGCGTTGAGAAACCTGCTTGCAGGTGTCTCAAGAAGGAGAGGTACCCAAGTGGCTGAAGGGGACGGTTTGCTAAATCGTTAGTGGGGCGCGAGCTCCAGCGAGGGTTCGAATCCCTCTCTCTCCGCCATATGAAAAGCACTCTGCTATAGGCAGGGTGTTTTTCATATAGGTGAAAGATGGATTCGTACGGTCGAGCCAGTGGCTCGAGCCGCCCACGCTCCGAAGGAGTCCCGACGTACGTCGGGAGGTCGGATCCCTCTCCCGCCAAATAAAACCCCGAGGATACTCGGGGTTTTATGTATTTTAGGCCTGGGCAAAAACAATAGCGCTAACTCGAGCTGCTCCTGCTCGTCGTAACATTCGGGCGGCGGTTTCCAGGGTAGCGCCGGAGGTCAGCACATCGTCTACGAGCACGATATGCTTGCCCTTAACTGCGTCGGGGCGCACTACTCGGAAGGCATGTTCAATCTGCTGCAAACGAACCGTCCTGCCTGAGCCCACTTGGTGGGCCTGTCCCAGCCGAGCAAGCAACGTTTTGTGCATCAGGTTAGACTTACGGGCTACATTGGCAGCCAATATATGTGCGTGGTCATAGCCACGTTGTCGGACACGCCTGGTGGCCGTGGGTATATGGGTAAGAATACTATCGGCCGGCAGGGCAGGGAGCAGTTCGTGCACTACCTCGGCAGCCTCGACAATACCTGCTTGGGCACGCTCGTATTTCATACGGTGTACGAGTTCTTTTGCAAGGTCTCGATGGTGCGTATATACCAGAACTTGGCGAAGCGGAGTAGTGGGTTTACAGGCTGTACAGACAGCGTAGTCTTCAGTTACCGCCTTGCAACGATAGCAACGAGAGGGCACCAGGGGCAACGAGGCCATACAACCTTCACACAGCAAACGGTCTTCTTCGACCCCACACCCCAGGCAGGTATGTGGCGCAAACAGGCGTATCAAGTTTTCTAGCATAGGCATGTTGTGATTAGCTTTCGCCCATATAACTTCAGTTATATAGACATTATGGCAAAAGATTTTGCCATAATATAGCACCGTTCGCAAGAGCGGTGCAGCGAGGCAACACACACCCTATGCAATTGGGCTGTTGTGATTATTCCGTTGTAAATAAGTACAACCCACCTTGCACGCTGTTAATATACTAAGCTATACTGACTTTAAAACCAAAAGGCAAATGGGACCAAAAACTTCGCATTGAGCGCGCAGGGATCCCAAACAAAACCAATTGATAAGCCCTATACAAAGAGAGGGCGGAGGGTAACAACTATTATGGCGCGACGTAACCGCGACGATGATTTATTACTGGAAGAAGACGAATTAACCGCTGCGTTTTTGGGCGACGACGACACACCGATGCCGGTTGCTGACGATCAAGCAGAGCCAGCAACTGCAGCACCTGCCGAGGATTGGGACGAGGACGACGCTGTTCTGCCCGGTCAGCTGGCAGTTGATGTATATGAAACCAAGGAAAAGCTGGTTGTAAAGGCCCGCACCGCTGGCGTAAACAAGGGTGACCTCGACGTAAGCATCGCCGACAATACCTTGAGCATCCACGGCACGCTTTCTGCTGGCACCGAAGACGACGTAGAAAACTACTTTGTGCAGGAATGTTACTGGGGCGAATTTAGCCGCAGCATTGCTTTGCCCGTCCCGGTAAAGGAAGAGGACATTGAAGCTGTCCTGAAAGACGGGGTGCTGACTGTTAGCTTTACCAAGGTCAAACAAGACACGGTCAAGAAGATTCAGGTCATATAGTTTTCCACTTCCGACTAACTAAAACCACTCCTTCTGGAGTGGTTTTTATATGGTGGAAGTGCAGGGTACTAAACTAAAAAACCCGCGGTTGCCCGCGGGTTTTTCGAAAACTGTAAATGGTTAGCCAGTCACTTTGTTGACTACGAACTGGACGATGAACTGAGCTAGAGCAACGACCACCAGGCCAATGATAGCGTAGATGATGGTGTTCTTAGCACCAGAAACATTGCTGCTGTCACCACCAGAGGTAATGTAGCGGAAACCGCCGATGATGATCATGATGACGGCCACCACACCAACCACGATAGAGAAGACGTTAATGACGGTCTTGATGATGCTGTTAATTTTGTCGGGTGCGGTCGATGTTGTACCTGGCGTACAGTCATTCCCCGAACCGCTCGCGTCCAGGTTGGTACCTTGTGACAAACAGCTTTGGATGTCGGCGCCGCTGCCCGAAGCAGCCGAAGCCATAGCCGGCACAGCGATTGGTACCGCGACCAGCAGGGCAGCGCTCAGGATGCCCGCAATTGTGTTTCGAATGTTTTTAAACATATTTTCTTATGTTCCTTTCTTAATAACTCTTGTTCTTTTATAACACTGGTGACAGTGTATTTCAACCGCTACTTTACTTTATCTACCACAAATTGGACGATGAACTGGGCCATTGCAACCACCACTAAACCGACAATGGCATAGACAATAGTGTTCTTAGCACCCGAGACATTATTGGCGTCACCACCAGCAGTAATGTACCGAAAACCGCCCACCATAATCATAATGACCGCGGCAATTCCAACGGCGATGCTTAGTATGTTCACGATCACCCGCACCACATGGGTCAAGCTGATGCCGCCACTAGGTCGGCGCGTACATGCGTCGTTACTTCCCAAGGCCTGACAAGCCGTCGACTGTGGGGTAGGGCTTGCGGCCATGACAGCGACAGGGGCGACAGCGGTTAGCCCGAATAAAATGCTCAGGCTTGCTATAAATATTCGTAGGTGTCTCATATCGTTCCTTATAGTTTACTTATCACAAACAGCAAAATTCCTTCTGCTGCCATAATTATTACTAGTCCCACCGCAGAGCCAATAATGGCCGACCGGGCACCAGCGGCCTTTTTCGGATCACCGGCCGAGGTCACAAACTCGAGCCCTGCCACAATGATTATAATAACGGCCGCAATACCAGCAATGGTAGCAATAATCAGCGAAACCTTTTTCAGCGCTCCGTTCGGGCCACTAATAGGGTCTGAGCCATCAGCATGACAAACTGCAGAATTGGCAGCCGCACCGGCGTCTGTCTGACAAGCGGGGTCCAGTGGATTGTAGCCAGCAAAGGCCGTAGCAGGTAATAGTGGGAAAACGAGCATTGTTAGCAAAAGTATCAGGCGTTTCATAGCTAGCTTATTCCTTTTATAACGAAGGTCACAATCGAGTACGCCGCCAATGTTACAAAGAGGCCTATAACCGCATATAAAATGGTGTTCCGTGCTTGTACGGTACCATTCGGGTCGCCTTTAGCAATGATAAACCGCAGGCCACCAATGACAATCATCAGCAGCGAAATAGACGCCGTAAATGCGAACACGATCGTCAATACTTTACTAATTGTATTGCTCGTATGGGGGTGAGGAAGCCCGCTCGTGTCGATAACCGAAGCTAGGTGGTACAAGTAGTGCATGCTAGCTCCCCAACCTGTTTCCTATAAATGCAACTATGGAAGCCGCCAACACCGCCACCGCAACCCCAATCAGTGCGTTAATAATCGTGGACTGGGCTTTGCGAGTTGAATCGGGTGAGCCTTGGCTGGTGCTGTACTGTATGCCGCCGTATATCACATAGCCAACCGCCACGAGGGCCGCAACGCGAATCAGATCGTCAAGAATCGCCAGGGCAATCAGCAGAAACGGGCTGTGCTGACCCAAAACATGTGCCGAATCGTTGAAGTTCGTCACACTACAGCGGCCCACCGAGTCAGGGGCAAGCTGAAGATATTCATACCAAGGCTTCAAGACGCCCAAAAAGGTTGGTTTGCTACAGGTTGTAGCAGCAAACGATTGGAGCATGGGGCTAAATATGAGTGCAAACATGGTTTTATAATACCTTACTCATTAGAAGAGTCCCCCAGGAATCAAGAAGTTCAGCAGAGCATAGAGCAGTAGGAAAGTAACCAGGGCTATGATAGCGTTACGTATACGGTTTTTTGCAGCCGTTACTTTTGCCGGATCACCCGCCGAGCTGCCGTACTGTATGCCACCGATTACTATTGATATAACCACAGCGACCCCCACGAGTGCCGCTAGGAAGTTAATGAGCGGATTTACATACTTCGTAATGAGGTCGCAGTGCTGCACGTTTGAGCAGTTTCCGCCGTTTACCGCTGGGTCACAGTTGGTAGTACCACTAGCGCTAGCGCAGTTTATGGGCAGCTTGCACGCGCCGTTCGCATAGGTACCGCCCTGATTTTCACATTGGCTCTCTGCTGGAGTTTTATCAAACAAATTACTGCTACAGCTTATGGCTTTGGCAACTTGGTTGGCTAAACCCCCACTGACGTCGTAACACTTAGTAGCGCTAATGGTGTGCCCAGCACTATCCTTACCATTCGGGAACACGTCGCTACACTTTTGGGAGTAGCCAGCCGCCGTACCGCCGCTGTTAGGTTCTATATAGCAGGTGCCCTTGCTCGCGGCACTGGCCGCAGGGGACCATACCCCCGCGAGACCTACCGAAATAAGTAGGCCGAACACACCGAGGAGTAGCTTTACTTTTTGTATTTTCATAGCCATTTTGCTTCACTATACCGTCAATTTGCCACCTAATCAAGACATTATGGGAATATTTTCGTATCTGTTGCAATAAAATTTTATAGAGGTATGAGAAAAATCACTAGTGACAAATCAAACCTTTTATGGTATTATTACGACATACTCTAAGCATGAGTATTATAGTTCGTCAACTTAATTGGATAATTATACATGTCACTCATCGATCACGAAGCACCACAAGCATTTGATCCTAACCACGACCCATCGCAGGCACCACTGCCTGTTTGGGCGGACGAAAAGCCAAGCGCACCTGCTCCCGCAAACACCGTACGCAGCCGCAGGGGCCGTAACATTGGCATCTTGGGCGGTATAGCTGCTTTGGTAGCTACTGGTGCCGCATTTATAGCAAACAGTGGTGGTGCCAGCAGTGCAGACAAAAAGCCCGCTGGTACTGGTGCTCCCGTAGTCCCCGGCAACGGCGACGCCACTAGCCATAGCGTAGCTGCATCGAGCCCAGCCGAGGCAACGAGCAGTGCTGTAGAGCAAGGTCCTACGACCATTGCAAACCTGAACCTTGCCGAACTACCCGCTGGCGTTAAAAGCCACACCCTTACTTACAATGGCTGGAAGATGCAAGTCCCCGACAAACTGGCTAGTCCTGCCGACAACCCAGCCCTGTTCGTGCAGGAAGTTTTGACAGCTCAAGCGGTAGCCGCTACGGTACCGACCACTTCTCCCGAATACGGCCAAATGCTCGACCTTCTTGGCCACCCCAACCACACCGATACTATGGGTACAGTCATGCACACCTGGAACACTAAAGTAGGTGAGCTGATTCCGCGCACCCCGACCGACACCCCGCAACTAGCTTTTTACAGCGAAGGGGAGCTCGGCGTTTCATATGACCCCGCCACCCACACCACTACGGTTACATCCGTCGATGGTCAATCAGGCATTCACTATGCCGTTGGCGCCTTCGATTCGGCTGACGTGCCATGGCAGAGTGATATCCTGAAGCAAGCTGCCGAGGGTGGCACAACGCCCCACAGCGAACTACCCGCATATGAGCTTACTACTACGGTAGATGGTCAGGGTAACGTCGTCGTTACGGACATGCACACCGGTAAATAATACCTAGCTCCTATTTCTAAAAGCGCATAAACGAGTGGCTGCAGAGCCACTCGTTTTATTATGTATATATATGGTATAGTTGTATCAGTAGATTAGGCTTAAAATATACATAAAATGAAATGGCCAAGATTACGAATGTTGGGTGGGCTGCTTGTACTTGCAGCCGTTTTGGTGAACCTACTGGCCGTAGCCGCCCCTAAAGTTTCAGCAGGCACACAAAACGCCAGTATTACCAGCGGTACTGCTAGCAATCCGCTCACTATTCGTGTAGGAACCGTTGATTACAGTGTTTGTCCGTCAACCAACGCAAACGATCTGAACGGTTGTATTCCGAACGAAGCTACCGGAATCCTGGGCGGCGATGGCAAGGAAATTCTCCTGTTCCCTTCGGGCTGGACCAAGACCACCTCGTATGGGCCAGCCAAAAATAGTACCGACGCATTCTGTAATGCAAAAAACATGGATAAAAACTACACCCTTTCGTTTGTGGGGTATTACCCTCCATCTAAAGAGGGGACTATTGTTAAGCTGCAGAAGCCAGTGAACGGTGTCTGTTTCTCTGGCCAGGACAACCTTAAGTTTACTTCTACAACCACGCCTACACTCACCGGTACATACATTAACCGTAACGAAGTAAAGCTGAGTAACCAAACGGTGTATGTCGACAACACCGATGACAGTAACTACGACTTTTACTCGCCGGCCGATCACAACACCAAGGGTGGCACCAACAACGCCTGTGCCAATGCGGTGGTAAAAGACTTTTCGAGCGATCACAAAAAAGCTGTGCTCTATAGCGTTGCACCAGATGGCAATGCGTTTAATATAATCTGTACGCTCAGCAAAAGCGCCAACGTGCTGTTTACCAGCACCACCAACGCCGATGCCACCTACGCTTGGACCTCGCCTACAACCATTGGCGCAGCGGACGGTAAGGGCGACGTGGTCTACACGGCCGATCAAGCAGGTGCCAAGACACTCAAATATGTCAAAGATTCTTGTACGGTTGTACTTACCGTCGACAATGGCGACAGCACCAAGAGCACAACCGGGAAGTTTAGTACTACCGGCAGTGGCTGTCCGAAGGTAGACTCTGGCACGGTAAAAATTGCCGCCTATAACGCCGATGCCTCTATAACGAACCAGCTAAATGGTACCGATACTTGTACCAACAAGGACACGAACGGTAACTGTATTAACAGCAACGACAGTAGCGTACTGGACTGTGGCGGTGGCGCGCTAAACTGGATTTTGTGTTCGGTGATAAACGGTGCAAGCTCGGCTGCCGACAAGCTCGACAGCTTCATTATGAGCACCCTCGATGTAGATGTAGGCTCTATATTTGACAATACCTCCAATACCAAAGAGGCTTCGCACGGCTACTACACAGCGTGGAACTCGTTCCGGGTGCTTGCAACTGCCATGCTCGTCATTGGCGGGCTGATCATGGTTGCTTCGCAAGCGCTAGGGTTCGAATTTTTAGACGCCTACACAATCCGGAAGGTTTTGCCGCGTTTGCTGATTGCCATCATTGGGATTTCGCTGTCATGGCCGCTTATGCGGCTAGCTGTAAGCTTCTTTGACACGCTTGGCTTCGACATACGCTCGCTTATGTATTCACCGTTTAAAGACCTTGGCGGAACTATTAGTGCCGGCACGGGCTTGCTGACAATACTCGGTGTGGGAGCGGCCATAATGCTGCTTGGCTGGGTCTCGCTAACGTTTATCCTGACGGCGCTTATGGCAGTGTTTGTTGGCTTCCTGATTGTGGTAATCCGAGAGGTAGCCCTTATAACGTTGATTATACTGGCGCCGGTGGCCATTGTTTGTTACATCTTGCCCAACACACAAAAAGTGTGGAAACTATGGCACGAAAACTTTTTTGGCTTGCTGCTGATGTTCCCGATCATTTCGGCGCTGATCGCCGCAGGGCATATTTTTGCCGCCGTGTCGCTTTCGGGCGGCGGTAACGACACTGGTTCGGTGGTGGCGCAGGGCATTGCCA
>Ga0105239_10008515_pt1 | contig 11659 bp, 11 predicted proteins | sample KBSC44metaG_FD_92761 | JGI IMG/M metagenome (GOLD analysis project Ga0105239, IMG submission 92761) | Corn rhizosphere microbial communities from Kellogg Biological Station, Michigan, USA - KBS C4-4 metaG | ecosystem: Host-associated > Plants > Roots > Rhizosphere > Soil | place: Michigan, USA...
GCGACTGTCGCCTAGCGCCTACCAAGTCCGGCACCTGCTTCCACGCGAGCTGGAAGAACACCCGCAGTCGTCCGCAGTCGGCGGGTGCATATTGGCCTCGGACGCCCGCGTCTACCCGCCTGTGCGCGCCAGACTGAGCGTCGTGTTCCCCCGATAGGGCCGCGACGATGACGAACAAGTCATCGGCCTGCATGGTCGCCGGAGGGGTGACTGCTCGCGGTCCCGACCCCGCGCCCACCGTGTTGTCCGGCGGTTGTGGTGTCGTTCGTGGCAGGGCACTTCGACGAGCCGCAGCCGGAGTGGAAAGCTACGTCCACGTGGAATCCGCCGTTCGGCGCGGCCCTTATTACCAGCGACGCCGACCACTAAGGCCGAGCCTCCTTTCAGTGCTGGACTGACGCTCGCCGCGAGAGATCAATTTGCGCCTGTCCCCACGCTGCACGGGAAGATAAAAAGAAGAATAGTGCCGCTGCACCGATGTATTTCATGGCGAAAGTATACAATGCATATCGTTAGCGGGTACAACCGGGCGACCGCATTTCTGGCTACCACCTGTATGGTGCCACGCCGCATCGAATTCTTTGAAGACTCTCAAAGCAAGGTAACGCATTTCGTTTGGGCCTAAGTCGAGGGCGCAGCGCGATCTCATTCGTCGCCCTTTGCAACGGATTCGATTCGCTCCGAAAAGCAGTCGGGAACTAATGCCGTAGAATATAAGCCATGCGATTCTTCCTACCCTCGTTGACCTTCCCCGCCATTCGTCGAGCGATGTTTTTCGCCGCTGCTCTAGTCACGCTGTCAACTGCCCCGAGAACGTTCGCACAAGCCAGTCCGCAGGTGAAACGTACCGTCCTGCTGCGGCATGACGCGCCAGCGCCGGGCTTCGAAGCTGTGCTTGTTCGCGTGGAACTCCCCGTCGGAGGCCGCGAAGGCCGCCACACGCATCCGGGCCTTCTGCTGATCTATGTGGAAGAGGGCACGCTCACCCTGGAATACGAGGGAAAGCCGTCCACCGATTACAAGACGGGGGATTCCGTTATCGTCGAAGCCGGCAAGGTTCACGAAGGCATTAACAAGGGAAACACTCCAATAAAAGCGATCGCAACGTTTGTGATCCCCAAAGGAGCAACTCTAACGACACAGGTGAAATAACAGTTGCCTCTGTCGTTAGCATCTGACTCTTTTCCCTGGTTTCTTGAAGTGTGGCCGGCAAACCGTCGAAGGGACTGGCCACGTTCACTGCCTGATGTCATTATCGGAACTCTACGGGAGTCTTCATGCCTATTTGTGCCCTCGTTGCTCTTTCCGAATCTTGGGCTATAATCTGAGCTAAATCATTCCTTGGCAATGTCCGCCGAGACGGGGCAACCAACATGAAGGGGCATCTCCGAGATCTGTTGATCGCAGGTTTAATCTTCCCGATCTTCTCCACTTCTTTATCCGCAAGCCCTCAACCCGACGTATCTCTCGCAGACGCCAGCGCCCGCGCGCCCGCCGTCGCGGCTGCCTGAGCTGACTTGGGCGGGGCGACAGCGGGTCGGGTCAACCGGTGGAATCGGCGGGCGCGATCGATCAAGAATCCGCTCGGGGTTGAGGATATTGTTTCGGAACTGCGGCCGAACATCTGCAAGGAAATCGTCAAGCGCCACTCCACAAGCTCCAAGGTGTCGCGAATGAGCCGGAGAGTGTGCTCTGTCAGAATTTGGCCCTTGCACCGGGCTCGTGCAATTCCGCTTCGGGACCAGAACGCTCAAGCACTCTTGACAAATCTTTCTTGATGATGATGGTTGAGACTTGTTCTCCGCGTCTGCACTTTTCTAACAACCTACTTTGCCTCGTTGACGACCAAGCCGCCTGCGCTCCGCTCCGGCGCCTGAAATGGCAATGCTTCGCAGTGAGGGAGCCGAGCGAGCGGAACCTTTAGCCACCAGTCCCATCGCAAAAACGTGCCCCATCGGTCGGTCGCCTTCGCGGGCATCTTCGAGCTTTGGTGATACCCCACCTGTATGTTGAGCGGGTGATTCATCAGGAATCACCGCTGGACGACGGTATATTCGCCAGAGAAGGTGATGGTCGACCGCGCCGCAGTGCCGGATTATGCGGACATCCCGCCGGAGTAGCGACTAGCGCACCGTTTGCTGCAGGAACGAAACTACCTCCGGCCAAATCTGCGCGGCGAGCGTGGCATTGAACGTCCCCAACGCATTGTGCGGCGCCATGAAGGCATGGCGGGCGCCGGCGTGGACAGTCAGGGTCACATTCTTGCCCATGTCGCGTAGTTTGGCTTCGAGTGCACGGGCCGCGGCAGGAGGGAAAAAGTCATCGTGCTCTGCCATGTGCCCGCTGACAGATGCCGTTAGCTTCGACCAGTCCGGCTGCATGTCGCCCTGCGGGAATCCGTAGAAGGGCACCACCGCCTTGATCTTGTCGGGACGGTTGGCGGCAATGATAAAGGAGAGCATTCCTCCCATACAGAACCCCACGACGCCGATGCCATCGCTGGTAACCGCTGGATGTCGGGAGAGATAGTCAACGGCACCGCTCATGTCGCGGGCAGCACGCTCGGGCGGAAGGCTCCGCATCAGCTTTGCCGCCTTGTCCATCTCATCGTGGGCGGCTAATTCCCCATGATAGAGATCCGGCGCGAGCACCACGAAACCAGCGGCCCCTAGGCGATCGGCCATCTCTTTAATGCCGGAATCCAGGCCCCACCATTCCTGGATGACCAAGACTCCGGGCCCCGATCCAACTGGCGGCGTGACGAAATATCCCGACGCGACTCGTCCATTGCTGGGAAACTCTACGGTTTCAGCCATGTGCCCAAGGATAACTGAATTCGAATCTCCACGGGAACGTCGTGCAGGTCCCGTGGTTATTTGCCCCTTGCCCTCTTCGGTCTAAGTGAGCTTGGAATTCTTCATTCAGATCGTCATGGAAAGGCCGAGGGCGGTCAGTAACCGCTGGCAGACCATAATATTCGCGCGATCGAGGGTTGAAATATCCAGACGAACATGCTTCGGCGTGATATCTTGATCCCAATGACCCGCCGGTACGCCCTGCTACTGTGTCTCAGCGCGCCGGGCGTGGCGCAAGTCCGCGCGACGCGGGTTCTAGGCCAGAGTCAACCGCGTCGCAAGGCGGCGCCTGTTCAAGATTCCCCGGTGCGATGGAATCCTCGCCCTGTCTTTGTCGGTGCGCCGGTCCTATTTAAGTCGAAGACTCTTTCCGGCCCTGCAACATGGCTCGGCAAAACGATCGAATTCCGGCCGGATGGTGATAACTTCTCGGCCCTCGCGGGGGTTAGCTTGGCCCAGACGCCCGGCAGCTATCCTCTGATTTTTGGCGGCGAAAGAGCCGAGGTCACAGTGACAGGCCACGCCTACCCGTCCTCCACGATTACGGTACCGCAGAAGTTTGTAGCGCCACCAAAAGAGATTCAGGCGCAGATCGACAAGGAAGTCGCGATCAAGCAAGAGGTTTTCGGATCTTCCGCGCCTGAGCGGCTCTGGCAAGGCCCTTTTGTCTCGCCAGCTAATACTCGCTACACGTCTTCATTCGGCTCGCGGCGGGTTTACAACGGCAAGACCCGCAGCGTGCACCAGGGTCTCGATTATTCGGCCGCCATCGGCACACAAGTCACGGCAGCCAATTCCGGTCGTGTCGTCATTGCACGACCAATGTACTTCGAAGGCGGTTTGGTCGTGATTGACCACGGGGAGTCCATCTTCACGTTGTACATGCATCTTTCTGAGTTTCTGGTCAAGGAGGGCGCCGCGGTTGACAAGGGTGCCACGATCGCGAAGACTGGATCGAGCGGCCGCGTCACCGGCCCGCATCTGCATTTTGGCGTGCGATGGCAGGGCTTGTACCTTGAACCATCGACACTGTTGAGTCTCTGGCACGGCGAAGCTGCCTGATCATCCCACAAGAAATTCACGCAATCGTCGCGCAGTCGGGACTGAGGATGGTCAAGGGCAGCCCGGTACGCCAAGTCCAGACTGGCAACTCGTATAACCAGCCGCTACAGCCAACGGAGGCCAGGTAACCAGCCCCGGCTTAGATAGTCGCTGAGGAGGAAGACGAGTAGAATTGCCAACCAGAACAAACCGGCGCCGGCGAACAGCTTGGTCATGGAGGTGGCCCGTCTGACGTCCATGAAGAACATGACCACCAGCGTTCCTTTAATGACAGCGATGGTCATCGCCGCGATAAAGTTGAACTCGCCAAGTTCGAGTTTGGAGACTGCCACGGTGGTGATCGTGAGCGCCAGAAGCGCGCAGAACGCCAGGGCGTAGACTTTGACCGAAACCACCTGATGGTTCATCGTGTGTGTCCTATCAAATACAGAAGCGGGAAGAGGAAAATCCAGACAATATCGACGAAGTGCCAGTACAGGCCGATCATCTCGACCGGCGTGTACCAGGCGGCGCTAAAGCGAGTGCGAGCGGCCATGACGATCAGCGCCGTGAGCAGGCCCGCTCCAACGATCATATGAACCGCGTGCATGCCGGTCATCGCGAAGTAAAGAAAAAACAGGATTTGTGCCCGGTGGAAGTAGCGCGGATCTGCGTAACGGAATCCCGGGCTAGGGATATGGTGGTCTACCCATTTCTCGTGGTACTCGACGTATTTGAGACTCAGGAAGACGCAGCCCAGAATGCGCGCGTGTTTATCTTCTGGGTGCGATGCCCGATGAGTACGCGCCGCACGCAGCGAAATACGTGAGGGATCTAAAACGTCGCCCTTTCGTTGTTCCGTCCAAGGATGAGATCGGTGAGGAGAATGCCCGGGATTGTGCCGTGGGTCATGCCATTTCCCGAATCGCCGTTACTGCATAAATATTCTCATCGCCCGGGTTTCGACCAATAAAAGCGAGGCTGTCGACCGGCTCCATAATTTGTCCGGATCATCGGAATTCCATCGCTCTTGCGGCCGGGAAGCGTTCGCGCGTCCACGCTTCCAGCCGCCCAAACCTCTTGTTGGTGTCGCTGGCTTGACCGGTCTTATGATCTTCACCCCCGACAATCAGGACTTCATGGGCTGCTTCGCCAGTCAATCGAATGTAATGATGAAGTCCTGATTCGGTTGATGGTTCGAAATATTGTTATAGGAACGGCTGGGCGGTGAAAACGAGAATCCGCTAAGACCGACCTGGATCGAGCCACTATAACCACTGGGCAGCACGGTGAAGTAATGCCCCAGATTATTCGACGTAAAAGTGGAACCGTTTGATAATGAGATTGTTGCTCCGGGCAACGGCGACTGGTCTGCCCTCGTGACTGTTCCCTCAACGTACACGAGCGGCGGCGCCTGTTGGCCGAAGCAGTTTGCGGCGACGATTGAGAGAAATTCATTAATGATTGTTCCGATGTGATCTGACCGGTCCGTCACGTCACTAAGACTTGAGTTCCGATCCGCGCTGGCCAGGCACTCCCGGCAGAACCTACCAGGGTGAAAAGCGGTATCCAACAGCGTGAATGGTAAGAAAATGTTGTGGCGTACCTGGAATCGCTTCGAGTTTCTGCCGAATACGGACCACGTGGGCATCCACCGTGCGCGTGTTGGGAAACGACTCGTACCCCCATACCGAATTCAAAATCATGTCGCGTGTCAGCGGCCGATCGGGATTCTGTATAAAATACGTCAGCAGGTTGAATTCGGCGCGCGTGAGCTTGATTTCCTTGCCCTTCTTCTTCACGATGCGCTTCGTCAGATTCACTTCCACGTCGCCAAACGCGACCACGTTGGTTCCTTCGGTTGAGGAACGTCGCAGCACGGCGCGGATGCGCGCCATGAGCTCGCGCGTGCCGAATGGCTTCACCACGTAATCGTCCGCGCCGATTTCAAGCAGCAGCACTTTGTCTATCTCGTCGCCGCTTGCGCTCAAAACGATGAGCGGCGTCTTCATCCCCGCTGCGCGGATTTGTTTACAGACCTCGATCCCGCTAAGACCGGGCATCCGCAGATCCACGAGAACCAGATCAGGTGTCATGGTCAGCGCTTGTAGGACGCCGACCTTTCCGTCTTCGGCCAGCGCCGGATGGAAGCCCTCGGCTTCGAGCATCAGCCCAATGGTGTCGCGCAGGGCCGCATCGTCATCAATAACCAGGACGCTTTGCATTACTTCTAATAGCGTAACGGCTCTCGGAGCTTGCTGTGAGTGGGATGTAATCTGAAGTCTCACTATGCCGGGCGCGCAACCGGCGTCGTATTTGTCTGCTGCAGCATCTCACGCGCGCTTCCGGGAGGTGCTCCTCGTTCTTTCGGCACATGTAGGGCACTCAATAAAGCCAAACCCGATGGCTGAGTGATTAGAGTATCCCATCGGATCTATCCGGCAGGAAAGCACCCGAGCACAACGTCTTGGCGAACAGACCAACATCACCGGAGGGTTTCAAAGCGTTGCAAGAGGGGTCACGCCGGACAAGTATGTATTCAACGTAAAGCGGCTGCAACCCAAGACCATTACTGGCGGACGTCAGATGATCCGTTTCTTTTACATTTAATTCTCAAACCTTTAGCAGCTTACTGAATCGTTCAACGGTAGAGTTGCAAGTAGGTCAACGCAGAGGAATGAAACATACCTCAATTTTGGACGATGAAGACACAAGCGTAGGTGAGAACTGCGCTGTGTCCTTAACAACTTCAACCATTTGTAACAAATAACACAGAGAAAGAGAACCTGGAGAAATAAGAAAACATGAACTACAACTTTGGTCAGCAACCCAACAAGACTGCGCGAGTCGGGAGACTGTTCGCGGTCGCTCTCATCCTCGGATGTGTGTTCGGCACCCAAGCACGGGCGCAAAGCATTACGCCCCCAGCCACCCCCACTCTCATTACACCACCAGCGGGAAACTTCGCATTTTTGGTAGGCCACGCGGTGGGGACTCAAGGCTACATTTGCCTGCCCACCAGCCCCGGCGCTTCTACCGCTTCCTGGACCGTCAAGGGCGCTCGCCCAGAAGCCACCCTGTTTCAAAGCTTCTTCGGGCAGGACTTCCAGATCATCACCCACTTCCTCAGCCCCGATACAAACCCTAACACGGTTGCCCCAAACCCGCTACCCTTCGGCAACGCGACGTGGCAAAGTTCCCTCGATAGCAGCAAGGTGTGGGCACAGGTCTTTGTGAATTCCGATTCGATCCCCGCTTCGATTCCCGCCGGCTCCGACCTTTCGAGTTGTCCGAATACCGGCTCGATCGCCTGTCTCTTATTGCAGTCCATTGGTTCGGAACAGGGGCCAACCGGCGGCAAACTGCTGTCGAAAACCACCTTCGTCCAACGTTTGAACACCAAGGGGGGATCGGCCCCCGCTGACGGTTGCTCCACCGAAGCCGATGTGGGTAAACAAACGCTCGTCCCGTACAAGGCTGACTACTACTTTTTCCGTAAGCAAGGCTCTTCGGATCCGATCTTCAGAGCGATTCCAAACGAATAAGCACTTCACTTCCCTGTCGCCTGCGCACGCGAAATCGCACCACTGTTGGTACTCTTCGCGTGTGCGCGCCTGGCGAGTCAACATGGGGCTGCGTTCTATGATCGCTGCAACACCCTCTGAGCTAGCGAACCCAAGTTGGCCATAATCGTGGCCGCTTGTCTGCGAACTCAAAGAGGGCCTTCAACCTGAATGTGCAGGGCTAGGTTAAAGGATGAATTTCGCTTGAGTGACGACGTCCGCGGGCCGGAAAAAGATGACGTGGATCTGATGATCCGGCGGTGCTCCAAGGTGATCGCAAACCGGCGGCTGCCCCCGTTTATTCACCCCGGGGGGCTTCTTCCTGAACGCGGATCATACCCACTCGTTGGAAAAAGCTGTTGGGGTTGGTTTGCGAATGTCCGACCGAGGCGGGTCTTAGTGATGGCGCATGTCTTCGTCGTATTCGCTCACGGGCCGAATTTTTCCGCCAAGGGCTTGAACACCGCTGTTCCTAGCCAACCTCCCACGACAGAGATTGCGAAGATGCTGAAGGGATTCAGAACCACCGCCCGTGGCAGCCCCGCCCGACCCAAATAGAGAGCGGACCATAGGAGGATGAACCCCGTGAGTGCGCCGGCTGGAATTCTCCACGTCTCAGAACTGGGGTTGCTCCGAACGAAGACCCATCCCCCTGCGAGCCCGCCTGTGATAGAGAGCGCCAGAAGCATCCACGGTACTTCGACCGATACGCTCAAGCTCTTGGTCAGCAGACTCGGAGTGCTGGCCGAAATTACGGCGGTTCCCCACCATAGGGGCGTAAAACTCAGGCGGGAGTCCGAGGTTTGCGACGCAATCGTGACCTGTGATTGCGATAGATTGCCAGATCCCGAAGTCAACGCCAGCGAGACCGTCCGCGACTCATCGGTCGCAATAGGTTGCTGGGCATCTCCCACGGTTGTGATGACGATGTCCGTAGTATCTATGAACGAGATCGACGAATTCCCCGTTATGTCAATGCCGGTGATTGGGGGATCGAAATGGATGAGCATCTCGCGGTCGCCGTCTATATCCACTGGAGGGTTAGCTGCGAAATACTCCACTTTTATAGTGCCGACGTGATCGTAGGTTAATGTGGCGGTACCTTCTTCAGCGCCCGGCGGGATTTGAAGCGGCCGCGGCGCTAGCGTATTGCTTCCGTCGAACAGATTGATCCGGAATCCCGGCAGATCGGTGTTATCGCCTTTGCCGAAAACGAACGCGTGGACAGTGACTGCGTCCTTGCCGTTCGCTAGGAAGGTTCGCTGAGGACTATAGCGAAGAGCTAGATCGTAGTGAAGGGCTGAAGTTACAGAAGAAGGCGTTGAATCTTTTGTCGGTGCGGGTGGTGCCGGGACTGGTGGCGTTAATGCTGGTGATACGCTAGCTCCTCGCGAGATTTCTGCGGGAAGAGGGGCCGTCATTCCAATGGGGATACGCGTGCGACGTATTGTATTCCCTCGCTCTTGCGCCACCTGCGGGGGAGCCACTGCTTTTGGTAAATTCGCTGGAGCTGGTACTGTTATGCCCGGCGCCTGGCCTCGTTCCATGTCCGGCACATTGGAGCGGCGGGCCCGCACGCGTAGGTATGCGCCTCCCGGGAGCAGTTCTGGCTGCTTAGCCCATATATAAAGAAATCCTTCGGTGGTTGCTGCCGGGAGCGGCACTGTGACCGTATTTTCGCCAGCTTTAAGCATCGTTCGAGCGAGCGTCTGGACCTGGTTTGATGGCAAGCGCGCGTCGATTTCGATGGGGAGATCCTTTGGCGCACGCACGCGATGGTTTTCTGCATCCAGAAGGCGGACTGTCACGGCAGTGCGATCGCCAAGTTGAATCGAAGCTTCAGACCGCAATACCTCAAGTTTTACGGGAGTTGCCCCTTGTGCGAGAAGGCTTGATACAAGTAGACAAAACATGCCCAGCGCCCAAGTGCGGCAAATCCCGGCTCGGCAGAATTGCCTTGATCGACCCATCCAAAGCGATCCGGTACGGGCAGGCTCTATCATTCTCCATAATCCGCCAGTAGGTGCTATGCGCATGTGTTCTGGTCATTGTAAATTGTACATCCGAACACATATGGTTAATCGGCCTCGGCCCCCTCTTTCTAAGCCTTGGAGACCTACTATGTGGGCACCATAAAGGGCGTCGGGCGCATTTACCAACAGACCTTCATCGACACCTATTCCAAGGTCGCCTTCGCCAAGCTATACGACCGGAAGAATGCCCTGGTCGCCGCAGATCTCCTCAACGCCAGGGTTTTACCCTTCTTAGAAGAAAACAACGTACAGCTGCTGCGCGTGCTTACGGATCGCGGCACGGAATACTGTGGGGCGCGTGAACAGCACGAATATCAGCTCTATCTGGCCCTGGACGACATCGATCACAGCCGCACCAAGGCCCGCCATCCGCAGACCAATGGCTTCTGCGAGCGTTTCCACAAAACGCTCCAGGACGAGTTCTACTCGACAGCTTTCCGCAAGACCCTGTACACTTCGTTGGAGCAGTTGCAGGCGGACCTGGATCGCTGGCTGGACGAATACAATCGCGACCGGCCTCACTCCGGCAAATACTGCTTCGACAAAACGCCTATGCAGACGTTCTTGGACTCGCGGCCGCTCGCTTGGGATAACTTTTTGGATCGGGAGGTGCCGGCCACTGCGGCCGTCGCCTGTTGATCTTGATTGTCAGATCAAGTTCTGGCTACTACATGTCAGCGTGTTCTATTGCATTGCCATGGGCAGGGCTAACCGGCTCCGGTGTGTCTGCGTCCGGGAGCTTGCGGATCGCGGACATTCTAACAATGATGGACGACGAACCGAGGCGGCGGTCTTCTAGGGATACTCGCCATGCGCTCACGGTAACCTTGGTGAAGCCCGACCGCGGCGCCTGCTGGAACCAGCCCATGAACTCATCGAGCGCCATGTTGTAAACACGCTTCGTAATCGGCGAGGAGACGCTGTCGAGCACGAGCGTCTTCAACATCTGCCACTGTGCGATCTTTTCAACCGCAATCAAATCGTTCACTTTGGGTCCTTTTAATGGGCATTAACGGAAGCTACTTCATGGGACATTACCTCTGCCGAGCGGGAACATCAACCCGCAAATGCGATTCGATACCTGATACGTTTGGGATGGCGACGTCATCCAGGAGCTAGCCGCCGTTCAATCTTGTTAGGATCCGGAGTGAGTTGTCGCGCTCGATGGCGCGGAGATCGGCGGCGGCGAAGTGCTGTGCCGTCAGGCCGTTGATTTCCTCGGCGCCGCTGCGATATGGGTAGTCGGTGCCGAATAGAATCTGTGACACGGGCGCCAGCTTCAGCAGGGCGGCCAAAGCCCCCGGGTGGTTGGCTTGCGCCGTATCGTAGTAGAACTTTTTCAATTCGTACATGAGTCCCTTGGGCAGGCGTTTCTCTCTTTCCTTCATATCCGCTTCTTGCCTGGTAAAACGGCTCAGCAGAAAGGGCGTGGTGCCGCCGCCGTGGGAGAGAATCCAGCGGATGTCCGGATACCGCGCCGCAGTACCGCTAAACAATAAGCTGGCCACTGTTCGGGTGGTGTCCGTGGCCCATTCGATGGTTCCAGGACCTACCTCGTCCTTAATATTTCCGCAGCACGTTGGAGTGTTCGGATGGGTGTAAACCACTGCCTTGCGGCGATTGAGCTCCTCCCAAACCGGGGCGAAGGAAGCGTCGCCCAGCCACCTGTCTCCGTAGTTGGTCATGAGGCCGATCCCATCAGCCTTCAGCGTGTCGAGCCCGTACCCGATCTCGCGCAGGCTGCCTTCAATGTCGGGCAAAGGCAAGGCCGCGAAGAGGCCGAAACGGCCCGGGAATTCCTGTCTAAGCGTGGTGCCGTAATCGTTGACGATACGTGCCAGGTTCCGCGCCTGTGCCGCGTCGCCGAACCACAGGCCGGGGGGACTCAGCGAGAGGATCGCGGTTTGAATCGAACTCTTGTCCATCTCCGCTAAGGACTGTTCCACGGTCCAGGCGGCCAGGGGGGCGGCGTTGGCTGCGGCGAGAGCGCTCCGGTAGTTCGGGGGAAAAAGGTGGTGATGGACATCAACGCGGTGCGGCCGCACGCGCAAACCGGATTGAGCTTGAAGGGGCCCTTTCGCCAGCACGCTCAGTCCTAAACCAGCCAGGCTCGTGAGCAACGTGCGTCGGGGAAGCCGGCTATCGCCAGATCGGCAATCCATGAATA
>Ga0105239_10008516_pt1 | contig 11658 bp, 6 predicted proteins | sample KBSC44metaG_FD_92761 | JGI IMG/M metagenome (GOLD analysis project Ga0105239, IMG submission 92761) | Corn rhizosphere microbial communities from Kellogg Biological Station, Michigan, USA - KBS C4-4 metaG | ecosystem: Host-associated > Plants > Roots > Rhizosphere > Soil | place: Michigan, USA...
TCCCCCCGTGGATGCACCGCAAGCACATCCCGATAAGATTGATGGAACCAGGTGATCAGGATAACTTCATCCCCCTCCGCCGTTCCCTCCAACGCCGCCGCAAATTTTTCATGCACATGCAGCCATACATCCGGCGCGCCCTCATATCCCTGCTTCGCCGCCTTATCCCGGTCTTTAACAGCCGATTGAATAACTCCTATCGGCTCTAATAAAAAGTTCGACATATGGTGTCTATTTATAAAATTCTTCCCTGATCCTGACAAGCAGCTGCTCGGCCGCCCGCTCATCCGGCGCCTCCGGCAAGTCGGCTACAGCATATAGATCTTCGATCCGGTTCATTTTCTCCTCCACTCTCTTTAATAGCTCTTCATATTCAAATTCTCCTGAACGGATACGCAGCAGGAATTCCCTGTCTTCACGATACACCATTACCTTATGATGTACCGCGATCTCCTCGGCCATATTCAATAGCCGGAAGGTATGCATCATATGCTTGGCGTCATAATTCTTCCCATGGGACATGGTATTCTGATACCGCTCCTCATTGCGCTCTTCCACCCACTGCCAGTAATCGCCATATTCCCGGCAGTAAATAGAATAGGCATCCTTGTTAAAATGCATTACCGCTAATGGCTTCAACCCTTTTGCAATGCTACTGAGCAATACATCATTAGCTGCATCCGACGAAACGATCCCCTTCAATTGCCCCTCCCGTTCATGTCCTTCCGCCCTATGAAACAGCAGGTAGGCGTCCCGGAAATGATCGAGATTTATCAGACCACAGTCTTTTTGATCAAACCCGTTTTCCTGCAACCATTCCTTCAATGGCCTTGTTCCATTGCCGATGACCACATAACAAAAGTCCAGCACCGATCTGCGCTCTTTTTCAAATGTCTGAAGTATCTTTTTATTCAAGCCCCGTGCCTTTTTTATTTGGGTTTTTGCATAGCCCGCAAAGGTTCCCAGACACAGCCTGGAAAGAAAATCTTCCGGCTTTATGAGTTGCATCAATGGATGACGGAATAGCACGCAACTTTCCGGTGTGCTGAGCAGTTCCAGTATATTGGGATTGTTCTTGCACAGCAGACCGATAAAACGTCCCACTTCAAAAAATACTTCGTCATTGCTGGCATTGGCCACCTGCTCGGTATAGGTTAGACCATACAGCTCTTTTTGGGGTAGTGCAAATATTCCCTTTATATCTGTGTCGGAACTGGGCAGCGCCAGGTTATACGCCCTGCTGCCGCTGACACATTTCAGCAAGAGATGCTGCGGCTCTTCCATCAGCTGTTCAAAGGTCATGATCCAATATATTTACGGAATAGCCTGTCCAGCTCCTCCGTGTCGTTCTTCAATGCGGGGATCTCGTCCCCCTTCTTTTTATAATGATCCAGGGTTTGTTCCAGCCAGTCCTGCAAAACAGGCACGGCATCCGTCAGCGCCTTCTCATCGGCCTCCTGCTTTCGGGCCAGGAGATCATCTACGGCTGCTTGCCAGTCCTTGCCTTCGACCCCTGTCCTGAGGATAGCAAACTCCATTGGAGGAACAGCCTGCCTTTCGATGATCCATCGGCAAGCCAGGGCAGGCCTTAGGGCGTAAAAATACTTTTTAAGTTTCACCCGTTCGCCCTGCAGCTCGTTTTCAAACGCATTCCGGGCCATGGAAAGATAGTGATGGCACCCTGCCCGACGGGAAAAATAAGACGGCATCAGACTACTCAGCTCACGGGCAAACCCTCCTTCTTCCTTATATACAATGGGTGATTGCAGCCATTCATACAAAGGGCCGTTCGATTTAAGAAATAGCTGTAAAGCCTTTTTGATATCCCACCCATTGATATCCAATAGCTGATTCACCGGCAGCTCGATAAAATCCCTCCCTTCCCGTATGCTGAGATATCGGTGAGCAGGCTGTACATAGATGAATCGTACATCATAGTCGCTGTCCGGAGAAGCAAACCCCCAGGCCCGGCTACCCGATTCACAAGCATATAATATTTCTACATGATGCTCTTTTTCAATATCTCTTAGCTGTTGTTCTATCGTATCCTTCATGCCGTACAAATTAGGGAAATAAAAACTAACTTCAGGACCCAAGATACCCCATATGCCCCTATCCTTTCGTCTGATCATACTACCGCTGACAATATTTGGCAGCTTCCAGACCATAATCTATATAAAGATCCCCAAACATCGCATATAAAGAGGTACTACAGGACGCAGGTACACTTTATATCTTTTCCATAGAGGACGATCGATAGCTCCTTTACCCCTACTTCTCTACTTCAAAAGTACGCTCCCCTCCCATATCGCTGTTTTTCATAACGATTTTGCATAACTTGTTCCAGGTCGGCGGACCTCCGGTCCGCCGGTCCACAGGCCAAAGGCCAAACACCAACATATCTAAAGCTCATGGTAAAGTTTTTCCTGTCGATTGCCCTGCTCACAGTCACCCTGTACGCTCATGCCCAATTCACCCCCGGCGCCTCCATTTATACTCAAAAGATCGATGACCCCGCCGCGGCTTATTTCATACCCGACAGCCGGACCGACGTCTCCACACAGCTTCAGACAGCCATCGACCAGCTAAAAAAAGAGAGGAACTTTGGCATCCTCTTTATCCCCGAAGGGACCTACACCATCTCACCGACCATCTATATCCCCGGCGCCATCCGTCTGGTAGGCTATGGCGCCCACCGCCCCCTCATCATATTAAAAAAGAACGCCCCGGGATTCCAGGAAGAAAACCCAAAAGACAAGGGCAGGGCTAATTATATGTTTTGGTTCACCAGCAGCCCTCTCGATTCCACAGGCATAGTCCATGATGCCGGCGCCGGCACTTTCTACAGCGCCCTTTCCAACATCGACCTGAAAATAGACGACGGCAATCCGGCGGCCGTTGCGCTCAGGACCCACTTTGCCCAGCACAGCTTCATAGCGCACTGTAATATTGATATAGGCAAGGGCAAGGCCGGTCTTTTTGACGTGGGCAATATGATAGAAGATGTAAGATTTTTTGGCGGCGAGTACGGCATCTATACGACAAAAGCCTCCCCCGGATGGCAATTCATGATGCTCGACACGTATTTCGAAGGCCAGCGGCAGACAGCCATAAAGACACAGGAGGCGGGCTTCACCATCATCCGCATGCAGGTAAAGAATACCCCCTCCGTCCTACAGGTGACGCCCAATTATTGGGAGAAGCTGTTCCTGGGCGATTGCCGGTTTGAGAATATCTCGGGTCCGGCGCTGACGCTCAGTGATGAGGACAATGCCCATATGCAGCTTAATATCCGCAACCTCGTCTGCCGCAACACACCGGTCCTGATCCATTATCCCAAAGCCGATACTGCCACAAAAGCGCCAGCCCCCATCTATAAGGTCCAGCGTCTCGTCTATGGTCTCCAGATAGACGATCTCGACAAGGATGCAAAATACCGCACAGACATGGAGGTCACAGCCCTAAAGACGATGCCCGCCCCCACCCCCAGCGACATACCATCCCTGCCGGCAGTAAAAGACTGGGTCAATCTGAGAACACTGGGAGCTGCGGGCGACGGCGTCACGGACGATACAAAGGCCATCCAGAAAGCCATCGACGAACACCCCGTCATCTACGTACCACAGGGCGCTTACAGGATCTCTGAGACCATCCATTTAAAGCCCAATACCATCCTCATTGGTCTTCATCCCATGGCCACCCATTTCGCTCTGAAGGAAGATGCTCCTTTCTTTGGAGGGTTCGGACCGCCACGGGCGATGATCGAGGCTCCACAGGGAGGAACAAATATTCTCACAGGCATCGGACTGTACACAGCAGAAAACAATTTCGGCGCTGTAGCCTGTAAATGGCAGGCCGGTGAGAGCTCCATGATCGATGACGTAAAATTCATCGGCGGCCATGGCACCATGCGGCCCGGTCCAAAAGTTCCCTGGCAATGGGAGAACTCACAGGCAGTACGCCCCTATGACGGCAGCGCAGGACAGACATGGGACACCCAATACTGGAGCTGCTGGGTGACCAACAACGGCGGCGGCATCTTCAAGAACATCTGGTCCGCCAGCACCTTCGCCACCTCGGGATTCTATGCCAGCAATACGACCACCCGCGGCAGGATATACGCTCTCTCGGTGGAACATCATGTCCGCAACGAAGTCCGGTTTAACAATGTTGCCAACTGGAATGTATATGCGCTTCAATTGGAAGAAGAGAGCCGTGAGAGTTCTGAATGCCAGCCCATGGAGATGCAGGATTGCCATGACATGACCTTCGCCAACCTGTATATGTTCCGGGTCATCCGCGTCAAAGTCCCCTATCCATACTCCGTCCGCACCTGGGACTGCAGGAACGTCGAGCTCCTGAATGTACACAACTACAGCCAGATCAAATACACGACGGACAATCCGCTGTATGATATCAATACGAATACAGAAGTCCGGCCCACGGAATTTTCCCGGTTGTTTATCAGCGGCACGGCCCACAAGCTGGCGCCCGCCCCAGCGGCAGCCCCCCAATTACTCGCAAAAGGCTTCGAGTTTGCCCTCGGCTCCTGTCACGACTCCAAAGGAAATATATACTTCGCCGAACAGCGAATGAAGCGGGTCTACAAATGGTCCGCAACAACACAATCCCTCCAGCTGCTGGCCGACTTCCCCTGGGAACCCCTTTCCCTTGCCTGCGACGCTAAAGACAATCTGCTCGTAATATTCAGGTACAATCCACAGCCGGGATTCATGGTCAACGGTCGCCAGGAAAGCTTCCAAAACCCACCCGATGCAGGCGGTACCTCCTTCAGCGGCTGGGGCAATTCCGGCTTCGCCACCTTCGTGTACTCCATCGACCCCAATCATCCTGACGAGACAATAAAAAAATTGGACATAGTCCCCATGGGCTCCGTCGACAACATCTACAAAGCCCTCTACCCATCCAACAGATGGCGGGACTTTCATGATTTCAACCAGGTCTCCATCCGCAAAGCCGACTCCTGCTGGCTGGCCCTGGACGGGAAGACCATCATACCCATCTGCTATGACCTGGCCAGATCATGCGCCCTCGTAGAAGCCTTTCCGGGTCGCCCCCTATACGCCGTAGACGAATATGACAAACGCACAGTCAAATTCCAGGTAGACGCAAAAGGCTATCTTTCTGACCTGAAATATTTTGCCGAAAAAGGTGAATTCAGCGCCACACCCGACCAACAAGGCAATGTATGGATCGCCGATGGAGATATTTATAAATACGATACTAACGGCACACTACAGCAGCTCATCCATACCCCCGAACACCCCTCTACCCTGACCCTCCACAACGGCATACTCTACTTCACAGGCCGCAGAGCATTCTACAGATTCCCATGCAGCCAGTGGTCTCCATCAGGCTCGCAACCCGCAGATGGTCAGCCCCTGATCCAGGCCCATTTCTCCTCCTCCAGCCCCAACCCAACAAAGGTTCTTGTCGTTGGTTCCATCGACCGCTACCACTACCCGATGGTAAAAGCCTCCAGACCACTCTTCCAACACCTCGCCACCGAAAACAACCTGGACATCGACCTGACCTGCGATCTCTCCGCACTGACAGAAGACAGCCTCGCCAGATACCAGGTACTTATCCAGCTGCACCAGGCTCCCTTCGAGCTCACCGCACAACAACAATACGCAATTCAGCAATTCATTTCCAAAGGCCGCGGATTCATAGGTCTCCACGCAGCCGGACTCACAGGCGCCCAATTCACCAGGCCGGGCCGGACTTACTGGCAATGGTATCAACAGCTGATGGGCAATGCGGTCTATTCGCCACACCCGCCCCTCCAGCAAGGCACAGTCATTGTAGAGGATCACGATCACCCCGTGACACGCCACCTGCCCAGATCTTTTTCAATCCGCGACGAATGGTATGAATTTGAAAAAAGCCCCAGACAAAATGTACACGTCCTCGCTACAGCTGACGAGACTACCTATAAACCTGCCCATCCGATGGGAGACCATCCCATCATCTGGACCAATCCGCAATATGACCGCGTATTGTACATCGGCATTGGCCACGATACCAGCATCTGCACAGATACCAATTTCACCATCCTCCTGAAGGATGCTATAGACTGGGCTGCATCAAAAGCCCCCAATAAAGAACAGCGTGACATCGACCAGTCCCTGGCGCAGCCCATCACCATCCTGGCCAACCAGGTTGCCTATAATATGGAGGCGCCCAAAACGGCTATCGTCAGAAGCAAAGACCCGCTCCCGGATCACACGACATTCACCCTCGTAGATGCCAGGACCCTGCAGACAGTCTACACCGGCAACGTACAAAGATCCGAACAGATCGCCGACTGGATCCAGGCCTCGCAGATATCCGGTGGTCAGCAACGGCCCCCCTGGTTCTCCCGCATCGATTTCTCTGTCTTCCACACTCCCGGTTTTTACAAGCTAAGAGTTCAAGACACAGAATCTCCTTCTTTCCAGCTCGACAACAACGCTCTCACCAGGATCGCCATACCCGCCATCACCCATTTCTTCTATCACCAACGAGCCTGCTCACCCGAAGAACAGGAAGCCGACCAACACATCAAGCTTTTCGGCAGCGACAGGACAGTCGATCTCACCGGCGGCTGGTGCGACGCATCCGGCGACGTCAGCAAATACTTCTCCCACCTGGCCTATACCAATTTCATGTCTCCCCAGCAGATACCCATGGTAGACTGGTCGATGATCCATACGGTGGAAAAAATACCAGCCCTCCTCGAACAGGCAGGCTGCAAACAGGCGCTGATAGCCGAAGCCCTCTATGGAGCCGACTATATCATGCGCTCCCTCTCCCCCGAAGGCTATTTTTATATGACAGTATTCTCCTATTTTAATAAAGACCCCAACGCCCGCAGAGTAGTAGGACTGCTCGCCAATAGCAAAACCACCTCCGACTACCAATGCGCCTGGCGGGAAGGGGGCGGCATGGCCATCGCCGCACTGGCCCGCATCGCAGGATGGAGAAGGGATGGGGCCTTCCCTTCAGAAGAATATCTGGCGGCAGCCGAACGCGCCTTCACACACCTCCAGCAGTTTTCTACAAAATACGCCGACGATGGCAAGGACAACGTCATCGACGACTACTGCGCCCTCATGGCAGCCACTGAGCTCTGGATAGCCACCGGAAAAGATATATATAAGACGGAAGCACGTCAACGCGCCGATAACCTTTACCATCGTCTCTCTCCCACGGGCTATTTCATAGCCAACGATGCCGATCGTCCCTTCTGGCACGCAGCCGACGCAGGCCTCCCCATCATAGCGCTGGCCAGATACCTGAATATCGAGACGGACACCGCACACCGCCGCCAGGCGCTCACCACTATAAAAAAAGCCATCGACTATAACCTCAATAGCACACAGGAAGTAAAAAACCCATTCGGCTATCCGCGACAAAGCTTTCTGTACAAAGGGAAGGTAACAAACGGGTTCTTTATACCACATGAGAATGAGAGTGGCTGGTGGTGGCAGGGTGAAGATGCCCGCCTCGGCTCCCTCGCAGCAGCCATGCTGGTAGGCGGACGTCTCGTCTATCCCGCAGAAGGCCCCCTCGGAGTAAAAAAGGAGATTGCCGAATATGCCTCCAACCTCGTTTCCTGGGTATTGGGCAGCAACCCCTATAACATATGCATGATGTATGGTTATGGTAAAAACAATGTGCCTTATATGGCATCGATGTATGGGCACGGCTCCGGCCGGGGCGGCATTTCAAACGGCATCTCCGGTAAGAACGCGGACGGCTCTGGCATCGACTTTAAAATGGAAGACAATGGCAACGAATGGCGATGGAGCGAACAATGGATCCCACACAGCGGCTGGTTCCTCCAGGCCGTCACAGCCCTGGCCTCCGAATAGGCCGGCCCGGTATTATCATTCACGTAGCGCCAGCATGATCTTCTTATTGATGCTCTCCTCCTTCCTTTTGGCTTTCCTCAAGGGCACTCCTTTATACATACCCGGCCGCTTATGCCCCGCCTTCGTAAGCCAGGAGTCCTTCATGAGCAGCTGCTTCTTCGTCACGAGCCTAAACACTTCCGGATATTTTTCAAAAGCAGCCCCGGCGCTCTCCGCATCCTCCCTCTCCCCAAGATAATTCAGCACAGCCTTTGCCATGATCCAATGCCCGAGACTGTCAGGATGTATCCCATCTTTCTTGGCATAGGCAAAAGAGGGATCCACCGCCCTGCGATCCGATAAATATTTTTTCATGGGGAAATGAATATCGCCTACACGCCAGCCCAAAGAATCTCTCTGCTGCAGCAGCCAGGTGGAATATTTATCCAGCACCTCAGCATACCCCGCATGTCTCCCATTCTGCTCGTCAAATACGGGAGGCGTCAGATGTATGATCATCGCACCCGTTGCAGCCAGCTCCTTATGCAGCCATAACATACCCTCCCTGAATTTTGCAAACCGGCTCTCATCAAAAGGCAGATAGATACCATCATTCATCCCATAACAGGCAAATACAAGGTCGGGCTTTGTCAACGTCAGCACTCTCGACAGCCGCTCGTGAAGATCGGGCCGGGGAAACCTTCCACCCGCATGTCCCGGCTCGGACAACCCGGACACGGTCTCGCTGGGAAGCCCCTCGTTGATAAATTCAAAATGTCTTTCGGGGTAGTGGATGGTAAAATAAGTCTCCAGGTCTACAATGTATTTACCATCATACGTAATGCTGTTACCTAAGAACAATATCCGGTGCACCTGTTCCGGAAAAGGTTTCCCTCCCTCCCTCAAAGCCGCGCTCGGCCGATGCATCATTAATCTATCGATAACATCCCTCACCGTCGTCGGAGGAACAGCTTCCAATAAATAAAACTGCCCCTTACCACTACTATCCCATGTATTGCTGCCGTCCTCCGCTACCTGTATCCGCCCCTGCCGGAGATTATAGTAAGGCTGATATCCACCGGCGCCTACCAGCACCGCCGTCTCATCCCAGCTCATCCTACCTGCACTGTCTTCCGCAGCCAGTGGAATGCTGATACGAAATACATCCTTGACGGGACTATTCCATATAGAGGCATTATGTACTAACGGCAATCCGCATTTTATTTTCTTCCCGATCTCAAAACCGCTGAACAGGATCGTTCCCGGCCAGTGGATGGATACATACCGGCTGGCCTCGCTATCCTTATGGACATTGAACTCCTTGCCTGCAGGAAAGCCGCCTGCCATAGACACCAGTTCCTTTACCTTCTTACGTACCAGCTCCTCACCGCTCAATGAAGAATAGGCATCCGGTCCGCTCCGTAATAATCCGGAAAGATTGGTCAAAAAGCCCACCGTAATGACAACGACACTATGGTTCTCCTGCTCGGCCAATATTTTCCGGTATAACGCAACCGCATCCTGCGCTTCGCTGTTCCGCACAATTGCATGCGGGTATCTGAGTAATATACTATCGGTCCAATGCTGCCAGTCGCGTTGATCCACTGCGCTGCCCATAGGCACGCCGATTGGCACATCAGGACGATGAAAATAAGTATTGAAAAGATTGAGAACGGCTGCAACCCCCTCGTATTTATCACTCGCCATGGTTGCGAGTATCCTTACCTTACCGCTGTCTGCAAAGGCGTGCAGCAACGTGATCGCACCTACATCATCATAATCAGGCCCCATGTCCGTGTCGAAGATCACCGGTGTCTGTGAAAAACCTATACAGCAATACATCTCCAGGCATAAGAGCAGCAGCCCTATTCTTCTTGCCATCTTTTTTACGGCAAAATAGATCATTCATGCTATATTTATCAGGATATGCCGCAGGTATTTGATTACATGGTAGTAGGACTGGGAGCTAATGGCAGCTCAGCGCTGTATCACTTGTCCGGGACAGGTAGAAAGGTCATTGGCATCGACAGGTTTACACCCCCTCATACACACGGCTCGTCTCATGGCGAGAGCCGTATCATCCGTCAGGCTTATTACGAAGATCCTGTATATGTCCCACTGTTACGGGCTGCCTATAAGGAGTGGGAAAACCTGGAAAAGGTCTCCGGTAAAAAGCTTTTCCTCAAGACAGGCGGCCTCATGCTGGGCAACAAGGACACCGCCGTGGTCCGGGGTTCAAAACTCAGCGCAGATACACACGGCATACCTTACGAATACCTTGACTCAGCCACCCTCCGGCAACGTTTCCCCGCTTTTCGCCCAGCCGGCGACACAGTAGGCCTTCTTGAAAAGGAAGCAGGTATCCTCTTCCCCGAAGAATGTATCCGCACATTCCTCGACCAGGCCGCTGCACAAGGCGCCGCCATCCATTACAATTGCCCGGTCCTGAAGATCACACCCACGAAGGACAGCATAGAGATAACCACCTCAAAGGAAAAATACAGCGTAGGCAGCCTGATCCTCTCCGCCGGAGCATGGACAAACCAGCTGCTGCCCGGGCTGCAGCTTCCACTAACTGTAAAAAGACAGGTCCTTTTTTGGTTTGGTAATGACCCCGCCGACAACCACGACCGCTTCCTGCCCGCCAATATGCCCATCTATATCTGGGAATATACAGAAGGTAAGATGTTTTATGGGTTCCCTGATCTGGGCACAGGCATCAAGATCGCCCCGCATCATAGAGGCCGCAGCATCGACCCTGATCATCTCACACAGGATGTCAGCCAGCAAGAGATCGGGGAAATGAAGGACATCGCCCGCGAATACCTCGGTATAAACCCGGTCTTCAGAACATCCGCCGTCTGCATGTACACCAATACTCCCGACGAGAATTTTATAATCGACTATCATCCGGCGTTCGGTAATATCATTATCGCAAGTCCATGCTCCGGCCACGGATTCAAATTCAGCAGTCTCACAGGAAGGATACTTAGCGATATGGCCCTGGGAAATGACACGGGCTTCGACCTGTCCCCATTCTCACTCAGCCGCCCGGCTATCGTGACCTCGCATTAGAGCTGAATTCACCGGCCATCCCGGCACGGTCAACACGTCAAAAAAATAGCGTATCTTAATCGACAACTGTCATATGAATGCTAAGGGGGTCCGTCAGATATTGCCTGCTACTGCACTTATTCATATTGTTGGGCACATGCTGCACGGCACAGATGATCATACCCTGGGGTTATGCCTTGAATCTGGACTTTGGCAGAGGAACAACTGACCCGGGCCCACCGCTGTCCACGGGTTATACCAGTCTGAGCTACACCACATCTTCCTGTCCTGACCCCGGTTTCTACACAGTGGAATCCAAACTCAACTGCCAATATTCCGCCAGCTATAATTTTGATGCCGGTCATTACTATTACCATGGCGTTCGCCAGCCCGTCGACTCCGGGTATATGATGGTCGCGAAATTTCATGCCAGCCTGACCCCCATGCTGCTCTTCTACGATACGCTAAAAAACCTTTGCAGCAGCCATGCCTATCTGTTCTGGGCGCCGATCATCAATGCACTGCCGACGTCGTGCTTCAATCCAGATCTTACCTTCAGCATAGAGACCACCACCGGCACGGTCATCAAGACATACCAGACAGGTATCATAGGAGGCGCTGGAGACCAGGGTACCGCTTTCCCCGGCTGGTATGATCCTTCCGGCCTGCCGCCTCCTCCATTTTTTTATGGCGTGAATTTCAACGTGCCCGTCGGCGTCAATGATGTGGTCGTAAAGATCATCGTCAA
>Ga0105239_10008519_pt1 | contig 11657 bp, 6 predicted proteins | sample KBSC44metaG_FD_92761 | JGI IMG/M metagenome (GOLD analysis project Ga0105239, IMG submission 92761) | Corn rhizosphere microbial communities from Kellogg Biological Station, Michigan, USA - KBS C4-4 metaG | ecosystem: Host-associated > Plants > Roots > Rhizosphere > Soil | place: Michigan, USA...
AGCGCAAAAGTGAGCCCAATAAATATGGCTCCCAGGAAGGTCAGGTCATATAAATTGATATGGAATGTATACGGATTCAAGTGAGCTAAATGCATCAATCGCTGTTCCAAACTATTAACTTACTGATATAAAGCAAATAACGCTTTATTTATATCAATTGGTGTAGCGAAACCGAACATTTGGCCGTTCGGTTTTGAATATTTAGTCCTTTACCGGGTATTATCATTAAGCAAATAGATAGTATTAAAATGCAGAACCTCTTCCTAATTTAAAAATAGCTCATCTGTAAAAACCCAAGCTGGCTTTCCCTTTGCAGGATGCCAGTCTGGCACCTTCTGAAGCGGTTTAATAGCCAGCTTGATGCAGGATATGTTCCCGGCTGTTTTTATTTTACATTCCAGATTAATGGTAGCAACAGGATCTTTTTTCTGTGGGGTGGCTGTTTTCAGGCTTGTCAATAGTTTTAAATGATGTTCATCCGCTCCGCCCCAAACTTCAATCTCGGCTGGCAAAAATATCTGGCTACCTATATTGCGCAAGGTATTCAGCGTAAGTGAATGCAATGCGATTGGCTTTTTGAAAAGCATCAGCATAGCCATGTCTTTTTGTGAACCCAGCCATTTCATATTGCCAAAGTTGGTACCACCCAGTTCTTTATCAATAATGGTCTTGGCTCCATCAGCAGTATATTTTCCGTCGGCGGGTGCTAAAAAACTAATGCTATCGGGAGTGTAAGTATTCTTGTAAAAATTAAATTGCACGGTATCGCTCCCCAGCCAGCCTGCTTTAAATGCCCGGGCACGCAAAACAGTGTTCTGTGTAAACACGATACCTGGTTTGTAAACAGCTGATTTGATGCTATCTGGGGCGCTCCCATCCGCAGTGTAATGTATATCCACCCCTTTAATAGGGTTGCTCAATTGCAACTGAAATGATTGCTGGAATATCTGGCTCGTGTTTTTAAGCTGTGGATTGGTTAACTTTAGGGGTTTGCCATCATCTTTGTAGCCGCTCAACAGTCTGATCTTTTTATGGGCTGCCTGTAGTTGCTGTATATCAGCGGGTTTTAATCCCGTATCCCAAATAGCCAGTTCCGTTAGGCTTTTGATCGCCATAATTTGCCCGATCGTGTTTGGGTTAAGTTTAGTTCCGGCCAATGATAAGGTTTTAAGATGCTTGAGCGATGCCAGGTCTTTTAAGCCACTACCATTAATGTCAGAAAAGTTAAGATTAAGCTGACGCAGATTTTCAAAACGGCCAATCGTTTTCAGGTCCCCGTCTTTTACCGGCATTTTATTGAGATCAAGTATAACGATCTGTTTTTTGATGGGCTCAAGCTCATCCAAAACTTTCACAGAATAAGCGCTTTTGTTATAAATATTAACAGCCAATGCCGGTGACGCGTTGGCCAGAGCGTATATTACCCGGTAATTATTGTTAAGCTTTTTTATATCCTTATCGTCAGCAGCCGAAAAATCGTAGACCTCCTCGGTACTTTCTACAGGTTTTAACCGGGTTGCCGCTAATATTCTTAGGGAGTCTGTAGCCGGCAGTTCGATCACTTTTTTCTTAAAATCGGGATTATTTTTTATCCAAAGATACAGCAGCATCTTGTCCTGATCGGTTAACTGGGGCTTGCCAACGGGGGGCATGTGCTTTTTTTCATCCTCGGGCAGGTGTATGCGCTGTAATAATAAACTGATGCCCGGTTGCCCGGCAATAAACAACTTACCTGTTTTACCCCCTTTAAGTATGGCATTAGCTGTGCTTAACATCAGGCCGCCTTTCATTTTATCGGCATTATGGCAACTTTGGCATTTCGTTTCAAAAATGGGCGCGATCACGTCCCGGTACACCAGCGCCTGTTCTATGGGTACTTTGCGGTTTTCCTTTTGGAGGATGGGGGCCAATATAAAATCTTCGCCGTGGGTAAGATCGGCTCCAAAATGCCCGGCAAGTGTAAGGCAAATTACGGTGACAATGGCTCCTGTTTTTGCTATAGTTGCCGTATAGACAGATGTATTGCGCCACAAATAAATACCATAACCTACAAACGCTACGCTCACGCCAAACCATTTATGCCATTGTAAAGTGCCCCCCTCGTAACCGGGTTCCCTCGATAGGAATAAACCCATAATGACCGTGAGCGAAGACAAAATCGCGCCCAATACCAGTAAATACGTGGTAAAAAGCTGGTATAACTTTTCATCCGCAAACCCGGGTCTGAAGCGAAAAAACTCCATGAGCATGGCCAAAAGGAGTATGACTATCGGAAAATGCAGTATAAGTGGGTGCATGCGACCAACAGGTTGCAGCCATTGGGGTATAGCCAGGCTATCACCAGCCCATAATAAAACAACAATGAAAATATTTAGCGTAAATAATAATCCCTCGGCAAAACCTTTGTGGCTGGTCCTCATTCAAATAACCGGTATATAAGCAGTAAAGCTTTAGTTTAAACTCTTGTAAATTTATAAGGGTACACCTTACCCGATGCCCACTGGGCTACATAAAGGTTTTCATCATTATCCACACATACATCATGCGGATTTAAAAATATCTTTTCGGCCTGGGCCATAGGCTGTAAAACGCCATCCAGATAAACCGGTTCGGTGCCGCCTATATTGGATACTACTTTGTTGTTTTTATCCAATATGGTTGTAAACCCAGTATTTTCATGCCCCAGATCCGGCGACCGCAATACAGCGGCATATAAATAATCACCTTTGATAACCGGGCGGCATACACATGCGCCGGGCAGTTTGATCACTTCCAGCAATTTACCATCTAAGCTAAAGCGCTTAAAGCAATTGCGGGTACGGTCGGTTATCAATAAGGTAGGGGTGCTTTGGCGTCTGTCAATCACAATGCCATGGGCATTATCTAAATGTTCGTCTCCCTCCCCTTTGCCTCCAAAAAACCCTTTCAATTTGCCATCTTTATCATAGTGCGTAATATACTGCGCGCCATAGCCATCAGCAATAAAAATATCGCCGTTGGTATCAACCGCGGTTTCGGTAGGTACAAACTCTTCGGCTTTATGATAAACTCCTGTTTCCAGGGGCACGTCAATGGTCATTAATATGTGACCATCCAATGTAGTTTTATATACCTGGTGTTTTACCGTATCGGTAATAAATAAAAACTCGGTGCCGTTCTCGTTCGTTAACGTTAAACCATGGGCTCCCGGAAAATCATGTCCCCAGGTATCCAGTAGTTTGCCCGATTTATTATAGGTGAGTACATTATTTTTTGTTTCGTTAGTCAGCAATAATATCCGGCCCCGGGCATCCTGTACCATCTCGTGGCAATCATTCACCGGATTCTTTTGGGCATCGGCCTTGCTCCAGTTTTTATCCATGCGATACCGCATATGACCATGGCCATAAATAGGTCCGCTGTTTTGGGCCAGCAGATCTTTGCTTATAAAAAACCCGGCAGATAAAGCGGTGGATTGTTTAATAAAATCTCTTCGTTCCATGTGTAACTGGTATTCCTTAGGCAATGATTCCTTTGATCACATTACCGGCTACGTCTGTTAAACGGTAGCGCCTGCCCAAACTTTTAAAGGTTAGTTTTTTATGGTCGATACCTAACTGGTTCAAAATGGTAGCGTGAAAATCATGTACATGCACCGGATCTTTTACAATGTTATAACCAAATTCATCCGATTCACCGTATACCAAACCTGGTTTAATACCACCACCAGCCATCCAGATACTAAAACAACGGGGATGATGGTCGCGGCCATAATTGGCTTTTTCCAGTTTACCCTGGCTGTAATTGGTGCGGCCAAACTCACCACCCCATATTACCAGCGTTTCATCGAGTAAGCCGCGTTGCTTCAAATCGGTAACCAATGCTGCTGAAGCCTGGTCGACATCTTTAGCCTGGCCGGCCATTTCCTGCGGTAAATTGGAATGCTGATCCCAGCCCTGATGATATAATTGAACAAAACGCACCCCGTTTTCTGATAGCTTGCGCGCCAATAAACAGTTTGCCGCATAAGTACCGGGAATCAAACAATCTGGCCCGTACATCTTTACTATATCGTCCGACTCTTTGGATACATCCATAATTTCAGGAACAGCAGTTTGCATGCGGTAGGCCATTTCGTATTGCTGCACTTTGGCATTTATTTCAGGGTCGCCAAAGGCTTTGTAATTGATATCATTGAGAGCCGCCAGGTTATCCAGCATTTTCCTGCGTTCATGGCGGTTTAAACCATCAGGATCATTTAAATAAAGTATAGGGTTTTCGCCGCTGCTGAACTGCACACCCTGGTGAATAGAGTCTAAAAATCCGTTGCTCCATAACTTGGAGTACACCCCCTGTCCGTTCCCCTTACCTTTGGATAATAATACGGTAAAGGCAGGGAGGTTTTTATTTTCGCTGCCCAGGCCATAGCTTACCCATGAGCCCATACTGGGCCGGTTACCTTGCTGCGCACCGGTTTGGAAAAAGGTAAGTGCCGGATCGTGATTAATAGCATCCGTATTCATAGAGCGGATGATGCAAATGTCGTCGGCTATTTTACCAATATGCGGGAACAAATCGCTTACATAAGCGCCCGATTCGCCATATTGTTTAAAATCGTAAAAAGAACCCACCAGCGGAAAAGAGGCCTGTTTGGCAGTCATCCCGGTCAATATCTGGTTACCGCGAACCGATGCTGGCAGCTCCTGCCCCATCATTTCCCTTAATTTTGGTTTATAATCAAACGATTCCAGTTGTGAAGGCGCACCATCCTGGAAAAGATAGATCACCCTTTTGGCTTTCGGGGCAAAATTAGGAATGCCCGGAATAAAATCAGCCTCGCTTTCGGCCCCGGCGCCGCTAAACAAATCGGGAATAAGCAAAGAGCCTAATGCCACGCTGCCAATACCTAAACTCAGCCTTGACAGAAACCTGCGCCTGTTAATATTGAGTCTGCTCTCTAAAAAATCTTTTTCCATATCACCTAGGTCTTGGTTATGGCTTCTTCTAAATTATAAATGGTGTCAACCACCTTCATCATCGCGGCCAGCGTTATCTTATCTGCATCAACAGGGATTGGGTATTCACCAACACTCAGCAACTTTTCGGCATCTGCTTTTTTCATGGTCTTTAACTCATCTGTATAATAAGCAGTTAATATGGCTAACTCTTTTTCTTGTGGATGCCTGCACATAATCAACCTGAAGGCTTTGGTAACTTTGGCAGAAGCTGAGCTGTTATCCTGTAATAACCTGGCTGCTAATACCCTTGATGCCTCCAGTACGGTAGGATCGTTCAACATAACCAATGCCTGGAGCGGCGTATTGGTGCGTAAGCGTTTCACTTCGCATTGATCCCGGTTACTGGCATCAAAAATACCTAATGAGGCTGGTGGCACCGTACGTTTGATCAGCGTATACATCCCCCTTCTATAGAGATTAGGGCCATGTACCTGTTTGTAATTGGCCAGTATGCCACGGCCTGAGGTTGCGTTTTCCCAAAGACCGGGTGGCTGGTAAGGGTTAACACTTGGGCCCCCAATGGTACGCGTTAATAGTCCACTGCTGGCCAGTACCAGATCGCGGACAAACTCGGCGGGCAGGCGGTAACGGGGCCCGCGCGACAGGTAAGTATTTTCAGGATCTGTTTTTGCTTTTTCGGGCGTAAGCGCGGCTGATTGCCTGTAAGTTGATGACATCACGATCTGCTTCACAAGTCGTTTGATATCCCAGCCACGTTCCCTAAAATCGACGGACAGCCAGTCCAGCAGTTCGGGATGTGAGGGCAGATCGCCCTGCATTCCAAAATCACCAGAGCTTTTAACAATACCTTTACCAAAAAACTCCTGCCAGATCTGGTTAACAAATACCCGGGCGGCCAATGGATTGTTTTTATTAAATACCCACTCTGCAAGACCAAGTCTGTTTTTAGGATAGCTGCCGGTAAAAGGTAAAATGGATTTTGGGGTTCCCGGTTCAACTTCGTCGCCATGCGCATCGTAGTTACCGCGTTTCAGGATGTAGGTTGGTCGTACTTTGTCACTATCACCCATTACCGATACGATGAGTTTTGCCGTATCCTGCTTGTTTATAAAGTTCAATACCTTTTTTACATCTTCATTACTGATCTGCATCATCGGGCGCTTGGCATAGGTTTCGGGCCCTCCTACGGTTGACTGGATGCCCACCTCTTTCACATTGTTAAAAAAGGAGTACACCTGGTAATACTCTTTCTGCGAAAAAGGATCATACTTATGGTCATGGCAATGGGCGCATTCCAGGGTAATTCCCAACAATGCTTTACCAAAAGTATTGGTACGGTCTGTTACATAACTTACCCGGTATTCTTCATCAATTACGCCGCCTTCTTCTGTTATTTTATGGTTACGGTTAAAACCGGTAGCCAACAATTCCTCTTTTGTAGCGTTCGGCAGCAGATCTCCGGCCAGCTGCCAGGTAATAAATTTATCATAGGGCAAATTCTCATTAAAAGCGTGGATCACCCAATCGCGCCAGGGCCATTGGCTACGGTAATTATCATCCTGGTAACCATGCGAATCGGCATAACGGGCAACATCTAACCAATGCAGAGCCATTTTTTCGCCATACTGTGGACTTTGCATCAATTGATCGACCATCTTTTGGTAAGCATTTGCGCTTTTATCTGCCAAAAACGCATCCATCATGGGCAAACTGGGTGGTAAACCTGTGAGGTCAAGCGATAATCTTTTAAGCAATCGTTCCTTATCAGCTTCGGGATTGGGATCGATACCTTTTTGCTCCAGCTTCTGTAGTATAAAATTATCGATCTGATTTTTGGGCCAGGCTGTATTTTTTACTTGTGGTACTGCAGGTAATTGAGGTGGTACAAAAGCCCAGTGCTTTTCGTATTTGGCACCTTGCTTTATCCATTTTTTAATCAGATCTACTTCATAAGCCGACAACCTTTTCAAATTCGACGCAGGTGGCGGCATCAACTCGGTGGTATCCTGAGTGGAAATGCGCCGGTAAACCTCCGACAGGCCTGGCTCGCCGGGTACCAGCGCATGAGCTTGAGGGTTATCTTTTAAAGCATGATAGGCACTTTCCGGCATATCAAGCCGAAGATTGGCTTCCCGTTTACTGGCATCAGGTCCATGGCATTTATAACATTTATCAGAAAGAATAGGTCTGATGTTAAAATTATAGCTTATAACGTCTGGAACTTGTTCCTCGGTACCTTGGTCTGATCCTGAATGCTTACAAGCAGAAAACAGGCATAACATGCAGCCCGCACACCAGACCCAAAAAAAATACGCCTTCCAATTCATCATCAATTTGGCAGTAAGGGTGGTTTAAATAAAATTACAATCAAATGTTTTCTCTTTAATCAGCTCTGATAAACTAAACAGGTTCATCCGCTCCAATTTCAAGCAGGTTTAAGAAAAACACATGATTATAGGTTTATAATTGGTTCTCTAATCAGCTATTTATCGGTACCTATAAATAAAAGGACACTTGTTTTACACAATAAATATATGATTAAAATGGTTTTGTTTATATGTACAAACAAATTAAATATCTGCTAAAATTATTGCCCCACCATGAGTTTGACAATGGACTAACATGCTATTTTAATGCACTATCCTACTATCCTGGTTACGAAGATTTATCAAGAGCTAATTTATCAGATGAACGATGAGTTATGGAATGGTAATCCTGAATGCTTCCTTTTTTATAAACTAGCCTGTAATTGTGATAGACGGATGTTTGTGATTATAGATATTACAGCGATATTTATAACATGGATGCAAAATTATTTTCTTATAAAGCTGATGGTATTGTACTTAAGCCTTTAAATGACCATTTGAAAACCAGCCCTGTTTTTGACAGGAAAGAACTGATAGAAAAACTGAAGGAAATTTTAAAAGACGATAATTTTACGCTCGATGAACGATCAATCGAATATAAAATTGAAGACGGTCAGCTTTATCTTCAAGGATTGGCTGTAAAACAGGAGGAATCAAAATCCATTGGGTTTATGATGAATAGTAAATGATCACGTCGTCATCTGTCCAGGCTTTTTAAAAAGAATGTGATTTTAGAGCCGTTCTTCTCCGTTTTCATGGTACTCGGTATACATATTACCTTTGGTTTTTACAGGTAACGCAAAAGAAAAAGTTGATCCTACCCAGGGTTCACTCTCCACCCAGATACGGCCCCCATGCCGCTCAATGATCTCCTTGGTAATATACAAGCCCAAACCCAGACCTGTAATGCTTCTGTTAATGCCTTTGGCACGATAAAACTGGCTGAATATGTGGTTTATATTTTCTTTATTGATACCCATGCCGTAATCTCTCACAGATACGATAACTTCTGCCCCCACCTTTTGTACCGAAATCTCAATTTTATCAGACTCCGGTGAATATTTTACCGCATTAGTGATCAGGTTAATTAATACCTGCTCCAACCTCATCTTATCCCCCTCTAAAAATATTTCTAAAGTTTCATCAAAGTAGATATTATGCGATGAATGAGCCTCCCCAATAGCTTCAAGGGTTTCTTTGATAAGCATGGTAAGATCAAATTCTTCAAAATAAAACTGCAGCTTTCCCGATTGTATTTTTGAAATATCGAATAGGTCGTTGATCAAGGTGTTCAGTTTTTTTACCTGGTTTATTGCCTTTTCAACAAAAGGCTTGTTTGCATCAATTACTCTTCTGTCTAATAGCTGCAGAAAGCCGCTCATAGAGGTCAGCGGTGTTTTTAATTCATGAGAGGCCAGTGCAATAAATTCATCTTTTTTCTGGCTCAGTTCCTTTACTTCCGTAAACAACCTGGAATTGTCAAGCGCGACTGCTGCCTGGGAGGCCAGACTAACCACCAGATCCTCATGCTCTTGCTGGAACACACCGGCTTGCGGGTGACCAAAAAACAAACCGCCTATGACGTCGCCGGAACTGCTTATAACCGGAACTGCAAGATAGCTGACCACCGGAAGATACTCCTTAGGCATCCCTACATGAGGAGCATTTTGTCCATATCTTGGGTCCTTGGTAATATCATCTGCTCTCAGCACACCTTCACCGCTAAATGTGGAATGAAAAACAGCTGTATTCCTAAGCATCCCGAAACCTTCAAACGCCTCCCTCGCTGAGCCCGATAAGGTATATAGCTTAAAAGCTTCATCATCATTAGTGATGGTATTATAAAAAAATGCACCAAAGGCCGCGCCGGTGATCTGGGTAGTGGCATCGGTTACTTTTTGCAGGATAGATTCTGTATCGAGCTTCTCGGAAATGACTTTTCCGATGGTATTCAGAATCTGCAACTTTTCTGCCTGATGACGGATAGCTATTTCGGCTTTTCTTGCGGCTGTAATATCCCTGGCCACCTTGGATGCGCCAATGATTTTTCCATATTGGTCCTTTACCGGCGAAACAGTAAGAGAAATATCAATGGCACTGCCATCTTTATGCAATCTGATGGTTTGAAAATGATCAACTTTATTGCCGTTTTTGATGTTTTCAATAATGAGATTTTCCTCATTCAATCTATCCAGCGGGATAAGAATAGATATATGCCGGCCAATGGTCTCGTTTTCCTGGTAACCAAATATCTTTTCAGCACCACCGTTCCAGGTGGTAATGATGCCATCAAGCGTTTTACTGATAATGGCATCATCAGAATTCTCAACAATAGCAGCCAGCATACCGCGTTTTTCAGCAGTCTCTCTTTCGCTCGTAATATTACGCATGATGTGAGATGCCCCAATAACTAAGCCATCATCATCTCTTATTGGAGAAAGTGTAAGTGATACCGGAAAGTGCCTATTTTCTTTATTACGGCGAATGGAATGCAAATGAGCGAGTTTTTCACCTGCCATTACCCTTTTAAAAATAGCCTGTTGCTCCTGCTGAAGATCTTCAGGGATTATGGTAAAAATACTCTTGCCTAAGAGTTCCGAAGCTGTATAACCGAAAATCGTTTCGGCCGCCGGGTTACAATTTAAAATAATATGGTCAAGATCGTGACTCAATACCCCATCTTCCATTCCTTCGAAAATGGCCGCAAGTGTAAAGAGATCAGGTAATATGTCATTTTTCATGGAAAGCTTACTCCTTTTTTGATCCTGTCAACGAACGCCTGGTTTGATTTAGATATAGTTTATATTTATAACTTCTAATTAAAACGCGCAAGTTATTTCAGGTGCAAATGTAACGTGTATTGAAACAAAAGGTTTTAAGTACCCTATCTTACCTGCATTAATATATTATTCTATGTCTCAATCATTTACGGCAATAAACAAAACCTTATAAAATTAAATTTCATTATCCGGGTAAAATGGCCTGCTTTTTAAGCGGAGGATATAAATATTCGCCCAGCAATTGACCATATTATTAGCGGTATCTTTCTCCTGAAAGAAGAACTGGCATGATTTTTTGTAAAGTTTAAATACATCAAACTATTAAAACTATGAGATCATTATTGTATATCATCGCAGTCATCCTGATCATAGGATGGGCGATTGGCGTGTTTGCTTACTCAGCAACCGGTTTAATTCATACTTTGCTCGTTATCGCCATCATTGCACTTTTGTTGGGTATTATCAGGAGATCTTCCGCGACGATATAAAGCACAGCATATTCAGGTAAAAAGAAAAAACGCGGGTTAACAGCCCGCGTTTTTTCTTTTTACCCCCTGCCTAAATAAATTAAATAAAAAATCATCTACCATTAAATGAAACACATAAATTTATCCGTTTAAATAACACTTATTATTTCCTAAAATTTTAACCTTATGCTAAAACTGTCTTTCACCCTGTTTTTTGTCGTCGTTTTTTTCGGTACGCTTAGATATTTTACAGGTGCCTTTTTTCAAGAAGATCAACCTCAAATTAAGCAGGCTTCGCCCAATCGAAACCATATATCAATTATCGGGCAAAGAGATACCGCACGTGGACCAGATGGATTAACCATTACCAGGTTTGCCGGCCCCGACCTTACCCCGAGTCCGGCATGTATTGCAACAGCGCCAACAGGTGAGGTATTTGTGGGTGTAGATATGATAGGCTCCCTGGGTAAAACTCCCGGTAAAGGAAAAATTATCAGGTTGGTAGACAGCGACAATGACGGTAAGATAGACAAGCATACAGAATTTGCCGAAGTTGATGATCCCCGCGGTATCCTGGTGATGGGCAACCAGTTTTTTGTGATGCACACTGTATTTTCTAAAGAAACCGGTAAAGCGACCGGGATGAACCTGGAAGTTTTTACAGACAAAGACCAGGACGGCATTGCCGATGGGCCTCCAAAACCGCTTATTGAACATATAAGCAATGCCCATATGCTGGCCGAAAGAGGTACAGATCATGCTACTAACGGCATACGAATGGGTATTGACGGCTGGATATATATTGCTGTAGGTGATTTTGGCTTTCATGATGCTATAGACCGCAGCGGCAAAAAGCTAACCATGCTGGGTGGCGGTATAGTAAGGGTGCGACCGGATGGAACCGAGATGGAGATTTACACCCATGGGACCCGGAATATTTATGATGTAGCCATTGATCCGTACATGAATGTTTTCACCAGGGACAATACCAATGATGGCGGCGGATGGAACATCCGTTTTTCTCATCACATACAATCGGGCGAATATGGATATCCCGTATTATTCCAGCACTTTACGGATGAGATC
>Ga0105239_10008522_pt1 | contig 11655 bp, 10 predicted proteins | sample KBSC44metaG_FD_92761 | JGI IMG/M metagenome (GOLD analysis project Ga0105239, IMG submission 92761) | Corn rhizosphere microbial communities from Kellogg Biological Station, Michigan, USA - KBS C4-4 metaG | ecosystem: Host-associated > Plants > Roots > Rhizosphere > Soil | place: Michigan, USA...
CGCCTGGCTTCCGGCCACGATCGATTGCTGGCGAGGGCGATTCTGGCTGGCGTCGGGCCATAGGGCTGTGACGGCGTTGCGGGCGCGCGTTTCTACGCGAATATAACTTGTGCGGCTCGCCAGCCCAAACATCAGCAGGGCGTGCGGCCGATGGCGCGCGAGCAATGCCGGCAGTTGCTGATCGACCGCTTGATAAATTACCGGAAAAATATGGCCGATCCGCTCGACCTCGCTCAAGGCGGGTCGCCGAAGGCGGATCAGTCGATCCACCAGCGGCATGGTGGGATTGAACGGCCCGCCCGGGAACGGCCCGAAGCCTGTGAGGAGGATGCGGAGCGCGCCGCTCATTCCGTGTCCATCAATGGAGCATGGCGGCGATCCGCTCGGCCGCGAGGGTGGGCGTTATTCGGCCGTCCGCCACCTCAGTTTCGATCTTCTTGACCTTGGCGCGAATGACGGGATCGCTGCGCAGCCGCGCCATCATTCGCTGCTCCAGTAAGGTCCACATCCATTTTACCTGCTGCTGGCGCCGCCGTTCAGCGAATTCACCCGACGCACTCATGGCCGTGCGGTGATCGAGCACCTTCTGCCAGAGTTCGGCAATACCCTGGCCGGTCATTGCCGAATAGGTCAGGACCGGCGGATGCCAATGATCGGACCGGGGGCTCAGGATATGCAGCGCGCTGCGATAATCGGCTGCCGCGAAATTGGCGCGCTTGATGTTGTCGCCGTCAGCCTTGTTGATCGCGATCATGTCCGCAAGTTCGACGAGTCCCTTCTTGATACCCTGCAATTCATCGCCGGCGCCCGGCAGCATCAGCGCCAGGAAGAAGTCGGTCATGTCACAGACCGCGGTTTCGGACTGGCCGACGCCGACCGTCTCCACCAGAATGACGTCGAAGCCCGCGGCCTCGCAGAGCAGCATCGACTCGCGGGTCTTGGCCGCGACCCCGCCGAGCGAACCGGAGGACGGAGAGGGTCGGATATAGGCGTTTTCCGAGGCCGACAGCCGCGCCATGCGGGTCTTGTCGCCGAGAATCGAGCCGCCGGTTCGCGCTGAGGAGGGATCAACCGCCAGCACTGCCACCCGTTGGCCGCGTTCGATCAGGAACATGCCGAGCGCATCGATGGTCGTGGATTTGCCGACACCGGGCGAGCCGGTGATGCCGACGCGTACCGCGCGGCCGGTGTCCGGCAGCAGCGCCTGGACCAGATCGCGCGCCGCGGCCTGATGATCCTCACGACGGCTTTCGATCAGCGTGATGGCGCGCGCCAGCGCCGCGCGATGGCCGGCGCGAACCGCTCGGGCGAGCTCGGGGATGTCGATCGGCGCATTCTTCGGCAGGGTGATGCCTTGCTCTGGTATGATTGCACTCAAGATGGCGGTCTGGCGGCGGTCATTTGCAAGCGAGCAATCCGAAGTGCAAGAGGCCCCCGGACTGCCTGGTTGTGCTGCTCCTCGAACGATCCAGGTCTTACGCCGCCGCCTCGCTATGGCCGAGCCGCGCATTCAATTTGTGGATCAGCTCTTCGGCGGCATCGGCGATCACCGTGCCAGGCGGGAAAATCGCCTCGGCACCGGCCTTGTAGAGTTCGTCATAATCCTGCGGCGGCACCACGCCACCGATAATGATCATGATGTCCTCGCGGCCGAGCTTTTTGAGCGCGGCCTTCAGCTCGGGCACGGCGGTGAGGTGGGCGGCGGCCAGCGACGAGACGCCGAGAATATGTACGTCGTTTTCCACCGCCTGCCTTGCGGCTTCATCGGCGGTAGCAAATAGCGGCCCGATATCGACGTCGAATCCGACATCGGCAAAGGCCGAGGCGATGACCTTCTGGCCGCGATCATGACCATCCTGGCCGATCTTGGCGACGAGAATACGGGGGCGGCGTCCCTCCGCCTGCTCAAAGGCATCGATCAACGACTGAACTTTTTCGACCCGGTTGGACATGGCGGAAGCCTCCCGCTTGTAAACGCCGGTGATGGACTTGATCTCGGCGCGATGGCGGCCAAACACTTTTTCAAGAGCGTCCGAAATTTCGCCAACGGTGGCCTTGGCCCGTGCAGCATCGATGGCCAAGGCCAGTAGATTGCCGTTGCCCTCGCCCGCCGAACGCGTGAGTGCGGCAAGTGCGGCTTCCACGTCCTTCTGGTTGCGTTCCTTCCGCAGCCGGCCGAGCTTGTCGATCTGCAACCGGCGCACCGTCGAATTCTCGACCTTGAGCACGTCGATCGGCGGTTCGTCCGTTGGCTTATACTTGTTGACTCCGATCACCGACTGGCGGCCAGCATCGATCCGGGCCTGCGTCTTGGCCGAGGCTTCCTCAATGCGCAATTTCGGAACGCCCGCTTCGATGGCCTTGGCCATACCGCCAAGTGCCTCCACCTCCTGGATGTGAGCCCAGGCTTTGGCGGCGAGGTCGGCGGTGAGCCGTTCGACATAATAGGAGCCGCCCCAGGGATCGATGATGCGGGTGGTGCCGCTTTCCTGCTGCAGGAACAATTGCGTGTTGCGGGCGATCCGCGCCGAAAAGTCGGTCGGCAGCGCCAGCGCCTCGTCGAGCGCATTGGTATGCAGCGACTGGGTATGGCCCTGGGTCGCCGCCATCGCCTCAATCGTGGTGCGCATCACGTTATTGTAGACGTCCTGCGCGGTCAGCGACCAGCCGGAGGTCTGGCTATGGGTGCGGAGTGACAGCGAGCGCGGGTCTTTCGGGTTGAACTGCTTCAACAGTTTCGCCCAGAGCAGCCGCGCGGCGCGCAGCTTGGCGACTTCCATGAAGAAGTTCATGCCAATCGCCCAGAAGAACGATAACCGCGGCGCGAAACGGTCGACATCCATGCCGGCGGCAATGCCGGCGCGCAGATATTCGACGCCATCCGCCAGGGTATAGGCGAGTTCGAGATCCTGCGTCGCGCCGGCCTCCTGCATGTGGTAGCCGGAGATCGAGATCGAATTGAATTTAGGCATCCGCTGTGAAGTGAAGGCAAAGATGTCGGAGATGATCCGCATCGAAGGCGTCGGCGGGTAGATATAGGTGTTGCGCACCATGAACTCTTTCAGAATGTCATTCTGAATGGTGCCGGCGAGTTTCTCCGGCGGCACGCCCTGTTCTTCGGCCGCGACCACGAAGAGCGCAAGGATCGGAAGCACCGCGCCATTCATCGTCATCGACACGCTCATCTGATCGAGCGGAATGCCGGAGAACAAAGTGCGCATGTCGTAGATCGAATCGATCGCCACGCCCGCCATGCCGACGTCGCCGGTGACGCGCGGATGATCGGAATCATAGCCACGGTGGGTGGCGAGGTCGAAGGCGACCGAAAGACCCTTCTGGCCAGCCGCCAGATTGCGGCGATAGAACGCGTTGGAATCCTCAGCCGTTGAGAAGCCGGCATATTGCCTCACCGTCCACGGCTGGTTGACGTACATCGTGGGGTAGGGACCGCGCAGATAAGGCGCGACGCCGGGCCAGGTCTCGAGGAAATCAATGCCTTTGAGATCGGCCTCGCCGTAGCTCGATTTGACCGGAATGCCTTCGGGCGTCAGCCAAGGCTCAGCCTGTCCCGCGGCGGCGCCAAGGACCGGCATTTCAAAGGCGATATTCTTGAAATCAGGTATGTTGCTCATCGTCTCCAACATAGCACAGGCGCCCCTTTCGGGGACGTGATCCTAATCATGGTCCGGAGACTGATGGCTGACGATGCCCGCCATCCTCTCCGGTCCGTAGTTCTCGAGCGTGGTATGGCTCGGCAGATTGGCGATCGCCACCACCCAGCCGAGTCGCGACTCGGTTCCAAATTGCTGAATCGGCACCACACGGTCTGGCCGATCGAACGCGCCTGTCATGACCTCGATCCGGGGTCCGTCGATGTGATGGAAACTCAGCGGTGTACCGCACTCGCGGCAGTAACCGCGCTCGGCAATGGAGGAAGAGCGAAAAAGCGCCGGTTGACCGCGCGTCCATTCGAAATGCTCAAGGGCGACCTCGGCGAGCGAGGCAAAGGGCGCCCCGGTCGCCTTCTGGCACATCCGGCAGTGACAGATCGAGATCCGAACCGGCGGAGCCGAGAGTGCAAAGCGGATCGCGCCGCACTGGCAACCTCCGGTCAAAACGGCTCGTGCTTCCGATGTCATGCCTTTGCGATCCGCTGATAGGCTTGCGTGAGCGTGTTCAAAGCATCACCGCCGGCAAAGATGAAGTCCTGGACACCGGCTTGGCGGAAGGCGGTTTCCTGATCGCCTGGCCGGCCTGCGAGATAGATATGCCGTGCGCCCGCGTTCTGAAGGGCGTGGGCGGCCGGGCCGGCCTGGATTGGATAGAGCTTGTCGGACGAGCAGAGGCAGACCAGTTGGGCGCCAGAATCCTTGAACGCCTGGGCGAGAGCCGCCGTGTCGGTAAAGCCGGCGCTGTCGATCGCCTCGATGCCGCCGGTTTCGAAAAAGCTTTTCGCAAAGGTGGCGCGCGCGGTGAAATCGGCGGGGGTTCCAAGATTGGCAAGGAAGATCTTCGGCCTTGATCCCGACTGGTTCTGGATTGCGTCGGAGCGATCGCGGAGTGCCTCGAACGGTTGTGCGAACCGCATGGCCGGCAAGGGGTCGAATTTGATTTTCGCTTCCCCGTAGGCAGGCAGCACGATCGGCTTGGTATCGAGCACCGCAACCGGCGCTTCATGAAGATTGGGAAACTCGCTGGCGCCGGTAAGTACGTCGCGGCGCTTGGCGATGTTGGCCTCCCGCTGCGCTCGCGTCGCCAGAACTTCCTTCTGGATCAGCCCCTGTTCGAGGGCGGCGAAAACGCCTCCGCTCTTTTCAATCGCCTGGAACAAAGCCCAGGCTGCTTCGCAGAGCTCGCGGGTGAGGGTTTCGATGCCGCCCGATCCGGCCGCCGGATCGGAAACCCTGGCGAGATTGGATTCTTCCAGCAGGACGAGCTGGGTGTTGCGCGCCACGCGTCGAGCAAAGCTGTCGGGCAGCCCGAGCGCCAAGGTGTGGGGCAATACGCTGACGCTGTCGGCGCCGCCAAGACCCGCAGAGAAAGTCGCAATGGTGGCGCGCAGCATGTTCACATAGGGATCGCGCTGGGTCAGCATCCGCCAGGCGGTATCGGCGTGGATGATAAGGGGCTTCGGTGGCAGGCCGCACGCCTGTTCGACCCGTCCCCACAACAGCCGCAAGGCGCGAAATTTGGCCAGCGACAGGAACTGATCGGCATCCGCGCTTAGACGCGCGTAGATCATGCCTTGCGCGTCAGCAAGCGATACATCCGCGTCGTCGAGTGCCCTGAGATAGGCGACGGCAGAAGCCACCACGAAAGCCAGTTCCTGGACTTCCGAGCCACCGGCATCATGGATCACCCTTCCATCGGCGACCGTAAAGGGACCTTTGAATCCCATGGCCGCCAAACCCTTGACGCCGCTGGTGACCGCACCAGAGATCTCTTGCCAGCGATAAGGGCTAAAGCCCCAGGCCGCGCAGGCTGCAAGCGGGTTGAGTCCGAAACGGATATTGCAGCTCGAAGGAGCAATGCCTTTCTGCTGGACATATTCGGCAAGGTGAATGGCCGCCATCCGCGATTGAGGGCCGACCTGAAGATCGAGGGTGATGCCCGCGTCGATGAAGATTCCATCCAAAACCTTGGCAATGGCTTCGGCGGTCGGCGGCAATCCGAAGCCATAAGCGCCGTTGGCGCCGGCAAACACCAGCGAAAGGCCGGTCGCTCCGTTCTCCAGATCCTGCAGAGCCTGCCGGTTGGCTTCGGCCGCATCGGGATGATCGATCCGCTGCAGGATGTCCCACGGCACGCCACCCGGTCGGCCGGCAATCGGCTTCACGCCGGGAACGCGGGTATAGATCGGCGCTATTTTCAGCCCGTCATAGGTCTTTCCGACCAGCTTCTCGAATGGTGCCCCCTTCAGCACGCCGTCGACCAGCTTGCGCCAGTCCTCGTAGGTGGCGGCCGGGAACTCCGCCGCCAGCCGAAGGTCTTCAGATTGAGACGTCATTACTAAATTCGCTCCGAGGTCCGCAGAGGTTGCGGATACGCAATATCAGCCGCTCCCGGTGTGGTCGGATCGGCTTTTCCCAAGACCTTTCGTCTTGGGAGCGCCAAACCGGCCCGCCAGGGTTGGGCCGCAAAATGCCACGTAGCGCCGGCCAAGCCAAACGGTTGTTTTGGAGGCGAAATAGCCCAGCGCGGGCGGTCAGTCGGGTGGCAAGTGGCGAATGCCGGCAGTCGTCAGGCGGGATAATGCCGCGCTCACGCTTTGTCCCGCGATGAGACGTTCCGGGGCGATTTCGGCAAGCGGCACCAGTACAAAGGCGCGTTCAAACAGGCGAGGGTGCGGAAGGGTCAGCTCGGGCGTATGGATGGCGGCGTCATCGTAGGCGATCAGGTCGAGGTCGAGGGTGCGCGGGCCCCAGCGCCTTTCGTTGGCACGATCACGGCCGAATTTCTTTTCGATCTTGTGCAGCGTGAACAAGAGCGCGTGCGGATCAAGCGCGGTCTCGATTTCGACGCAGGCATTGATGAATTCCGGCTGCGCCTCGTCGCCCCAGGGAGGGGTGGCATAATCCGAGGAGCGCGCAAGCAGCGCGCCTTGGGTCATACCGCAGATATGCGCGATGGCGAGCCTGAAGGTTGTCCGGACATCGCCGACATTGCCGCCAAGCGCAATGAGGGCGCTAGCCATAGGATCAGCCCTGAGGTTGTTGCTGACGGGTAAGCATCACGCCCACATCGTCGAAAATGGCGGCGATTGGAGCGTGGGGCTTATGCACCGTTACCTTGACAGCGCTGACGCGCGGAAAGGCTGCCAGGACCGCATCGGCGACAGCGCCGGCGGCGCGCTCCAGGAGTTTGTAATTGAGCCCGGCGAAGGCGGCCGTCGCGGTGGACACGACATTGGAATAGGAAACGGTATCGGCGAGCCGGTCGGTTCGCGAAGATTCCGACAGATCGACTGACAGCTCAAGATCGATAACAAAGCGCTGCCCGACTTCCGTCTCGTGTTCCATCACCCCGTGCCGGGCATGGATGACGACACCGGTGATGAAGATCGTATCGCTCATCGCTTGTCCTCGATCGCCGCGGAGACGCGAATGGCTTGCACCGTTTCGTGTACGTCATGGGTCCGGATGATCCGGGCGCCGTTCTGGACGGCAAGCAGATGCGCTGCGATCGAGCCTCCGATCCGCTCGGTGGGCTCGGAAGGGGTCACGGTCGAGATGAAACGCTTGCGCGAGGCACCGACCAGAAGGGGCAGGCCGAACCTTCGAAGTTCCTGCAGACGGGCCAGCGCGGTCATGCTCTGTTCCGGCGTTTTGCCGAAGCCGATGCCGGGATCGAGCACCAGGAGATCGTGTGGGATTCCAGCCTTCGTTGCGATCTCCAGCGATCGCTCAAAGAACTTGCCGATATCCTTCATAATGTCGAGAGCGGGGTCGGCGCTATCGCGGTTATGCATGATGACGAGTGGCGCCCGGCGTTCCGCCACCAGGCCCGCCATATCGGGATCGCGCTGAAGGCCCCAGACGTCATTGGCAATGCGGGCGCCCTGGTCCAGCGCCCAGGCAACCACTTTCGATTTCATGCTGTCGATGGATACAGGCACGCCGAGCGCTACGACGGCAGGAAGAATGGTGGCGAGCCGCCGGAATTCCTCCTCGGCGGTGACCGGTTTTGCACCATAGGGCCGGGTGGACTCCGCGCCGATATCGATGATGTCAGCGCCCTCGGCGATCATCCGCCGGACCTGCGCAAAAGCGCGATCCGGAACGTCGAACTTGCCGCCATCGGAAAACGAATCCGGCGTGACGTTCAATACACCCATGATCGCGACCGGAGGGCGCGCCGCCAGCGCCGGCACCATCGCCTGGAGGGTGCTTTCAGAACGAACCAAACGGGGCGAAGAGGCGATCATCCGGTCGCTTTGCGCGGTCCGGCCATGGGAGTCAAGCTCCCGCGGGAGGGAAGTAAGCTTCCTGATTTCCAGTCGCTAATAGGTAATCTTGGGCGGAAGCTTGCGCGCCTTGGCAATCAGTTGCGCCACCGATTTTTCCGACGGCAGAATACGGACGAGATTCTGCCGGGTGTTGATCTCTTTCATGTTCTGGGCAAGGCGGGCCGGATTACGGTGGGCCAGTTCGCGAACGGTGGTGACGCCAGCGGCGCGCATCAGGCCGACCTTGGCTTTTCCCATCCCGGGAATCCGCATGTAATCGGAGACGTTCGCCCATTCGAGCAATTGCTGTTCGCTGATGCCGGTTTTCGCGGCCAGCGCTTTGCGGCCCTTCACGGTTCGGGCGGCGTCCAGCAGCGCCTCGGTGGTGCGGATACCCAGCGATTTCAGCTTGGAGGCGAAGAAGGCGTTCATGCCTTCAATCTCGGAAATGGGGTATGTCATGTTACTCGATATAAATGTGCTTTGGCGTAATGGATGCGAAAACGACAGCGCCGGATTCGGCCGCGTGTCAGTCTGATCGCCGGATCGTACGCAACGCGACGTTTTGAAGGGAAGTTTCTCGCGGAAAAACATCTGACGGCGACGGAAATTTCGCGCCGGCGGACAACACATTGATCGCTCGCTTATGGCGATCGAGTATCCAGCGTTCGTGATTATGATAATTTTTGAGACGAATACGCCCGTTGCCGACCTCTGCGGTCAGCTGCCCCATCCATCCACTCATGTTGCCCGCCTCAGCCGGTTCAAGCCGGATCCCTGTTTGAATTTATTCTGATCTCTCGCGCGAGCAATTACAAGCGAGGATGGATCGAAGAGGCTTGATCGGGATCAATCGGGTGCGAGGTGTTGCAAGCTTGCAAGAGTAAAGGGCAACGACATCCCGTTCTGTTCTCGCGCAGCGGCGTGCATCCGTAGCGCGGACGACGCCAAGCGGGTTCAACCTGTCTGTAAGATGTTGTATGGTTTGCCCCGCCAAACCCAAAAAGATGATGTGAAGAGGCGAATGATGGCGACCCCCGGCGGCAATGCAGGCGACACGGCCGAGCAGATACTGGTCGGCAAAGGCGAACAACCCGCCTGGCTCACGCTGGAGCTCGCCAATCGCCACGGTCTCGTCACCGGCGCAACCGGGACCGGAAAGACGGTCTCCTTGCAGGTCATGGCTGAAGGATTTGCGCGTGCCGGCGTTCCGGTATTCGCCGCCGATATCAAGGGTGATCTTTCCGGCATCTCGGAAGTCGGCGAGCCCAAGGATTTCGTCCTCAAGCGCGCCAGCGATGTCGGCGTGACCTATCAGCCAGACCAGTTCTCGACGGTATTTTGGGACGTTTTTGGCGAACAGGGGCACCCGGTGCGCGCCACGGTTTCCGAAATGGGGCCGCTGTTGCTGTCGCGGATGATGGACCTCAACGATGTCCAGGAAGGCGTTCTGAATATCGCCTTCCGGGTTGCCGACGAGCAGGGCCTGCTGCTGCTCGATATGAAGGACTTGCGCGCCATCCTTAGCTTCGTTGCTGAGCATGCGGCCGAATTGACCACGCAATATGGCAATGTTTCCAAGCAGACAGTTGGAACGATCCAGCGCCAGCTTCTGGTGCTGGAGAACCAGGGCGGCGCCAAGTTTTTCGGCGAACCAGCCCTTGCGCTTAAGGATTTCATGCGCACCGACAGCGACGGCCGGGGCATGATCAACATTCTCGTGGCCGACCGGCTGATGCAATCGCCAAGGCTGTACGCGACGTTCCTTTTGTGGATGCTATCGGAATTATTCGAAGAGCTGCCCGAGATGGGCGATCCGCCGAAGCCCAAATTGGTGTTCTTTTTTGACGAGGCGCATCTTCTGTTTAACGACGCGCCGAAACCGCTGATGGACAAGATCGAGCAGGTCGTAAGACTGATCCGTTCAAAGGGAATTGGGGTCTATTTCGTGACCCAGAATCCGATCGACGTGCCCGACAAAGTTCTCGGTCAGTTGGGCAATCGGGTGCAGCACGCGCTGAGGGCGTTTACGCCGCGCGACCAGAAGTCGGTGGCCGCCGCCGCCCAGACCTTCAGGCCAAACCCGAAGCTTGATACCGCGAAGGTTATCACCGAGCTCGGCAAGGGAGAGGCGCTGGTCTCTTTCCTGGAAGGTAATGGCACGCCGGCGATGGTGGAGCGCATCCTGGTGCGACCTCCTTCGGCGCGTATCGGGCCGATTACGCCGGAAGAGCGCAAAGCCACCATGGATGCAAGCCCGGTCAAGGGAAAGTATGACACCGCCATCGATTCTGAATCCGCCTATGAAGTCCTGCAGAAACGGGTCGCGGGCAGCGCAGCCGCTCCTGAAGGTTCTGGCGGCGGCATTCTGGGACAGATCGGGTCCATCGTCGGGACCGTGTTCGGGACCAACACGCTGCGAGGCCGACTATCCACCGGGCAGGTCATTGCACGAAGCGTCACACGTTCGGTGACGAACAAGGTGATTGGCGGCGTGGCGGCCGATCTCGGCAAATCGGTCGGAGGATCGCTGGGCGGTTCGGTTGGTCGGGCCCTTGTGCGGGGCGCACTCGGTGGGCTACTGCGGCGATAGCCGTTGGCGGTGACCCGTGAAGGTATCCTGATGACTCCGGAAAGCTGGTTGTGCTGAAACCCCTGTCGGCGCGAACGTCACTCAACATCCTCTTTATCGTCTGCTGCATTGCCTTGACGGCTGACGTTCTCGTTCCGGAGATTTTCGGGCACGGAAAGACCAAGGATTACCCACTCTGGTTCTGGGCCGGCCAGCAGGTTCTTAATGGCGGTGATCTCTATCCCCGCGATGCCGGCGCCAATTTCTCGTTTCTTTATCCGCCGTTGCCGGCGCTGCTGCTGGCGATTCCGAGTTATTTTGGAAAATTGCCGCTTTACATTGTGCTGTCGCTCTTGAACGCGGCGGCATGGTGGCTGACGGCCGAACTCTCGAACGCGATGGCTGGCTCCGGCCGGAGGCCAGGTCCCTGGTTGTTTGCGCTGCCGTCATTTGCAACCGTGACCTTTGTCTTCGACATGTTCGATCTCGGCCAACCCAATCTCGTATTGCTGGCGATCATGCTGCTAGGCTTCTGGATGCTGCAGCACAGCCGGCCCTGGCTGGCGGGGGCCATGTTTGGGTTGGCTACAGCCATCAAGGTATTTCCCGTGGCGGTGCTGCCTTATCTATTGTGGCGTCGGCAATGGGCGGCTTCCGCGATGCTGGTCCTTTCGCTGATTGCCCTGCTGTTCGTCGTTCCCGGACCGATCCGGGGCTACGAGCGCAATGTCGGTGAGTTGAAGACCTGGCTCCGGGGAATGGTTGGTTCGAGTTCCGAAAAGGGTTTCGGCCAAAGGGATGAGCAAAACTGGTCCTGGGTCAATCAGTCCGTCATATCCGTTACCCATCGGCTGACCCGGCCGGTCAACTATAATCAGGACAATCCCGCAAGGCCGCCGGCTTACATGAATGTCGTCAATCTGGATTTCCAAACGGCGAACTGGGTCGTGCTCGGAGTGTCCCTGCTGATCGGTCTTGGATTTCTCACCGTGATGCCGCCGGCTTCAGAAGTAACTCAACGCTCAACGGCGGAGGAGCTGGGCATTCTGTTTTGTCTCATGACCGTGGCATCGCCCTTGGCCCGCCAATATTATTTCATCTGGCTGTTTTTTCCGATCACCGTTCTGATCCATCGTGC
>Ga0105239_10008523_pt1 | contig 11654 bp, 9 predicted proteins | sample KBSC44metaG_FD_92761 | JGI IMG/M metagenome (GOLD analysis project Ga0105239, IMG submission 92761) | Corn rhizosphere microbial communities from Kellogg Biological Station, Michigan, USA - KBS C4-4 metaG | ecosystem: Host-associated > Plants > Roots > Rhizosphere > Soil | place: Michigan, USA...
CCCTGCGCCTGCTCCGGGGACATATAGGTGGGTGTCCCCAGCAGAGCGCCGGCTTTAGTCAGACGGTGTGCGGCGCGCGCGGAGACCGGCACGCCGGCGACCTCGCTCCCCGCCGCGGCGCGCGCGATACCGAAGTCGGAGACCTTGGCAATATAGCCGCCCGGAGCGGTCGGGTGCGCCTGCAGCAGGATGTTCGACGGCTTCATGTCCCGGTGGATGATGCCGCGGGCATGGGCGTAGTCGAGGGCATCGGCGACGCCGTAGAGGATCGGCAGGGACTCCTCCAGGCTGAGCCGGCCGCGCTGCTCCAGCAGCTCGTCCAGATCGCTGCCCTCGATCAGCTCCATGGTGAAGTAGCTCTCGTGGCTATTGTCGAGGGGCGCCCCCGGCGTATCGGTATCGTCATCCCCAAAGGCATCGCTGACGGCGTAAATAGCGACGATGTTGGGGTGCTGCAGCTTGGCGGCGAGGCGCGCCTCCTGGAAGAAGCGGCGCAGGAAGGAGGGATCGTGGCGCAGGTGCGAGAGCGGGATCTTCATCGCCTCGTTGCGGTGCAGGCCGGAGTGCCAGACCTTGTAGACCTGGGCCATACCGCCGACCGCGAGATGCTCCCGAACGACGTACGGACCGATCCGCTTCCCCGGAATATGAGCGGCCGCGGCGCCGTAGCCTTCGGCATGGACGGGAGTGGCCGACGGGGCGGCGGAGGGATCCACCAGCTCCTCGGTCGGCGTACTGGATCGCGGGACGCGCGGGGCGGTGATCGTGACCGGGCGTGGGGTCACTGTCGAGGACGCCGGCGGGGGGGCTGGAGTCGTCTCCTCCTCGTCGTCGTCCCCATTGTCGGCGGCGAGCAGTTCCATCACGGTGCGCGCCATCTTCTGCAGATGGCTCTCCATCGGGCGGGTCAGCGCATCCAGCCAGTGCGGCGTCCCGATGAAGTACCGCATGTGTTTGGAGAGGGCGACATCCTCGATGCGGAAGGGCAGGATCGCCCGGCCATCGGTGACGGCGTTCTGCACCTCGCGCTTGACCTGGTTGGACTGGTTGGAGGCGGCGGAGAGGACGAGCAGAAAGACGCGACAGGCCGCGATGGCGTCGATGATCGACTCGCTCCAGTCGTGACCGGCGACGATATCGCGCGGCGCCATCCAGCAGCGAATACCATAGGATTCCAGGGTGGCGCAGGCGGCGTCGGCGACCTCCTTATCCTCAAAGGAGTAGCTAATAAAAACGTCGTGGTGCGTCGTCATCTAAAATACGGCCTCTCACAACCGGCGGCTCAGGCCGGACACCCTCTCCTTTATATATCCTGCCGATGCGGCGCCTCGTCGCCCGCATCTCCCTTTCGAATGTCGTACCCGAGGGCGACGATCAGCCGCAAGACCTCGCGTGATGTCCTGCGGTCGTAGTCCTTCTCGGTCTCGGTCAGCAGGTCGTATGGTATCAGGCTCGGGTGCTCCTTGCGGTCATCATCGCGCTGCGGACCGTAGCGCCAGCCCTCGGCAATGCGCTGCGCCGCCCACACCTCGTGGGTATTGCGGGCCAGCTCTTCCAGCAGAGCGGTCATCTCCGGCCCCAGCTCAACGACTTTTGTATCCCGTGGTCGGGGCGTATAGAGCGCCGCCGCCGCCGCTGCCTCCACGGTCCCGGATATCGCCGCTGCCACAGCGCCATCCCCTCCGGCCTCCCGACCGGCGCTTGCCGTCGTGCGGCAATTCAGTGTATTGTACTTCGACATTTATGTAGACCGGGCGCATCATCGTGTTATGACACTACGTTCGACGTCCCGGTCTTCCCCCGCGTTTGAGCTATTTTACAGCGTCGGGGCGAAACCATAGATGGAATAGGCCTGAGAAATATGCCACCCATCGCTTTGTCGTCATCGGCGAACCGCGCAGCGCAGGGAAATACGGTCCCGGGGTCTCAACAGGAGGCTGAGGCCGCGGTCCGCCAGATGCTGGACGAGGGGCAGACGTTCCTCGCCCACGACCTGGCGCGAAGCGCTCTCCTCTCCTATCCCGACAGTGTCCGATTGCGCCAATCGCTGGCGCTGGCGCTGCTGCGCGCGGGCGCCCTATCGGACGCCAAGGCGACCCTGCGGGAGATGCGCAGCGTGCAGCCGGAGGCGGACGGGGAGACACTGGGCCTGGTCGGGCGTGTTTATAAGGAGCAGTGGAAGCGCTCCCGCGCCACGAACGACGCCCGCCGGGCGCGGGACGCCTACCGGCGCGGGTTCGAGGCGACGCGCAGTCTGTGGACCGGGATCAATGCGGCGACTCTCTCCTGGGTCGCGGATGAGCAGTCCGTTGCCGTCGCACTGGCGGCGCAGGTACTGGCGATCATGGAGGCGGAGACTCCCCCGGACGATCCCGGCGACCGTTACTGGTGGCTGGCGACACGCGGCGAGGCGCTGCTGCTGGTCGGCCGCGCCGAGGAGTCTGTGGCCGCGTATCAGGAGGCGGTAGCGATCGCCGGGCGGCGTCACGCCTCGCTGGCAACGAGCCGCGCGCAGCTGGAGATGCTGACCGCACACGGCTTTCCGATCCCACGGGCGCTCTTCGATGCGCTCGGTCCGCCTTCGGTGGTGGTGCTCCTGAGCCCAAACTCTCGCCACGGCGCGCCGTCATCGTTGGATGAAGCGACGCTTGCCGGCCGGCTGGCGGCCCGTCTTCAGGCGACCGACGCCCGGATCGGCTACAGTTCGGCCGTCTCTATGGACGATATCCTCTTTCTCGAGGCGGTACAGCAGCGCGGGGCGGAGACGCATGTGCTGCTTCCCTATCCCTATGAGGATCTGCGTCGCGAGGGCGGTATCTGCTCCGCGCCCGGTTGGAGCGTCCGGTTCGAGCGGGTGATCGCCGCGGCGGACACCGTACGCTATCTGACCGAGGAGTCGGTGCCCGGAGACAACGCGGTCTTCGACTATCTGAACGGGATGCTCTTCGGATACGCCTCGCTTGCCGCGCAGTCTCTGCGCGCCGTGCCGACGGTCCTCTCTCCGGACGGCGAGCGTCTTCCGGACCTGCTCACCCCACGGCCGCCGATTCCCAGTGACATCGTAGCGGGACCGGTATCGCTGCCGACGTTGCGCCGCCAGATCAAGACGCTGCTCTTTGCAGACGTGGTGGGGTACAGCAAGCTGGAAGAGAACCGGATGCCGGCGTTCATGTTCAACTTTCTGCAGCGGGTGGCCGGCCATCTGCCGCAGCGCCCGCGGTATGTGAATACCTGGGGCGACGCCATCTTCGCGATCATGGACGGCGCGATCCCGCTGGCAGAGTACGCGCTGGCGCTGCGGGACGTGGTCTGCCTGACGGATTGGACGGAGTTCGGCCTGCCGAAGGAGATGAGTGTGCGGATCGGTGTGCACGCCGGCCCCGTCTTCGAAGGAACCGACCCCCTGACCGGCCTGATCAACTACTACGGCTCGCATGTCAACCGCGCGGCCCGGTTGGAGGGGGCGACGCTGCCGGGCAATGTGTACGCGAGCGAGCAGTTCGCGGCGCTGCTAACGGCGGAGCAGCGCGCCGCCTGGCAGACGGGCAGTCGCGGGGCGCGCCCTTCGACCTTCGCGTGCGATTATATTGGCACGCTGGCGCTGCCCAAGGACTTCGGGATGCAGCCGACGTACCATCTGCGGCGAACGGAGAAGATGGCCGGCGCGACATGGACGGCGTAGCAGCCAGCGGCCTATCCACCGTTCCCCACGTTCTCATTTCGAGGAGAGCATAGAGAGATGCCGGAGCAGGATTCGGAGGAGCGGCAGCCGCTTTTGACGATCGCGATACCTACCTATAACCGTGTTGACTGCCTGACGCAGACGCTGACCACTCTCTTGCCCCAGGTCCCCGCCACAGGTGTCGAAGTCGTTGTTTTCGACAATGCATCGCCGGACGGGACGGCCGACTATATCCGCTCTCTGGGAACAAAGGTGCGCTATTTCCGCCAGAAGAGTAATCTGGGGCCGGATATCAACATGCTTGATTGTTTCCGCAAGGCGCGAGGCACGTATGTGTGGCTGCTCTGCGATGACGACTTACCTTATAGTAATACACTCGACATCCTTCTGAGCGCGATCCGGGACCTTGATCGCCCTGAGTTTGTCTACCTTTATCCCATTTGGGGAGATGCCCAGCTCAGTCAGTACCGCGATACACCCGTTGAATCGGATTGGCAAATATTGGATGCGAATGCCTTTCTGCAGCGAATCAGCTTTCTCTTTACATTTGCCTCCAGCATCGTAGTACGGCGCGACAGCATCCCAATGGAACTCGTAGAGCGACAAAAGGGCACCTATCTTATTCCGGCGGCGATCGCGCTGTATACCGCCGGCGCTTGCAATCGTGTCGCGGTATCGACGGCCCCTTTGCTCCTCGCTCGCGGCGACAATTCCGGTGGCTATAGCGCAGCGACGGTCTTTACGAAGAATCTAACGGAGCTTATGGATCGGTGTCCGGCAGAGTGGTACGATCGCCGCCTGCTGGAAGAGGTCAAGCGGGCAAACATCGACCATACGGTGCGCCACATCGCGGAGCGATGGGCCCTCGATGGCCCCGGTATCTGGAATATATTCCGGTACAGCTGCCGTTACAAGCCGTTTTATCAGCGTGTCCTTCCGGCATTAGTGCGCAGAGCGATCCACCAGATCACCGGCCAAACGAAAGTAACATCGTGAGAATCACAAAAAGAATCGCATCCTCGTTTATGAAGCGTTACGGCTCACGACTTTATGCACTCTGGCTAGAAAACGAAGAACAATTAGCCACAGAAATGTTTCAATCCCAGATATATCGCATTGGAAAAAACTGCAGAGTCAGGCATCCTTTTTATCTTAACAACCCTAAACATATCACGATAGGAGAGAGCTTCACTGCTTGCCCCGGATTAAGGATCGAAGCGTGGGATCAATACCTGCAGTACAAGTACTCCCCAAAGATAATCATTGGCAATAACGTAATAATTAATTTTTATGTTCACATTGGAGCTATAGGAACGATTGAGTTAGGGGATAATGTACTGATAGGAAGCGGTGTTTTAATCACGGACCACTCCCATGGCCACCTGGAATCAGACGATCTTGCAACCCCGGTCAACGCCCGGCCGTTACACTATAAAGGCCCAACGATCATCCAGGACAATGTCTGGATCGGCGAAGGCGCGTGCATCTTGGGCGGATTGCAAATCGGCTGCAATGCCATCATTGGAGCAAATGCGGTCGTCACGAAGGATGTTGCGCCGGGCGAGGTCGTCGCCGGAGTCCCGGCGCGTCCCCTCCGGTATCGTCCTTCCTTCCCCGAACCGGGATGAGACGGCATGAGATAAATCAATGCAACAGATTTCGGAGTCGAGAAGAGAGGTGTCTTGTGTTCGCACCGTGAAAGATCCTGCGGGTACAAGCACGATCTTCTCTCCGGATGAGCCGCTGCAACGCGCACGCCTTCTCGCTTTCTATTTGCCGCAGTTTCAGCCGACGCCCGAAAACGACCTCTGGTGGGGCAAAGGCTTTACAGAGTGGACGAATGTAACCCGGGCACAGCGTCTCTTCCGGGGCCATATTCAGCCGCGTCTGCCTGCGGATCTCGGTTTTTATGATCTGCGTGTCCCGGAGACGCGCGCCGAGCAGGCGGAGCTCGCTCGCGCCCATGGGATAGAGGCGTTCTGCTACTGGCACTACTGGTTTGGCGGACGGCGGATTCTGGACCAGGTCGAGCAGGCGTTACGGCGCTCCCCCGAGCCTGACTTTCCCTTCTGCCTGGCCTGGGCAAATCATAGCTGGTCACGCTCCTGGAATGGCGATACGCGCACTGTGCTTGTGGAGCAGACCTACAGTCCGGAGGACGACCGGAAGCATGCGCGCTATCTGGTCGAGTTCTTCGCGGATGCGCGCTATTTTCGCGTCCACAATCGGCCGCTATTCGCCGTGTATGCACCGCACTGGATACCGGAGCCCCAACGGTTTCCCGACACGCTTCGTTCCGAGTGTTCCCGCTCGGGTTTACCGAACCCGTTTTTACTGGGGATCAACCACGATACCACCGTTTTTGACGCAACCCAATGCGGGTACGATCGCACTGTCAATCTGACGCCTAAGCTTGCCTTATTGCCAGGAGTGCAGACATCCGGTGGACAAAAGAAGCGTCTGTTGCGCAACCTTACGAAAGGTGTGATCAGCACTTCTCTAAATATCTTCGACTATGCCCCCACGCTCCAAAAGATGATGGAGTACCGAAATCAGCTGCCCTACACCACGTATCCCTCGGTCTTTACCGGTTTCGACAATACGGCGCGGCGCGGTAAACAGGGGACCGTTTTGTTAGGCGCGACGCCCGATGCCTTTGCCGACGGGCTTACGCGCGCACTTTCGGTCGTCGAGGCTCTACCGATGCAGGAGAGGCTTGTCTTTATAAATGCCTGGAACGAGTGGGCGGAAGGAATGTACCTCGAGCCAGATCAGAGGTACGGCAGGGCGTTCCTCGAGGCGGTCCGACAGGCAAACAGCATGCCCACCGCAGTGGGCTGACCTTTTCGATCCGCCAGCGTCCCTCGCAGTGCGGTCTGGTCGCATTACGATACATGCAATCCACTCCTCTCTTTATCGCTATGAATCTCTGAGCAATGAGCAAACACATACTCTTCTTTCATCCTTATCAGTTTCTTCCCCCGAACGCCGGCAACTATCGGCGTTCGTTTCAAATTCTGTGCGGGCTCAGGGCGCTGGGATACAGAGTGACTGTGGCCAGTATCGGATCAAACTGGAAAACGTCGGGTGACATCAACGCAGACCTTGCAGCCGCGGGTCTTTCCACGAAGGATGTCCATCTGATGGATATCAGCCCGGCTGAGAAGACCTGGCTGGGGCGATCGTATCGTCTTTTCGGTATGGCAAACAGGACGCCGCCGGATTGGCTAATAGCACGTTTGACGGAGCCGAAGCGCCAGTTTCATCGCCTGCTCAATGCCGTATCGCCGGACTACCTGTTTGTCACGTACATGATGGCCGACACCTTCATCGATCATGAGCGCTACACTATTCCGACGATGATAGACAGTATCGATCTGACGACTTTGAACCGCCGGATGTGGCGCCAATTGGAACCTTGCCTGCCCGGCGGCCCAATCTCCGCCTCGCAGATCGCTCCCGAAGCCCTGGAATTGGATTACTGGTCGCGTCAGGGGCTCACCGCAGATCCCGAGGAGTTCGCAACCTACGACCGCTATGACCAGACGATCGCGATCGTTCAGCAGGAGGCGGATGCGATCTACCGAAACACGAAGCGCACGTCGGTCCACACGATCCCACACATGCAGGCGCCGGTGTATCAGGACAATACTTACGATGCCGATGCGTTCCTTCCCGGCGGCCCGAATCCGTTCAATCTTCAAGGAATCCTATTTTTTACCAAGCACGTACTGCCGCGTGTGCTGAGTACCAGCCCGGACTTCTGCCTTCACATCACGGGGCCAAGCAGCCAGCGTATCGCACCGCAGTCAGGTATCCGGCTAACTCCCTTCGTGGAGTTGAAAGAGGCATACCGTCGGGCGCCATTCTTGATCTGCGCCGCATTCGGCGGCACCGGGCAGCAGGTAAAGATCACGGAGGCATTGGCCCATGGCGTGCCCGTCGTGGCCTTACGCGCCGCAGCGGAGCGGTCCTGCCTGCGTCACGGGGTGAACGGCCTGATCGCGGACAGCGCGGAAGAGTTGGCCGATCACGTCCTTACGCTCTGGAACGATCGGCGCCTCTGTCGTCGCCTGGGCGAATCTGCTCGCCAGATGGTTGCCGTGGATCTCTCTGATCAATGCCTGCTCGTCCCGTTGAGCCGCGTATTGATGAACAGTCAGCGTGATGCGATGTCCCGTCAACACCCTGTTAGCATGCCCCCTTCCCCCGGTCTCCTTCCGGAAAGCGGTCGTGTGGTCACGCACCGAGACAGCCCAGAACAATACCCGGGATAAAACAGGGGAAACTCTTTCGAAATCCGTTTGACCTGAAGAAAGTTGGGTAGAATGGGAGTCAACAGGTCAGGGGGAAAAAGAGAGCCTCAGTACTGACCATACGTACCCAACTCACACTGAAGGTCAATACGGAGTGGGCGATTCCCGCACCGCACCAAAAGGCAGTTCAGACTTAGTGCAGGACATGATTATTAAGAGGGGCTATAGGATGAACCAGTTAAAAAGAACCGCAAGCGTCATTGCACCCGTTGCGGCAAGTCTAGCTGCACTTCTCATTGTCGCCGGACCGGCGTCCGCGCAGACGGTGGGGAACAGCGGTTTTGAGCTGCCGGCACTTGCGCCCGGAGGGGCGCAGTACAATCCGTCTTCCGCCATCGCAACCTGGACGTTCCTTGGTAACTCGGGTGTCACCCGCAACAACTCCGGATTCACCTCTTCGAATCCGAATGCGCCGCAGGGAGTTCAGGTCGCCTTCCTGCAGCGGACAGGTAACTTCTCCCAGAGCATTATCTTTCCGTCAGACGGTACGGTCAGCTTCTCGTTTAAGGCAGCTCAGCGAGGCAACAGCCCGGTATTCCCGAGCCATCAGTCCATCGTCGTAACGCTGGGCGCGGCAGTGCTTGGTGTCTTCACTCCGACGAACACGACGTATCAGACCTTCAGCACAATCTCCACAGCGGTAGCAGGGGCAGGCCCGCTTACGCTGAAGTTTGCAGGAACGGTTGCAAACGATCAGACGGCGTTCGTGGACAATATCTCGATCAACTTCATCCCGACGCCGCCGCCGCCGCCGACCGCCGCTCCTGAGCCGGGCAGCTTGGCGCTGGCCGGTTCGGCCATGTTCTCGCTCATCGGCGCGACGGTTATCCGCCGCAAGCGGTTCGCTCGAGCATAGGTCGAGTCATGTTATGGGGAAAGACCAGATCGTATACGATCTGGTCTTTTTCCTGTCTTTAGTATTGCTCTGTCACTGTTGTTACTTTGTAAACCTGCAAGGCAGTCGTATTAACTTAAGGGCCAACATTGGTAAATTGGTCCGAAACGCATTGCAGCCTCCTTCAACGAATACTATAATCTCATCCGGATTCGCCGAATCCTTCCCCATATGTATCAGCATATGTCCCCGTATCACCATGCTGATCGCGGCAACCAGATGTACTGCTAGTTCTCGCCATAGCCAGACGTAACGCCGTACTGCTGCGCTTTCGAAACCACGTTATAATGTCGGAGACCTAGTCCGTCTCTGCACTTTGGAGGCATTGATTTGTCGTCGATCCCGGCAACCATCCCTAAGCGCGATCCGAGCATCTGGCCCCTCCTCGCAGGACTACGTTTTTTCCTGGCTGCCGTTGTATTGCTGGAGCACTGCGCTGAGCACTTCCCGATGCCAGGCCATGTTAGCCAGTTTGTTGTCTTTGGCGCATTTGCAGCCGTTTGCGGTTTTTTCTAATTTCCGGCTATTCAATGGCGCACAGCATTTACGGTGAGAAAGAGGGGGAGTATAGGGAGTTCTACCGGCGACGCATATGGCGTATATACCCTACGTACCTAGCGTGTTTCGCACTAGCATGTGTAGTTCTCTGGATGCACCGGGGCGAGTCGGTCATCCGGATTTCCGGCGGGGACTACCCTATTCTTAACCCCGTATGGTCTGTACTGGGAGCAGTCGCATTCTTGGGGGGAATCGTAGCGCCGCACTTCTTTCTGATTGGCGTCAACTGGTCGCTCAATATTGAGGTGCTATTCTATGCCTTAACGCCGTTACTGCGACGGATTCCGACCCGCCCTCTCCTCGTTGCCATTGCCATCTCAGCATTCTGTTACTATAACCACAGCGTTGTGGCGCCAGGTGAATTGCTAAACCGTATGCTATGGGGGAAGGCCGCGTTGCTGCTTGGGTGGCTGTGGCTGCTTGGGTTCGTCTTCTACCGCCATCGTACAGAGGCGTGGGCACAGATCATCCTCGTACTAGCTGGTAATCTGATGCTTTCACGATGGGACCAGGCACCTCGTGGCTATGGTATCTACGATACGTTCAGCTATTCGCTTGTAGCAATCTGCTTGATTGCTGCGCCGCAGGTACCAACCGCCTGGATAAAGCCTTTGAACTACCTCGGAGACCTATCCTATCCACTCTACCTCGTCCATGCGCCGCTAATATTCCTGCTCTGCTCTGGCAATCCCTCGTTGCTGCGGTGGTGGCTTTTTATCGTTCTCTCCTTTGCAGGAGCGATGTTTGTGCTACACGCTGTAGATTATCCGTCACGACGGCTTGCAAAAAGGCTATCCGGCAAATCGAAATCAGAACTTCAACCACCATTAGAAGTAGTATTTGGGGCGGGCGAGTCCGTCCCGGCAAATACGCGTATCCCTTCAGCCTCCGGTAGCCGCGAATTGTAGACACACAACGGTTCTCTAACTTGGTCACTGACATCGAGCGTCCTCCGCCCCGGAGCTAGGAGCGTTCGCCGCTCTCCTACCAGCAGGCATATCACTGACGCTTTGCAATCCCGCAAAGTACCGGCAAATTGTGAACCGCTGGATAGAGTGCTAAACCTCTATTCAGAAAGATGGGATGTGGGAATCGAGAGGTAGGCATCTCTAGCAAGCAAGCTTTTCATCACTCCGGTTTCGTTCGCGACAAGTCGGGGTACAGTGGATAAGCGCAGATGAGCACGGTACGGCCGGCGAGAGGGCCTTGACGAACCTCTCTGTCAAATGCTATTATTCACTGGCGCATTCGAGGATGGTGCGGACATCCGGTCGGTACGCGGTTTGCCGGAACGCATTCAGGGACGAGCGAAGCCGGCCGCGTGGAGCAATGCATACAAACGGTAGCTTGGCCCAGATTCAGTAACAATGCGCCCAGAGCGGAAAATGCCGCGCCTCACCCGGGTGGATTCCGAGAGCGGCGGGGGCTTTTGCTCCCAGCTTGCTTCTCCACACCATTATCCCAGCGCAATGTCTCTTTTACGGCATTACTGCCGTATCGCTGCTTCACCGGCCACACGAAAACACGATCGGGTGGTATAGGTGTCACTTCCTGCCGCTCTACAACACGGCAGACTGAGATCCGTGTTTCGACGCACAACTCCATTCCTGCTCTTTATTGAAAGGCTAGCAGCGCGGCGCGGCGCATCTATGAGAACGCTCAACAGGTAACCTATGTCCTTGGTCAGCGAAACAAGTGGCCCCGCAGCTTCCGCCGCAAACATAAAATCAGCCGCCCCCCCCGTCGACTCCGAGAGTGACGCTTCCCCTTCCCCGCTAACGCCTGCCCTCCTGGATCTCTCCGCCGTTGCCGCGCGGCGAGTCACCGTGATTCGCCAGCGAAGCGCCTGGTCTATCTTCGATCTGCGTGAGGCGTGGCGGTATCGTGATCTCCTGGTCGCCCTGGCGGAGCGGGACATTAAGCTGCGCTATCGGCAAACGGCGCTGGGCCCGATCTGGGTCGTCCTGCAGCCGCTACTCTCCGCCGGGATCGTCACGATCCTATTTGGAAGGTTTGCTGGTCTCTCCTCGGGCACGATCCCGTACTTTGTCTTTTCGTTTGCCGGCATGATGGGTTGGAACGTCTTCATGCAAACGGTGAACAAGGCGAGCAGCTCGCTGCTGGGCAACTCTGCGCTTGTCGCGAAGGTCTATTTTCCGCGTATCGTCCTTCCCTTCTCGACGATCCTTTCGACCCTCTTCGA
>Ga0105239_10008524_pt1 | contig 11649 bp, 8 predicted proteins | sample KBSC44metaG_FD_92761 | JGI IMG/M metagenome (GOLD analysis project Ga0105239, IMG submission 92761) | Corn rhizosphere microbial communities from Kellogg Biological Station, Michigan, USA - KBS C4-4 metaG | ecosystem: Host-associated > Plants > Roots > Rhizosphere > Soil | place: Michigan, USA...
GCCATCGCACGGGAATTGACTACCGGCCTGGTCCTGGCGTGCGACCGGGATGCGGAGAGTCTGGCGCGCGCGCAAGCGAATACCGCGGACTGTGCTTCGCGTATTCATTTTCACAACTTGTCTTTTTCATTGGTGGGGCAGGCGCCGGCGGCCGAGGGGCTCACGCAAGTGGACGGGCTGCTGGCGGACCTGGGCGTATCGAGGTATCAGTTGACGGAGGGGGAAAGGGGCTTCTCCCTGATGGCCGATGGGCCGCTGGACATGCGCATGGATCGCAGCCAGGGGCAGACGGCGGCCGACATCGTCAACTACGAATCGGAAAAGCAGCTCGCCGACTTGATCTTTCAGTTGGGCGAGGAAAGGAGGAGCCGGAGAATAGCCAGAGCAATCGTGCGGGCACGGCCAATCAAAACGACCGGTCAGTTGGCCAAGCTGATCGAGAGTGCCGTGCCTCGTACGGGCAAATTGCATCCTGCAACGCAGACGTTCATGGCGCTGCGCATCGCCGTGAATCAGGAAAACCAGGAACTGGACGCGCTGCTGGCCGCCATCCCCAAGCTGGTAAAGCCGGGCGGGCGGGCCGTGCTGCTGACGTTCATGTCGTTGGAAGACCGCAAGGTCAAGCAAAGTTTTCAGGGGCTGGCCAGGGAAGGGCGAGTGAGCATCCTAACGCGTCACGTGGTGCGGCCCAGCGAAGAAGAAGTCCGGGACAACCCGCCGTCGCGCTCGGCAAAGTTACGCGCGGTGCAAATTATTTGAGGGAAGCGCACGGCTCGCAGCGGGTGAACTCCCGCGTGGTGCGCGATGGAAATCGTTTGAAAGCGCACAGCGAATGCGTGGTGCGCGATGGGAATCGTCAGTTAGGAACATACGGGCAGCGTTCAGCCGCAGGCACTCTCCTCCTCCCGTGCTTGAGGCTGAGGGTTGACCCGCAAGCAGGAGAGGAAACGGGAACATGGCAACTCTAGCAACTGTCTGCAGCAGAATCTTCATGGGAGAAGCGGTGCGCTCCGCGGCCTCGTCCGGTGCGCATCGCGCCGCTCGCGCCGTGCCCGTGCGGGCCTTCGCGAATGAGGACATCTATTTCTTCATAAAGCACATCGACAACAGCCGCCTGGTGCGGCAGACCGATCCGCAGGCTCGGGGAGTTTGCTGGAAAATGATCGGCTCGGTGGGCGCGGCCGCGCTGCTGTTGATCGGCGTGCTGCTGCCAAGCGCCTACGGATTGCTGGCGGGTTACCAGATTCAGGCCCTGCGCAGCGAAGCCCAGCGACTGGTGGGCGAACAGGCGTCACTGGAGCTGCAGGAAGCAAAGCTGGTTTCTCCGGCGCGCATGGAACAACTGGCGCGCCAGCAGCAGTTCATCGATCCGGAGCCGGAGAAGGTAGTGTATCTGGATTCCAAGGATGGCTCATCGCTGGCCTTGAACCAGAGGCGGTAGAGCGCGCACAAGGGGAAGTCATGCCGGAAACTCTATCTACCCGGCGGCTGCGGTGGCTGCTGCGGTTGTTGTTGGTGTGGGCTGGCGCCGTTTTCTGCAAACTCGTCTGGCTGCAGGTGGTGCATCATGATGAGCTGGTGAAGCTCGCCGAGCAACAGCAACAGAAGACTGTAGAGATCGAAGCTCCGCGCGGCACTATTTTCGACCGCACGGGCCAGCCGCTGGCAAAAACTCTGCCGGCCGAATCCATCTGCATCAACCCCATGAAGATTCCGGATGCGGGCGTGGCCGCGGATCTGCTCTCGCGAGTCTTGGACCTCAAGCGGACCCCGCTTTACAACCGCATCGCCCTGGCGAAGGTCCGAAACAGCGGATTTCTGTGGGTAAAGCGCAAAGTCTCCGCCGAAGAAGCCGAGCGGGTGCGCAGCCTGCATCTGGATTGGGTGGAGTTTCGCCCCGAGATGAGACGCTTCTATCCTCACGGCGAGCTGGCCTCGCATGTGCTGGGTTCGACCGGCATTGTCGATCCCGATGACGTTGTCGAGCACGGCAACGGCGGCGTCGAGATGAGTTTCGACGATGAGCTATCGGGACGCCCGGGACTGGCGAAGGTATATAACGACGTGCGGCAAAACGCGTACGATTCGGTGGTCTCGCGGGCGCCGGAGCCGGGCACGAACCTGACGCTTACGCTGGATCCGAATCTACAGTACGAAGCCGAGAAGTCGCTGGCCGCGGCGGCAGCCAAGACGAATGCCAAGACCGGCTCGATCGTAGTGCTCAACCCTTACACCGGCGACGTTCTGGCGATGGCCAACTATCCGGCTTACGATCCCAATGGCGCCCAGAATGGGCGCCGGGAGACGCCGGGGGCGCGCAGCAATCTGGCGGTGGCGACCCCCTTCGAGCCGGGCAGCGTGTTCAAGGTGGTGACGCTGGCAGCGGCCCTCGAGACCACCAGCCTGACGCCGGACTCGATGATAAATTGCGGCAACGGCACCATCAAATTGTTCGGACGAGTGATCCACGATCACAACCGCTACTCGTCGCTCAGCATGGCGGATGTGCTGGCAAATTCGAGCAACATCGGTGCGATCAATATCGGCTTGAAAGTGGGCGAGAAGAACCTTTACGAATACGTTCGAAAATTCGGTTTTGGCCGCAAGACCGGCATTGAGCTGCCGGGAGAGTCGGCCGGCATGTTGCGCCGCTTGAGTCAGTGGGAGGCGACCTCGATCGGATCGATCGCCATGGGGCACGAAGTGGGCGCGACATCGATTCAGCTGGCGCTGGCCGGGGCGATCATCGCCAATGGCGGTATGCGCGTGAAACCCCGCTTGATCCTGGCTCGGCAAAGGCCCGGCGGAGTGGAAGAACCCACCGTGCCCGAGAAACCGGAGCGCGTGATCCGGCCGGAAACCGCGATCAAAATGCGCCAGATGATGGAGGGCGTGGTGCTGCACGGTACCGGCAAGCAGGCCATCCTGCGCGGTTATACCTCGGGCGGCAAGACTGGCTCGGCGCAGATTTACGATTTCAAAGCGAAAGCCTACACCCACCATTACAACGCGAGCTTCCTGGGCTTCGCCCCGGTATCCAATCCGCAGATCGTAATTGCCGTGACCCTGGTGGGAACGTCGGGCGGCAGCGCGGGCTATGGCGGTCCGGTGGCCGCACCGGTATTCCGCGCGGTGGCCACGTCGGCGCTGCGGATGCTGGACGTTCCTAAAGATCTGCCGGACACCAGCCCGCACTTGGCAAAGCATGACAAGCGCGATGAAAACGATTTGGCAATCGCAGGCCTGGGCGCTGCGCCGCAGGAACTCGCGGCCGCGCCGGCCATCGACATTCCGCACGGTCATGAGATCGCTCGCGACGCGGAAGTTTACGCGGCGCGGACTGTGCGTCCCGGAGTTGTATCCTCCGTCACTACGCCGCCGGCTTCGGGGGTTTCATCTGCTTCGGCAGAGGATGCCCCTCCAGGGATTTCCTTCGGGACGTCCCCGGACCGGCGGCCTTTTTTAAGCGCCCCAAAAGGGATCGGGCCGAAGGTGCCGGATCTGCGCGGCCTGACGCTGCGCGCAGTGCTTGAGGAATCGGCGGCGACAGGACTGCCGATCGATGTGCAGGGGGACGGGATGGCGCGGGCACAGGATCCGCCGCCGGGATCTATTCTCGCACCCGGCAGCCGGGTGCACGTGCAACTTACGCGGTGAGGATTGAGGCGCCTCATGGCCCCAAGGAAGATGACTTTGGCTGGGGTCTTGAAGGGCGTGCCGCTGCGCGGCGGGCTGCCGCGCCAGTGGGCGGAGATGAAGGTCGAGGGTCTGGAATACGATTCGCGCCGAGTGGAAAAGGACACCTTGTTTTTTGCGTTTGCAGGAGCGCGCGTCGACGGACGCCAGTTCGCACGGGAGGCGGAAGCCAGAGGTGCGTGTGCGTTAGTGAGCGAGTTGCCGCGGAGCGAAGACCCGGCAAATCGCATCGCGATTCCATGGATCGAAGTCGAGCACGGCCGCGTGGCAATGGCGATCGCCGCGCAAAATTTTTATGAGCGGCCGGATGAGCGGGTCCGCTTCACCGGCATCACGGGCACCAACGGTAAGACCACTACGGCATATCTGACCGACGCGATCCTGCGGAGGGCCGGTGGGCCGGCTGCCGCGCCCACGGCGCTGACTGCAATGCTCGGGACCATCGAATATCGCATCGGCGACCAGATTCGCAAGGCGCCCAACACCACACCCGAGTCGCTGGACGTGATACGGGTGGCAGCCGAATTGGAGCAGCGCGGCGGACGCTACCTCACCATGGAAGTTTCCTCGCACGGCTTGGCGCTGTCGCGAGTTTACGGCATACATTTTCACACCGCGGTGTTCACTAATCTGACGCGCGATCATCTGGACTTTCACCGGACAATGGAGGAGTACGCTGCGGCCAAGCGGCTGCTGTTTTCGCCGGACGAAGGGTCCGCGCCGGAGTGGGCGATTCTGAACGCCGACGATTCCACCAGCGAGAGCATGCTGCCGCCGGGCAACGCTCAAGTCATCTGGTACGGGATGGCGGAAACGGCTGATCTGCGCGCCGAAAACATACGGTCAGGCTTCGATGGGTTGCACTTCGCCGCCGTCTATCGGGGACAGCGCCAAGTTATCGAATCGGCGCTTGTGGGTCGCATAAATGTGTCGAACATTCTGGCGGCGATAGGGGTTGGCCTCAGCTACGGGATGGATTTGGCCGCGATCGCCGGGGGCATTCGGGCGTGTCCAGCGGTTCCGGGGCGCTTCGAGCGGGTTGACAGCGGGCAGCCTTTTCTAGTGGTGGTGGATTACGCCCATACCGACGACGCGCTGCGCAATGCGATTCGGACCGCTCGGGAGTTGGCGGCGCAGGCCGGCAAGGGCCGGGTCATTACACTATTCGGATGCGGGGGCGACCGGGATCGCACCAAGCGCCCGTTGATGGGGATGGCCGCGGCTGAGGCAAGCAATTTCGTGGTGCTGACGTCGGATAATCCGCGCTCCGAAGATCCGCTCGACATTATGAATGACGTAATGGTGGGCCTGCGTCGCTTCGACACGCCGCATGTAGCCGAGCCGGATCGCGCTAAGGCTATCGCCCGGGCGTTGAACGAAGCTCAAGCCGGCGACGTGGTTCTGCTGGCCGGCAAAGGTCACGAGACGTATCAAATTCTGAAAGACCGCACCATTGATTTTGACGACCGCGAAACGGCGCGGCAGGTTTTGCAATCTCTGGGTTATAAGAAGCATGGGGTATGAGCGCGAGAGATGAAGTTTTTCCTGCGAGCGGTGGCCGACGCGCTGGCCGTCAGTCTGCCCGCCAACCCAGATGCGATGGTCACGGGCTGGTCTGTCGATTCGCGCACATTGCAGCCCGGCGATCTGTTCTTCGCGCTGCGAGGTCCGGTCAATGACGGGCATGCGCATATCGCGGAGGTGTTCGAGAAGGGCGCGGTGGCCGCGGTGGTCGAAGAGGCTGCCGGCGGCGGTCCGGTGCTGCGCGTGGACGACACGTTGCGCGCGTTGCAGCAGCTGGCTGGATGGGGCCGGCGTGAATGGCGGGGTGATGTGGTAGCGGTGACCGGGAGCGCCGGCAAGACCACCACGAAGGATGTGATCGCGGAGATGTTGGCGACAGAAATGACGACGGCGAAAAATCAGGGCAACCTGAACAACCACGTGGGGCTGCCGCTGTCCCTGCTGCGCCTGGAGGAAACCGCCCGCGTTGCGGTGCTGGAAATGGGGATGAATCACGCTGGCGAGATTCGTGAGCTGGCGGCCATCGCCCGTCCCGACGTGGGCGTGGTGACCAATGTGGGCTACGCGCATATCGAAAACTTCGACTCCGTTGATGGGATCGCGGCGGCCAAGCGGGAGCTGGTGGAAGCGCTGGGCGATCGGGGCACGGCAGTGTTGAATGCCGACGATAAACGCGTGGCGGCGTTTGCCGCTAGTCATCCTGGGCGGACGATTCTCTACGGCCAATCGCCGGACGCGCAGGTGCGCGCCGAAGATGTCGAGTACTCGCTCGGCGACGGATCTCCGGGTGTGCGCTTCCGTGTGGGCGCGGTGCGTTTTGAGAGCGCGCTGACCGGCCGCCACAGCGTATCGAACCTATTGGGGGGGATCGCGGTGGCCAGCGTCTACGGCGTGCCACCTGACCGGCTTAAACAAAGAGTTCAACAATTGACGCCCGGAAAGATGCGCGGCGAGAGGCTGCTGCACAACGGCGTCGTGATTTTGAACGATTGCTACAACTCCAATCCAGATGCGGTGCGGGCCATGCTGGAGGTCGTGCGCGACACTCCGGCGCGGCGGCGCATCGCGGTCCTGGGGGAGATGCTCGAACTCGGCCGCTGGGCCGAGCCCTTACATCGCGATGTAGGCAACTACGCCGCGGTGTGTGGTTTTGATGTGCTCGTTGGAATTCGCGGCGCGGCCTGCTATATGGTGGACGCGGTCAAGCGTGCCGGCCTAACGGCCGACGCCGCGTTTTTTTTCGACGACCCGGAAGAAGCGGGACGGCTGGTGCGAACGCTGGCACAGCCGGGCGACGTCATCCTTTTCAAGGGCTCGCGCGGCGTGCATGTCGAACTCGCGTTGGAAGAGTTCCTGTCCAAGGCCAGGGACTGAGGGATGTTCTACTGGCTATTCTTCGAAAAACTGTTCCATTATTATTCGCCTTTCCGGGTGTTTCAATACTCGACCTTCCGCACGGGTATGGCGACGCTGACGGCGATGCTGTTGTCAATCGCATGCGGCCCATGGATGATCGCCCGGTTGCGCGAATTTCAAATCGGCCAGCACATCCGGGAAGACGGCCCGCAATCTCACCGCAAGAAGGCCGGCACGCCGACCATGGGCGGCCTGCTGATCTGCGTGTCCATCGTGGCGCCTACTCTGTTATGGTCCAACCTGCGCGTTCCCGCGGTGTGGGTGGCGCTGGCGGGCCTTATCAGCTTTGGCGCGGTAGGTTTTCTGGACGACTTTACAAAGATGCGCAACAAGCGCAACCTGGGTCTGACGGCGCGCTGGAAGCTGGCGCTGGAAGTCCTGGCGGCGCTGCTGATCGGCGTGCTGTTGCTGGCGATGAACGCGCGCGGCGTATACTCCACCAGCATGAATGTGCCCTTCATCAAGACTTTCAAGCCAGATCTTCTGATATCGGCATGGTTGCACAATCCGTTGACCTATCCGCTGGCGTTCTCGGCATTTTTCGGTTTCTTGATGCTGGTGCTGGTGGGTTCGTCGAACGCCGTGAATTTGACCGACGGTCTGGATGGCCTGGCGATCGGGCTGATGGTGATCGCGGCGGGCGCCATGACGGCGCTGTCTTTTCTGAGCGGCAATGCGGATTTCGCGCGTTATCTGGAATTAGCGCGCACGCCAGGCGCGAGCGAGCTCACAATTTTTTGTGGAGCGATGACGGGCGCCTCGCTGGGTTTCCTTTGGTACAATGCGCATCCGGCGGAAGTTTTCATGGGCGACGTAGGATCGCTGGCGCTGGGCGGCGGTTTGGGCGTAGTCGCGGTGCTGCTCAAACAGGAGATTCTCCTGCTGTTCATCGGCGGCGTGTATGTGATCGAGGCACTGTCGGTGATTTTGCAGGTAGGCAGTTTCAAACTGCGCGGCAAACGGATTTTCAAAATGGCGCCGCTGCATCATCACTTCGAACAGATCGGATGGCAGGAATCGAAAGTAATCGCGCGTTTTTGGATTGTGGGCTTGATCCTGGCGCTGTTCGCCCTGACCACCCTGAAATTGAGATGAAACTGGAAGGCGCAAAAGTCGTGGTCGTGGGGATGGGGCGCAGCGGCGTGGCGGCGGTGGAGTTATTGCGGGAGAAAGGCGCCCAGGTGCGCGCGGCGGACCAGGACCCAGCGATAGCAGGCGTGGTTGCAGGAGTGAAGGTCGAGCCGCAAACCGAAGCCTCGTTTCGCGAGGCCGAGCTGATCGTGCTGTCTCCGGGCGTGCCCGCCGACCTGGCGATTTTCGACGAAGCCCGGCGCCGGGGTGTGCGCGTGATCGGCGATTTGGAACTCGCGAGTTGGTTTTTGCAGGGTAAGATCATCGGCATCACGGGCGCGAACGGCAAAACCACTACAACGGCGCTCACTGGCCACATCCTCCAGCAGAGCGGCATTCCGGTGCAAGTAGGCGGGAACATCGGCACTCCACCGGGAGCGATGGTGAAGAGCTCGCGTGAGGGGCAGTGGAACGTGCTGGAACTTTCGAGTTTTCAACTCGAAACCACCGAAACATTCCGCGCGCACATCGGCGCGGCGCTGAATGTGACACCGGATCATCTGGATCGTCATGGGACTCTGGAGCGCTATGCCGACGCGAAAGGACGCTTGTTCACCCGGCAGACGCACGACGATTTTAAAGTGCTGAACGCCGACGATCCCATCTGCCGGAGCTTCGCCGCGCGCGGTCATGGCGCCGTCGTTTGGTTCAGCTCGACGCGCCAGGTTTCGCCCGGCGCCTTCCTCAGGGGCGGTGAGATCCTGCTGAACGGACATTCGGTGATGACGGCTTCCGGAGTGCCCTTGCGCGGTGTGCATAACCTGGAGAACATCATGGCCGCGGCGGCAATGGCAAGCCTGGCGGGCGCCACGCATGCGCAGATCCGAGCGGCTGTGATGACGTTCCCGGGCGTCGAGCACCGGCTGGAGTTCGTACGCCGGCTGAGCGGCGTCGACTGGTATAACGATTCAAAAGCTACTAACGTGGATGCTACGTTGAAAGCGATTGCGGCGTTTGAAGGCGGCCTGTGGGTGATCCTGGGCGGCAAGGATAAGAACAGCGACTATTCGGTGTTGGCTAATCCACTGTGCGGGAAGGCGCACGGCGCATTGTTGATAGGCGCGGCAGCGGGAAAAATCGAGGCCCAATTGCGCGGCGCGGTTCCGGTGTTTCGCTCGGGCACCCTGGAGGCCGCAGTGGCCGAGGCCCACGCGCGGGCGAAGTCCGGCGATACGGTGTTGCTCGCTCCGGCCTGCGCCAGCTTCGATCAGTTCGAGAATTTCGAGCACCGCGGCCGCGCGTTCAAGCGGATGGTGCATACCTTGACCGAGATCGGCGGGGAGGCGAAACATGGCTAGATTGCGCACCGACTGGATTCTGTTTTTGACCATCGTCGCAATGGTGTTTTTCGGACTGGTGATGCTTTACAGCGCATCCAGCGCGGTAGCGGAGCTGCGCTACCACGTCGCCCCCTACTATTTTGTAGTGCGCCAGATCTTCTGGGCCTTGGTTTCTTTCATCGTGCTGATGTATTTCAAGCGCATGGATTACCGGCGGCTCAATTCGCCGACTTGGGCGTTTTCGGGATTGGGAATCGTGTTGGGCTTGCTGGTGCTGGTGTATTTTGTCGATCCGCACACGCACCGCTGGTTCAAGCTGCCGGGCGTGGGGTCATTTCAGCCGTCGGAGTTTGCCAAGCCGGCTCTGATTTTGTTCCTGGCCTACTTCATTGCTCGTCGTGCGCACATCATCAATGACCGGCGAACGCTCAAGCAGGCGCTGGTGGCCGTGCTGATGCTGGGCTTCATGGTGGTGGTGGCGGATCTCGGCACCGCGCTGGTTCCGGTGATCACCGCAGTCATCGTTTTCTGGATCGCCGGCCTGGAGCGCAAATACATGCTGCGCGTGGGGCTGATCGCCATGGCTTTGATAGTGGTGGCAATCGCGTCGCGCGGCTACCGGCTGGGGCGCATCATCGCTTACGTCGATCCGGACTACAGCAAGATTGAAATGATCGATCCCGGCGGCTGGCTGAAAGGCTACATGCAGCGGTCGACCAGTGTGCGTGACGCCAGCTATCAGCCGCGCCAATCACGGATCGCAGTGGGCACCGGCGGCGTGTTCGGCATGGGATTGATGCAGGGCAAACAGAAGCTGATGTTCCTGCCGGACGCGCATACCGATTTTATTTTTGCCACGGTGGGCGAAGAACTGGGCTTATGGGGATCGACCGCGGTGATCGTCGGATTCCTGGTGATCCTGTGGCGCGGGGCGCGACTTTTCATGCTGGCGCGCGACGATTTTGGAAAATATCTGGCGCTGGGCGTGACGGTTTCGATTGTGGTGCAGGCGTTAATCAACATGAGCGTGGTAGTGGGCATTGCGCCGACCAAGGGTTTTCCGCTGCCCATGATCAGCTTCGGCGGCAGTTCGCTACTGAGCACCCTGGCGTCGCTCGGAATGTTGTTGAGCGTGAGTGAAAATGAGGGGTGAGTCTGCCGCGCACATTTGTGATGGCCGGCGGGGGCACGGGAGGCCATGTGCTTCCGGCTCTCGCGGTGGCGCGCGAACTGCGGGCGCGGGGGCATCAGGTGCGCTTCGTGGGAGTCGAGCGCGGCCTGGAAGCGAAGCTGGTTCCGGCCGAGAATTTTCCAATCGATTGGATCGAGATCGGCGGCTTGAATCGCGTGGGATTTCGGCAGACGCTGGCCACACTCGCCGAGTTACCCTTCAGCATCTGGCAGGCGGCACGGATATTGGATCGCGCCTCGCCGGCTGCGGTTTTTTCCATGGGCGGTTATGTTGCGGGACCGGTGCTGCTGGCCGCGGTGTGGAAGCGAATGCCCGTCGTGATCATGGAGCCCAACGCGATTCCGGGCTTCACACACCGGCGCCTCGCTCGATTCGTTTCGCGGGCGCTGCTGAGCTTCGCCGAGGCGCAGCGGTGGTTTCCCAAGGGCCGTTCGGAAGTCACGGGCATGCCCATCCGCGAAGAATTCTTCGCGATCCCGCCGAAACCGCGCGGCTGGATCGTTACCGTGCTGATCACCGGCGGCAGCCAGGGTTCGCGAACCCTGAATCGCGCGGTGGAAGAGAGCTGGCCGCTGTGGGACCGAGCCCGCATACGTTTGATACACCAGATCGGATCGCGTATGTATTCTGAACTCGCTCCGAAATTCAATGAATCCGGGATGCCCGGAGAAGTCGCGGAGTTTTTCGCCGACATGCCGCGGGCTTTTTCGGAATCAGACCTGGTGGTGAGCCGGGCCGGCATGGGCGCGGTAAGCGAGTTGGCGGCGGCCGGCAAGCCTTCGATCCTGGTGCCGCTGCCCGGAGCAAGTGATCAGCATCAGCTGAAGAATGCGCAGGCGTTCGAACGCGGCGGGGCGGCGCGGCTGGTGCTGGATCGTGAAATGACGGGCGCGCGCCTGGTGGAGGAAGTGACGCGGCTGATCGATACTCCGGATTTGTTGGAAAAAATGGGCGCAGCTGCGAGAGCCTTTGCGAAACCGAGCGCGGCGCGGCGGGCCGCGGACGTGCTGGAGTCGGTTGCGGCGAGAACAAACAGCGGCGAGGCTATTGACACGCGCTAAGCAAAGCCGAAACAATACATTAGTTAAATGTTTTTTAAACCACAGCCCGTTCACTTCATCGGCATCGGAGGCATAGGCATGAGCAGCCTGGCCGAAGTGCTGATCGATATGGGCTATCCGGTGACCGGCTCGGATCAGAAATCCTCGTCCACCACCGAGCGCCTGGCTGCGCGCGGAGCCGTGGTTTACGAAGGCCACGCGGCCGCGAATCTGGCCGGAGCCAAGATGGTGGTCTACAGTTCCGCGGTGCGGCCGGACAATCCGGAGATCGTCGAAGCGCGGCGCCGCAAGCTTCCCGTGATCCCGCGCGGAGAACTGCTGGCGGAACTGATGCGTCAGAAATTTGGCA
>Ga0105239_10008525_pt1 | contig 11649 bp, 9 predicted proteins | sample KBSC44metaG_FD_92761 | JGI IMG/M metagenome (GOLD analysis project Ga0105239, IMG submission 92761) | Corn rhizosphere microbial communities from Kellogg Biological Station, Michigan, USA - KBS C4-4 metaG | ecosystem: Host-associated > Plants > Roots > Rhizosphere > Soil | place: Michigan, USA...
AAAAAGAAATAATTATGCGTATTACAATATTCATACCTGCTACGATAGCTGCGCTGATGGTAACGGCCGCGTGTAACAAAAGCGTCTCTGACAGGACCGCCAATCTGCCTCCCCTGAATCCTGCCGACCAGGACCTCACGGCAGGCTCATGGAAACCTATGCTTCTGTCCCGCCCCGATACATTCGCGGTGGCGACACCGGCGGCTACCAACTCCACAGGATACCTGGCAGATATCAATGAGATCAAAGGGTACCAGAAAAGCATGACGGATGCCCAGCTGGGGGCCATAAAATACTGGAGCGCCGGCGGCGTTCTCCGGTGGAATGAGATCATGCGGAACCTGGTGGCCAAGTATAATCTTCCGCCTTATCAAAATTCGGATACGAGCTATCCAATTCCCAGCTCTACGAATCCCTTTGCTTATCCGTACTTTCCGTTTGCGAACCCACCGTATGCCGCCAGGGCGTATGCGTATGTCGCCGCTGCGCAGTACGATGCGCTGGTGGCCTGCTGGTATTATAAGAACCTTTACAAACGTGCTGCACCGTATAAGACCGACTCGACGATAAAGGTATATGTCACCAAAACGGATCTACCCTCCTATCCTTCCGAGGCTGCTGTGCTGGCAGGTGTGACGACTGAGATGATGAAGCTCCTTTTTCCCGATGAGATAGCCTCTGTCCAGCAGAAATTGCAGGAGCAGGAGCTGGCAGCCATTATGTCGGGTGCGGCTACCCGCAGCGATATCACGGCGGGTGAGGCATTGGGAAGGCAGGTGGCGCAAATGTTTGTTACCCGGGCCCGGGGAGACAATGCCGGCAAGGCGGTAGGAACGCAGGCCGACTGGAACAATTTTAAAACCGTGGCGGAAGCAAAGGATCAGACGCCCTGGCTAAGCCTGGAGACTCCCAAGCGTCCTCCCATGCTGCCGTTGTTTGGTAAAGTAAAGTGTTTCCTCTTCGACAGCGCGACATTGGTATCCCTGCGACCCGGTCCTCCTCCTTCTACCGGCAGCGATTCGATGAAGTCGATCACTGCGGAAGTCTATTCGACGATCAAGAGTCCCACCCGCGATCAGATGAAGCTTGTACAATTCTGGGCGGATGGAGTTGGGACATATACTCCTCCCGGACACTGGAACGCCATTGCCGCGGAAGACTTTATAAAGAAGAATTTTAGCGAGGTGAGATGGGCCCGCAATATGGCATTGCTGAATTGCGCAGAGATGGATGCCGCGATCAGCTGCTGGGATATCAAATACTATTATTTCAACCCACGCCCATCACAGATGAATGGCGAGATCAAGACGCTGACAGGTGTTCCCAACTTCCCATCGTATGTCTCCGGTCACTCGATGTTCAGCGGAGCCGCTGCAACGATCCTGGGACATATCATTCCGGAACGTGCCAGCGCCTATATGCAGATGGCGCAGGATGCGGCCAATTCGAGATTTGTCGGTGGTATCCATTACAGGATAGATTGTGAAGTAGGTCTGACGGTGGGTAAGAACGTAGGTAATTACGCTGTCCTTCGGGCTACGCAGGACGGTGCTGAATAAAGAGTTTTATTATTGGATCATTAAGCAAAAGTCAAAAACCCCCACGATTCCTCGTGGGGGTTTCAAATTTTTTATCAAGCTGTAGGTTAGCCGGCCGCCGGAATTATTATTTGATCGTTGATTAAGAATATTGTATATTCATATATAATTCCTAAACAAACGATTAAGCATATGAAACAAATAGTATTTCTGTGCTTCGCCTTCCTCTGACGACGGAGGATCAGCAATCTCTTCAGCAGAGTATCAATGACATCAATGCCAAGCCCTTTCATATCACCGGCCAGGTGCAATCCTCCACCCATGCTGTGATCAAGGCATCGGGTCCCTGGGGAGGCCTTCGGTCCGGCGTCGACCTGGGTATCCGGTTCTAACCATAACATTCAAACCTCGTCCGCTGCCTGGAAACCTTTCATGTTTTTTAGTCAATTTTTTTTTAATCCAAAAACAAAGGAGGTTTTTATGATCGCACGTCTTACTTTTTTCAATATCGGAGCAAACGATGTTGACGATGTCAAGAGAATTTACAATGAAGAATGTGTTCCCGTGATCAAAGCACAGAAGGGAAATGTAGGTGCATGGCTCCTGGAACCAACCAATCCGGAGGACGACTACATTTCCCTTACCGAATGGCTATCCCTGGCCGATGCAGAATCTTATGAGACCAGCGGCACCTACCAGTCCCTGGTGAATAAGATAAAGGACAGGTTCAAAGGCAGCCCTGTACTGAAAACCTACACTGCCGCAGAAACTAAGATCGTAACACCCGCCTGATCTCCAACACCGGAAAGCCCCTCACCTATAAGTGAGGGCTTTTGTTAATTCCTGGTTATATCCTTCGGGTTCGAATGCAGGGGGCGTTCTTTGTACATTGGCCATTTTAGCGTAGGTTTATATCATCATAGAATGCCACAAGCATCCAATTCCGTCGTACGCATCCAAAACCGTGGAATATGAACATGAAAAGAACCGTCTACTACCTCCTTCTGTTCTTATGTACCCTTTCGTTGTCCGCTCAACCTGTTGTCACTACCCCACCTGACAAGATCTATGGAAAACTATTTGTGGATGTGCAGATGGGTAAGGTATTCCCCGATGGAAAGACATTTGTCGACTGTATACCCAAGCGCAAGCCGGCGGAGATCGTGGCGGATTATGAAGCAAGCAGGAGCGCCGCGGGTTTCGACCTGAAAAAATTCGTGCTGGATAATTTCGAGGTTCCGGGGAGTCCCACCGATAATTATAAGACCAATACTTCCGAAGATGTGGTTACCCATATCAAGAACCTCTGGACCGTATTGAAAAGAACGCCCGACAAGGTAATAGAAGGAAGCTCTCTTTTGCCCCTGCCATATCCTTATATCGTACCCGGCGGAAGGTTTCGGGAAGTATATTACTGGGATTCCTATTTCACTATGCTGGGACTAAAAGAGAGCGGTGAGACTGAAACCATCGATGACATGGTAAAGAATTTCGCCTATCTCATCGAGAATTATGGACATATACCCAATGGCAATCGGACGTATTACCTGGGCCGTTCACAACCTCCTTTCTTTTCTGTCATGGTGGAATTGCTGTCCGAAATAAAGGGCGACAGTGTCTACCAGGAATTCCTGCCCGCCATGGAAAAGGAATACCAGTATTGGATGGATGGCAGCGATAAATTGAAGCCCGGACAGGCTTATCGGAGGGTGGTCCGGCTGAATGGAGCGGATGTGCTGAACCGTTATTGGGATGATGCCACTACACCCCGCCAGGAGAGCTGGCGGGAGGATATACTCACCGCACAGCGTTCGGGAAGGGATAAAATAGAAATGTATCATCATCTGCGCGCCGCGGCGGAGAGCGGCATCGACTTCAGCAGCCGCTGGTTTGCCAATGGAAAGAACCTCGTGACCATCCGGACGACGGATATGGTGCCGCCCGACCTGAATGCCCTGCTGTATCACCTGGAGGTGTCCATCGCCAAGGCCAGGTTGATGAATAAGGATGACAGTACCGCCAGCCTGTTTCGAAAGAGGGCGGCTAAAAGAGCAGCGCTCATCGACAAATATTGCTGGAACAAGCTACGTACTTTTTACACCGACTATAACTGGAAGACAAAGAAGCAAAGTAATCACATCAATCCCGCCGGGATGTATCCATTTTGTTTTATCAACGAACATCCGGATTATATGAGCTTTCTCGGCGCCAAGGTTGGCGCTGTCGTACGAGAGAAGCTGTTGAAGCCCGGCGGTGTCGTCACCACCGAATTCAATACGGGTGAGCAATGGGATGCACCCAATGGATGGGCGCCCCTGGAATGGATGGTGATCTGGGGTCTGGATCGGTGTGGTCAGCAGGACCTGGCGGCGGATATCGCCGCACGATGGGTCAGGCTGAATGAAAAAGTATACAGGGAGACGGGCAAGCTGATGGAAAAATACAATGTAGAAGACATCAACAAAGATGCCGGCGGCGGTGAATATGCCGGGCAGGACGGCTTTGGCTGGACCAACGGAGTGCTGTTGAAGCTGATAAAGAAATACAACCTACCAAAGGAGTAAGCTGCTTTTATCGGCTCCTGGCAGGGTCCCTACTCATTACCCAGCCAGAATTTCAACAATCGCCTGCGGTGCAGCCTGAACATTTCCAGGCTTTTATTCACGGGGATGTGTACCCTGAAGAAAGTGGATTCGGCCATGCCATATAATAATCCACCTCCACCGCCGATGGCCAGTCCTCCCAGGAGCGCCTGTCCGAAGGGCGGATAATCCGGGTCATAAAACCCTTCGCGCCAGTAGGCGTCGACGATCAGGAATGTGGAGAACAGCGCGCCGATGCTGAAATCGATCAATACCGACCGGAAGAATCTTTTTTTGACTTTTATACTATTGATGAGCCGGGCGTCGATATCCATTCTTGTCCCTTCCTTTAGCAGCATGATGGATACCGTGGAGTCCGTCATTTCTATCATCCTGCCGTTGAATTTTCCATTATCCGTAGAAATGTGGATTACCGAATTGTAAACAGGGGGCTGGTCCGATGACTGGCACCATAGTCCGCCAGGTCTGCCGACGAGACAACAAAGGAATAGGGGTGTGAAGGCGAGCTTCATGTAGTCTGAAATTAGTAATTTCGCGCAAATTTTCCCATGGTAAGGACTTTTCTTTCTGTAATGATGGCTGCTTTTCTGTTGGCCGGCTGCTCCCAGGGCAATGTAACGGAAGATAATAGCTTAAAGCAATATTTCGATGCCGCCGGCGTCAATGGCAGCTTTGGCATGTTCGACAACGGACAGGGGCATTTCACCATTTACAACCTGCACCGCTATCGGGATAGCAGCTATCTCCCGGCAGGTACTTTCGACATCATGCAGTCGTTGATCGGGGTGCAGACCGGGGTGGTGAAGGATGATAGTGCGGTGATATCCGGCACTATTACGTTGAGGGAAGCCTTTCGCGATGGTAATACCACTGCATTCCAGCAACTGTCCCAGCGTATCGGCAAGGACACGCTGAAAAAATGGATCGACACGTTGGGTTATGGAAATAAGGATATCGGCAGTGATGTGTTCTGGATGGACAACCATTTGACTATCAATTCAGATGAACAATTAGGCCTTGTAAAAAAACTCTATTTCGACCAGCTGCCTTTCTTCCCGCGCAGCCAGAAGGTTGTCCGGCAGATGATGTTGATGGAGAGCAATTCCAATTACCGGCTGAGCTATAAGACGGCTACGGGCGTTCGTAAAGATGGGCATGCTTTTACCTGGTATATAGGGTGGATAGAAGAGAATAAAGATGCTTACTTCTTCGTTCTGAACCTGGATAAGGCCGGGGCAGGAGGCGACCTGGAGCCTGCGGGGTTGAGCATCCTTAAGAATATTCTAAAGCAGCAGGGGTTCTTTCAAGGCAAGAAATAAAGAGGTATCTTGTTGGAAACTGCCCGTATGGACTACATAATATTCGCGCTATTCATGCTGGTGGCTGTTTTTTTCTGCTTCCGCATATTCAAGTCAGTAAAGGGCCGGAAAAAGCCCTCTAAATCAAGCTTTTTTTCTTACTGGTTCTGGGAGATCATTAACGGTAGCGACAACGACCATCCCCATTATTGAATTGGCGTTCTTTTTGCCTCAGATGGAAGAACTTGCGTAAATTGCATATCCCATGTTGAAATGGCAACATATTGAGTATCTGTTCGGTCTGGCCGCCTTACCCTTGCTGGTCCTCTTATTCTATACCCTTATAAGTTGGAAGAAGAAGACGAAGCTGCGGATAGGCGATCCCATGCTGGTAGGGCAGCTGGTAAAGAATTTTTCCCCCGTGCGATTTGGAATAAAGGCGACACTGGCATTGCTGGCCCTGGCTGCGGTGGTGATGGGGGCTGCCAATTTTCAGCGTCCGGGAGCTATGCAGAATGTCAAGCGTCAGGGAGTGGATGTCATGCTGGTATTGGACGTGAGCAAAAGCATGCTGGCAAAGGATATCAAGCCGAGCAGGCTGGAAAAAGCCAAACAGCTGCTGATACGCCTGAATGACAAGCTGGAGAGTGACCGTATCGGCCTTGTGCTCTTTGCCGGCCGGGCCTATCTGCAGATGCCGCTGACCACGGATCATGGGGCTGCCCGTATGTACATACAGGATGCATCTCCGGATGTCGTTCCCACGCAAGGCACCGTCATCGGCGAAGCCTTGAAAATGGCGAATACCTCTTTCAACAGCAAGGAGAGAAAATACAAAGCTATCTTACTGGTATCCGATGGCGAGGACCATGATCCTGAAGCCATGACTGTCGCCAAGACGCTGGCGGCCAATGGTGTTATGATCAATGCCGTAGGTATCGGCTCACCCGAGGGTTCGCCTATCGTAGACCCCACCACCGGCGAACTGAAAAAGGACGAGCAGGGCAATACCGTCATCTCCAAGCTCAATGAACCTGAGCTGCAACAACTGGCCGATGCTACACACGGGCATTATATACGTTTGGACAATGTAGACGATGCGTTGATCACCGAGTCCCAGCAGTTGGAAGGGGTGGAGAAAAAAGCGCTCAGCGACTCGGAATTCATCGACTATCGAAGCTATTTCCAGTGGTTCCTGGGCATTGCCCTGGTCCTGTTGCTGGTAGAGTATTTTCTCTCGGAGCGCCGCCGGCAGCTTCGTGTCGCTGCCATTATAGGCGTCCTGCTAATGGGCGCTTCGCTGACCTCTTCGGCGCAGACACAGAATGGAGATGCCCAGGTCCGCAGCGGCAATCGTTATTACAAGAAGAAGCAGCTCGATCAATCCCAACAGCAGTATGAAGAGGCCGTCCGTAAGGCCCCCGAGAATCCTACTGCCAATTATAATTTAGGGAATGCCCAGTTCCGAAAGAACAATTATGCCGATGCCGCCAACTCTTACAACAACAGCGTGGAACATTCGGGCGATGATAAGGCCATGCAGGAAAAAGGGCTGTATAACAAGGGGGTAGCCCTGATCAAACAACAAAAGCTGCAGGAAAGCATCGAGGCATGGAAGAAGGCGCTAAGGCTGAATGTAAACGACGAGGACGCCCGTGAGAACCTTCAGAAGGCGCTTATGCAGTTGAAACAACAGCAGCAGCAGCAACAGCAGGAAAAGAAAAAAGAACAGGACAAGAAGGACAAAAAAGAAGAAAAGAAGGATCAGCAGCAGGACCAGCCGCAACAACCAAAACCACAACCCAGCCGCCTGAACAAGCAACAGGTGGAGCAATATCTCAAGACCCTTCAGCAGAAAGAGAAGGAGATCCAGGACAAAATGAACCAGAGCAAGGTAAAAGCTCCCAATCAGCCCGACAAGGACTGGTAGGAAGGTTCCGGACAAAATGATTGAACGTTCCGGATATTGATAAATGGTAATATTTGGGATGATCTTTCTGTGTTAATTTTACACTATGCAACTATATTGTAACTCTCTTACTCAATACAGTCGCCTGAAGACCCTGGAAGTAAAGATCGGCGATCTGCTGCTGGGTAATTTTCATCCTATACGGATACAGACGATGACCACGACCGACACGATGGATACGCTGGCCACCGTGGAGCAATCTATCCGTTGCATCGAGGCCGGCGCCGAGCTGGTACGTATTACGGCGCCTTCGAAGAAGGAGGCGGAAAATCTTTTGAATATAAAAAATGAGCTGCGGCGCAGGGGCTACCATACACCGCTGGTAGCGGATATACATTTTACGCCCAATGCGGCTGAGATCGCTGCCCGTATAGTCGAAAAAGTGAGGGTCAACCCGGGGAACTACGTCGATAAGAAAAAATTTGAATTCATCGAATACACCGATGCCGAATACAATGAGGAGATCGATCGTATACGCGAGCGTTTCACGCCGTTGGTAAAGATCTGTAAGGAATATGGTACCGCCATGCGCATCGGGACCAATCATGGCTCTCTCAGCGACCGTATCATGAGCCGTTATGGAGATACGCCGATGGGTATGGTGGAGAGCGCCATGGAATTTCTTCGGGTGGCAAGGGATGAGCATTATCACAACATCATCCTTAGCATGAAGTCGAGTAATCCGCAGGTAATGGTGCAGGCGTATCGCCTGCTGATCCGGACGATGGAGGATGAATTTGGCGCCTGTTATCCTCTACACCTGGGTGTGACGGAGGCAGGAGATGGCGAAGATGGACGTATCAAGTCCGCAATAGGCATCGGCACTTTGCTTGAAGACGGCATCGGAGATACGATCCGTGTGTCACTCACGGAAGATCCCGAATTTGAGATACCCGTGTGTAAGGACCTGGTGAAAAGATATGAGGGTCGTGTGGAGAGCATTGAAGTGATACCGTCTATAGATAAGGCGCCTTATTCACCTTTTGAATATCGCCGTCGTCCGGCGAGAGAGGTGGTCAATACCGGTGATCATCATGTGCCGGTGGTGGTAGCGGACTTTATGCAGGCTGGTGTCATCGGCCGGGGGGACCTGAAAGCCATCGGCTATAGCTATGATGCCGTCCGTGATAAATGGAATATCGGCGACGCAGCCGCCGATTATTTGTATTCGGGACGCAAGACGGTAGATTTCGACCTGCCCGGCACGTTGCGGATCATCTGCGATCATGCTGCCTGGCTTGGAACGGACAGGAAACAATATTTTCCTTTGTACCAGGGGGCGGAGTATTTGCGGGCTGCCGAACGGTCTTTGGTATTAAACTTTATTTCTGTCGATGCAGCAACCGATGTGTCAGACATTCTGGAAGCTGTGCGTGAAGATGGGACAGCGGTGTTGTGCTGCTGGTCTTCCCATCCGCAACCTATGTTATCTGTGCGTCGTCTCATCATGGAGCTGATGAATAGAAATATCAACTGTCCTGTCATCCTTGCTGTTGAAAGCGAAGATACCACCATCGATGAGCAGCTGATCCATTTCTCCACCGAAGCGGGTGCGCTTTTCCTGGAGGGCATGGGTGACGGCATCTGGCTTATGAACGATCTGAAAAAGATCGTCAACAGCCGGGTCAGCGGTCGCACTTATTTAGAGACAAAGAATAACCACCAGTTCATCAACAACACTTCCTTTTCCATATTGCAGGCCACCCGGACACGAATATCCAAGACGGAGTATATCTCCTGCCCTTCCTGCGGACGAACATTATTTGATCTTCAGGAGACGACGGCCAGGATCCGGAGTGTGACCCATCATCTTAAAGGCGTAAAGATCGCTATCATGGGCTGTATCGTGAATGGTCCGGGGGAAATGGCCGACGCCGACTTTGGATATGTGGGCAGCGGGCCGGGAAAGATCACGTTGTATAGAGGCAAGGAAGTGGTCAAGCGGGGAGTAGACAGCTCCATTGCCGTACAGGAGCTTATCAACTTATTAAAAGAGAGTAGTGTTTGGGTAGAGCCTGAGCCTGTGGTCAGCGAAGGGAGGGCCGTATCATGAACAGGATCGACAGGCTGCATGCCATTCTCACACATCTTCAAAGCAAAAGGCTGGTAACGGCGCAGGAGATTGCCGACAGGTTTGATATTTCCCTGCGTACGGTCTACCGGGATGTGAAGGCGTTGGATGAGTCGGGCGTGCCTGTCATTGGAGAGGCCGGTACGGGTTATACCATTATGGAAGGCTACCGGCTGCCACCTGTAATGTTCAGCCGGGAGGAGGCCAGCGCCCTGCTCCTGGGTTCCAAGCTGGCGGAGCGATTTGCGGACGAGACCTCTAAAAAACATTATGGCGCCGCATTGTACAAGATAAAGGCCGTGCTGCGGGGTTCGGATAAGGATTATGTAGAGGACCTTACGGACCATATTGCTGTCCTGACACGTACAACGCCTTCCAGCGAGGTTTCTCATCAATACCTGCCGGTGTTGCAACAGGCGGCGGTACAAAAAAGGGTCATCGACCTGAAATATCATTCTTCCAACAAGGAAGAGACGACACAGCGAAAGGTGGAGCCCATCGGGCTATTGTATTATTCCACTGCCTGGCACCTGATAGCCTGGTGCCGGCTTCGAAAGGGCTACCGGGATTTTCGTCTGAGCCGTATGCTGCATGTCCTGCTAATGGAAGAATGTTTTGATGCCGATGCCCATCCTTCCGTACATGAGTATATACGCGAGGCGACAAAGGGACATGAATTGGAAGAGGTAGTGGTACAATTTGATAAGAAGGTGGTAAAATATTTGCAGGAACAGAAATATTTTAATGGGTATGTCTCTGAAGAGGACCTGGGAGACATGGTCCGCATGAAATTTATGACTTCCTCCGTCCATTGGTTTGGGCACTGGCTCCTCACTTACGCCGACACTGCCCTGGTGGAATCCCCTTCCGCCCTAAAGAACCTTATGAAAGAGCTGGCTGAAAGATTAATGTCCCGTTATGGCAGCTGCTGACATAGGGCTGTCACAATCCGGGTGTTCTTTTGTAGTAAAACTTGTTTTATGACACTGATCCAGAACAATAGCAAGAAAAGGACCTGTGCTGTCTTTATTTTCGATGGTTTTGCCGACCAGGACGTATCCCTTACCATGGCCTGGCTGGGTGGTCAGAACTCGGATTTTGCCATCGAAACCTTCTCGGCTAACGGTCACCCGGTGACATCCGCGAGCGGAATGAGGATAATGCCTCATACCAGCTTGAAAATGATGGATCCGGAGGATTTTGACCTTCTCTTATTACCCGGCGGGGACAAGTGGAAAGAAGGGGATAACCTGGAGATCTTTCCCCTGATCACCTCCACGCTTGGTAAAAGGCCTATCGCTGCCATATCTGCCGCAGTACTGGCTCTGGCCGACATGGGGCTATTGGATGATGTCCCCCATACCAGCAACTTCCCCGGCTTTTTGAAGCATTATTGCCCCGAATACACAGGAGAAGACCTTTACCAGTGCATCCCTTGCGTCAATACAGGGAATATCATTACCGCCAATGGGGTGGCGCTCATAGAGTTTGCGTATGAGATACTAAGGACGTTCGACGTCTTTGACGACCAAAAAGCGCAGGAATGGAAAGAGCTGTACCTCAGCAGTGGTGAGGTCATGTCTTTTTTCGAATAGGGGAGCAGAAGGCCAGACATTAGAGCTTATGGACAATTGGACTAAATTTTCCCAAAGTCCAATTGGACGCAATATATTGCAGCATTATCCATTATTGATATTATGAATTTTTCTATCCGTCATTTGGAAGAGAACGGTCTGCGTCTGATAACCCTAAGGGAAGCGTCCACGGCCACAGAGATTGCCGTATTGCCTGAACATGGAGCTTCTTTGCATGCTTTTAAGGTCCATGCGCCCAAAGCGGGCGGCCCGGCTGGTCTGTTCAATGTCATCGATAATTATCCTGACAGGGACCATCTGGAAAAAGAGATAGGTAATTCCTATAAAAGCCCCAAGCTTTCTCCTTTCCCCTGCCGGATCCCGGACGGTAAATATGTCTTTGAGGGGAAGGAATACCGCCTGCAACGCCTGTTCAAGGATGGCACAGCCATCCACGGGCTGCTGTATAACAAGTCGTTTACCATCCTCGGGGAAACCACCGACGAAGTCTCTGCGTCCATAACCATGGAGTATCGTTATAATAAGGAAGATGAAGGCTATCCTTTCGACTATGTTTGTGGTGTACGTTATATTCT
>Ga0105239_10008527_pt1 | contig 11649 bp, 11 predicted proteins | sample KBSC44metaG_FD_92761 | JGI IMG/M metagenome (GOLD analysis project Ga0105239, IMG submission 92761) | Corn rhizosphere microbial communities from Kellogg Biological Station, Michigan, USA - KBS C4-4 metaG | ecosystem: Host-associated > Plants > Roots > Rhizosphere > Soil | place: Michigan, USA...
CACCACGACGACGAAGATCCAGGCGATCGCGGCGGTCCGGCCCATGTCGAAGGCCGAGAAGCCGGTCTTATAGGTGAACAGCGTGATGGTGGTGGTGCGGTCGCCCGGCCCCCCGGCGGTGAGCAGCCAGATCTTGTCGAAGTCGCCCATAGCGCCGATGCAGCGGAAGGCGGCGGCGATCAGCATGTAGGGAAGCAGGTGCGGCAGCAGCACGTAGCGAAACATCTGCCAGCGCGAGGCGCCGTCGACGCGCGCGGCATCGACCACGTTCTCGTCGATGGCGTGCAGGCCGGCCAGGATGACCAGCATGAAGAACGGCGTCGTCTGCCACACATCCATGATGACGATGGCGGGCAGGGCAGCGTTGAGGTTGAGCCAAGCGATGCCTGGTAGCCCGATCACGTTCAGCAGGTGGTTGAAGACCCCGGTCTGCTGGTCATACAGCAGCTTCCAGAATATGCCGATCACCGCCGGCGTGATTACCATTGGAATCATCATCACCGAGCGAAAGAAGGTGCGCCAGAAGAACTCCAGGTTCAGCAGCAGCGCGAAGCAGGTGCCGAGCACAAGGCCGCAGGCGATCGAACTGGCGGCATAGGTGACGGTGACGCGCACTGCGGTCCAGAACTCGCGGCTCCGCAGCACCTCGACATAGTTGGCGACCCCGGCCGGATCATCCTCGCTGCCGGGTTCGACCAGCACCCAGCGGGTGAAGCTGACCTGCATCGAATAGAGCATCGGGCCGAGATAGACACCGATCAGCACGATGGCAGCGGGCAGTAGGAACCAGAGCGCCGGGTTACGGGCGAGCCCAGCGCGCTGGCGGGCGAGGACGGCCACTCGGGTCAGCCAGGCAGGTAGCCGCGGCGCTTCATCAGGGCGATGGTCTTCTCCTGGATCGCGTTCACCGCGTCCTCGGCCGATTTGGTGCCGGCACAGGCCGCGTTGACCTCGTCATAGACGAAGATGTTCACCTGCCCGTTGTCCTTGATGGGCATGTACTTGGCCACATTGCCCTGCATCGCGGCGAGCATCACGGGAAGCTGGCGATACTTCTTCACCGCCTCTGCGTCGGTGAACGCCGAAGTGCGCGCTGGCTGGCCATGCATGCGCGCGAGGCGGATGGAATTCTCCTTGCTGGTGATCCAGCCGACAAAGAGCTTGGCGGCGTCAATGTTCCTCGACGCCGCCCCCACCGAGAGCCCCCAGCCGCCGAGCAGCACGGCCTCGGGCGTGGGCGACCAGCCGAGATCGGAGGCGACCACCGATTTGCCGGGATCGAGCAGCGTCGAGAAGCCGCCGCCCCACATGAAGCCCTGTGCGGAGGCGCCGACAGCGCAGGCGTTGACCATCTCTGGGAAATCCCAGGTGAGGTTGCCGGGCGGGCTGATCTTTTGCAGTTGCTCGACGATGAACTTGGTGGTGCGCAGCCCGGCAGGGCTGTTGAGCGTGGGCACGCCTTTTGCGTCGGTGTAGGAGCCGCCGAAGCCATGGAAGACGGTGATCCACATGCAGGCGGCCTGGATGCTCTTGCCGGCCGGCATGTTGAACCCGTACTGCTTGCCGGCCACCAGCTTGCTGCCGCGGTCGTACACCTCCTGCCAGGATTTCGGCGCCGCATCGGGGTCAAGCCCGGCATCACGGAACGCCTTCTTGTTCCACACGAAGCAGGTAGCGCTCCCGTTGATCGGAATCGCCATAAGCTTGTTGCCGAAGCGGCTGTAGACCTCAAAGGGAGCGCTTGGGAAGTCATCGAGGTCGAGCGGCGGGCAACCCTTGACCTGCTTGTCCATGTCGGTGAGGTCGGCGAGATAGGGACCGATCTCCTGCTTCCACTGATAGGCGTTGAGATAGACGTCGTAGGCATTGGTCTTGGTGGCCGTGTCGAGGATCGTCTTCTGCTGGAGATCGTCGGAGTTCAGTGAGGTGAATTGCAGGCTAATGCCGGTTGCCTCGGTGAACTCGCGGCTGAAGTCGGCCATCGTCACATTCACCTGCCCGGTGCCCCAGGCGAGGTTCAGGCGCGTGCCGGCATAGGTGCGCGGCAGGCTGCGGGTGACCTCAGCGACCTGCGCAGAGGCGCCCCCGCCGGCGACGATGGCGGCGGTGGATGCCACGCCGGCGGCGAGCCTTCGGCGGGTAATTCCTGGCATGCGTCCCTCCCTCTCGCCGCGAATGCAAGGATCGTGGCAATTGCTGTTGCCGATAGTGAACCAAACCGCCACGCGGTCGCAACTGCTGGGGCGGGCGCTTCAGATGAAGCCGGCATGTAGTCGCACGATGGCGCCCGGCCAGTGCCACACCAAGAATGCGACGCGCCGGACCGCCTGAACGGCTGAGGTGAAAACGGCGCAGGTTGCCGCCCCATGGGAGTCTTGCATCGGAGATGTCGGGTCGGCTTGGAAGACTGTGTTCATCTGCTCCAGCACTGAGCTCGGGGAGAGGGAGTTGGAACTCATCTCTCACTCCTTGAGCTGTCGCCATTTGCCCCCGACGAGGTGCGCGTAATCATTTTCACAATCCTCAGTCCGCTCTATCCTGAGATGCAAGGCCCTGGACGAGGAACGGCGATGAAATCACATGCCCGCGTTGCTATCGTCGGTGGCGGCATCATGGGTGTCGGGCTGCTATACCATCTGGCGCTGGAGGGCTGGAATGAACTCGTGCTGCTGGAGAAGAGCGAGCTCACCTCCGGCTCCACTTGGCATGCCGCGGGCCAGTGCCCGCATTTCATCAGCTCCCTCAACGCTGCGAAGCTGCATGTCTACGGCACGCAGCTCTACGCATCGCTCGAAGCGAGGACCGGGCAGGCCGTCAGCTGGCATACCACGGGCGGATTGCGCCTGGCCTGCAGCGATGAGGAGGTGAACTGGTTCAAGCAGATTCTCGGCGTCGCCAAACTCGCCGGTTATGAAGCGCATATCATCGGCCCGGACGAGATTCCCCTCCATCATCCATTCCTCGATGTTAACGATGTGAAGGCGGCCTTCCTGACAGTGACTGACGGCCATGTCGCCCCCGCCGATGCCACGATCGCTATGGCGGCTGGTGCACGTGCGCTCGGCGCCGAAATCTACCGCCGCACGCGCGTCATGGACATCTGCCGGCTCGACACGGGCGAATGGCTGGTGACCACCGATCAGGGCGAACTGCGTTGCGAGCATGTTGTGAACGCCGGCGGCTCCTATTGCAATCAGATTGCCTCCTGGACCGGCCACTGCGCACCGATCGCGAACATGCTGCATCACTACCTAATCACTGAACCGGTAGCGCAACTGATCGCGCACAAACCGGAGCTGCCAGTGGTACGCGATCCCTGGTCGCATGCCTATTTCCGCGAGGAAGGCAATGGCATACTTGTCGGACCGTATGAGACCTCGGGCGCGCACGAGTGTTGGGACGGTCCACCTGCCTGGGATTTCGAGAGCGAGCTGGTCGCGCCGGAGCTGGACCGCATCATGCCGCATTTGGAAAGGGCGGCGGAGCGCTTCCCGTTGTTCGCGCAGTCGGGCATCAAGCGAGTTGTTTCGGGCGCAATCCCGCACACTCCGGACGGCGCACCGCTGTCTGGCCTGGCACCCGGCACCCGCAACTATTGGATGCATTGCGGAGCATCGCTGGGCATCTGCCAGGGCGCCGGCATCAGCCGATTCCTGGCGCAATGGATGGTGCACGGCCAGCCGGACATCAACGTGCGCGAATTCGATCCGCGCCGCTTCGGCGAATGGGCGACACCGGAGTTCACCCGCGCCGTTGGTATCGCCGACTACCAGCACATGTATTACTGCTACAGGCCTGCCGAGCAGCACAATGTGGGCCGTGACCTGCGCCGCTCCTCACTGCATCTCACGCTGAAAGCCCGCGGCGCGCAATTTAGCCAGGTCTTTGGTTGGGAACGCGCGCGCTGGTACGATCCTACCGGGAAAGGCGAGCAGTTTTCCTTCAAGCACAGCAATTGGTGGGACCACGTCCGCAACGAGTGCCTGGCGGTGCGCGAGCGGGTCGGACTGATGGACCTCTCCAGCTTCGCGAAATTCGAGATCACAGGGGCCGACGCCGCCGCGTTCCTCGAACGCGTCTGCCCCAACCGGGTGCCACGTGTCGATGGCCGGCTCATGCTGAGCCACCTGCTCAACGCCAATGGCTTCATCGACAGTGAGATCACCGTCACGCGCCTGGCCTCTGACCGTTTCTATGTGGTGTCATCAGCCGCGGCACAGCTCCACGACTTCGACCAGTTGCGCGGCCGCGTTGCACCGGACGAACAGGTAGCGGTGGCCGACGTTACCGATGATTATGGCGTCCTGGTTCTGGCAGGGCCCCGTGCACGGGATGTCCTCGCGTGCTGCACCGACGCCGATATTTCAAACTCGGCGTTTCGCTGGTTGACTGGCAAACAGATGACAGTCGCAGGAGTGTCAGTCCGTGCTCTGCGCGTCAACTACGTCGGCGAACTTGGCTGGGAGCTACACACGCCAGTGGCGGAGATGCCAGTGGTATTCGAAGCGCTGCAGCGTGCCGGCGAGCCACATGGCCTCACGTTGTTTGGGACCTACGCCATGAACAGCCTGCGTATGGAGAAGGCCTATCATGCGTGGGGCACGGAACTGACCAACGAGGTCACGCTGATCGCTGCGGATATGGAACGCTTCGTCGATTTCGGCAAGGACTTCATCGGCAAGCCGGGCACGCTGCGCGACAAACAGGATGGGCCGCCGAGCAAGTTGGTCTATTTGTCAGTCGCTGCCACCGATCACGATTGCTGTGGCAATGAACCAGTTTACCACGGCTCCCGGATCGTGGGCCTGACCACCGGTGGCGCCTACGGCCATGCCGTCGAGCAGTCGCTTGCCTTCGCCTATATCGAGTCTGGGATCGCCCAACCGAGCACTCGCTTCGAAATCCTGATGATGGACAATCGCTGTCCCGCGATTGTCCTGCCGGGTGCCGCCTGGGACCCTGACAACAACCGTTTGAAGGGGTGATGCCAAGCCGTATTCGCGTCGGAGCGGCCGCACTATACCCTCGAAGCTGGCGCGGTCGCACGGTCAGCGACCGGTTTTTCGGGATCGGGGAAACCGGTCCGGGAGGGGCGTGCTTGGGTCGAATGCGGCGGTTCAGGCCACGCAACCCGGCTGCCCAGCGTTGGGCCAGCGAGAGACGCTGGTCATTGGTCTCCGTCGCGGCTAGCAGCCCCACCAGTCGAAGCGCATACGACGCGTGCCGCCCGACTGATCGAAGGGCTATACCCCGACCTACGGGCAGCGGTAGAAGGACGACGTTGCCGCGGCCCTATAGGGCCAGACGTCAGGGGAGAGTGACGCCTATGTTCATCCGGACGCTCGCGGGGCAGGAAGCGGCCGGCAGGATCAAGTCGCTGGTCAACGGCACCACCCGTTCGGTCCGGTTTCTCACCGCGGCCGACGGCATGGGCTTCTCCTACAATGACAACCGGGTCACCAAGGGCTCCGACGCCACACTCTGGTACAAGCACCATTGGGAGGCTAACTACATCATCTCCGGCCGTGGCGAGCTCACAGATCTGACGAGCGGCCAGCAGTGGCCGCTCGAGCCCGGCACGCTCTATGTCGTCGGCCCCAATGACCGCCACCGCTTCCGGGTGACCGAGGACGAGCACCATGTCAGCGTCTTCTGCCCTCCGCTCCGCGGCGACGAGAGCCACGACCCGGAGGGCGGCTACCCGGCCAACGGGCAGGGCCCCAGGACCGATCGCCGCCTTTTCGTCAAGCGTGCAGATGAGATGCGCAAGCTGGGCCACGAGCTGGTCGCCGCCAACGGCCAAGCGCGCACGCTCCGCATGCTGACCCAGGCGGACGATGTAGGATTTGGCTTCTCGGACGTGCATTTGATCGCCGGATCCGAAGCCACCCTCTGGTACAAGCATCATTGGGAAGCAAACCACGTCCTCTCCGGCACCGGAGAGGTGACCGACCTCACTACGGGCGAATCGTGGACGCTCGAACCAGGCGTTGCCTACAATGTCGGTCCCCGGGACCGGCACAAATTGCAGGCGCACAGCGATCTCCACCTGGTCAGCGTTTTTTCGCCTGCGCTCAAAGGCGACGAGCAGCATGATCACGAGGGCACGCTGCCACCGAGTGGCCCGGTCCCGCCGGGGCCAGTCCAGGGGTAAGGGATGCTTTTGCCCGCGGATGCGGCCCGCACTATTTGAGTTGGCTGTCTTTGCTGCCCCTTCGGTTGAACCCGACTATCACCGGCCGGCGATCACGCGCGGACTGACAACTGATGCACATCCGGACGCCGGGAAGCACACGGCGGCGCGCCTCCGGGATTTCGTCACCGCATTCAACGCAATGGGTCTCTCCCTCCCCTGTCGGCAGGCGCGCCCGCGCTCTCATGACACCATCCATGACGGTATCGTCGATCTGATCCTGTACCGCCCCGTCCGGGGCCCACCCATTCGCCATTGTCGCTTTTCCGGTTCCCTGACGTCACACGGACATCACACAGGATATAGCGCTCGTCCCCGCGCTTGCTATGATGGATTTCGCGAGAGCGGACAACCCCCGCGGATCAAATTTCATACACCAGCGACAAACGTGCTACCGTTTGATTCAGCAAGAAGATCTCAAGCGTGATGACGAGGCGCGCTACCAGCCTCGCCATGCGCGAATGGAGAAAAGTGATGTCGGGCATAGCTGTTTCAACCACGATCAATGGCGATGACGTCGAGTTCCTATGTCAATTCGAGGAGACACTGCTCGACGTGCTGCGTGACCACCTGGGGCTCATCGGAGCCAAGGAAGGCTGCAGCACCGGTGACTGCGGCGCATGCAGCGTCATCGTCGACGGCCGGTTGGTGTGCTCATGCCTGGTGCTGGGTGCGGAGGCCGAGGGTCACCACATCGAGACCATCGAGGGCATGGCGACCGGCGACAAGCTGCACCCGCTGCAGGCGAAGTTTCTCGAGCACGCCGCCCTGCAATGCGGCTTCTGTACTCCCGGTTTCCTGATGGCGGCGAAGTATCTGCTGGCCAGCAACCCCGATCCGACAGAAGAACAAATTCGCTTCGGCCTGGCCGGAAACCTGTGCCGCTGCACAGGCTACGACAAGATCGTGCGTGCCGTTCAGGATGCTGCTCGCGTGATGAGGGGAGACTGATCATGGGATTCGACCCGAGCTACGCCGCCCGGACGTTTACATCCGTCGGCACCCGCCCCGTTCGTCCCGATGGGGTCGACAAGGTGACGGGACGCGCGCGCTACGGCGCGGATTTCAATATGCCGGGACAGTTGGTTGGGCGCATCCTCAGAAGCCCGCACGCGCATGCCAGGATCAAGGGGATCGATGCGTCCAAGGCGGAGGCGTTGAAGGGCGTGAGGGCGGTGATTACCGCGTCGGATCTGCCCGACCTCACCAATGACAATTCCGACCTGCACGATATCCTCGACAACTGCATGGCGCGGAAGAAGGCGCTCTACGATGGCCATGCGGTGGCCGCAGTGGCTGCGATCGATGCCCGCACGGCCAGGCGGGCTCTCGACCTCATCGAGGTCGATTACGAGGTGCTGGCGCATGTCACGGATGTTGATGAAGCCATGAAGTCCTCAGCGCCGCTGCTGCACGACACGGTGTTCACCGGCGGCGTGGAGCCCAAGCCCACCACAGCCTCCAACATCACCAATCGCACGCAGTACGGCCATGGCGACGTCGAAGCGGGCTTCAAGGAAGCCGACGTTGTCATTGAACGGTCCTTCAAGACCGAGCAGACGCACCAGGGCTACATCGAGCCCCACGCCTGCGTTGCCAGCGTCAATCCCGACGGGACCTGCGAGATGTGGGTCTGCACCCAGGGGCATTTCGTTTATCGCCAGCAATGTGCCCAACTGCTCGGCCTCGATGTCTCGAAGCTGCGCGTTACCTCGTCGGAGATCGGCGGTGGCTTCGGTGGCAAGACGCATATCTGGGCGGAGCCAATCGCGCTGGCGCTGTCGCGCAAGGCCGGCCGACCGGTGAAACTCGTCATGTCGCGTGAGGAAGTTTTTCGCGCCTCGGGCCCGACCAGTGCCACCTCGATCGATGTCAAGATCGGCGCCCGGAATGACGGCACGATAACCGCGGCTTCGGCTACGCTGCGCTATTCCTGCGGTCCCTACACGGGCCCGTGGGCCATGCTCGGTGCGATGACTTCGTTTGCCTGCTACGACCTGAAGCACGTGAAGACGATCGGTTATGAGGTGCTGGTCAATCGGCCGAAAACCGCGGCCTATCGCGCACCATCCGCGCCGATGGCCGCCTTCGCGGTGGAAAGCGTCATCGATGAGCTGGCGCAGAAAATCGGCATCGACCCGGTTGAGTTCCGCATCAAAAACGCTGCCAAGGAAGGCACCAAGTCGTCGTACGGTCCGGTGTTTGGTCCGATCGGCATCGGGCCCACGCTGGAAGCGGCGCAGAAGCATCCGCACATGAGCGCGCCACTCGGCAGGAACCAGGGGCGGGGCCTGGCCTGCGGTTTCTGGTTCAACTTTGGCGGCCAGACCTGCACCGACCTTAACATCGGCTCGGACGGCACTGTGACGCTGACCGTCGGCACGGTCGACGTGGGCGGTTCGCGCGCGTCGCTGTCGCTGGTGGCGGCGGAGGAGCTCGGCATTCCCTATGCGCAGGTGCAGACGGTGGTCGCCGATACCGGAAGCCTTGGCTATAACGACATGACCGACGGCAGCCGCGGCACCTTCTCCTCGTCGATGGCGACGATTTCGGCCGCCCGCAACGCCATCGGCGTCATGCGGGAACGGGCGGCCAGGATGTGGGATATTCCTGTCGACGATGTCGTGTGGGAGGGCGGTCACGCCAGGGCCGTCGGGGAAAAGCACGGCAATCTCTCGCCGCTGTCGGTCAAGGACATTGCTGCGGTGGCGGGCAAGACGGGTGGACCGGTCGCCGGCCACAGCGAGCTCGTCGCCGATGGCGCCGGCGTCTCGTTTGCCACCCACATCTGCGACGTTGAAGTCGATCCGGATACCGGCGCCACGAAGATACTGCGCTACACGGTCGTGCAGGATGCGGGGAAAGCGGTGCATCCGGCCTATGTGGAGGGGCAATACCAAGGCGGAGCCGCGCAGGGCATCGGATGGGCGCTGAATGAGGAGTACGTCTACGGCGAGGATGGATGCCTGCAGAATCCCGGCTTCCTCGATTACCGCGTTCCGGTTTGCTCGGACCTGCCGATGATCGGCACGCAGATCCTCGAGATCCCCAATCCGAATCATCCCTACGGGGTGCGTGGCGTGGGCGAAACATCGATCGTGCCGCCGCTGGCAGCGGTCGCGAACGCCGTGTCGAACGCGGTAGGCGTTCGCATGACGCATATTCCCATGTCGCCACCACGCATCCTGGCAGCACTGGAGGCCGCACGGGCCCACTGATGGTCGAGGTAACGCTCTGGGGTGCGCTCGGCACGGCCGCCGGAGGCAAGGAGACGCTCGAAGTAGAGGCAAAAGACATCCGGGAGCTGTTCCGCAAACTGGTGGAGCAGCATCCCGCGCTCGGGCCCTTCATCGAGCGTGGCATCGCCGTTTCCATCGATGGGGTAATTTATCGCGACACCTGGTCCAAGGAACTTCCGAAGGACGCCGAGATCTTCCTGCTCCCGCGCCTCGCCGGCGGATAGGAGTGAATAGCGGTCCAAGGCGCTTCGCCTGTGACACCAGCCGGCCCGTTTTGCAGCCGTTGACATGGCGCAGTAACTGGTTCCAGACGAGGTTGCAGAGCTTGTTTCCATCCGCCGCAGGCATCTGAGCAGCTGCTACCACATTTCGGTAAACGCCTGCATTCGAGCGACCGCGAGGCGCCCTCGAACGACTGCCTTGGGCGCACAGCGGACCTGATCGCTCTGCTGTCAGAGCACTCTCTTGATCGCTTGGCTGCCGTTGGCGGCGCGAGCGCTGCAAGGCTGCTGGGGGTCTGCGTCGGGTGAGGCCTGCTGTGCTACCCAAAGATCGGATTGGAGAGAAAACCTTCCAACCCTTTTGCCTTTTTGTGATCGGGCGACACGACGGGCCAACCGGACATGCCCGCCTGGATAGGCCGGGCCGCATCGTCAAGCCACTGGGACATGCCCCGAGCGGTGCCGCTTGCGTCAAAACGCGATCGGGTCCGAGAGGAAACGCTTGAGTCCGGCCTGGTTCTCGTCCTCAAGCGTAGAACGGCCGATCGCCATCATCAGCGCGACTGCCGCGTCGATCTTCTGATCGAGGCGAGAATTGGTTGAATACAGATTGCCGCACCTGTCTGCCTTTCCGGCAACATTGCCGATGCACCCAATAAGCACTGGATTGCGGATTAACCGCCGTGCTTGCGGCCGTCCAGCACGCTTCGCGCCGCCTTCGGCGGTGCCCTGCGGGCATGCTTGACCGCCGCTGCGCGCGGCGAGCGGAGGGAACGCAGGTCGGGACGACGGATGGCCGTCTTGATCGAACAACAGGATGGTTTGTTGGAGACCCGTTGCCAGCAGTGGCCTCGGCCACCGGAGGCGGACGGTCAGAAGTGTGGTTCTGACTGAGTGGGTCGCAATGAGTCGTCGCTGTCGTCCAGGCCGGGACCTTGCAGTTGCTCCCCGAGCAGATCCTGCAGTTGGAAGTCATAGATTTCCCAGATTCTCTCGCGTAGCTAGCTCGTCAAGCAATTCATACACGACGAGCGCCTGCTCCGGCGTCCAGGTGACGGGGATTTCGACAGTTATCGGACGGCCATAGGCTGGCCGTTGCTCCGGCGGATTGCTCATGACCTGGTTCCCCGCCGCTGGCGGGAGCACTGATCGGCACGTTGGACCAGCCGGTCGACCAGCGAGACGACGCAGGCTGCGTTGGGGAACACCTCGCGCCACTCGGCGAATGGGCGATTGGTGGTGACCAGCGTGCTCTTGTTCTGGTAGCGCCGCAGGATCAGCTCGAACATCAGATCGGCGTGGCGGTTGGAGTAGGAGAGAGAGCCAACCTCGTCGATTCACGTTGAGCTCAACGTGAGTCGACTTATGTGCAGTCCACGTTTATGTGGAGTATCCGGATCGACTGTAGAACAAGTGCCCTGCGTCGTTGATCCTGCGGCCGATCTCTGAATCGTATCTCCGGTAGTCCGGAGATGCATCGTGATCGCGAAACACGACCGCGAGATCGAGCAGCTCGAACTGCTGATCGGGGATCGCGAGGAAGACGCCGCCGAGGCGCAGGCGCGTACCACCATCAACCAACACGGTGCCGACGCGCCGGCACAGCCGTGGGAACGCCGCCATCCGCCCCGAACCCCGCTGCCGGCGCATCTGCCACGCGAGACCATCACGCACGAGCCGGTCTGCACCTGCCCGGGATGCGGTGGCAGCCTGTTCAGCCGCATCGGGCAGGACGAACGCGAGGTGCTGGAATATGTGCCCTCCAGCTTCAAGGTTATCCGGCATGTCCGGCCCAAGCTGAGCTGCCGGGCCTGCGAGACGATCGTGCAGGCGCCGATGCCCTCGCTGCCTCGCTGACCACATCCCGTTGCACCGGCAGGCCACGATGTATGCACGCGAAGGTGTCGAGCTCGACCGCGCGACCTTGGCCGACTGGGTGGGCCCGGCGGTGTTCCTGCTCGCGCCGTTGGCCGAGGCGATCGGCCGCCATGTCCTC
>Ga0105239_10008529_pt1 | contig 11646 bp, 19 predicted proteins | sample KBSC44metaG_FD_92761 | JGI IMG/M metagenome (GOLD analysis project Ga0105239, IMG submission 92761) | Corn rhizosphere microbial communities from Kellogg Biological Station, Michigan, USA - KBS C4-4 metaG | ecosystem: Host-associated > Plants > Roots > Rhizosphere > Soil | place: Michigan, USA...
AAGATCCGCCGACGTTAAACCAACGTCCTCGAAATCCGCCCCCACCACCTTTGAAAAATCCATCGTAATGCCGCATAATCAAATGCGATTGGATTTGGCCAATGGTATCCAGCGCAACACCAACGACGATCAAAAGCGCTGTGCCGCCAAAGAAGAACGGCGCATTCATGACACGACGCAAATAATCCGGGAGAACGGCGATAATCGCTACAAATAACGCTCCACCTAAGGTAATGCGTTCAAGAATTTTCTGAATATATTGCGCTGTAGGTTGACCAGGACGAATACCCGGAACAAAACCGCCCCACTTACGTAAGTTATCCGCTAAATCTGTCGGATTAAACTGCACCGAATTATAGAAATAACAAAAGAAAATAATCAGCCCGGCATAAATGGCTTCATAAAGCCAATCCCCGCGCTGTTCTAATTTAGCCAGTTTGGCCCAAATCGAATGCGGAAAAAACGCCGCTGCCGTCATCGGCACAGCTAAAAGTGAAACAGCGAAAATCACGGCGATCACACCCGACTGATCGACTTTCAAAGGCAGAAAAGAACTGCTTCCGCCCATCATTTTACGACCCACAATCCGCTTGGCATATTGTACTGGAATTTTGCGTTGCGCGGTTTCAACCCAAACCACCAAACCGGTGATCACAATAACAAGAACCATGAGAATCAGCGCCACATACAAGGGCGTGGATTCCGCCCGCACGGCCTCAAAGAGCGATCCAATCGCGCTGGGCAGGCGGTCCACGATGCCTGAAAAAATCAGAATCGAAACCCCGTTGCCAATACCCCGTTCTGTGATTTGTTCGCCGAGCCACATAATAAAGATGGAACCCGTTGTCAGCGTAATAACCGTTAAAGCAATCCATCCGGCTGTGGGATCAATGACAATCGGTAAGCCGCCAGGCGCGGTAAATTTAGAGATGGACAAAGCCAAGCCGAACGATTGCAAACCGCCTAATGCCAATGTCAAATAACGTGTGATCTGATTGAGTCTTTTGCGGCCCTGTTCGCCCTCTTTTGCTAGACGGTCCAAATACGGAATCACATGCGCGCCCTGCAGCAAACTAATAATAATGGAAGCGTTAATGTAGGGCCCAACACCCATGGCAAAAATAGCCAGATGCCCCAACGCGCCGCCCGAGAAAACGTTAAGAAAACTCAACAACGTATTATTTTGTTGCTGATATGCAAAAAACGCTTTAAGCGCCTCCGCATTGACGCCCGGGACTGGAATCGTAGCCCCAATTCGATAGGCCGCAATAATGCCCAACGTAAAAAGGATGCGTCTTTTTAATTCCGGGACTCTTAATATATCCCCGAGTGGATTTTTTAGCTCAGTGGACATTAACGGGACAAGAGTTCAGCGCGTCCGCCGGCTTTCTTTATTTTTTCCTGGGCGGAGGCGGAAAAGGCATGCGCTTTGATATGCAACGCTTTTGTTAACTCGCCAGAAGACAGAACCTTTACCTGCTGACCTTTACGAATCAATCTTTTCGCATGCAACGACTGCGGAGTAATTTCCGCATTGGCATCAAAATTCAATTCTAAACTTCCAAGATTAATAATGGCCCTGTCGGCGCGGAATTGAGTGTGACGGAATCCGCGTTTAGGAATACGGCGAATCAACGGAATTTGACCGCCCTCAAAACCTGCCATGCCCCCAAAGCCAGAACGCGAACGCTGCCCCTTCATACCACGTGTGGACTGCGCGCCGTGACCGCTGCCAATACCGCGGCCGACAATTTTACGTCGGTGTTTGGAGCCGTGAGCTGGTTTTAATTCATCGAGCCGCATCGCTGGTTACCCCATCTTTTTTCCGAAGTTCGGTTAATTGTTCCTTGGTTTTCAAACTGCGCAAAGCTTCGAATGTCGCATACACGACATTACATGGATTTGAAGAACGCAACGATTTAGTCAAAATATCTTTAATACCAGCCGCCTCTAAAACGGCGCGCACACTGCCTCCCGCAATAACACCTGTGCCGGGCGCGGCGGGTTTAAGAAGAACTTTGCCGGCGCCAAAAATTCCAATAACATCATGCGGAATGGTCACCCCTTGCATAGGCACGCGAATCAATTCTTTTTTTGCTCGATTTACAGCCTTCTGAATGGCAGACTGAATTTCTTTCGCTTTGCCAATGGAAGCGCCGACCGTACCTTTACGATCGCCGATAACAACCAAAGCGCTGAAGGAAAACCGTTTACCGCCTTTCACCACTTTAGCGACACGGTTAATAGCGACCACAGTTTCTGTAAATTCTAAATTTTCTGCATTGATCAGCGCCACAAGAGCTCCTTTTTCTTTATCCGCCTCAGCCTTAGCGGCGGCGGGTTAAAAATCTAAACCGGCTTTACGCGCCGCATCCGCCAACGCTTTAATGCGTCCGTGATAAACATGCCCACCACGGTCGAACACAACAGCTTTCAAACCTTTTGCTAGAGCTTTTTCTGCAACCAATTTTCCCACGGCTTCGGCGGCCGGCAAATTGCCACCATTTTTTATAGTTGCACGCAAATCTGGAGAAAGTGACGAGGCCGCCACCATTGTGCGTCCCGCTTGATCATCGATGACCTGCGCATAAATATGTTTGAGTGTCCGGCACACGGATAAGCGCAAGCGCGTAGTCTGAACCTCACGAATTTTGCGCCGCGTGCGTTCTTTACGATAGACGTAACGTTTTAAAGTTAATCCTTGCATGATTATTTCTTACCTCCGGCAGCTCCGCCGCCCACAGCGCCCGCCGCGGCCTTACCCGCTTTACGGATAATCCGCTCTCCAACATAGCGCACGCCACTTCCCTTATAAGGTTCCGGTTTCTTAAGACGACGAATACGCGCCGCCACCTCTCCGACTAAATAAGCATCCACTCCGCTGATGGAAACCAAGGTTTGCTTTGGATCCACAGTGGCCTTAATCCCCGCCGGCAAAACAAATACGATCGGCGAGGCAAACCCTAAAGCCAAGGTCAGCTTATCGCCGGCAATTTGCGCGCGATAGCCTAACCCTTGAATTTCTAATTCTTTCTTAAAACCGGTTGTTACGCCAATAACGGCGTTTTGCACTAATGTACGAGCCAATCCATGCAAGGCACGGAGCGATTCGTCTTCTTTAGAATCGGGAACTAATGTCGCCACATTTTTATCTATCTGCAAATTAATTCCATGAGGAATTTTTTGATTAATCTTTCCTAAAGGTCCCGTAATTTCCAGGAACCCTGCTTTGGGCTCAATTTTTACTTTTTCTGGAATGGTAATCGGTTTCCGACCAATTCGACTCATAAGTTCACCAAATCTGACAAAGAACTTCACCGCCGGCTTTGGCTTGAAACGCTTGCCGATCCGTGAGAAGTCCTTTTGGGGTAGAAACTAGGGTGACCAATCCGCTGGCGTCACGCTTTTGAAATGCATTATAAGGTTTATAGACGCGCAAACTGGATTTAGAAACGCGCTTCACGCCTTGCAATGATTCTTGTTTACTTGCTGTATATTTGAGATACACACGCACAAACGGTTTTTTCTTTGCATCTTCCATTACTTTGTAATTAGCAATAAATCCTTCAGCTTTCAAAATACGTAAAATCGCCAAGCGTAATTTTGAAGACGGGACATCGACCTTCTCAAACAAGCGGCGGCTGGCTTGTTTTAGACGGACTAATAAATCGGCAATAGGATCGGTCATGAAATTACCAACTCGCTTTCGTTATGCCAGGAATTTCGCCCCGATGCGCCATGGATCGGAAACATAAGCGGCATAAACCAAAATCCCGATAAACACCACGACCGCGTCCACAATTTCGGCAGCGATTGCGGAAACGCGTCGCAAATTTTTGCGGCTTACTCATTTTGACTACGGTTGAAATTCGAGCCACGTCTTCTCCTTAGTTAAGCGGCCAAGCCGTCTTATTTCTTATCGTCTTTGTCCGCGCGCTTAAACGGAAATCCAAGCAAGAGCAGCATGTCTCGAGCCGAATCATCGCCATCAGCGGTAGTCACAATCGTGATATTCATGCCACGAACTTTAGGCGATTTATCCATTTCCACTTCCGGGAAAATATGCTGTTCGTTAAGGCCTAAATTGTAGTTGCCTTGACCATCGAAGGCTTTCGGGTCCAATCCGCGAAAATCACGAATACGCGGGACAGCGGCTGTAATAAACCGGTCTAAGAATTCATACATCCGCAGACCGCGCAAGGTGACCCGTAATCCAATAGGCATGCCTTCACGGAGCTTAAAGTTAGAAATAGATTTCTTTGCGCGCCGCACCTGGGGTTTTTGCCCGACAATCGCGCTCAATTCAGCGGCTGCGACATCCATAGATTTAATGTCATCGCGCGCATCATTGACGCCCATACTGACAACGATCTTTTGCAAACGCGGAACCTGAAAAGGATTGGCATACCCATGGCGTTTCATCATTTCAGAAACGACTACCTTAGAATAATGCTCTTTAATTTTTGAAGGGGCTGTCACTGTTTTACTCATGAAACAATCATCTCTCCACACTTTCGGCAAACGCGCACCTTGGTGCCGTCTGACAACCGATCAGATTTGGGTCGCATGGCTTTCGCACATTTAGGGCACACGAGCATCACATTAGAAATGTGCAGCGGTGCTTCTTTCTCGCGAATTCCACCAGGCTGGGTTTGCGTCGGTTTGCTATGACGTTTCACCATATTGACCTTCGTCACCAACACGCGCTCGGCATCCCGTAAAACTTCCACGACTTCGCCTTGCTTGCCGCGATCTTTCCCGGCCAATATCAAAACTTTATCTTTTTTTCGTATACCGTTCATTACACAACCTCTGGAGCTAAAGAAATAATTTTCAAAAAATTATGTTCGCGTAATTCGCGAGCAATGGGTCCAAAAATACGCGTGCCGCGCGGCTCGCCTTCGGCATCAATCAGACAAACAGCGTTATCATCAAAGCGGACGTAACTGCCATCAGCACGACGATGCTCTTTAACAGCGCGCACAATCACGGCATCCACCACATCGCCTTTTTTAATCGTAGATGTGGGAATGGCATCTTGCACGGAACACTTAATGACATCGCCTAATCCAGCGTAACGACGACGGGTGCTGCCCTTAACGCGAAAACAGCGCACAATACGCGCGCCAGAATTATCGGCCACTGTCAAAATGCTTCGTTCTTGAATCATGCGGATTTCCCCACAATGCGATTGATCCGCCAGCGTTTTGTTTTGGAGAGCGGGCGCGTTTCCACAATTTCCACTTTATCGCCGACATGCGTTTCATTCTTTTCATCATGGGCATACAATCGCGTAGAACGGCGAACGACTTTGCCATAACGCGGATGCGTGCTCTGCCAAGGGACTTCCACAATGCGCGTCTTGGTCATTTTGTCAGACACCACAGAACCGACAAGCAGTTTGCGCGCGGAACGTAAATCTAAATCAGGGGTTGCGGATTCTGTAGCCATTATGCGGTGACCTCTTTCTGACGCAACAGCGTTTTGAGTCGCGCAATATGGCGACGTGAATTTCGTAATTCCATAGGATTTTTCAAAGGGCTTGTCACATGCCGGAAGCTAGAGCGAAAATAGCCTTCTTGCAATTCCTTAAGACGGGCATGAAGTTCATCCACGGACAAAACTTTAAGATCTTCTTTTTTTTCCACTTTCTTAGCCATCAGTTTTCCTCACGCACAACAAATTTTGTTTTGACTGGTAATTTATGCGCTGCTAAAGTCATCGCGCGCTTTGCTTCTGCTTCCGACAAACCTTCTAATTCAAACAAAATTCGTCCCGGCTTTACGACGGCCACCCAAAATTCAGGTGCGCCCTTTCCTTTACCCATACGTGTCTCAGCGGGCTTCTTTGAGATGGGCTTATCGGGGAAAATTCGGATCCAGAGTTTTCCACCTTTTTTGATGAAGCGCGTTAAAGCGACCCGCGATGCTTCGATCTGGCGGCTGGTAATCCAATGCGCTTCCAAGGTCTGCAATCCGTATTGACCGAAATCAACCGTCGTCGCTCCTTTGGATTTTCCCTTTAAGCGTCCGCGATGCGTCTTTCGGTACTTTACACGTTTGGGCATTAACACAGCTAAATTCCTTCTTCCGGAATAATATCGTCATCGGCCAAAGGCTCAACCACTAACGGTTCAGCGACTTTTACTGGCTCGGCGGCAATTTGTTCAATTTGTTCTTTAGGAATGAGCTTGGCTTCTTCCATCAGATCTTCACGCGTTTTCTTAAACAATTCCTTCTTGAAGATCCACACTTTACAACCAATTTTCCCCATCGTAATTAAAGCTTCGTGAAATCCATAATGAATATCGGCCCGGAATGTCTGGAGTGGAACGCGACCTTCTTTCATCCATTCCACACGCGCAATTTCGGCTCCACCTAGACGGCCTGAAACGCGAACCTTGATTCCTAAAGCGCCTGCGGCCATACTGCGCTCAATGGTTTTCTTCATGACACGTCGGAATCCAACGCTCTTTTCGAGTTGCGCGGCGACGCCTTCGGCCACCAACTGGGCATCTAATTCAGGACGCTTGATCTCCATCACATTCAATGCCACTTCGTTGATCTTGCGTGAGGTGATATCAGAAATATCTTTTCTTAAATTTTCAATATCGGCGCCTTTTTTACCAATGACGATACCGGGACGAGCGGTATAAATATTCACGCGAAGATGTTTTCCTGCGCGCTCAATGCAAACGCGCGAAACAGAAGCGCCTTGCAGTTTACGACGCAAGTAACGACGAATCTGACGGTCTTCTTCCAATAAATCGGGCATCTGACGCAGGTTGAACCACTTCGCATCCCAATCACGTATGTAGCCAAGTCTTAACCCTTCCGGGTGAATCTTCTGTCCCACTTAATTGGCCTCCACGTTCTTAGGCGACGTGCGCAACGTCTGCCTGGTGTTCGATTTTTTCTTTATGTTCGGAGCATCACTCAGAACGATCGTTAAATGTGTTGTGCGATGACGAATCGTGGCTCCACGGCCCATGGCATGTGCACGCATGCGTTTTAATTGCGGACCCCCACCAACCCACGCCTGATTGATGTACCAGGCTTCCGGATTCTGCTGCTTTCCGGCATTGGCAAAAGCGCTGAGCAATGTCTTTTGAACCAGAGGACGCGCGCCCTTGGTTACCAGGCTCAGCAAGGTGAAAGCCTGTGCCACCGATTTACCGCGAACCATCATCAGGATCTGATCCACCCTGCGAGGCGAAATTCTTACATATCGAGCATGTGCCGTAGCCATCATAAAACTAGTTTCTCCTCAGGTCAGCGAAGTCGCTTCTTTAGTATGCGCCGCGCCATGGCCTTTAAAAAATCGTGTCGGAGCCATTTCACCTAATTTATGGCCCACCATTTCTTCACTGATAAAAATAGGGAGAAACTTGCGTCCGTTATGAATCGCAAAGGTATAGCCAACAAATTCTGGCGAAATAGTGCTGCCCCGGGCCCAGGTTTTAATGACTTTCTTTTCGCCCGCTTTTTGCATCTTGCGGATTTTCAAAACAAGTTTTTCGTCAACGTATGGCCCTTTTTTAGTAGATCTTCCCATGGTTTATCCTTTAACTTGCCGTGGCGGATGCTTTGCTGCGATGACGCACAATCATCCAATCCCAAATTTTCTTTGACCGTGTTTTATAGCCTTTTGCTGGCTGATTCCAAGGCGAACGCGGTTGATTATTTCCTTTTGAACGTCCACGACCACCGCCATGCGGATGATCCACTGCATTCATGGCCGTACCACGAACCACCGGACGAATCCCTAAATGACGGCTGCGTCCGGCGTTGCCCAGCACGCGGTTTTCATGATCTAAATTACCAACTTGCCCGACAGTGGCCATGCATTTCTTTGAAATCAAACGAATTTCGCCCGACGGCATACGGATCTGCGCATACTGACCTTCTTTAGCCATCAATTGGGCGGTCCCGCCGGCAGAGCGCACAAGTCGTCCACCCAAACCAGGGATCAATTCAATATTGTGCAAAAGAGTACCTTCAGGAATTTTTTCAATCGGCAGCGCATTGCCTGGCTTAATGTCCGCATTGGGACCCGAAACAACCACATCGCCCACCTTCAATCCTTCCGGCTGAAGAATATAGCGTTTGTCTCCATCAGCATAATGCACGAGGGCAATACGACTAGAGCGATTAGGATCGTACTCAATTGAAGCAATCGTTCCGGGAACGCCGACGTTGTCCCGTCTAAAATCAATCATACGATAGGAGCGTTTATGGCCCCCGCCTTGATGGCGAACCACGAGTAAACCCAAATTATTACGCCCGGCTTTTTTTCGCATTCCACGAAGCAATGTTTTTTCAGGTGCTTTTTTTGAAAGACCAGAAAAATCTTCGACTGTAATGAAACGGCGTGACGGAGTATAGGGTTTAAAATGCTTCATTTGGATTCCTCAGCATAACGAATCTCTTGGCCTGCCTGCAGGCGAACATAAGCTTTTTTCCATGCCGGACGATAACCGCCTACGGAGCGACCCATACGACGAAATTTACCGGGCATAGCGGCTGTATTAATGGAAACTACTTTGACTTTAAAAAGTTTTTCAATCGCTTGCTTAATTTCAATCTTGCCAAAGTTCGCCCCGACTTCCACTACGTATTGATTTTGTTCGGCTTTTACATTAGTCGATTTTTCTGTAATTAGTGGCCGACGAATGACGGAATGTAAATTAAGCATGTGCAGCTCCTGTTAAGCGTTGCGAAAGAGACTTCAAGGCAGGCATGGTTAAGACTAAAGACTTAGAACGAAGAACATCGAGCGCATTAAGATCAGAAACGGGTGAAAGACAAACCGAGTCTAGGTTAGAAAAAGCGCGGCGTTGTTCTGCAGAAATTTTATCGGACAAAATTAACGCTTTACCGGTTTTAGAAAGTTTATTTACCAAGGCTTGCGCTTGCTTTGTTTTCTTGAATGCGCCGTCAAGCTGTTCAACAACCACGAGAGTTCCCTCTTTAGCCTTCAACCACATGGCCGCCTTCAAGGCAGCGCTACGTTTTACTTCTGGCAAATCAACGCGGAAAGAGCGCGGTACAGGTCCAAAAATAATACCGCCTTTACGCCAGAGAGGCGATCGGATCGATCCGGAACGCGCATTCCCTGTCCCTTTTTGTTTCCATGGTTTACGTCCACCACCGCGCACGAGACCGCGCGTTTTCGTCATCGAGGTACCGCTGCGCGCATTGCGTTGATAAGTTGTGACCACTTCATGCAACGTGCGGCCTTGAAATTCTTCTTCGCCAAGATAATCCTTAAGATTGACTTGGCCTTTAGGTTCGCCTTTGGCTGAGAATAATGAAATGTCCATAATTACTTGCCTGCCTTGGCTTTAGCCGGCGCTGCGGGCTTTGCAGCTTCTTTCTTAGCCTTCCCTTTGGCTTCAGAAGGATGAGCAACGCGGACTTTAAGATATTTTTTGGTTTGGCGAATATAGACGAGTGAATGATTGGGGCCTGGCAGAGCGCCCTTGACGAGCAATAAATCCTGTTCCGGCTTTACGCCAACGACTTCAAGATGCTGAACCGTTGTTGTATCTACACCAAAATGACCAGGGAAACGTTTTCCCTTAAATACACGACCCGGATACGTGTTCGCACCGGAAGAACCTGGCGCGCGCGCACGATCGCTTTGACCGTGAGTGGCAGGCCCTCCTCTAAAATTATGGCGCTTCATGGCGCCGGCAAAACCACGGCCTTTAGATGTGCCGATGACGTCAATAAAATCACCTGAAGCAAAAACATCGGCCTTCAATGTTTGTCCGACAGCAAAACCATCTACTTTTTCTACACGAATTTCACGATTCCAACGCGCGATCGGAGCAGAGACCTTTTTCAAAATTCCTAGACGAGCTTTGTTCAAGCTTTTTTCACGAATGGCGCCAAAAGCGACCCGAATGGCCGTATAGCCATGCTTTGCCGTAGTCAATACTTCAGTGACATTGGCTGGAGGAACATGCACCACAGTCACAGGAATAATTTGACCGGCGTCACCAAAAATCTGAGTCATACCCAATTTTTGGCCCCAAATGGCTTTAATTTTTGGCAAAGCAGAGACAGCGGTTGTGTTTTCAATGACTTCTGACATCGTAGATCCTTATATTATGAAGACTTAATTTCTACGTCGACACCGGCTGGAAGGTCTAACTTCATCAACTCTTCTACCGTATTCGGAGTAGGCTCGGAAATATCAATGAGGCGCTTATGAATCCGCATCTCAAATTGTTCGCGCGACTTTTTATCTGTATGAGGAGAACGCAATACCGTATAGCGCTTAATATGCGTTGGCAACAAAACAGGTCCAGCAAGAACGGCTCCCGTGCGTTTCACGACATCAACAATCTTGATCAATGAATCATCCACCATCTTATGATCATAAGAGCGCAAGCGAATACGAATTTTGGGCGCGCTCACTTTTACCGCTTGAGGAGATGACATATTAGGCCAAGACCTCTGTGACAACGCCGGCGCCTACTGTATGGCCGCCTTCGCGAATGGCGAAGCGCACGCCCTTCTCCATAGCGATCGGCGTAATCAGCTCTGCATCAAACTCTACGTTGTCTCCCGGCATCACCATCTCCACTCCCGGCTTCAATGTCACGTCCCCCGTGATATCCGAGGTCCGGAAATAAAATTGCGGCCGGTACCCTTTGAAAAATGGCGTATGCCGTCCGCCTTCTTCCTTCGTCAAAATATACACGTTCGCTTTAAACTTCTTATGCGGCGTGATGCTTCCGGGCGCCGCCAATACTTGTCCGCGTTCAATCTGGTCTTTTTCAATCCCGCGTAACAAAATTCCCACATTGTCCCCAGCAATACATTCATCCATCACTTTGCGGAACATTTCGATCCCGGTCACCACCGACTTCTTTGTGTCTTGGATGCCCACAATTTCAATATTGTCGCCCACTTTCGTGTGCCCGCGTTCGACACGACCCGTCGCCACCGTGCCACGCCCCGTGATCGAGAACACGTCTTCTACCGCCATCAAAAACGGCTTGTCATTTTCGCGCTTGGGTTCAGGAATACTTGTATCTAACGCATCAATCAATTTCTTGATCGAGGCTTCCCCATATTCCCCTTGATCGCCAGCCATCGCTTTTGTCGCGCTGCCGCGAATCACCGGCACTTTGTCGCCAGGAAATTCGTATTTCGTTAAAAGTTCACGCACTTCCATTTCCACCAGATCTAATAATTCTTTGTCTTCCACTAAATCGCATTTATTAATAAATACCACCAGCGACGGCACATTCACTTGCCGTGCCAAGAGCACATGCTCTCGCGTTTGCGGCATGGGGCCGTCAGCCGCCGATACCACCAAAATCGCGCCATCCATCTGTGCGGCACCCGTGATCATGTTCTTAATGTAGTCGGCATGTCCCGGGCAGTCGATATGGGCATAGTGTCGTTTGGCCGATTCATATTCCACGTGCGATACGGCAATCGTCACGATCTTCGTATCATCGCGCACCGTTCCGCCTTTAGCGATATCGGCGTAGGCTTTGGCTACCGCTTGCCCGGTTTTCGCTAACACGTGCAAAATCGAAGTGGTTAATGTTGTTTTCCCATGGTCCACGTGTCCAATCGTGCCCACGTTCACATGCGGTTTCGTACGTTCAAATTTTGGTTTTGCCAT